>Ga0129308_1000580_pt1 | contig 51927 bp, 52 predicted proteins | sample L827metagenome_FD_94440 | JGI IMG/M metagenome (GOLD analysis project Ga0129308, IMG submission 94440) | Ring-tailed lemur group fecal microbial communities from Wisconsin, USA - L827 metagenome | ecosystem: Host-associated > Mammals > Digestive system > Large intestine > Fecal | place: USA... | reverse complement strand
GAAAATCCAAAAGTTTAGATTTTCCCACAATGCTTATCTTTTGGTCTTTGGTTCGGAATAGTGTAGTGCTGGCGGTCTATCTCTTGTTTTCGGTTGCTTGCTTCCTTACCGTACATGAGCATTAGCGCCGGGATTGTCATTTCCATAACCTTCCAGGAGATTGATCGCGCCCCAGATGGCAAGGCCAGCGCCCAGAGCAACAACGAGGGTCTGAAGAACGGTAACAGCAGAGTTAAAGAAAGCCATAAAAGTACCTCCGAAAATGTAATTAAAATTTTTGAAGGCACATTGTTTCCACGCCGGTTTTCACTGGTTCGTTTCTGCGAGAGGGCTGCCGCCGTCAGGCGGCAGAGGGTTCGGACAGGTCTACGCGATACACCTCGAAAGCATCGTCCGGTTTCAGCTTGAGGTGGTGGGACAGAAAACGCTCTATGTCAAAGGCGTTTTTCTTGTCATAGTCGGATGTATAACGATAAAGCGGGTGCTTGGTGAGATCGTACTTGCTGGACAGAAACGGGCGCACACCGCGAAGCTGGAGGATGCACTTGCCGCCGTCCAGGACGGCCAGTTCGTCCACGCTCATCAGCTCCTTACCCAGTTTCTGATAGTTGAGGGAATGAGAAACCTCGCGCCCACGGCTCTCGCCGGTGTTGTAGCTGTCGATTGTCTCCTTGCCCAGCGCGGCAGACAATTCTTTCAGCGTCCCCGGCTCCCGACCGCCCAGGAACAACATCGTGTCCATGTTTCCGATGATCGTGTCCGCGTTGTCTTTATACAGGGCTTTGAGCTGGGACTGCGCCTGAAGGACCAGACAGCACGAAATCTCTCTTGATCGAATGGTAGCCACTAATTTCTCCAGTCTCGGGATTTGCCCGATATTCGCCGTCTCATCAATAAGGCAGCGGACATGGACAGGCAAACGCCCGCCGTACACATCGTCTGCTTTTTCGCATAACAGATTAAAAAGTTGGGTATAGCAGAGGGAAATGAGAAAATTAAAGGTATCGTCGGTGTCGCTCATAATAATGAACAGCGCCGTTTTCCGGTCGCCCAGGGTACCGCAAAGCTGTTTTCCGCTGTGAAAGATGTTTCGGTTGACTTCGATCCTCTTGCCGCCGACGTAAATGGATATATCAATGCCGGAATGGTAAGCACACAGGCAGACAGAGGCTGGCCCACTGCGTTCCAGCCTGAGTTTGAGGCGGCCCTTCCGGATTATCTGCTTAATAAAGCGGAGTTGCCCGATATTCTGAATTCGCTTGACAAAGCCTGGGATACCGCAAAAGCCGCCAGCCAGTCCTGATTTTAATAAACGCAATAGGGCGAGGCATGGGACGCTTCTCAGCGGACCCTTGCCTCGCCTTTAAGGAGAAAGAGCCATGAAACTTAGACAACGAAAGCAGGCTTTTACTTATATGATTTTTGTCCTTCCGGCGCTTGCTTTTTTCATTGCATTTTTTATATATCCGTTTTTCAGAAGTGTGTGGCTCTCTTTGACCGATGCGTACGGGTATAATCCGGAAATCCACTTTATTGGGTTGAATAACTACAAAGAGGCACTCACGAACCCCAATTTTAAAAGCTCATTGTGGATAACAGTAAAGTATACGGCGTTTGTGACCGTGTTTGCCAATCTTGTCGCGATTGGGCTTGCCTTTTTATTGGACGGAAATGTTCGCTTGAAAAAATTCTTTCGGGCGATTTTCTTCCTTCCAAATTTGATGAGCCTGATCATTGTAAGTTATGTATGGGTCTTTCTTTACGGAGGAGTATATCAGTCCTTTGTCTCTGTTTTGAAAATCCCGGATGCGTTGCAAATCAGTTGGCTGGGGAATGAAACCATGGCGTTAATCTCAATTGGGATCACTGCTGTGTGGCAATGTGCAGGATACTATATGTTGATCTACATTGCCGGGCTCCAAAATATTCCTCATGAATTAATCGAAGCGGCTCAAATCGATGGGGCTTCCCCCTGGGACATCGTTCAAAAAATAAAATTCCCCATGTTGGCGCCAGTTATATTTATGAATGGACTGCTTTTGGTAACAGCATCCTTCAAGGCCTTTGATATTCCTATGGCGATGACATCAGGCGGACCAGCCGGGGCAACAACCACAATTGCTCTTCAGATCTATAACACTGGATTCCGCGCAAATCGGACAGGATACGCAACCGCTCAATCTATTATCCTTTTCGTAATCATTTGCGCAATTACCGCTGTGATTTATTTCTTGCAGAATAAGGGGGGAGATAAATGATGCAGAAAGTGAATGCACTTGATTGGCGGGAGAGAAGAATGGTTTGGCACAGACGAGGAGTCGGAATTACCATTATCACCGCTATCATTGCTTTAATTTTCTTCTTCCCTGTTTTGATTGCAATCATTAACTCATTCAAAACAAAGGGAGAGATTATTGCCTCTGCCATCACAATGCCAAAATCCCCTTCCTTAGATAACTATCGCATCGTTATTGAAGCCGCTGATTTTCCCAAGGCCTTCCTGAATTCATGCTTGGTAACAGGCGGAGGCATAGTCCTCAATATCATGGTAAGTACGTTGGCAGGCTATGCCTTAGCCCGATGGAAATCAGTTTGGGCTGATATTTTGACCCTCGTATTTCTTTCTTCTATGTTTGTCCCATTTCATACAATTATGATTGCACTCCTGCAGACAGCCAAGGGTCTTCATTTAACAGGTAAAATTTATGGACTAATATTGATATACTGCGGGCTACAATGCCCCATTCCAATCTTTTTGATCAAGGGATTTGTGAGTTCGGTTCCAAAAGAGCTTGAGGAAGCGGCAATGATTGATGGATGTGGAACCCTGCGGATGTTTTTCTCCATCACGCTTCCCATGCTAAAACCTATTCTGGCAACAGTAGCAATTCTGAATGCGCTTTGGATCTGGAATGATTTTCTTCTACCATATTTGATCCTTGCAAAACCTATCACCATTCCTCTCAGCCAGATGTATTTCTTTGGCCAGTACAATCAGCAATGGAACCTTATTATGGCCGGTTTTGTCGTTTCCACAATTCCTATTGTAATCTTTTTCCTGCTAATGCAAAAGCATATCATCAATGGAATAGCATCTGGAGCGGTGAAAGGATAAATTTTCTGCCTAAAAGAGAGGGGGATGATGGGCCAATAGCCAATAAAGGGGGAAGAACGGGCAAAAAATGAAGGAGGTAAAAACAGTGAAAAAGCAAAGACTCATTGGGTTAGTTCTGACGTTCGCAATGTGCATCTCGCTCCTTCTGCCGGCTTCGGCCGCAGCAAATACCAACACGGAAGGAGACACATCCATGTACTCTGCAAGCAGTCTCAGTGAAGACGATACTGTGTATATGCTCATGACTGATCGATTCTTTGATGGAAATGCCTCCAATAATGGGACCCTTGGTGAGGAATACCGTCCAGGTGACCTACACTATTACCAGGGAGGCGATTGGGCAGGGTTAACTCAAAAGCTGCAATATATCAAAGATATGGGCTTTACGGCCATTTGGATTTCTGCTCCTCAGGAAAATGAGAAGTTCAGCCGATCTGGTGATGAGGCCGGATACCATGGATATTACACAAAAGACTTCAATAGTCCCAATTCTCACTTTGGAACGGAGGAAGAACTTAAAGCCCTTATTGCCGCATCTGATCAGATTGGGCTTAAGGTGATTATTGATGCCCAACTCAACCATACGGCGGATTATCTTGAGTATCCTTCGACTACATATAATCCCCCGGATTATAAGCCTGCTGCACCATTTGATAACCCTTCCTGGTACCACAATAACCCGAACATTGTCAACTTCGATGATCCGGAGGAAGCCCAAAATTATAGCTTGGGCGGGTTGGATGACCTGGCGCAGGAGAATCCGGAATGCTGGCAGGCACTGATGGACGCATATTGGAAACCGGAAACGGATAGCGGCTGGTTTAGCTATGGCTTTGCAGGATCAAGAGTGGATGCCGTAATTGAGATTCCTCCCCAGTATCTTGCTCTTTACGAGCAGCATACCGGGAAGCCCAGTTTCGGCGAAGCATTTACTGGCTCTGTCGATGAAAACTCCGCATTCCAGCAATATATGTGGGGCATGCTTGACTTCCCCCTGTATTTCCAGATGAACAATGTGTTCTGCAAGGGAGAAGAATGGGGCGGAATCAAGTGGGCTCTGGATCAGGATTATAAATACAGGGATACACATCGCTTGTTTACATTCCTGGATAACCATGATCGAGCCCGCTTCCTTGCGAATGCCAGCGATAACTGGGCAAAGCAAAGAATGGCTCTTGCGTTCCAATATATGGTGCGTGGCATTCCTATCGTGTATTACGGTACGGAGCAGAATATGGCCGGTGACTACAAATACACGGAGGAGACAATCAATTATTGGAATCGTGAAATGATGAGTAGTTTCGATCAGGATACCGTTACATACCAGTTTATTCAGAGACTGAATGAACTTCGTAAAGAGTATGCAGATATCCTTGTCGAAGGAATTCAGCAGGAACTATACTATTCGTACGGTGACTCCGTATACGCCTTTAGCCGTCGCAATGAGGGGAACGGCAAGGAAATCATTTGCCTTTTCAACAACTCTGCGGCAGAGCAGACCAGAACGATTACGTTGAATCCAGGCAAGACCAGCTTCACCATTGGGACACAGCTTACTGATCTCTTGGATACAGATCGAGTCATTGCTGTTACGGAAGGTACAGAGCAGAACAGCAGGGTTATCACTGTTGCAATTCCGGCCAACGGAGCGATCCTGCTTACAAGCGGTTATCCGGAGGAGTATCATCAGCCGGAATATGCCCAAACCAAAGTTATCATCCATTATGATGCAGGCTTTGGCAATACACTCTATATTCGGGGCGATACGAAACCGCTGGATTGGGGTGCTGGTCAGAAATGTGAAAATGTCAATGCCAATACATGGCAATTTGTAATGGAGAGGCCTGTTTCTGGAAGCATTGAGTTTAAGGTTCTCTTAAATGATACAACATGGGAGTCCGGTAACAACCATGTGGTCCAGGTCGGAAATACCATCGAAATAACGCCTTATTTCTAAAAGAAAAAAGAAAACGGGTGCGGATAGGAGGTCAAATGATATGAAACGCAGGATTTCTTTCCTTTTGACATTTGCAATGCTCATCTCAGTACTTGGTATTCCCAACGTACAAGCAGTTGTATATGAAGAAAACCTGTATGAGGCGGAGCAGGCTACACTGCACGGCGTTGCAGTGAACACAGATCATCCGGGCTATACGGGGGCGGGCTTTGTTGATAAGTTTGATTCCCGTGGAGATTATGTGCAGTTCAATATCCAGATTGCAACTGCGGGTGATTATTCGATGATTTTCCGCTACGCCAACGGAACCGGCTACTACGCCTCAGCAAAAACATATTTTGATGGCGAATATGAAGCGATGGCGGTATTTCCCGATACTGGTGATTGGAACACATGGGGAACTGCGGAAGTGGGAAAATATCTTTCTGCGGGCTCTCATATAGTAAAGATCGTCTATAATAATCACGCCTTCAATATTGACAGCCTGACTGTAGAGGAAAAGCACGAGAGCACGCGGAGCTTTTATATGTCCAACCAGAAGGATATGCTTGCAATTTGGCGGGCTGCCCAGCTTTGCTCTGTTGATGTTGCTCAGGCAGGACCGCACCTGAGTGAACTCCATTTGAGCAGCAATTGGGCTGTCAACCAGATCAAGGACTATAGCGGCTTTTTCCGGGACGAGTCTGCTGGGGCAAAATATACGGACGGTGGAAAGTTTGGAAGTGAGGGATACTATGATGAGACAGGAGTCCTTCGCACAAACTACCTGAAGTATGATGGAGAATATCCGAGTGGTTTGGAGTTTTCAAAGGATTATGTCACGGTTCCTAACATGAATGTGATCGTTTCCCGCTACACGGTGCAGAATTCCTCCAGCGAGCAAAAGACTGTAAAAATTCTTGATATGCTCAATCCCTCTAACACCGGCAGCGGAAATATTACTGCTACTTATTCCGCGGACAAGGGAGCGATTGTCTTTGACCGTTCTTCCTCCGCTCAGCCATTTATCGCTCTTGGGTCGTTTGATGCACCAAGTGCCTATCAGGTGGCAAATGATGCCGAGTCGAACACTGCGAAGCAGGACTGCAGCGCCTGGTTTACCTTCAACTCCGATGGAACGTTAAAAAATAACATGAGCGTAGCGGCTAATGCGGTCTCCGGTGGCCTGATGTCTACTCTGACGATTCCTGCCGGTGGAAGTGAAGATGTGTACTTTTATATCGCTGTAGGCAATACTCTCAATGATGTGAATGGAACGATTAATACGATTTCTGCCCACAATGGGGAATACTGGTTCGCCCAAACGCAGGGATTATACGCTGATTGGCTTTCTGATGCAAAGATCCCCGACTTTGAAGATCCTGAGCTAACCCTTATGTATAAACGCAATCTCATTATGATCAAGAACTCGCTTCGCCCCGGCACCTCTACAGGAGACGGCGCACATCCGGCTACGACAAATCCCTTCAATTATGGATACAAGGTCTGGACACGGGATTGCTCGGTTACTGCTTTGGCGCTGGATGCCGCTGGACTCACGGAGGAGGGCAATCGCTATTGGCGGTGGCTTGCCGCGCGGCAATTGACCGGGGAAAAAGCGGGACAGTTTAACACCTGTATTGACCTTTGGTCCAATAATGTGGCCCAATTTATTGAACCGGAGCATGACACCATAGGCTGGTTTATGTTCGGCGTGTACAGGCATTGCCTGGAAACCGGGAACAACAGCTTGCGTGATGATATCTGGACTCAGCTCAAAGCTTCTGCTGATTATGTGATCAACAATATTGATGAAAATGGCTTTGGTCCCGAAGACTTTAGTATCTTTGAGGATATGGACAACTATGGCGTCTATACATACACCCAGGCTTTGTATGTTGCAGGCCTTCAGGCGATGGCCATCATGGCGCGGGACAAGGGCCTTGATGGACTTGCGGACAGCTATAGCGGAGCTGCAAGTACGATCAAGACCGCAATCAACCGGGACGATACGTTGTCTACAGGTCTTTGGTATCCCAAGGGCGGATACTACGACAAATTTATCCGTTGGGACGATACCGTCAGCCGTCTTAAAGACGGATCCGGCTTGATCCTTTTTGTAACGGGTGTTGTCGACATTGAATCTTCCAGGGCGCAAAGCACTATCGAGGCCTATGAGAAGGATCTCCTTTCTGATGGATATGGTATGGCTCGCTATGCTACAGACACCTATTACAGCAAGGATAGCTATTTTAGTCCTTCCGGGGATGAGGCCGTGGAGCTTTCGCCCAGTTGGCCGCAGATCTCCAACTGGAATGCGCTGTGCAGCGTGTACTTAAACAAAATGACCAAGGCGGAGGACATTTTTGACTGGCACCTCCATCGGACGGGTGCGGGCTATATGGTCACTGGTGAATGTGTCAGTGATGTAACAGAGAAGCCGTGTGTTTCAACTGCCAGTGAGCCGACCACCGCTGCGGCATTTATATTGGCCGCTCTCACATGGAACGGGGATCTTGACCTTCGTATTGTGCCAGAGAGAAGTAATGCGGGGTGCTATCGAGAGCTTACCGTACACCCTGGCTGTGAGGGAGACTGGTCTCAGTATCAATATGTCCCATATTACTTAGATGTTCGGGGTGATGCTGTAGTTTCTGACCAGTCCATCAAAAATGTCTACATGGCGAATGATACGGAGAATTTGTATATCCGCATTGACAATGAATCCGGAACATTGCCCGGCTATGCGGAGTCAGGGAATATCTTCCAAACCAGCGTATATTTTAAGACGCCTTTAGCAGGGACAACCGCTATGTCTTCCCTAAATGGAGCGGAATTTACCCACCCTGTTTCTTGTGCAGTGGTTCGCAGCAGTGACAGCAACACGATTGACAAGTATACTGCGGGGGCTAATAATAGCTGGATTTCCGGAGGAACCATCAATGGAGCCAAATGCGAGTGGGATACGTCCACGGGTCGTATCGAAATTCAGATTCCGTTTTCCGCTCTTGGGCTGTCTGGGATCGGGACGGATACCTGGCTCGATACAGAGGTTGTGATCGGCGGTAACAATTCTGACAGTGACACCTTCTCCATTCACTATCGGCTTACTGCGAACAACCAGGCTTGGCTCTATGGTGACTTTGAGTAAGATACTTTGCCCTAAGAATAAATCCTAAGAATGAAGGGGCGGGGAAGCAACCTCTGCTTCCTGCCCCTTCACTTTTGGAAATCAAAAAAGCTGTGGAGTGGCTGCAGTTTAGTAGGAGGATAATCATGGCGAAGTTGTTACTTAGAGGGGTCAGAAAAGAATATGACAAAAATGTTGTTGCGGTTCAGGATTTCAATTTGGAAATCGTGGATAAAGAGTTCATTGTTTTAGTGGGCCCCTCTGGTTGTGGGAAGTCAACTGCGCTTCGTATGATTGCTGGTTTGGAAGATATCACGGACGGAGATATATACATTGGAGACAGGCGTGTAAATGATGTAGAGCCAAAAGGCAGAAATATTGCAATGGTTTTCCAAAATTATGCTTTATACCCTCATATGACCGTATATGAAAATATGGCATTTGCCTTAAAACTTCAAAAACTTCCCAAAAAAGAAATTGACAGAAAAGTGCACGAAGCAGCAGAAATTCTTGATATCACCGATTTTCTAAAAAGAAAGCCAAAAGCTCTTTCGGGCGGCCAGCGGCAACGAGTTGCAATTGGACGGGCCATTGTGCGTGATCCGCAGGTTTTCTTGATGGACGAACCACTTTCAAATCTGGATGCAAAACTCCGCAATCAGATGAGAGCAGAAATAATCAAACTTCGGCAGCGTATCAATACGACATTTATTTATGTGACTCATGACCAAACTGAAGCAATGACTTTGGGTGATCGTATTGTAATCATGAAGGACGGACTTATCCAACAGGTGGGGAATCCACAGCAGGTATTCAACCACCCCGCTAATTTGTTTGTGGCGGGATTTATTGGATCTCCCCAGATGAATTTCTTTGATGCTGAGCTCAAGTGCAAAGGAGAAACATACTCTCTCGTGAGTATGGATATTGAAATGCCTCTTCATTCCGAAATTCAGCGACGACTTAAAATGAACAATGTGCCCAAAGGTGAAGTAACGGCGGGGATCCGTCCTGAGCACATCGTACTGGCAGGAGAAGATGACCCAAAGGCATTACAAGGGAAAGTCGTTGTCAGCGAAATGATGGGGAGCGAAATTCATCTTCATATAACAGTGCATGAAAACGAATTGGTGGTTCGGATGCCTATGATTAGCATGGAGGGCGAAAGCAGAATAAACTTTGAATACGGTTCAGGGGTAAAAGTGGCATGCAGAGATGACTCCATTCATCTGTTTAACAAAGAGACTGGAGAGAATCTGATTCCCTTTGACGGCTAAGTTAATCGCACCGAATTGAGGTAAGTAAATTGATAAGAGTTCTTTGCGTATGTCACGGCAGGATTTGAAATCTATCTTAAAATGCCCATAATTATGGGGACTTTTTGAGTGTTTAGGGTGAATTTGACACCAGTTTGACACCATTTGCGTCCGATATGAATATTAGACCGATACTCAGTGTTGAGTGTCGGTCTTTTTTTGCGATGACGAACTGAAACGCCGATGTTGCCTACTGCAACGCAAAATCTGCTATCCTTACAATAATGTGCGGAGGTGATACCCGCAATGATAGTAGAATTGGGTGAGAAATTAAAACAATTACGAACGGAAAAGCATTTGAGGCAAGATCAAGTGGCGTGTTTAATCAATGTAGAACGGTCAAGCATTTCCCTGTGGGAAAATGATTTGCGGCAGCCTACATATACCGCTCTTGTAAAACTGGCTACGCTGTACGGTGTAACAACTGACTATCTGTTAGGATGTTCTAATGATAGGACTGTTGATGTATCAGGTTTAACAGCAGCGGAGGCCGCAATGATAAGTGATTTGGTTGCCAGCATGACAGCCAAAAATAAGAAGTTGGAGGAATTACGCAAATGAGAAGAACGCTTAGTATTTTGCTGGTACTTGCGCTTATGTTGTCTACGGTTACAAGTGCATTTGCCGTAGATGGTATAGAGGGCGGCGAACAGCCGCAAGAGTCAGAACAGCAAACAACTGTCACGGTTTCTTCGCTGGAAGAACTGGAAACAGCCATTGCCGCCGCAGAGGATGGGGACACCATTGCTATATCCAAAAGTATTAAGCTGAATAATGTATCTCTTGTTACGGATAAAGATATTACTTTAGTTCCTGCGGACAATTCTATTTCAATGCTATTTTCAATGGGGAAAGATAGTGAATTGTCGGGCTTTACCATCTTAACCAATATTCTGGCTATATATATTGAAAATACGCAAGACGGTGAAATAGTGATTGAAAACTGTAAATTTATCGGCAATGCAAATGATTACAATAACTTTATGAATATTTTTGCTGGTAATGTTCGGATTGCAGATAGTAGCTTTGAAAACGGCAAGGATATAGCAATAAACATTTCTTTTTCTTCCGTGGTTACAGTTGAAAGATGCTCTTTCGTTGGAAACACCACCATCATGCAAGGTGCTGGAATACACAATATGGGCGAGTGCTATGTAGAAGATTCTTCATTTACAAACAATACCGCTGGTGTAGGCGGCGGCATATATAACAGTGGAACAATGGAAATTATCGGATGTACTTATTCTGGAAATAAAAGCACTGATACTATTGGACAAGACATTGTTTCGGAAGGCACACTCAGCATTACCGATGATCCGCAGGACGGCGCAGGATACTACGAAGAGTCCACAGGTGAGAAGGTATCATTGCCACTTGCTGATTTTGCCAATACCGCAAAGCTGATTTGGTTGACAAACGAACAGGCAGCAGAGTATTTTGCGCCTGTTGAACCTGATGAACCAGAGGAACAAGAACCCTCTCCCGATGACACTGATGACGGCGGTGAAGCTACGGATACTCCTGTAACGCCCCCAAATCAGCCAGAACAGCCCGAAAATGGAGATGGTGATAATTTGCCTTCCGAAGATGAAGATCCTCCCACAACGCCTGAAACGCCACAGGATAAGCCCGATGACGATGAAGATGATCATGAGCCTACCATAATCTATCGTCCAGTGTATATCTATGTCCCTGTTGAGCCTGAGCCTGAAGAATCCGAACCAGTTGAACCCTCTTTTGTGTGCGGCGATGCCGTGATTGACGTGTCCCGCTCCGTAGTGTTGGAAGGCTATACTGATGGACTGTTGCACTTGGAGGACGGTTTGACAAGGGCGCAGTTTATGACTATCCTGTATCGTCTGTTGGATGAAGATACCCTTGACCGTTACGAAAGCACTGATACCGTCTTTGCCGATGTTGCGCCCGATGCGTGGTATTGCCGCTATGTGTCAACGATTGCCAATGCTGGCATTGTATGCGGCACTGGTGACGGCAATTTTGATCCTGAAGGTATTCTGACATGGGGACATATTATTACCATTTTGAGCCGTTTTGTTGAGACGCAGGAATACCAGTTGCAGAACATCAATTATGATGGCTGGGCGGCTGATGCCGTGGAAACCGCTGTTGCGCTGGGCTGGATTATGGATCATGCAGCTTTTAATCCTGATGCGCCTATAACTCGTGGCGAACTGGCTTACTTTGTAAATTATGTTCTGGGGCTTTACCGTTGATGGAGGCAAGCTATGGAAAAAGAAATCAAGCGCAGAGAAGATAGAGTAAGGCGGCAGCTTGCAAAACAAGGGCTTGCCTTGCAGAAATCCAGAGTGTCCACGCTTTCAGCCGATGATCAAGGCGGCTATAGGATTGTTGATACGCAGTTGAACAGGATCGAGGCCGGGGAACGGTTTGATATGACACTTGAAGAAGTTGAGGCGTTTGCTCAAAACTAAGGATAAGGGACAGCCGCCGTAATTGGTGACTGTCCCTCTCAGTATTAATCAAATGTCACATTATAGTCAGTGAAACCCGATGCCGTCAAAGTCAAGGTAACTGTCCAGTTTTGACGCACCATTGCACCAAAAGAGTTTTCTGCATCAACATATCCAGTGATCTCCCAGCGGTCATCGCCTAAATATGTAGCGTCCATTTCACTGTACGAACAAAAATCGGCGGTTGACGGTGCTTTTAACCGATCCTCAACAGCTTTTTTGGCACAGATTTTTGCATCTGTTTCAGAGTCATTGGATTTGTTAGAACCAGAAATGCTCTTTTTGGCAAGCCGCTCAAACATACCAATGCCGCTACTTTCCCAATGTTCTTCGCAGTATTGATTGCCAGTGACAAAGGTACTCTTGATTCTATGGGTAGCTTCTTCACAACCAAAGGCTTCAGCATACTCACATTCGCCGAAATGCCCGATCTGGTGTTTCCAACCGTTACCCTTATCAACCGTTCTTACAATGACGGTATTGTAGATCAGGATAAAGCCCAATACGGCAATAATCACTGCAAGGAATATGTATTTGCCATAGGATTTTTTCTTTGGCTGAGAAGTATTTTGAGATTTAATATCTTGGTTTAAATTCATTTCGCTCATTTTTGATCCTCCTATGTTAAAGCCAACTCATAAGCCAGCCATAGGACAGCACAGTTAAAACTACTCCGATAGTAAAGCCGATTAAACCACCCAAACCAGCGGATTTTGCTCTTTTGGGAAGTGATTCACGCCACACGCAGTACAGAATCAAGCCGACAATTGGAAAGCAGAAACACAGGATTGCATATCCAATAGAAGAAGCGTCTTTAGCACGATCTATTTCTGTTTGATACTGAGCAGATGCAGAATTTGCTCTCACTTTCTTAGCAGCATATGCTGTCTTTATGCCTGTTCCGATGTAAAGTAATGAACCTACATAAAAAAGGATCGTAGGAAGCATAACTGAAAGATATGCAGTCGAAAAGGATGAACCGTATCTTGTCGCAAAAGTCATTTCTACAAAGACGCAGACTATGTATGCGATACCAGAAATCATTAGGGGCGTTGTGTTTGAAAATGATCCAGATACAGACATACAGTACAGAACTGAATAGGCAATTATGACCATCATTGTCAAAAGGCAAAACAATACAGCAAATGAAAATCTGGATAGCAAGAACACCTGACAAAGCAGAGCTATCAATGAATAGATGACTATTATACTGCAACTTGCTTTGAATCCTTTATAAGTGGGTAGAATGTATAGAACCGCCGCAACGATACATACAACCATTGCAAGATATACAAGCATTCCACCAGACAACGATTTGACCATGTAGATTACTTCTTGATTCTGAAAATGACTGGCATGAAAAGTCATTACGAAAGCTATGACTGCAAGGGTTGCTGCTATAATCTGCATCGGTTTTCTTTGTGTCACAGTTTCCGTTGTCACTGGTGCTGGTGGCGATGATTGTTCTGCTCGATACATGGTTGGTTGCATCGGACAACCGCAGTGGATGCAGGACGCAGCCTTATCACTTATTTCTTTGCCACAGTCAGGGCATTTTATTAATGCCATATTTACGCCTCCTTGATCCACTTGCCGAAAAGATAGCTTCCAACGATAAGCAACGGCAACCAGATTAATTCAATCAAACTTAATGCTCTGCGTGAAAGAATAAGCCAGATGGTGTTAAGCACAAAGCATATAATAGCCACGATGACAGGCAGTTTCCATATAAGTTTGCTCTTTTTATCTAAACAGCAATAATGTAATACAGCTATGAACAACACTACGCAGAAAACAACAGGCAATAAAAAATGGAGTGTATAATCAATATGGAACTCGCCATGAAGTAAAGGCTCTAACCAACTAAAATTGTTATATAACTGCCAGATTCCGAAAACGGCAGCAACAATAACAAGCAACTTGTCCTTTTTTCTGCGGATAATGAACGCTCCTAATAAGGCGAACATTGCCATATAGATTATATCGCCCAAGTCAAAAGCCTTCAATCTGGCAAAGATACTTGTGGGCGGTATTTCGTGCATAACAGGAAGGACATAGCTTAATACACTCAAAATGCCCAATATGATGCAGATAACACCTGATCCAATAGCATATGTATCCGAAACATGGACTGGCTTTACTGCTGAACCGTTATTTGTAGGTGCTTTATCGCCGTACTTTGCGCCGCAATAAGGACAGACTTCCGAAAACTCCGAAATGTTCTTATTGCAAGATGTGCATTTTCTCATTTGTTTGCCTCCTTATGGAGCAAATCAATGATCTGCTGATTCTGCCCTTGTGCGATTTTGTCAGGCAATGCGGCAACATAGACGCAACCAATGATGCCGAGCCAAAAACAGGCAGCAAATGCGTGTACCTCTGAGCCATGACCTTTCATGGCAGCGGCATTCTCCATCATTCGTGCAATGATGAAATTAATCACGAAATACGCCACGATTATAAGCAGTGTTACAAGGGTATTCATAGAAACCTCCAGTTTGAGTTATTTTACTCCGCTAAGTTGATTATTTGTTTTTTGTGCCGTTTGGCATAAGCCAGAGTCTTAGCCGCTCCACCATCATACTTGACATAGGCAATCACGGTATCAGCCTGATCAACCATGTACTCATTTGCCTTTATAATTCTGAACCTATGGGGCGTTTCTTCCAATTCTGGCGTTATGACACTATCATACCTTGCATATCTCTCTTTATCATATTCATCTAAATGGGGACGATAATACGGCAATACAAGGTTTATGCTGATCTGCGGATACTTCCGTTTGAGCGTCAGACAGACGGAAGATGCAATACCGTCAAAATCGCCGTAATTACCAATCAAAAAGCAATCAGCAATTCCAGAAACGATTAATTTTTCAACAACAGTAAGGCACTTTTCCTTTACAACTTCGGTCTGTCCATATAGGCGGCTATGACCACAAAAGGCACAGACACCCATTACATTCCCGGCTTCCAACGATGCCCACAGCGTAGACAGGTCAACATTGTTTTGCCGCTCCCGATAAAGCCAGTAATGATGCTAAATCCTCTTGCACCAGCATGGTATTCTGTTGATCCGCACTTAGGACAGCAAATTTTGCCCTTGTCTTTGGTCGGATTTACGATGCTGACAGGCGCAGCAGAATCATAAATCTGGACGGTAACACCCTCATTACGGAATTTCTGCGCAATGGCTTCAGCCTGATTTTGGCTTAAAGCATCTTGGACAATTACATATGGTGTAGCTTGCTCTACAAACTCTTTTGCTTCCGCTAATCCCATGCCTGTAATCTCACGCACAACTTTGATTGCTGGTATTTTTTGCGGTGAAAACTCCTTGAAACTTGGGATTGCAACCTTTTTCGAAGTAGGTACAGTAGGTGTGGCGGCTGGTTGTTCTTGCATAGGATAGCCGCAATGGATACAGGCTGGGGCTTTGTCGGAAATCTGTTTTCCGCACTCAGGACAGGTAATAAGTGCCATATTTGAAACCTCCTTAAAGGATAGATGCCATACATAGTTATTATACCACAGCAGAATACATAAGTAAACCTTTGTAGGCTACCAACACTACAATATGTTGGGTATAATATTACAAAGAAAGTACAGGTGATGTTATATGGCCGAGAATGAGAAGTTTATTGTCCGCACGAAAAAGACCTACGGCGAAAACACGGTTGTAAGTTGCCGTATGCCTATCGAATTAGTGGACAAGCTGGATAAGATAGGCACTAAGACAGGACGCACACGAAATGAATTGATATTGAAATGTGTGGAGTTCGCCCTTGATAAGTTAGAAATAGTCGAAGAATGATCGGGTATGGCGGTTATGCGCTGTACCCGATTTTTTCTATCGGAGGTTGAAAAATGCTTGCGTAATCGAGCAAGTGTACTTAAAGGTTTTCCGAAAAAGAAAAACCACAAAAAGTGTAAATTCATTTATAAAGATCAATATACGTTTGGCAGTAGCCTATACTATCTATCGAGGCCAAAAAACACATACGCATATCGAATAAGTGTACTTACTGTTTCTGCTCAAAAGAAAAATCCCCAAAAATGGAAAATACCCCCGGACTTTTATAACCATTGCGTTCTATCGAGGACAAAATTTCTCTCTGGATGTTGAGCAGATGTACTTAGAGGTTTGGGTGAAAATAAAAGTCGCCAAAAGTGTAAAGTACCCCCCTCCTTATGCCCAGCCCCCCTCCCTCCGGGCATAGAAATACCCCTTCTTGATCAACAAGAAGGGGCAGATGCAGACATTTTCAATTCTTTTTTGTATTTGTAATAGGTATTCCGGGAAATCTCAGCCAGCTTTATAACGGCTTGATCCTCTAATGAGCCGTCAAAATCCATTGAATATCGTTTTATTATCTCTTTCGCTGCTGCGCTCTTTTTAACATTTAGCTTTTTCCCTTGTTTCTGTCCTACCTGTTTTCCGTTTTTTCTGGCTGTTTCAATTCCCTCTTTCGTGCGCTGTCGCAAATCTTGCACTTCTTTTTCGGACTGAGCAAATGCAAGGCGTATTTGTTCTTCGGCCAATGTCATCAAGTATTTATTTACACCTTCCAATATCAAATCAACGCTGTTTCCAGTCATTTTAATATTGTTCTGCAAAGCCTTCTTGTATGTGTCCGTGTCAATATGTCTTTCCTTGATGAATACAAGATTGACACCACGATTATATAACTCCTGATATGCAGCGAAACCGTCAACAGCGTTTCCGCTCATGCGGCTAACACTATCAAATATGATTGTATCGCCGCTTTTGACTTTCTCATATAGCTTGTTCCACTCCTTGCGGTTTAAGCTGGTGCGAGTGTAAACCTCTTGTATGATTTTTGCATCTGGAAAAGTCGTTAGTATATTTCTAATCTGTCGTTCTATATTTTGTTTCTTTGTCGATATGCGGCAATATCCGTATTTCATCTTCAACGCCTCCGAAGTGTAAGATTTGACCATCGTTAAATCTGGTATTTTTAATCTGTTTGATAACAACGGAAAAAGGGCAGCTTACGCACTACTTTTGGTACTTTGGGGTTATTGCTCAAATTTGGTACTACACAAGGCAGAAATGAGGGAGTCATAAACTCCCAAACATTTCATTTACTGTTCTTTGCTATCGGGTATATATTCCATAATGTCCCCCGGCTGACAGTCAAGTAAGGCGCACAACTGATCTATTGTATCGCTTCTAATTAGTTCGCTGTTTGCCAGTTTCGAGAATGTGCGAGGATGTACACCTTTTTTCCTCAAGTCTATTTGTTTAATGCCTTTTTGCTCCATCAAGTCAAATAGTTTCTGATAGCTGATCAATTGAATCACCCCTTCATATTGTACCACATCAGGAACAAAGAAGTCAACAAAAAATTGTTCCTGATGTGGTACAAAAATACACAAATACATTTGTTCCACTTTGGGAACATTGCCAATTGCAAAATTGTTCCCGATATGGTACAATTAGTACAGTTAAAGAATACACCAAATAAAAAATACAGGAGGTCAAAATAATGTCAAGTATCGAAATTATCAGCAAGATCGAGGCACTAAAGGAATGGGAACAATTAGCAGCGGAAGCCGCCGCCGAAATTGAATCTATCAAGGATGCGATCAAAAAAGAAATGGACGCAAGAGGCATTGAAGAGTTGGAGGCAGGACAGTACATTGCCCGGTTTACTACCGTAGTCAGCAATCGACTTGATACATCCACTTTCAAGCGAGAGAACAACGCATTGTATCAGCAATATCTAAAGCAGACAACTTCCCGCCGTTTTTCGATTGCATAAGAAAAGCCCCATGCGCCAGCCGACCAAAGCAAGAGCGCATAGGACTTGACACCACCCACGGCGGGGCAGCAAAAACAGTATAACATAGGCTGTCCCGCCTTTCAATTAGAAAGGATCAGGAACAATGGCAAAATTCGATATTTATGGAGTGATTACGGATCGGATCATAGAGCAGCTTGAAAAAGGTGTGATTCCATGGGAAAAGCCGTGGACAGGCACACAGAGCGGCGCAATCAGCGGCGCAACTGGCAAGGCGTACAGCATTCTTAATCAGATGCTTTTGGGAAAACCCGGCGAATACTATACATACAATCAGGTATTGGCAAAAGGCGGTCATGTTCGCAAGGACGAAAAAGCGCAGATTGTAGTATTCTGGAAGCAAGTCAAGACTATTGAACAGGATGAAGCAGGACAGCAGATTGAGAAAATCATTCCCGTTTTAAAATATTTCAGTGTGTTCCATGCAGACCAGTGCGAAGGCATAACCACTGAACAGAGGCCAACAAAGGAAATTGCACATCCCGCAGCCGATGACATTATTACTGCTTACAGCCAGCGGGAAAGCCTTGAAATACGCCACCAGAGTGGCGATGAAGCCTATTATAGTCCATCAAGAGATTGCGTTGTATTGCCGCTCAGGGAGCAATTTAACAGTGTTTCAGAATATTTCAGCACAGCCTTCCACGAGTTGACGCATAGCACAGGCCACAGCAGCCGTTTAAACCGTCTCAAGGCCACGGCACACTTCGGAAATGATGATTATAGCCGGGAGGAACTTATTGCAGAGATCGGAGCCGCCGCCCTACTTAACCTTACAGGCATTGAAACAAAAAAGTCACTGCGTAATAACGCCGCATACATTCAAAGTTGGCTTAGTGCATTGAGAAATGACAAACGAATGATCGTACAGGCCAGCGGCGCAGCTTCCAAAGCAGTTGATTTGATTCTTGGTTGATGGCTAAGGCGGGGAATGCAACCGCAAACCCCGCCTATTGTCCGTTTTATTGGATATATCATATGAGATAGTATTTATAATAGAGAGTGGGAGGTACATTAATTATGCTATTGGAAGCGTTGTTTTTAGGCGTTATCGCTGGTGAACGGATGCAGCAGAACGCCGCCGCTCGACAAGTAGCGGTATGGGATGCACACCTAAAGCAGATGGATGTATGGGATGGTGTAGAGCATCAAATCAGAAGGCATTGCAATTTCTACAACAAGAAGATTGTGCCACGGCAAAAATACTTTGTCCGTTTTGGCGGCGATAAGAACAAGTACAGACACATTTCGATGGTAGATGTAGCGGCAAACAAGGACTATTGGAACAGCGGCTTGTCTGCCACAGATTATGCGATCCAATACTTTAGGGCAAAGTTTGAAGAAGATCCACGGTGGGAGAAAGCGCACGAAGTATATAGATCGGATTTCACCTTGAACAAGGATTTGAACCTTTTTGACAGAAACGGTAATGAAACGCATTTTACACTGCGCTATTGCTATAGCAGCGAATGTGACAACGCAGATCAACACCGCTGTTTGAGTTGGTGGGGAGCAGCTTGTGAAAGAGATAGTATTATTATTCCGATCTGTCCCTAACAGTCAATTAACTGTCACAAAAACATAAAAGCCGCCTTGCTCAATACTGAGCAGGGCGGTTTTGCGTTTAATAAACGAAATAATCTATTGACAACAGTACACCCTTTGTGATACTATTATACACAAACAAAAGCGATAATTACAAACATCCATATTCTCATATTATCATAAGTTCGTCTATTTGTCAAGAACATTTTTTGAAAAATTGAAATAAAAATTTGCTCAAAGGAGGAACGTATACGGAACTATGCAGAAGATAGCAATAGATTCTCTAACGGTAGAGGTCACACGCCGCTGTAATATGACACCGATATGTGCGCATTGCTTTAGAGGCAAGCCACAAAACATAGATTTAAGTTCTCAAGCAATAGATAATCTTTTGGATCAAATCGTAGAGATTGGTGATCTGAACATCACGGGCGGTGAACCTATGTTGCACTTGTCTGCAATCAGACATATTTTTGAAAAGATAAAAGAAAAGCGAATTGAACTGACACGCTTTGTCATGACAACTAATGCCCTGCTTTGCCCGGACGAGTTTATCGAACTGATTAAAGATTTAGATACCTACATTCATTCGCAAGAGAAACCAATTGAGTTCTATGAAGGGGTATATATAAATTATAGTGTGGACAAATATCACAACAATTCTGAAGGCGCTTTGTTTATGGAAAAATGCAGTCTTGCGTTCAGGGATACAAAAATCAAAGTGATTGAGGAAATGAGTGGTGGTATTCCCGCCGCTGTTGGAAATGCAAAGCTGTTGCCAGAAGCGGCATATCACAGTATGTTTCATACCCAGATTCATAAGATAGAATTTCGTTCTGATGGTGTAATCCCATTTTGTCCAACCATACAAGAGTACGAAGAAGATCGTTATGCCGAAATTTTTGACTATGACAAAGCCGCATTAATACTTTGTCCATTATACCTAAATGCCAAAGGGCTATTATACACAACAGCAGCAAACAATGAATATGTGGTTGCAGATCAACTTGAGCCGATTTGTGACATGAATAAGGGCACTGAAGTATTTGGAGCGATTCAAAATTATAATGTGGGAAAACCATTCTGTTTTCAATGTAAAGCTAAACCCACTTCCTCAAAAGAATTAGTCAAACAGCAGATTAATAGACAAATCCAGATAAACAATTTTATGAGGAATCCGCTGATCGCTCCAATTAAGGAAGATCGAGAGAAGGCAACCGAAATCAGAAATGAGTTGATTGCAACACAAAAAGCACACCCACGACTATCACTGGATGAAGTTGTGAAAATATGCGGAGTCAATTATCAACTGAACAATATTTCCACCAAAAGTAAGGATACAGCAGTCCTGTTAGCAGAGATGGAAAAAGTTACACATCTCGAAAATGAACGCAGTAAAAAAGGAGGCAATAGTTATACAGGAAAGAATTAATAATGTCATCACAGAAGAAATGATTGCAGAATGGCTTCCGCAAAAGCCTGTAGTAATTAAGGCGCAAACAGGCCAAGGGAAAACATATTGGGTTGCGCACAATCTATATGACTATCTGAAGAAGAACGGTGCAACTTGCCTATATTTGATCCAGCGCACACGAACAAAGGAGCAACTACTGAGGGAGTTTCGGGGTAAAGAGAGTACACTTCGCCTGATGACATATCAGGCATTAGAAAGTTCAGTTCAGCACGGACAAGCAGTGGGCAGCTATGATTACATTGTGGCTGATGAATGCCATTATTTCATTTCCGATGGAGGGTTTAATAACAATACAGACATTAGTTTTGATTGGATTCTTGGACAAGATAATGCCGTTAAAATTTTTATGTCTGCAACAGTAGGAGCGTTCTATAGCTATTTGTTCAAAAAAGTTCTTATTGCCCATGCTCCAATTACGACTCCCTATGACTATGGCTATATAGATCATTTGACTTTTTTCTATGACACGGAGCAGTTAGAAACTTTGGCGGCTGATGTGATCAGCAAAGGGAAAAAGGCAGTCTTTTTCATTCAAAGTGGAAAAACGGCAGCAGAATTATATAAAAAATTCAAAAACCATATGGTTTTCTCATGTTCCAGATATAACAAAGAACATAAACACTTGATGGACGAAAACCTTATTAATGCAATTATTGAAGATGAAAAGTTCGATGCGAATATCTTGATAACAACAACAGCATTGGACAGTGGATTTACTTTAAAGGATAATTTGCTGGATACCATTGTGGTTGATGTTGTAGAGCCTGAATCCGTAATTCAATGTGTGGGACGCAAACGGCCTGTAAATTCGGAAGATCATATTGACCTTTTTATTCGTGGACGCAGCAATTCTGACATTAATAGGATTATTCATCAAATGAATGGTATGATCAAAACTATTATCCAGAAGGACACTAATGAATTGGAGTACCATATTGAAAATGAGCGGCAAAATAATATCAATGGCGCAATTATAAATGTTCCTGTTGGATGTGACTCTGTTGGAAATCTGCTCTATATCAAACAGAGAAACGAAGCCAAGGTTACTCGACTGGAATACTATGCCCTTGACCTGTTCCCTGAGATGTTGAAGGAACCATTCGGATATGATAAATATCTTGCTCGATGGTTTGGTTTCTATGATGAAAATACAGGGATATACTTATACCAGACCACTTCAACAAAGAAAGAATCTCTGATTGATTATTTAGATTCTATGGTGGGAGTAGATATGCTCAATGCCAAGGCTCGTAAGCCTGTAATAGAGAAGATCGGATTAAAGGATTACAAAGGGAAGCTACAACGCAGCCTTGTTTCTCTAAATGATTACCTTGCATCTGAGAATTTACCGTACATAATTATTTCCCGCCGCAAAACCAAAGTGATAGATGGTATCAGGAAAGATTATAGTTCAGTATGGACGATTCTAAAGGCGTAATAGTGTGGAGAAAATAGGGGGTGTCCTCTATTATAAGACACCCCCCAAAATCCCCACATTCTTATCAGTGTAACTCTGCACGAATCTGCTTGGCAATCGCTTTACAGCGAATTTCCTTCGCAGTTTCGCATTGCATCCGCAATGCTCAAATTTAACAACAATTAATAAGGAGGTTGATCTATGCAATCAAACAGCACTATGCAGCTCCGGGCAAGTTGCGACATTATCACAAGTCATTTGGACGGCAGGAAGATTACGCACAGTTGGATTGATGAATATAAACTATCAGACAGTCCTACTGACGCTGTTATGGCATTTAGCAAAAAGAAAAACAAGTATATAGCTATGGTACATCTAAGGCAGCATCTTCAAACAATAGACCTGAAAAACTATGCTTTCTTTGTGCCAGCGGTTATTCATGATTCCCGGTGGCTTATCAGTCAGCGAGACATCGAATGGCTTGTAAAAGACCTCAACAAGCAACACGCCAGAATGTGTGATAAATTGTACGTTAAAGTGGAGTGCATTGAAAGCTATGTTGAAGGAATGTCACCCAAATTCAGATATTTCATTACGATACCATCCCACCATATGAGCGTAAGTTTGCCCGGATTCAAAAGATTCAGTCAATATAATAAAAAGAGAAAAAAGCATTCATCGTAAGTTCATCGGAAAATGCGCATAAACATGGCGTTTTGCGTTGATTTGATGGCATAAAATACCCCTATTTTATGTCATCGGATCGGGAAAAAATCTCGATGATATGTTGAGTAAAACACTAAAAGTTAGAAAAATCAAATAAGACTACATACCGAACAAGATTATTCGCCCTGCCTCGCAGGGCTAACGATACAAGAAAACAAATCGCACAAGGTTACATGACTCCACAAGATCACGATAAAAGTAGGGCGGGAGGGTCGGTACAAGCGATTAATTTTAATTGCAGGAAGGAGGATGCCATGATCAATGTTCCCGTGTGGGAGAAAGCAAATCTTACGCTGGAAGAGGCCGCAGCTTATTTTGGCGTGGGTATTAATAAACTTAGAGAGATCACCAATGATGACAAGTGTAAGTTTGTCCTTTGGGTGGGTAATAAAAGGCTTATCAAGCGCAAGCAATGTGAGATATATTTAAACTCTGCTTATTCAATCTAACAATGGAAAAAATGACTCGGTTGTGATAGAATATCATTACATATCGGGCGCTTTTCCAAAGGAGGTTGTGTATGGCAGAAAAGCGCAAGGATAAAAAAGGAAGGATTCTAAAAGACGGTGAAAGCTATCGTTCTGACGGCAGATATATGTACCGCTACATGGACATTCGGGGTAATCGAAAATGTATCTACGCTCAGACACTAAGCGAATTGCGAGAAAAAGAGCAACTGATTCAGCGTGACCTTCAGGATGGCATTGACTATGCAGCAGGATCAATTACTGTGCTTGCATTAGTGGAACGCTACATTCCCCAGCGGCAGGGTGTTCGCTACAACACCAAGGTTGGATATAATTTTGTACTCAACCTTTTAAAGAAAGAGGACTTTGCCTATCGTCAGATAAAGGACATAAAGCCCTCTGACGCAAAGCAGTGGTTTATAAAATTGCATGATGATGGGTATAAGTACAGTTCCATAACCACAGTACGAGGCGTACTTAGACCAGCATTTGAGATGGCGGTTGAGGATGACATTGTTCGCCGCAATCCATTCTCTTTCCGTGTGGTTGATGTTGTCCCTAATGACTCTGTAACCCGCAAGGCTCTAAGCCAAGAGGAAAAGGAAAAGTATCTGGCATATGTCTTAGGCGATAAATGCCGCAGAAGATACTATGACGAAATCATTATACTGCTTGGGACTGGCCTTAGAATCTCTGAATTGTACGGCCTTACTAAGTCAGATATTGACTTCAAGGAGCGCAGAATTAGAGTAGAACGGCAGCTCACACGCACCCGAAATTGTGAGTATTACATTGAGAAGCCGAAAACCGACAGTGGCGAACGCTATGTTCCAATGGACGGTGCAGTGTATCAGGCGTTTCAGAATGTGATTCAAAACCGCAAGACACCGAAGGTCGAAATGCTGATAAATGGGCATTCTGGTTTTCTCTTCTTGGACAAGGACGGAAAGCCGAAAGTTGCTGGACACCTTGAACACGCCATGAAGCGGATCATCGACAACTACAACAAAAGTCACGATGACAAATTACCTTCGATTACGCCTCATGTATTGCGCCACACCTTTTGTACTGAGATGGCAAATGCGGGAATGGAGATCAAAAATCTGCAATACCTTATGGGACACGCTGATGCTTATACTACACTCAATACCTACACCCATTCCAGCTATGTTGCCGCCGAAAAAGCGCACGCAAAGATTGCCGCAAATCGCTGAAATTAAAGAATCTTTTTCCTATTTTGGCTGACACCAAAACTGACACCAATTTGACACCATTTGCGAGAAAAGTTATAAAGATTTATGTAGATTTATAAGTTCACTCAGAAAACAGACAAGAAAGTATTCGCTCAAAAAGTTAAGAAAACATTGAAATAACAAGGAAATTTACACATTTTAAGGTGATTTTATATATGATTAAAATTCTTTTCATTTGCCACGGCAATATTTGCAGAAATCTCTAAAAACCCAGTAATATCAAGGTTTTTCAGACTTGAGGGTGGTGAATTTACACCACTTTTACGACACTGAGTCTCGATGTGACGAAAATCATGAAATCGAGGTCAAGTTTATGAAAAACAAAATGAGCGAAAATGGCATTGAATATGTGCTGGTTGGAGACTACTACATCCCGGACCTGAAGCTTCCAAACGAAGAACGCTCCATCGGAAAATACGGACGGATGCACCGTGATTATCTCAAAGAGCATCATCCCGTGCGGTTTAACCATCTCGTTCTGGAAGGACAGCTCTGGACTTATCTTGCCGATCTGAATGAGCAGGCACAGAGCAGATTGCAAATGATTATCCGTCAGATGCAGGAGGCCGAGTCTGTGAATGAGGAATTAAAAGCATACGATCAGTTGGCATGGGTACGAGCTATGAACAGCATCCATAACCGGGCAGAGGAAATCATCCTCCGCGAATTGGTCTACGGGGAGGATGTTGTATGAGAATCCTTGAAGAATTCTGGTACGGCAATATCGAGCCGGCCGAGTATGATACATCTACCTGCAAGGAGTATAGGAAACTGCAGGAGTTGATCTGCAGGAACGAAGAAAAGCTCCGGGCAACTATGACGGATGAGCAGAAGGAGTTGTTTGAGAAGTACACGGATTGCACCCGTGAGTTTCAGACACTAACCGACTGCCTGATCTTCCAGAACGGTTTCAAGCTTGGAGCCAGAATGATGCTGGAAGTCATGGAAGAATAACGGAACATATTGTAGCAGCGCCCATCGGTCAATCTCTAACCGATGGGCGCTTTTTGCATTAGAGCACATACTTGATGTTGTAAAAACGCTATATCGGTGATATAATAAGTTTAATCATCTGGTAAAGGAGACTTGCAGATGCCTTTCAGCTCCGAAATTAAAAATTTCAGATTGTCTTGTCTGATGAATCAAACAGAATTTGGCAACGCTCTTGGCGTTTCGTTTACAACCGTGAACCGTTGGGAAAACGGAAAAGCCCGCCCCAACATCAAGGCAATGAAAGCGTTGAAGCAGTATTGCGCGGAGCATGACCTCCCCTATGAGCCGCTGGAAAAAAGCTGGCGTGAAAACAGAATTCAGGAGGGAGAGGTATGATCGACTTCAGCAATCTTGAAAAATATAGAGAGAATAACCGCATTGAGGCGAAGAAGGCCATGGGCGGTCTGCCCGGAAGCATCTGGGAGACCTACTCTGCTTTTGCCAACACTCTTGGCGGTGTCATTTTGTTGGGCGTGGAAGAATGGCCTGACAAGACGTTGCATGCGGTTGACCTCCCCGACCCTGACAAACTTATCAAGGAATTTTGGAACAACGTCAACAATCCCAATAAGACCAGCGTGAACTTACTGTCCTCCAAAGATGTGTTCGTGCAGGAAGTGGACGGCAACCATATCGTAGTCATCAATGTGCCCCGTGCCGAGCGTTCCTATCGTCCGGTTTATTTGGATGGAAACCCCCTGTCCACCTATCGCCGCAACGGGGAGGGCGATTACAAATGTACCAAAGAGGAATATCAGGCCATGGTGCGTGATGCGTCCGTCAAGACGCAGGATATGCTGGTTCTGAATGAAATGGATATGAGCGTCTTCAACAAGGAAAGCGTCCGCAGCTATCGTCAGCGGATGCGCCTTTCCCGGCCTGGTCATGTATGGGAGGCTTTGGAGGATGAAGACTTTCTGATGAAACTCGGGGCTGTGGGCATCGGTTCTGACGGAAAGAAGCACCCTACTTCCGCAGGACTTCTTATGTTTGGCAATGAGTATGACATCGTGCGGGAGTATAATGCCTATTTCCTTGATTATCAGGAACAGTATGACGCCGATACCCGTTGGACAGACCGCATTATCTCTTCCTCCGGGGATTGGAGCGGCAACGTTTATGACTTCTATTTCCGCGTTTACAACAAGCTGACGCAGGATATCAAAGTGCCCTTCAAAATGGAGGGCGGTGTCCGCGTAGACGATACCTCCGTGCATCAGGCTCTGCGCGAGGCATTGGCCAACTGTCTGGTCAATGCTGACTATTACGGCAGACAGGGATTGGTAGTCATCAAAAAGCGCGATGCCATTACTATGTCCAATCCCGGCAACTTCCGCATTGAGATTGATACCGCAAAGAGCGGCGGCGTGTCTGATCCCCGTAACGGCACTATGCTGAAAATGTTCAACCTGATCGATATTGGTGAGCGCGCAGGCAGCGGCATCCCCAACATCTTCCGTGTGTGGCGTGAACAGGGGTGGACCGCACCGGTGATCTCTGAAAACTTCGATCCTGATCGGATTATGTTGTCGCTAGCATTCAAGAAAAGTGACGATAAAAAAGCGACGATAAAAAGTGACGATAAAAAAGTGACGATAAAATCAGCACGGCAAAAGAATGAAATTATCACATATCTTACAGATCATGTTTCTGCGAAGAATACAGATATTGCTGAACTGCTGGGTGTAAAGAGCACGCGCGTAAAGCAGCTGTTGAAGGAACTCCTGGATGAGGGTGTTGTCGTTGCAGAGGGTAACAATAAAAACCGCGTATACAAATTGAAAAGATAACACAAGGCGGTTCCTGTGAAACCGATTCGCGGGAAAGCAGAAACACCAAATTAAGAGAAGTGTGGTAAACAGACATGGCGATAAAGAAAAATGAGTTGTATAGTTCCCTTTGGGCGAGCTGTGATAAACTGAGAGGCGGCATGGACGCCTCTCAGTATAAGGACTATATCCTGACCCTGCTGTTCGTGAAGTATGTCACGGACAAGTTCAAGGGTGTAAAATATGCCGATATAACTGTTCCGGAAGGCGGCAGTTTCGACGATTTGGTTGCCTTGAAGGGCAATAAAAACATCGGCGAAGAGATGGACAAAGTCATTGCCAAGCTGGCAGAGGCTGGGGAGAATAATCTCCGTGGCGTGATCGACAATGCCCATTTCAATGATGAAGCCAAGTTGGGCAGCGGCAAAGAAATGGTGGACAAGCTCACCGGTTTGATCGCCATTTTCCAGCGCGATGAATTCAATTTCAAAAAGAACAAGGCCAGCGGAGACGATATTCTTGGCGACGCCTATGAATATCTAATGCGTCATTTCGCCACGGAAAGCGGTAAAAGCAAGGGCCAGTTTTATACGCCGGCTGAAGTCTCCCGTATTCTTGCCAAAGTGATCGGTGTCGACAGAATTGAAGAACGGGACGAGGGTTACTCCGTGTATGACCCTGCCTGTGGCTCCGGTTCGCTTCTGATCCGCGCGGCAGATGAAGCTCCCTTTGAGATTGCGATTTGGGGACAGGAAAAGGAAGTGACCACCGCCGGTCTTGCTAAGATGAACCTCGTTCTGCACAATAAGGCCGCTGGCGAGATCAAGGCAGGCAACACATTCTCCTCTCCCCACTATTTTGAAGATGGTTCCGACGATGAGGTGCTGAAGCGCTTCGACTTTGCGGTAGCCAATCCCCCGTTCTCTCTGAAAAACTGGACGGACGGCCTCAAGGATTATGGCCGTTTTGACGGCTATGGTGACAGACCGCCCGAAAAAAACGGCGACTTTGCGTGGCTTCTCCACATCTTGAAGTCCCTGAAAAGCACCGGCAAGGCTGCGGTCATTCTTCCTCATGGCGTTCTGTTCCGCGGCAATGCAGAGGCCACCATCCGCAAGGCCATCATCGATAAGGGTTATATCAAGGGCATCATCGGTCTGCCTGCCAACCTGTTTTACGGTACCGGTATCCCTGCCTGTATCATCATTATCGATAAGGCCGATGCAGCCGAGCGTAAGGGTATTTTTATGATCGATGCCAGCCATGACTTCGTAAAGGATGGCAACAAGAACCGCCTGCGCGAGCGGGACATCTATAAAATCGTCACCACATTCAATCAGCAAATCACAGATGACCCCAAGTATGCCCGTTTTGTCCCCAACGATGAGATCAAGAAGAAAAATGAGTATAACCTGAATATCCCCCGTTATATCGACAGTTCTACGCCGGAAGATCTGCAGGACATTGACGGCCACCTGCATGGCGGTATTCCTGCGGCAGATGTAGATTCCATGGAGAAGTATTGGGTGCTGTTCCCCGGCTTGAAAAGCAAGTTGTTCTCTCAGATGCGGGAGGGCTATTATCAGCTGAACATTCCCAAAGAGGAAATCCGCAATGTGGTCTATAATGACCCCGAGTTTTCTGCCTATGCCGAGCGCATCGACGATGCCTTTGACGCATGGATGCAGATGGCGGATTCCGGTCTCCGGAGCATTGATGAAGATACGGAAGTCAAGTCCTATATCGTTGAGCTGTCGGAGCAATTGATTGTCTGCTTTGATGGTCTGGAGCTGGTGGATAAGTACGATGTTTATGAAGTGCTGCTTTCCTACTGGCACGAAGTTATGGGCGACGATGTTTATCTTGTGTCTGTGGACGGCTATGATGCTGCCCGGACATGGGAGAACATCATGGGCGAATATACCTCCGGTAAGAAAAAGGGACAGGAAAAGGTCGTTGGCTGGGAAGGCGTGTTGTTGCCCAAGGCACTGATCGAGTCCGTGTTCTTCGCTGCGGAACGCAAGAAAATCGATGAAGCGCAGGCCATTGCCGAAGAGACTCAGAGCAGACTGGACGAGTTTGTAGAGGAGCAGACCGGCGATGACGGATATCTGAAGGAACACCTCAACGACAAAGACAAGGTGGATGCCAAGGCAGTCGCCGCACGTTTGAAGGTGCTGAAAAAGACCGATCCCAAGGGCGAGGAATATGCGGCATTGAAGCAGTTTGCGGATTTGACGGATTCTCTCTCCAAACAGAACAAGGCTGTCAAGGAAATGAACGCCGAACTGGAGGGAAAGGTGCGGGACAAGTATGCCCTGCTGACCGACGAAGAAATTCTGGATCTGCTGGTGAACCGCAAATGGTATGCCACCATCTTTGAGGGCATCAAGGCGCTGTATGTCACCACTTCCCACCAGATGACCGACCGCATTGTGGAACTGGTGGAGAGATATGAGAATACCCTGCCGGAACTTTCCGCTGCTGTTGCTGATTATGAGTCCAAGGTCAAGGCTCATCTGAAAAGGATGGGATTTGTATGGTAAAGAAGGGATATAAGCAGACAGAGATTGGTGTAATCCCCGAGGATTGGGCGATTGGATATTTATCGGATTTTGGAAAGGTTCAGAGTGGCGGAACGCCCAGCACTACTATGGCAGATTACTGGGGAGGTAGCATTGCATGGTGTACTCCGTCGGATATTACAAGTACTCCTACAAAATATATCAATTCTACAGAGAGAACAATTACTGATGCGGGATTAAAAAACAGCTCTGCTATAGTAATGCCTGCAGGATCTATCCTGCTCTGTACGCGTGCCACCATAGGTGAATTGAAAATTAATTCCATTCCGATGGCAACCAATCAGGGATTTAAAAACATAACAATCGACGACAGCGGAAATGCAGAATTCTTTTATTATTTGCTACAAACCAAAAAGAATAGCATGTTGGAATTAGCCATTGGTTCGACATTTCTCGAAATTTCTAAGACCGCACTCTGCAAAATCCCGCTTCAAATTCCAATGCGTGATGAACAAAACAAAATTGCAGATGCGCTATCAGATATAGATAATTTGATTGTTGTTTTAGAAAAGCAAATTTCCAAGAAAAAAGCCATTAAGCAGGGCGTGATGCAGGAACTGCTAACCGGCAAACGCCGCCTACCGGGATTTTCTGGTGAGTGGGAAACGTTTGTGTTTGGTGACCTATTTGATTTCACCCCCAACAATGCCTTTACCAGAGCACAGATGTCAGATAGCGGCAAGGTCAAAAACATCCACTATGGCGATATCCTCACTAAATTTGGAGCCTATATCAGTGCCGACAGCAAGAATATTCCGTATATCGCAAAAGAAATTGATTTAAGCCGATTTGCTGACAAATGTTATCTGCAATCCGGTGACATTGTTATAGCTGATACCGCAGAAGACGAAACCGTTGGAAAGGCGCTTGAAGTTATCAATGTGGAACGTCCTGTTTTGGCCGGACAGCACACCCTGCTGTGCAGGCCGAAAGTACGCTTTGCAGAAAAATTCCTGGGCTATTACCTGAATGCGTCATGTTATCACGATCAGCTTTTGCCATATATCGTTGGCACAAAAGTTTCTTCTGTAAGCAAAGCAAGTATCGCGCAGACAAAGCTGGTTGTCCCGAAATACAAGGAGCAGCAAGCGATTGCTTCTATTCTATCTGATATGGATGATGAGATTACAGAATTGGAGCAAAAACTTGCAAAATACCGTCAGGTCAAGCAGGGCATGATGCAACAGCTTCTGACTGGTAAGATCAGACTGACGAAGGATATCGAGGACTCAGTGCAAGCGGAGCAAGTAACCTCTGAAAAAGCAATGACCTTGAGGCCTGTACACAACCATCAGTTCGATGATGCTGTTGCCATTGCTGCGATTGTCGATGCTTTCTATTCGGACAAGTATCCTCTTGGCCGTGTGAAAGTACAAAAGCTTCTGTACTTGCTTCATCGGCATCAGGACGTAAGTGTTTCTGATTTCAAAAAGAAAGCTGCCGGACCTTACGCGGATACCGTGCGGTATAAGGGTGGCGAACCCATTGCCAAGAAAAACAAGTACATCGTATCTGAAAGCGGTAAGCAAGGAACACGATATTCTAAAGGCACAAACATGGGCCAGGCGCTTGATTATGTCGAACGGTGGGGTATGCAGGCAGATTTGCAATGGCTGAAAGAAAACTTTTTGCACACCAGCCGCAACGATTTGGAACTGTTCGCTACGGTAGATATGGCAATGTGTGATTTGGATGAGGTGGGCATCTCTGTGTCTGTTGAGTCGATCAAGAACCTGATCGCTTCTAACAAAGAATGGAAGGCCAAGTTGTCCAAAACTTACTTCTCCGATTGGGATATTGCCCGAGCGATCAAAAAATGTACTGAGCTGTTTAACTGATTTCGGCATAGTTTGTGGTTTTGGGAGGGATTTAGCATGAAAGAGATACACAGCCTAATTGATTATTTGAAAATCATTTGTAACCGCCCATTCATTGCAGACACCAGTGATTATCCAAATAATCGGTATTTGGCAGATATGAATGAGGTTGTAAAAGAATTCATAGCTAAAAGTGATTTCCTTTCAGACAAGGAACCGAAAATGGATTTCCCGAGTGAGGAACTCACAGCCTTTATCAGTCAATACCATGAGTATCTTTACAGCTATGTGTACAAACGGAAGAGTGAAGCTGAATTAAACAGTGACAACAAAAAACCACTCGCGTTTTTCTATCGCGGAGTAAGCAACAGAATACACCCGATCGCGTCCGGAATTTACAGAAGTAATGAAAGGCATGAGGAAAACTACTACTTCAATGAGATTAGCGTTCGATGTCCGGATGCATTCAGAACCCTTAATAATCTTGAGAAGTTGACCTACATGCAGCACTATGGATGCCCCACGCGGCTTTTGGATATTACATCGAATCCTTTGGTTGCCCTATATTTTGCATGCTTGGGCAATAAGGATAAAGACGGCATTGTGTATATTTTCAGCGTCAATGCCAATGAGGTGCTATATTCTGATAGCGATAGAATTCAAATGCTATCCAAGCTTGCGGAGTTCCGGAAAAGGGATCAGGAACAATTGCGACTGCTTGCATATCGGTACATAGTGAAAGATAAGTTCCCTCAGCAGAGCAACGGGAAATACCGACACTCCATGCTGGAACGATACTATCACGCTATCAAACGTCACAACGGTGCATTTGAAAGAGAAATCGTTCCATTTGATATGCTGAAACCCCAATTTGTACAGCCGAACAAAGATAATCCGAGAATTCTAAAACAAGACGGTGCATTTATTGTTTCTGGCCTTGACGAAAATGATGCAGAAAGCGACATGAAGATCCGCAAGTACTTAGCGAATGAAGTTATTGTCCCTCATTCTGTAAAAAAGGTAATTCTTGACGAATTGGAATATGTCGGTATAAACCAAGCGACATTGTTCCCTGAAGTTGACAAAGTAGCGGATTATCTGCGTCAAAAACCATAAACATTGGAGGTGTTTCCATGCCCAACATTGGCGACAGCGAGCGAAAAACTCAGAGCCGTGTGGTCAAATTCTTTCGGGACAAGCTGCACTATACATATCTGGGCAACCTGCATGACAGCGAAAACCGCAATATCATGCAGGAGCGGCTGCATACCTGGCTGCTGAGACAAGGCTACTCCGAAAAGCTTGCATCCAATGCAGTGGATGCCTTGGTTAAGACCGCTACCAATCTGCAGCAGGGCCTGTACCACGCCAACAAAGAGGTTTACAGTCTGCTGAAATACGGTGCCAAGGTCAAGGAGTCCGTGGAGCAGTCCCCCAAGACAGTTTATTTTATTGACTTTGAAGATGTCAGTAAAAACGACTTCTATATCGCGGAGGAAGTCACCATTGTAAGCAACAACACCAAGCGTCCGGATATCGTTCTTTATGTAAACGGCATCGCCCTTGCGGTGATCGAACTGAAAAAGAGCAGCGTATCCGTGTCCAACGGCATCCGTCAGAATCTGACCAACCAGAAGGCGAATTTCATCGAAGATTTCTTTACCACCATTCAGTTCTGCATGGCCGGTAACGACAGCGAGGGCTTGCGCTATGGTACGTTGCTTACCCCGGAGAAACACTATCTGGAATGGAAAGACGACGGTTTTTCCGAGCATCAGCCGGAACGCGATATTGTGGATATTGAGGTTGAGGAATATTGCGAGGGCATTTCCGGCAAGCTGGAAAAGCATCTTTTTGCACTGTTTTACAAAAAGCGTTTCCTTGATCTGATCCATAACTTTGTAATCTTCGATAAGGGTATCAAAAAGGTCTGCCGCTATAATCAGTACTACGCTATCAAACGGGCGCAGCATCGTTTGACGGATAAGAAGCGCGGCGGTATCGTCTGGCATACTCAAGGCAGCGGAAAGAGCCTGACTATGGTGTGGCTCTCTAAGTGGATTCTGGCAAACAACCCTAATGCTCGCGTATTGGTTGTCACAGACCGTGAGGAATTGGACGAGCAGATTGAGAAGACTTACAAAGGTGTGGATGAGAACATCGTCCGCACCAGGAGTGGCAAGGATCTTCTTGAGCGACTAAACGCTTTCGATGACCGCCTCCTGTGCTCTCTGGTACATAAATTTGGGAAGCGCGGCAGCGACAGCTCGGAAACGGATTACGAAAAATACATTGAAGATCTGAAAAACGCCTTGCCCAAGGATTTTTCCGCAAAGGGCGATATCGTGGTTTTTGTGGATGAATGTCACCGCACTCAGTCCGGCAAGCTCCACGAAGCTATGAAGGCGATCCTTCCCGATGCCATCTTTATCGGTTTCACAGGCACACCGCTTTTGAAGAAAGACAAAAAGACCAGTCTGGAAACCTTTGGTGGATATATTCATACCTACAAGTTTAATGAAGGCGTCCGAGACGGCGTTGTGCTGGATCTGCGATATGAGGCCAGAGATGTGCCGCAGGGTATCACTTCTCAGGACAGAATTGACGCATGGTTTGAGGCGAAAACTGTAGGCCTGGCCCCCAGAGCAAAGGCCAAGCTCAAAGCTTATTGGGGCAATCTTCAAAAGATTTTCTCCTCTCGCTCTCGGTTGGAGCAAATCGCCAATGATATCATTTTTGATTTTGCCACCAAGGCAAGACTGATGGACGGAAACGGCAATGCTATTCTTGTGGCCGGTTCTGTATATTCGGCATGCCGATACTATGAAATTTTCCAAAGCAAGGGTTTCCGGAAATGTGCGATCATTTCTTCTTACACACCGCAAGCCGGAGATTTAAGGACAGATACTGTCAGCGACGAGGAAGAAACCGAAACCTTTGAAAAGTATAACACTTATCTGAAGATGATCGACGTTGATCCGTCAGAGGACAAATCGCAGATTGCCAAAAAAGTTGAAGCTTTTGAAACGGAAGCAAAGCGCAAATTTGTGGATGAGCCTGCAAATATGAAGCTGCTGATCGTGGTTGACAAGCTGCTTACCGGTTTCGATGCTCCCAGCTGTACCTACCTCTATATCGACAAGGCAATGCATGACCATGGCCTGTTCCAGGCGATTTGCCGCGTGAACCGTCTGGACGGCGAGAGCAAGGACTTCGGCTATATTGTGGATTACAAGGAACTGTTCGGAGACTTGGCAGATGCCATGAACAAGTATACCGCCGGTGCCTTTGAAAGCTACGATGCCGAGGATGTAGATGGGCTTTTGAAAGACAGGGCAACGGAAGCGAAAAAGTATTTTGTTGATACTTTGGAGGAATTGGACGAGCTTTGCGAAGGTGTTGAATTGCCCAGGGAAGAGCTCAACTATATCCACTATTTCTGTGGTGAAAGTGGCCACGATGAAGATCAGGACGAAGCCTTTGCCCGCATTCGCGAGAAACTGTACAAACTTGTTGGCCGTTTGATTCGCGCTTATGCAGAGTTGAAGCCTCGAATGATGGATTTGGGGTATACCGTTTCCGAGCAAAGTTCATTGGACGATAAGGTCGCATTCTATGTGAACCTGCGTGATATAATTGGCAGAGCCAGCGGCGATTTTATCGATTTGAAAGCCTATGAGCCGGGGATGCGGTATCTGATTGACAACTACATCTGCGCCAGCGAGTCCCAAAAGATCGGCAGTATGGATGACTTCACGCTGCTCGATTTCATCATCACACAGGAGGATAAGTTAAAGAGCGAACACAAAGGCGAACAGGAAAGTGCTGCAGAAACCATTGAGAACAATATCCGCAAAAAGGTTGTTGAGCGAATGGTCATCAACCCTGCTTATTATGCAAAAATGTCGGCAATTTTGGAGCAGTTGATTCTTGACCGTCGCAGGGGCGTGCTTGCCTACGGACAGCTGCTGGATACGTACATGGAACTGGCGAAGAATGTTGCAAAGCCAGAGGAAAACACAAAGTATCCCGAAAGTATTCGTTCCAACGGTGCGCTACGGGCGCTCTATGACAATTGCGGAGAAGATGAGGCCATGGCTTTGAAGCTGCATAAGGCAATTGTCAAGGCGAGACTCGAGGGCTTCCGAAACAATCCGGTTAAGGCAAATAAAATCAAACGTGCGCTCTATCAACTTTTGAATGATGACAGCGAAGTTGAGCGGATCTATCAAATCGTTGTAGAACAAGAGGAGTACTGATGCAGATAGTTGTTTCCAATATTTCTGTGGAGGTTATCAGAAAAAATATTAAGAACATGCATCTCTCTGTGCTTCCTCCGGACGGCAGAGTTCGTGTGTCAGCACCCGTGAAACTGACGGATGAAGCAATCACGATGTTTGTTCGGACAAAACTTGGCTGGATTAAAAAACAGCAGGAGAAGTTTCAACAGCAGCCACGCCAAAGTGAGCGGCAGTATGTTTCTGGAGAATCGCTGTATGTTTGGGGGCGGCAGTACTTTCTGCAGGTCGAGTATAGCTACAAAGGGAATTCTCTTGTGTTCTCGGGTGACAAAGCTATCCTGACAGTCCGTAAGGAAAGTACGGCAAAGCAACGCGAGGCGTTTGTCAACGAGTGGTATCGAGAGCAGTTAAAACGAGAGGTTGCAAAATATCTTCCCAAGTGGGAAAAGATTACCGGCCTGTATTGCAGCGGGTGGCAAAGCAAATACATGACCACCAAATGGGGCACTTGCAACACAAATACCCGAAAGATTTGGCTGAATCTGCAGTTGGCGAAGAAGCCAATAGAGTGCCTCGAGTATGTAATCCTGCATGAGCTGGCGCACCTGAAAGTCAAAAATCATGGCCCAGAATTTGTTGCTGTTTTAGATCAGCACATGCCTCAATGGCAGGAGCGCAAGAAACTGTTGAACGAAAGTAAGTTGGATTACATGGATTCCAATTTCGAGAAATAACAGACGCTGTCTGGAAAAATTGGAATTGAGTTTTTTGACGTGGGGAGGGATTTGTATTGAAAAGATTTCACAGTAATCTATACACAGTACAAAAGATTGTCTGCGCTGATCGTCAGCATGTCTATGTTGAGAACGAAGATGGATATCTCTTTGCCCAAGCGATTTATCCTACAAAGATTAAGGCTGAAGATTTACCGGAATGGTATGTGTATGGCAGGTACTACAAGTGTTTCGGATATCTGTCCGCCAAGGGTGTCGTGGATATGAAATATGTCCCGAGTAGATACAGTAACCACTTCCTGAAAGATGACTTCCTTTTCATTTCCTACAACAGCATGATTTCTGAAAACCCGGAGGCAAACAGCGTCATTGATATGTACACCAGCTATGATGAGCGGATCAATGGAAATGAAATTCTTGATTTTCTGAAAGCCGCAAAGCGGCATTCGGAGTACGATATATCCGGCATCGTACAGCAGATTCAAGATAAGGCTGATTGGCTTCCGCAGATGTTCCCAGAGGAATTTGGAACTTTCAGCTTTAACGCAAGTGAGTATTTTGCTTGATGAGCACAGCGAAATGTTTATCAAAACAGGAGCAGTGCCAGATAGGAAATCCTCGAACTCATCGACCACCCCCCGCGTTTCCACCGTCACTCCTCCATGGGAATTTGCAAATCCGCAGCAAACTCCCATGGACGAAAATCCGAAATTTCTCCAAGCCGTCGCGAGGAGATTTTTCGGATTTTATATTTTTGACGGCACAAGTGCCAAACCGGTTTTGATGGTTTGGGTACCCTTTTGCAGTCAAAAATATTGGGGTATCCAAAGGGGAAAATCCCCTTGGCACGGGGTTTCCAATAGGGGCGAGGAGCACCCTGTTGGCACACACTTTGCGGGCAAAGTATAGTGTGTTAGACCTTTGGCGACCGCTGACGCTGAAAAGTGGTTGTCCCCGGGACGGACAAACGCTTTACGGCGGCAGCAGAAAAAGGCTATCCGCAAGCACATTCCATGCTTGGTGGATAGCCTCTTTTCGTGTGTAGGTGATGGTGCGAAGTGACGAGTTTGCGAGGAACGCAGCAGCATCACTGAGGGAGACAAAGGGCTACAAACCCGCCGCAGCGATCAGCTCCCGTACCGTATTTTCTCCTGTTCCAACTCAAAGGGAATTGTCATTTTCTTCGGAAGCTCACTCATGGAGAGTTTCAGAATTTGACGGATTGCGATTTTTGCAAAGACGTTCGATCTGCTCAAATCACCGTCTGCCAGCTTTGTGATTTCAGCAGTTCCGGCAGAAAAGTCAAAACGGAGTTCTCCCCATTCATCATCGTCGTTGGCATATTGATGTACTGCTTTGTACCCGTATGCAGCGGCGGCGATTTTTTTGTTTTTCTCGGTCAGCTTCAATTCCACCACACCAAGAACACCGACATCCACCAGAAGTCCGGTCAGCTTGTCCACGATCCTTTTGTAAGCTCGCTCTGCGCCGCTGGTGCTGCTGTACTCGTAGGCGGTGGCAAGCCGTTCAAACGAATAACGCTCGTCCCACGGCATCACCCGTCCGCAGTTCATGCAAATTGCATTTCTCTTTTCAAGGAAGAACTTTTCCTTGCGGCTGAGTTTGTCAAAGGCGGCTTGCACCGCATCGGCACGAATACCGTTCCAGAGAATATCCGCATAGTTCCAACTATCGTCACGGGTAACATCCTCGCCCGTTTCCTCGCTGTCCTCGTCCTGCATGGTCGAATAGAAAGTCACACGGCTGCGGTTTTGCCTTGCAAGAGTCAGATACTCGGCGGCAGTTTCTACGGCACAGTTCTGCAGGTTGGCGTACTCGGCAATGATTTCTTTTTCGCTCTTGCCAGAATTGTTGTAGAGCCATGCAATGCCACGGGCGGCTTTGTATTCGTCCAGAGATTTGAACGAGCCAGCTTCTTCCTGTCGGCGGCAATCCAAAAGAGCGTTGCCGATGAAGTGATGGGCATAGGTCAGAAAGTCTGCGCCCTTGTCGGGAACGTAATTCTGCAAGCACTCCAACATGGCGAGAACTGCGCTGAGCTTGTAATCCAAAAAACGCAGAGGGTCATATCTGTCAATGCCCTCGGTCAGCAGGAATCGGTACACTCGCTTGTTCAGCCTGGACTCGTAATGGTGGAGGAAGTATGTAAAGTAAGTCAGATCATTTTCATGGACAGCGGAAATGATGTAATCGTTGATGTCCTCCACCTTGGGCGGCGCAGGGGCAAGACGGAAGATGCGCCCTGCCTGCCGCATGGTCATAGTTCCCTCATGTACAGCGAATTTTGCTGTGCTGATAGTTTCATCGGTATTCCAGAAGCGTTCTTCGGGCATTCGGCGCACCTCCCTTCAAGAAAGTTTATTTCATGCTCGTTCTTGCTTCTTTGAGCAAAGCATCCTGCGACATCTCCACTTCAAAGCTGCCTTTGGCATACGCATGATCGAAGATCGCACGTTCCAATTTATCTTTCGCCAACCGCTTCATGACAGTGGCGGTCTGCTCGTCCAGAGTGCCACGGTGGAGATACTGCGTGATCGTGTTCATGCGGCGTGTGTAGATCGCCTTGATGGGATGATCGTCTGCAAGTTCTCGCTGCTCTCTGCCTTTGAGATTGCCGATCTGGCGGCAGGTGCGCCCCAACTTGTCCCCCGGCGCAAGCCCTCCGCAGTATTTGGTTTGCCTTGCATCGGTGGTTAAAAACCATTTGCCGCAGATGGGGCATAATCTTGGCGCATGACCGGCACACAATCCCTCAAACAAGTCGGAACGGAACATTCCCACAAAGGAAACGTAGTGCATACGCTTCACAAGCTGCGGTATACCTTTCTCCTGCATGACAGCAGATACATACTGCATCGTGGTATTGGTCAACTGCATCCACACGGGATTATCCAATGACAAGGTTGGAGCAGCATTGAAATGCTCCGCAAAGGTTTCAGCATATCCATCCGGCGTTCGCTTACTGTTGTGGAGCTTATGGGCAAATTCAATCATGCCATGCTTGTAGATCATCAAAGTGCCGCCAAGCTGTGCCAGCTCGTTTATCAGCTTTACAACGCCTACGCCCTTTTTGTATTGTTCATCAAAGGCTGCACTTACACCGATTTCCTGTGCCGCATTTATGTAGGCAATGGCGTTTTCGATATATTCATCGGAAAAGATCTTCTGAATGTCATGCCCGTCGGCGGGAAAATCGAACAGCGAAAAGGGATAGGTGGTACGCATCATCTGCGTAATCTGAAACACGCTTTCCTTTGCTGCAGCAAAGTGTTCTGCCGCAGGTGTTCCTGCTTTTATCCGTTCAACTACTGCCGCCAAAGGAATGGCAAGCTGCACAAGCACCCCGATCTGTTCATCGGTGATATTCATGGCCGCACAGCCGATACTGCCCGTGGGCAGGGCATGTCCGGCATAGGTTACTTTGTCCTGCCAGAAATCAAGGGTCAGCAGATTTTGATTAAGGATGCTCATATGCCTACCTCCAATCTGTCATGTTTTTTGTTTTTCTCTATTATACCATATGATTAGGGCGAAATATAGGACACTGTCATGTTTTTTGAAATGGGCCTGTCATGCCATCAGCACCCTTTTTTCAAATTCTCCCATAATATACATGAAGAGGTGAGACAACTGCCTCTTACACAAAAGAAATGGAGGATAACATTTGGATTTATTCAGCACCGTAAAAACGAACATCAGCACCATCGACGCAGCGGAGCGGTATGGGATTGAGGTCAAGCGGAACGGTAAAGCATTATGTCCGTTCCACAATGACCGCCATCCGAGCCTGTTCGTGGACGATGACCACTACCATTGCTACGCTTGCGGCGAGCATGGGGACGTGATCGACTTCACATCCAAGCTCTATGGTCTGTCCCTGTACGATGCGGCGAAGAAGCTGGCATATGACTTCGGCATCATGCAGGACAAGCCACCCGACAAGATATTGCAGGAAAAACAGAATAGGAAAAGCGAAGCACAGCGACTCAGAGAAAATGAGAAGCTGTGCTTTTCTGCGCTCTTGGAGTATATGAAGCTGCTTCAAGAATGGAAGCTGCTGTATGCACCAAGGGTCCCGGAGGATACACTGCATGACCGCTTTGTGCAAGCCTGTCACAAGCTCGATTATGTGGAATATCTTGTGGATCTGCTGATTATGGGCGATTCCTACGAGCGCATCGAGGCGATCGACACGATGATGACCGATGGAAGGCTGAAAAACCTGCAGACCTATCTAAAAAAAGTGAACAAGGAGGGAATAGCATTTGAACGAAGAGAAGATTTTACACGTTGAAGGTAATGACGGGGACAGCGAGTGGGCGTTCTGGTTTGACGGTAAGAACATCAACGAAGTTCTGTTCTGTCAGCATTTCTTGCAGCTTCATCCCATGAAATGTGTCCGTGGCCGCCTGTTCACCGTTGACGGCATCGTTGAGGATGAGGGCGAGATCAGCCAAATGATACTGGATGAAGTACGTGGATGTCTGACAAACGGCGTTGCCAAGGCAGTATCCAATCTGCTTGCCAGTCTGAAGCTCATGGCATACTCGCCGCCGCTGCCCGTGGAAACAGACCGTATTCATGTGGCAAATGGCACGTATTTCATGAACGGCACATTTACTGAGGATAAGACCTACTGCAACAACCGCTTGAAAGTAGCATATAACCCCAACGCACCGCAGCCGGAGCGATGGCTGCATTTTTTGTCCGATCTGCTTGTATCCGAGGACATTCCCACTTTGCAGGAGTATCTCGGCTATTGTCTGATACCCTCCACCAAGGGGCAGAAGATGCTCATGCTCATCGGCAAGGGCGGCGAGGGCAAAAGCCGGATCGGTCTGGTGATGCGATCCATCCTTGGTGACAGCATGAACACCACAAGCATTCAGAAAATCGAAAACAACCGTTTCAGCCGAGCCGATCTGGAAAGCAAGCTCCTGATGGTGGACGATGATATGGATATGAGCGCACTTCCCAAAACCAACTATATCAAGTCCATCGTCACAGCGGAGTGCAAAATGGATATGGAACGCAAGGGTGTACAGAGCTATCAAAGTCTGCTGTACGCCCGCTTTTTATGCTTCGGCAACGGAGCTTTAACGGCGCTTCACGACCAGTCTGACGGTTTCTTTCGGCGGCAAATTGTGCTGACCACCAAAGACCGGCCCTCTGACAGAATGGATGATCCCTTCCTTGCGGAGAAGCTCATGACGGAAATTGAGGGCATCTTTCTGTGGTGCCTGGAGGGGCTGTACCGTTTGCTTGCCAACAACTATCAGTTCACCATCAGCGGCAAAGCCAGGGAGAATGTGGAAACGGTCAAGCGCAGCAGCAACAATGTCATTGAGTTTCTGCAATCGGAGGGATATGTCCGCTTCAAGGCTGACAGTGAAGCCAGTTCCAAAGCCCTGTATGAAGCCTATAAGCTGTGGTGCGAGGATAATGTACGAAAACCGCTGTCGGCAAACAGGCTCAGCTCCGAGCTTGCACAGAATGAGCGCCTTTACAATGTGGAAGCCACCAACAACATCTACGCTGGAGGAAAACGAGTGCGCGGGTTTGTAGGTATCGAAGTACTTGCAAAGACACCTTTGCTGAAATGGTAAGAGGAGTGAAAAAGTGCTGTACGTACTGTACGGTACGTACGGCAGATTTTACGTTCTCTCCTATATCCTTTCCGGAATCAAAGGCAAAAACGGGCATCGAAAATCAAGCCTTGTGCAATCCGTGAAGATTTACACCGCAGGAAGTACCAAAATCATCCTTCGGTAATTTACGGGACGGTAAAGCGCATTCGCGGAATTGTGGTGTTTCTTTCTGTTCGGTCTGTTATCCCACAAAACAGTAAACCCGATGGGGTGCTGTTCTGAACAGGACTACGCAGAACGAAATCTGAGAAGAAATCACCATCAAGAAAACCATCATTCAGCGGTGACAACAGTTCACCACACAGAAAACCAACATCACGAAATTATGGAGGAATGAACAATATGAAATCCAATCTGAGGAACGAAATCAAGTCGTACATTGTACGGCAAGGGATGACCATGCAAGAGGTCGTTGACCTTCTGGCCGATGAATACGGATGGAGCGACAGTGTCTCCAACCTTTCTAACAAATTGCAGCGGGAATCTCTGCGTTATCCGGAGGCGGTACAGCTGGCCGAGGTTCTTGGCTATGAAATTGTATGGAAGAAGCGGGGGGATCGGTAATGGCAAAGCCTCAGTATGCGATCCTTCGCTTCGCCAAGTACAAAGGCCCGGGCATCCACGATATTGAAGCCCACAACGAGCGCACCAAGGAAAAGTACGCCAGTAACCCCGATATTGACCCCGAGCGAACCCATCTGAACTTCCATCTGGTAGAACCCGCCGACCGCTACCGAAGGGAATCCAAGCGGCAAATCGATGAGGCGGGCTGCCGCACCCGAAAGGACAGTGTCTGGGTGGTGGAAGCCCTGTTCACCGTCAGCCCGGAGTTTTTCAAGGGCAAAAAACGCTCCGATGTAAAAGCGTTCTATGAATATGCGTTGGAATTTATGAAACAGGAGCAGGACCCCAAAACCTATATTTCTGCCGTGGTGCATATGGACGAGAAAACGCCCCATATGCACCTTTGTTTTGTCCCCCTGACTACCGATAACAGGCTCAGTGCCAAGGAAATCGTAGGCAACAAGAAGAAGCTGTCGGTCTGGCAGGATAAATTCTGGGCGCACATGGTTAAGAAATACCCCACTTTGGAGCGCGGCGAAAGTGCCAGCGAGAGCGGGCGCAAGCATATCCCGGTGCGGGTATTCAAGCAGATGACACGGCTCACCAAGCAGAAGGAGCGGCTGGACAAGCTGCTGGGTGATGTGAAGCTCACCAACTACAAAGAGCGCACACAGCAGATCATCGCGTTCCTGGACAAGTATATCCCCGACATTGAGCAGATGGACACGGAGCTGCAGAAATACAAGGCTACTTTTGAAAGCGCCGACGCAGAAATCAAAGCCTTGGAGGAATCCAACGAATCCATGGCCGAGAAGCTGAAAAAGCTCCAGACCGAAAGCGCCATCAAGAAACTGAAAGACAATCAGCTTCGGCAGGACTACGAGGATGCCAGAGCCATCCTTGACCGCATCCCGCCGGAGATCCTGCGGCAGTACAGAAGCCGCGCCAACAATCAGAAACAGGAAATTCACCGTTGAAAAGAGGAGGTAAATGCCCATGGCAAAAGAAGTTCCCATTTGGGAAAAGTCGAATTTAACATTAGAAGAAGCCGCAGCGTATTCCGGTATCGGAACCAGCAAGCTGCGTGAGATTACCAACGATAAGAATTGTAATTTTGTCCTTTGGGTGGGCAACAAACGGCTGATCAAAAAGCGCTTGTTTGATAAGTTCATCGAACAGGCATATTCCATCTAATATTTGCAGATTCGTCATAGAAAAAAGGGTCTTGATGTGGTATCATGTCGATGTCACATCGAGACTCCTTTTCAACGAAAGGAGATCGAAATTGGGCGATAAAAGAAAAGATACAAAAGGGCGTGTCCTGAAAACAGGTGAAAGCCAGAGAAAGGATGGGATCTATCAGTACAGGTACACTGATTGTCGAGGCAAAAGGCAATGCATTTATGCCCCTATTTTGCAGGAACTTCGTCAGAAAGAAAAAGCAATTCAGAAGCAGATTGATGATGGCATTGACTATGAAGCAGGACAGATTACGGTAATCGAACTGTTGGAGAAGTACATCAGCCTGAAGAAAGGCGTGCGCTACAACACACAGGTCGGTTACAACTTTGTTTTGAATTTGGTCAAGAAAGAGGATTTCGGCCATCGCAAAATCAGCACCATTAAGGTATCCGATGCCAAACAGTGGTTCGCCAAACTGCAAAAGGATGGCAGAGGTTACAGTACCATCACCAGTGTGCGAGGTGTCATTAAGCCCGCATTTCAGATGGCTTGCGATGAGGATGCGATCAGGAAAAATCCATTCATATTTAAGCTGACGGATGTGGTGGTGAACGATACGGTGCCGAGGGCCGCACTCACCGAGGAACAGTTGGCGATCTGGATGAATTTCATCAAGGGCGACAAAACCTACTCCAAATACTATGATGAGTTTGTGGTGCTTCTGGAAACCGGTATGAGAGTCAGCGAGTTCTGCGGTCTGACCCGAAAGGACCTGGACTTCAAAAATCGCAGAATCCGTGTGGATCATCAGTTGGTTCGTGAGCGTGGTGGTAAATACTACGTTGAGGAAACCAAGACGAGCAGCGGATGCCGCTATCTGCCGATGACCGATGCGGTGTATGACGCTCTGAAAAAGATATTAGAGCGCCGTCCAAAGGTCAAGACGGAACCCATGATTGATGGTTACAGCGGATTCATCATGCTGGACAAGAACGGTAATCCCAAGGTCGCACTTCACATCGAAAATGAGATGCGATGGGCGATGAAGAAGTACAAGAAGCTCCATCCCGACACCCCTCTGCCGCACATCACCCCTCATGTGTTCCGACACACTTTCTGTACGAACTATGCAAATGATGGCATGGACATTAAGAACCTTCAGTACCTGATGGGTCACTCTGATGCTGGTGTCACACTCAATGTTTACACTCACGCAAGCTACGCACATGCTGCAGAGCAGATGGCGAAAATTTCACAGTTTCGCCAGTCCCATGAAATGAAAAAAGAGAGGGATTTTGCTGTTGGATAAGCAGCAAATATGGTGGTAGTATCTTAAGTTTACTACACCATTCACTACACCACCGAGTGGTGTAGTTACATAGATTTATAGAGACTTATGAAAAAATGAAGAAAAACCTTAAGTCCGAAAACCCTTGCAATTTCAAGGTTTTTCAGGCTTATGAAGGGATATAGAGATTATGATAAAAATCCTCTTCATCTGCCACGGCAATGTTTGCCGTAGCCCAATGGCAGAGTATGTTCTCAAGGATCTGGTTAAGAGGGATGGAAAGGAATCAAGCTTTTTTATATCCTCGGCTGCAACCCATGACGAGGTTCTTGGACAACATGTTCACCCTCTCGCTGTAGAGCAACTGGCCAAGCATGGCATAGACTGCTCTGAGAAAACAGCTTGTAGGTTAAAAAAGGAGGATGGAAAGAACTTCGATTTCATTATTGGGATGGAGCAGAAAAACAAGGACGATGTTATAAAGATATGCGGGGGAAGGTATTGCCAACAAAGTAGTTTTCCTGTTAGATTTTTCTGATCGGCCCCACGATATAATTGATTCATTTTATTCGCATGACTTCGAGGAAACCTGGAGGGAGATAAGGCATGGTTGTCACGCTTTTCTGCAGTGGCTTTACCTGAACTATGTAAAATAGGTGTAAAAGGAAAGACGGACATACATACTACCATCATCGGTATTTGCCAGGCATTGCAGGTCAGTGCGGATTACCTGCTGTTTGGAGAAGTTACACGCAAAGAACTTTCCTCCCTGGAACAGAAAATATCCAAACTTTCTTCCAACCAGTACCAGCACTTGGAGGAAATCGTCAACAACTATATTGCCACTATAGAAGGAACCCGCCAGCAGATGTGATTAGGACAGTCACAGTGCTGACGGGTTCTTTTCCTTTAGTTGAACGCCTCCATGGTTTTGGCGATAGCGGCCAGCTGATTCTCATCAAACGGACTACCTCCGCAATACTAACGGAGGCCGGGGTATTTTCTGCCTGTGCAGGCTCGCCTTGGGTACTGTGGGGTGGAGTCTGGAGCCTTGGGGATGCCTGTTCCTGCAACAGCGAGCGCACGATCTGCTTAATGCGATCTTCATCCATCTGCGGGGGTGGAAAATCTATGGTGGGTTTTTCTGTGCAGTTCATGTAGTGAAGAATGGCATCCGTGATAAATTGTGCTTTCGTCCGTCCCTGACGGTTGAGGATATTCACCACCGCCAGTTGCTTAGGATCCTCCACATTGAAGTTCAGCGTGAACCGCCCCGGGCTTTTTTTATCTGCCAAGACGATCACCTACTCCCCAGGCCGGCCTTGAACAGCAGTTCATAGCCCTTGGCGTTGGCCTGGATGTCCTCCACAAAGACGGGTGTGCCGACCTTCCCGGATACTTCGATGTGCCGTCGGAGCAGGATGGAGCCGCCGCCCACAAATACCACCTTTCCGCTTTTCAGCTCCAGCCCCCGCTCCCGCAGGGTGCTGAACAGATCGCTCACGAACTCCTGGGCCTGCTGCTCTACCAGTCGGGCCACCGCTGTATCTGCCTGGGGTGCTTTTTGGGTTAGGATGGCGTCAATCTCCGCTTCATCCAGCAGAAGATCCAATTCTGCGCTCACTCTGGACTTGATTTTGTTGTAAAGCAGGATCACGCCATTCTCCAAAGAATTGCAGGTGTCCAGTTTACCCTCGCCGTTCTTGACCCGGATGTAGTCGACGGTAAAGCCTCCAATATCCAGCACCAGGGCCTTTGGCTCGCTGCTCAGGGCCGCCAGGACGGTGACCGCCGCCGCATAGGACTGTGGGAAACAGAGGGCGTTCTCAATCACGATGGAGTAGGGCTTTTTCCGATAGGTGAAACTGATCGTGCCGCGCCCCAGAAAGTATCGGGTGAAGTTCTGTCGCAGGGCACCGAAATGGGCCGGGGGCAGACCCACCGCCAGTTGGACGGAAATGGGGTGCAGGGTGTAGCTGCCTGCGGCCTCAATTTCCTTGGCGATGGCAAACAGCGTGAGGATGAAGAACCGTTCGTCCTCCGTCTTGTCCCGGCGGTAGGGGATGCGCTGGTCGGAGAGCTGATAATACTTTCCTTGGTATTGCAGAACATCACTTCCAAAGGGTTGAACATCGCTCTCCACCAGGCCGGAAGTGAATGGTGGGCAGTTGACGGTCTTCACCAGTTTGTTCCCGTGGTCTATTGCAATCAACATGGCTTTCGCCTCCTTATACTCCCCTTATACGGAAGCAATACGCTGTTTTCAACAGTTCTGAGGATTTTCCAACGGAGTGCTGAAAAAGTGGAGCAGTTTTTGAAGCTGCCCCACTTTTTGCGTAGATAAATCAGATCATGCGGCGTCAAGCACCCACCCAATCTGCACGATGCTGGACGGGGAAAGCAGATAGCCACGGCTTTTGGCATGCTTTTTCATAAAAAAGACGCCCTCGGAAGTTTGCTTGAGCCTACCTTTCATTTCACGGTAGACACACTGCCGCTTGAGCAGGCCGGGGAGCACTTGCTCCGCTGCCTGTCGGATCTTCTGCTCGTCCAATGTGGCCGTGTACTGGACGGCCACAGAGAAGTTGGGACTGTTCCCGAACCTGTCATTCAGTAGCTGAAAGACAAGGGCACACACCTTCTTGCGCTCCTTCAGGGTCTGGGCCTCATTGAAGTTAAGGGTGAAGTAGGAATAGTCCCGCCCGGAGAGTTTCCCGCCGGTGGTCATATACAGGTCGTTGCACCAGAAGAACAGATCCCAGTCGGGGCTGTCGTAGTCATATTCCAGATCGGGATTATACTGGTAGCAGGCGAACTCGGCGGCAATGGCCTCCATTACAGACTTCATGTCCCTGTTCTTCTCCTGGGCTGCCTGCACGACATTTGCACCCTGCATTGTCCTCGCTTGGGCGGCATTTCTGGCCCTCTCCGCGTCCGTGTAGACGAACTGAAAGCGGAGGGAATACAGATCCTCGGTCCCATAGCCACGGGCTATAAAGTCCAGAGCGGAGCGGTTGATATACGAGCGGTCGTGGGTAATTTCCAATTGAGATACCTCCTTAATACAACGGGAGAGGGGCGTTTCCACCCCTCTCCCGTTTCTTACTCTCCGGCCATGCGGAAAAACTTCGCAGGCGTCAGGACGGTCACGCCCAGCGCCTTGGCCTTCTCCAGCTTGCTCCCGGCGTTTTCACCGCAGATCAGGTAGTTGGTCTTGCTGCTCACTGAACTGCCGGCATGAGCGCCCAGGGCTTCGATCTTGGCATTGATGCCCTCACGGGTGTAAGGCTCCACCTTACCGGTGACCACGATGGTCAGCCCTACAAAGGGATTGCTCCCCGGCTCCACAGCAGGGGCCGGGGTCTCCGGGGGAGCGATGGTCACCAACTCCCGCAGCTCATACCAGATGTACCAGTTTTCCTCACTCTGAAACCAGGTGTGGATGTTGCTGTGCAGTGTCTCCCCGAAGTCGGGAAGCTGGGTGAAGTCATAGCCGCTTATCTCCAATGAGCTACCCAAAAACACGGAGCTGTACCGCTTAATGTCAACCAAGCCCGGTGAGGACTGATGCCATGCGGGACTTGAAAATTAAACCCGGCATGGACACGCCAAAGGCAAAGTTGAAGAACCCCGCGCCTAAAGACGCCGATTCCATTTTGAAAAAGCACATGGATAAGCGTCAGCAGGAGAAAGAGCCGGAGAGCCGCGATCCTGTGCGCTACGCCACCGACCGCGTGGAGAAAAATATGCGCCATGGCGCATCTGGGGCAGCGGATGCCTCGCGGCGCATGATAAAGCACTACCGAGGAAAGCTGCGGCAGGGCAAAGAAAATGCGGCGAGGGAGTACAGAGTGGCAGATATGGGGATTGGTGCGGAAAGCGGCTCTGCCAATGCCCCGACGGAATATGACTTTTCCCCAGCACAAACCACTGCACGAAACGAAGTCGGAAAACAGACGTTTTCTCCGCAAAATCCCAATGCCGCCAAAAACGCAAGCGCCGCCCCGCAGGAGCGTGGGCGGCAAAAAGCTGTGCGGGACGCAAAAGCCGCCTATGGGCGGAACCTTGCCGAGAAAAGAACAGCAGAGCGGCACATTGTACCTCCACCGTCCGACCGTGGAGGTACAATGACCACTCCGCAGAAAGGCAATTTGGGGGTATCGGCCAAGGGCAGTCCTGCCCCCAAGAGCGGACAGGCCATGACCAAGGCCACACGCACCATGCGTGTTCGACCAACTGACCACGCAGCGCCAAACAATGCAATCATCACGCACCGCGTAAGGGCGGCGGCGCAGAGAAAGGCACAGCGGAAGATGCTTCAGGAATCCGCGCAGAGCGGCGGAAGGGCTTCCAAAAAGTTGGGCAGCGTGGCAGTCCAGACGGTGAAAGAAATCGGGAAAGGAGTGGCGTCTGCGGTCAGCTCAATCCTGACCGCAGGCGGCGGTGCGGTGGTGCTGGTGCTGTTCCTGACGGTGATCCTTGTGGCGGCAATCGTGGCGTCCCCCTTTGGTATCCTCTTTTCCAACGAAAGCCGGGAGGCGGGCGTTGTGCCGATCTCCGCTGCGGTGGCGCAGGTCAATTATGAGTATAACGAGCGGTTGGAGGAATTGCAAACAGCGGACAGCTACGACTCCATCTCCGTGACCGGGCAGTCTGCTGATTGGGTGGAGGTGTTGGCGGTGTTTGCCGTGAAGGTGGCTGGAGCCGATGCAGACGCCGCGGACGTGGCCACCATGGATGCCGACCGCATCGTTCGCCTGAAAGCGGTCTTTTGGGATATGACCGGGATCGCAACGGAGGTGGAAACGATCAACCACCCCGGCAGCGGTGACGACGATGGCTGGACGGAGCGAAACCTCTATATCACCATTACCGCAAAAACGGCAGAGGAGATGAAAACCGAGTATCATTTCAACCGTAACCAAATCGCGGCACTGGACGAGCTGCTGGAGCAGCGGGATCTCCTGCGCGAACTGATAGAAGATGTGTACTCCGTCAGCGGGGATACGGCGGCACTGATCCGCAGTCTGCCGGAGGGTCTGTCGCCGGAGCGCGAGGCGGTGGTACGCACCGCCTGTTCTCTTGTCGGCAAGGTGAATTATTTTTGGGGAGGAAAATCCCTCGTAATCGGCTGGGACGTCCGGTGGGGCGAGCTGCGGCAGGTCACGGCGGCAGGCAGCTCCACCACGGGGACCTACCGCCCCTACGGACTGGATTGCAGCGGCTTTGTGGATTGGGTTTTCTACAATCAGTCTGTCGGCAGCTATGTCATCGGCCACGGCGGTGGAGCCACCGCACAGCACAGCTATTGTACCAATATTTCGTGGGCGGACGCACAGCCCGGTGACTTGGCGTTCTACCCGGATAATTCCCATGTGGGCATCGTTGGCGGCAGGGACGCAAACGGAGAATTGCTGATCATTCACTGCGCCAGCGGCTATAACAATGTGGTTGTTACTGGTCTGGAGGGCTTCGCCTCTATCGCAAGGCCCAACTACTACACAAACTGACAGGAAGGACCGGCGCGATGCGCCGGTCCTATTTATTGTGAAATGGGGGAAAACGATGAGAAAGAAATTGACGGTATGCTGTACCGCATTTTTGCTGGCGCTGTCGCTGACGGTTCCTGCATTGGCGGCATCCGGTGCATTTCAGGACGTGCCGGAAACTGCGGACTGCTATGAGAGCGTGATGTATCTTGCGGAGCATGAGATCACGCAAGGCACGGGGAACGGATGCTTCTCCCCGGATGCGCCGGTTACAACCAGTCAATGGGCTGTCATGCTTTGCCGAGCCTATGGTGTGGAAACCAAAGGAAACTCGTGGAGCGAACTGAGCAAAAGCGCTGTGGAACAATCCTACCGGAAGGGCTGGCTGAACGAAACTGCACTCTCCACGCCCAATATCCAGCTATGCCGGGGAGCGCTGCTCAAAAGCGCCTTTGCCGCAGCCAAGATCCCCGTTTACGACAGCGTACTCTATGCGGGCGGCGTGTCGCTGCCCGATCACGAAAACTGCATCCGCATCGGGAAAGAGCTTCAGCTCTGCAGCGAGGAGGATGATGCAAACGAGATCGTCACCCGCAGGGACGCTGCTATGCTCCTTCACGCCATTCTGACCCGCGCCTTCACCGTGGAGGCTCCGCCCGCGCCGGTGGCTCTGGTAAACGCGGCAGGCGTCAACATCAATGACTACCTGCTGGCGCTGCGGCAGGTGCCGGAGCCGATGCTTGCCGCCTTTAAGGTGGCTGGCTGGATGTACCGTATCGACTTCGACTACATCAGCGAACTCAGCAAGCAGCTGAACATGAGCTGCATTGGAGCCACCAACTACAGCCAGAAAACCATCTACCTCTCGGATGCCAGTGCGACGCTCCATGAATTCGGACAT
>Ga0129308_1000579_pt1 | contig 51952 bp, 54 predicted proteins | sample L827metagenome_FD_94440 | JGI IMG/M metagenome (GOLD analysis project Ga0129308, IMG submission 94440) | Ring-tailed lemur group fecal microbial communities from Wisconsin, USA - L827 metagenome | ecosystem: Host-associated > Mammals > Digestive system > Large intestine > Fecal | place: USA... | reverse complement strand
TGTAGGCAAATCCAATTTGTATAACGCTGTAAACTCCTGCTCATCCAATCTGTCCGTTTCATTGAATAACGAGAAAGCGTCGGTTATAGACTTGTCATTCAAGGATAACTCCACACAGCGGGCTGAAGATGTATTGAGCATGTTGATTTCCGTTTATAACGAGAACTGGGTGAAGGACAAGAACCAGATCGCTGTCAGTACCTCAATGTTCATCAATGAGCGTCTGGGCGTAATCGAACAGGAGTTGGGGAACGTGGACGAGGATATTTCCTCCTACAAGTCAGAACACCTGTTACCCGACGTGCAGGCGGCATCGAGCATGTACATGGCCCAAAGCAGTGCGACCAACGCACAGATCCTGGCCTTGAACAACCAGCTTTACATGACCCGTTACATCCGGAACTATTTAGCCAACGATGCCAACCGTACCCAACTGCTTCCGGCCAATTCCGGTATAGAGAGTGCCAACATCGAATCGCAGATTGCCGAATACAACAAACAACTGTTGCAGCGTAACAGCCTGGTTGCGAACAGCAGCGCAGAAAATCCGCTGGTCATGGATATGGATCAGGCTCTGGCATCCATGCGTGGGGCGATAATCAGGTCTATCGACAATCAGATAGTAACCTTGAATTCGCAGATAAAAAGTTTGCGGCAGACGGAGCAACAGACAACATCACGTATAGCGGCCAACCCTACACAGGCCAAATACCTGCTTTCGGTGGAACGCCAGCAGAAGGTAAAGGAGGCTCTTTACCTGTTCCTGTTGCAAAAACGCGAGGAGAACGAACTCTCGCAAGCATTTACGGCCTATAATACCCGCATTGTCACTCCACCGCACGGCAGTATGTTGCCGACATCTCCTGTACGCAAAAACATCTTTATGGTCGCGTTTGCTCTGGGGCTGCTCATTCCGGTAGTCATCATCTTCATGCGCGAGAACATGAATACCCGTGTACGGGGAAGGAAAGACCTGGAGAGTGTGACCGTGCCGTTCATCGGCGAGATTCCGCTGTTTACAAGAAAGAAGAAAAGAATATTCGGGAAAAAGCCGCAGGAAGTCAAGGCCATTGTCGTCAAGGAGGGCAACCGTGACATCATCAACGAGGCGTTCCGCGTATTGCGTACCAATCTGGAGTTTATGACCGGCAAGGACAAGACATCGAATGTCATCATCGTGACCTCGTTCAATCCAGGCAGCGGCAAATCGTTCCTGACCATGAACATCGCCGTGAGCTTTGCCATCAAAGAAAAGAAAGTGCTGGTAATCGACGGTGACCTGCGTCACGGATCTGCGTCATCCTATATCGACTCTCCTGCCAGGGGATTGAGCGACTATTTGGGAGGCAGTATCGATAACCTGAACGAAATCATCGTATCCGATCCGAAGCAAAAATCTATGGATATACTACCCGTGGGGACGATTCCTCCCAACCCAACGGAACTATTGTTCGACGAACGCCTGAAGCAGGTGATAGATACCGTAAGGGGGCAATACGACTATGTGCTGATCGACTGTCCGCCCATCGAACTGGTGGCCGACACGCAGATTATCGAGAAGCTGGCAGACCGTACCATTTTCGTAGTTCGTGCAGGATTACTTGAACGGAGTATGCTTGCTGAACTGGAGAAAATCTACGAGGAGAAGAAATACAAGAACATGTCCCTGATCCTGAATGGAACCGAGGGAAGCGGTGGCCGCTACGGATACCGTTACGGCTATCGATATGGTTACCACTACGGCTACGGCTCGGGATACCACTACGGCTCCGATGAGAAACGTGTTGGTGTTGGGTAATAAATAACTGGTTGTCAAATAATTAGCAAATAAGTATTTCAAATAAAATCTTCATATCATTGTGTGGCCTTTCAGAAAACGCATCCCGCTGAAAGATAGCGGCATATTCGAGGGTTTTACCGACTGGCACTCGCACATCCTGCCGGGGGTGGACGACGGGGTGCAGACGATGGAAGAAGCGTTGGAAATATTGCGTTTGTATGAGTCATTGGGTGTGAAATCCATATGGCTTACACCGCATATCATGGAAGATATGCCCAACACCACAACGCATCTCCCGGAGCGTTACGCTGAACTTCAAGCCAGCTATAGCGGACGGATAAAACTACATCTTGCCTCCGAGAACATGCTCGACAACCTCTTCGAGGAACGGTTGGAAAAGAACGACCTGCTGCCCTTGGGTGAGAGCGGCGACCATCTACTGGTGGAAACCTCTTACTTCAGCCCTCCAATGGGATTGAACAACATACTGCTCCGCATCAAGGCCAAAGGTTACTATCCCATTCTCGCTCATCCAGAGCGATATGTTTATATGGGTGAATCAGATTATCGACAGCTAAAAGACATGGGGGTGAAGTTTCAGCTCAATCTTCCGTCAATAGCGGGTATGTATGGTGACCGGATTAAGAAAAAAGCCATACTGCTATTAAATGAAAAGGTCATTACTCATATAGGAACAGACATTCACAATTACAATACATTTCAAAAGTTCATTTGTACAGGCATCACAAGAAATGTACAAAAGCTGCTCTATTTTTAATCTGATTATTGCCACTCATTTTATTGAATACGGTTAATGAATACTCAAACTATAACAATAGACGAATACAATAACGACGGTTCATTTATCATTTGTATTATAATGAATCAATAGGTGAATGGTGTGCATACGGCTTTTCGGCACACAGATTATGGATATTCTGTAAGTCAAACGGATACAATACCTTGCAAAGTTTCTCCAAAGGAATGCAAATGTTATATGCAAAGGTGTCAATTTGTAGCTTGTTGCAGCACTCAAAATGAACTATTATTTCCACGATTTAAGCGATTAAGAATCATACCAAACAGTGAAGACCTTGAAAGATTTTCCACGTTCATTATCTCCTATAGACCGTGGTTTATAGATATGCTATCAGAGAAAAAACATGTGTTGATTTTTTTAGCAACTATTACAACATAAAGATATGTTCAAAATTTCTATTTTTCCAATTAAGAGCAATGAAAGTTTGGATTTGTCTCTGAATATAGAACGAATAATCCATAATTCTTATGACAGCAACGGGGCGAACAGCTACGATGTGCAAATAAAAATATACAATCGTTTTATCCAAGAAGTCACACAACAAGATTTTACGGATGCATGTCTGAATGATGACATCGTTATAGCTGATGCAACACGTGAAGGCATAAATAATGAAGTGAACAACTTTGACATAATCAATGAATTGCCAAAAAGTTTGGAACATGTTTGGATTATCAGTAGGAATTATCTTCCCATAAACCTGTATGGTATAGATGATGGCGGATATCCCTCATACAAAAAGAGAAGAATGAGTAGCAAAGAAATAGAGGAATGGATAAAGTTTAAGTGCGCACAGTTGGATTTTCATTTTCCGAGACCTGAAAACGAAAAAGGCAGCAACGGTTTTCATATAGCTTCGGATAAGGCAAAAGAAAAGTATTACAGAACAAAAAATGAGCAAATAAACGTATTCATCAGCTATCGTACAAAGTACGAGAACCGGAGTGATGATTTCCTCAAAAAAGGCTATATGTTTACTGTAAGTGAACTTGTCGAGAATTTGAACAAAGGCGTTTACCATAATGGAACAAATAAGACCGCAAAATACTTGGATGATGGCAATCTTGTATATAGTTCCGAACTAAATACAAAACAGCGAGCCTGGCAACTTTTGGCCATAATAAACCGAGAATACATTTCTCATTGTGACGAGTTCTGGATATATGGTTCTGATGATTATTTGGACTCCTGGTGGACTATAGGCGAGTTAATCATCTATTCATATCTAAACCATCGTCATATTGACAACAGGGATAAAAATACGCCTCGGAAAATAATGTTCTACAATCCGTTGACAAACCAAGTACATGAAATATCTCCATTAAAAATGGACGAGAATATTGCGGAAAGAATTTGTAGGATAATATCAAATTGCGCACCGGGCGTAATGGGTATTGATAGCGTGATGATACAAAGAATGATGAGAGACATTCTATATGGCGATAAAGAAAAACATGATAAGGCTATGTGCCTTTATATGGAGAAACAGTTGACATCAATCCTTCCGGCAATGCTTCTTTCGAAAGGATTAGATGAGAAGTCCATTCGTTTAATGTTATCGGACGAGGATACAATAAAATATATGACACAACTCATGGAACAGGCATTCGAAGATGCGAAGGAACAAATCTCAAATGGGATAATACCGGAAGTACTGAAACAAATTGGCAAGCAGATGTTGGAAGTTCAGAGCGACATGCTTGGGTTTGATGTCCGGGAGATAGTATCAGAAGAGGAGGTCATAGCAAGAGAATGGTCGAAAGAATACTTGGAAGATGAGTGCTTTTCAGAAGATTTTTGGGAGATAGTCATGTATAACGATACGCGAATTTCCCCAAAGGAAGGTTCGTCGATAGATGATATAAATACGTTGGAAGGTCAAATCTTAAAAATTGACATCAGGCAGATGTTGGAGCATCTTTCTTTTAAATATCCCCATCATTGTGCCATCGGAAATATTTCGGATTTGGTGAATCAAAAAATCGATAAAACGCCTGATGGGAAGCAGATAAGGAGTAGAGCTCCACGTTTCTTTTTCATGCCTTCAAGAGGAGGAATGATTGATATGTCTCCAACACATAACAATTTATATGAACTGCCTATTTTTATTGCGGAATAATATGACACTGAAAGAATGGATAAACAAATGGGATTTCAATTCCCTGAAGCTCTGCACCGGCTTTTTGGATGCAGAGCTGGTCTTTAATGCGGCAGATGAGAAAGCCGCATGGGAAATGTATGTGGAGCTATTGACTCGGATTGCCACACAGCCACTTGAAGATAATACGGGGAATGAACAAGCCGCTTTAGAAAGCATTTATTCGTTGTTCAGCGTTACAAGAGGCATATTGAAAGATAACGGACGTTCTTGTATTCAGTTTTCCAAAATAGCCATTATTGTATTGAATCAAGTTATACGTCCCTTTACTGCCAAATGGCATATCTTGAGTATACAAAAAGCGTTTGATTCTCCTGTACAATGTCAAGCGTTTCGTTCAGAATTGAAAGACTTACAAAATGAATTGCGAAAGTATACTTCCATGCTAAGCGGTATAGCACAAGTGGAAGACTTAACGTCAATGTAAATATTATGGAATTCAGTACTTTTTTATGGATTGGAGGGTTGGTAGTAGCCTATACTTTGGGTAAAGCAATTACAACAAGAAAAGATAAAAAAAAGATACTGTCTTTAACAGCTGAGCTATCTAAAGCTCAAGCAGAAATTGAACAGTTGAAGCAACAACGTTCTCAGGGAACGACACGGAAGTCCCCTTCGTTACCGCCCTTGCCCAAACAAGTTCAAGGGGCAAAAGAATCCTTTATCATTAATATCAATCTTTTTAAACCTCATTTGAACACATTGCTTAATGGAAGGTATAATTGCGATAATTGGGGGAATTTAATATGTGGTATAAATAACAGAGAATTATCCGCCTATTGGGAGAAGGTTTGCCGCAATACAAGTTCTATTTTGCGTATGCTGGCAATGTGGGGAATAAAACCTGAGACATGCACTGATTTTATCGGCATGGAACCTTACAAAGAGATGTATGAGACAACAACAGGTAGCCTTATTGAAAAAGGACGGCATTATAAGGTCGAAAGTCCATGTTGGATTATTACAGATAATGGAACAGGGGAAAAACAAGTATTACTAAAAGGAATTGTCAGATTGTATGAAACCAATTGATACGTATAACGTCTGCTTTCTTGGACGGACGGGCAACGGAAAAACAAGTCTTATAAACGCTCTTTGGGGTACGGTATTTAAAACAGACCCTCTTGTGGCTTGCACAAAGGAGATGTACAGTGTCACGGTAATGGACGATGTGCCAAATGGTAAAGAAGGATTGACAGCATACGATGTTCCGGGTATTGGCGAGTTCTCGTCGGATTCAAAATATGAAAGATTCTATCAACATGTAGCCAGCGTTGCCGATTGCATAGTTTTAGTTACAACATTCGATAGGACCGATGCTCCAGCTCAACGATTACTCATGCGTTTAAAGCCTTTTATAGACAAGGGAAAAGACGTGAAGTTCATAATAGCCTTGAACCATATAGATTCGACTATCATTACCGATATCAAAAAGGAGTATGAGCCTTGGGATTCAGAGACCAATGAACCCACCGAAAAGTGTACGCAAAATATCGCTGAGAGGATCTCTATCATACACGAAAGGTTCGACAAGATATTTCTGCCCTTTGAAGTTGTACCTGTTTGCGCAATGCGACACTACGGGATAGACAAACTAAAAACATTAATAACAATAGATAATCATGATGGAAAATAAAGAAAGACGGTTTCTTATAGATAGAATCTTCGATAAAATTTTTCAGTTGGGAAATGTTTCCAAAGAAGATCAGGAGACTGTAAATCATACATTGAATAAGGAATTGTTGGAAAAGCCCTTCAGAGTAGCTGTAATCGGTCAGGCCGGAGTGGGTAAGTCAACAACGCTTAACGCTGTTTTCGGATTAGAAAACTACACCTCCAATTTAGCGGAAGGGACGAAAGAGGTGGTAGAAAAGATTTATCCGATACGTGACGGGTTCAACCTCTCAATCTACGATATGCCAGGGTTGAACAACGATATTGCCAAAGACATAGAATATGAGAAACTGTACAGGCAAATTCTTCCGTGGTGTGATGTCATTGTTTATGTGGTCAATGCCCATTCACGGGATTTTGGTGAAGACTGCCGTATCCTTAAAGAAATTGTTTTACCTATATGCAATGAGAACAAAGTAAGAGAGAACCTCATTCTTGCGGTCAATAAGATAGACACTATCGGAGAAAGCATCAATCCTTATGATCCCGAACTCAAATGGGATGCTTTTAAGAACGAACCGACTGAAAAGTTGAAGATAGCGATAAAGAAGAAATTAAGTGACATTATAGACAAACTGATAGACGAGAACTTGATTGGTGCAAACGAGAGTTTGGAGAAGCATCAGGTAGTGTTCTATTCCGCCGTGTTTAACTATAATCTTCGTGATTTTATATTGGCGATTACAAAAGCTGGAAAGCGTGGATGGATATGGCCGGCCACGGTTGGTTTGGAGAGAGTCGGACAATGGAGTGACGCAAAATTGAGCAAGGATTGATATGAATTACGAAGAACAAAAACAATACGATAACCTATCCGAATGTGACAAGTCATATTACAAGAAGATAAAGTTAGATCATCCTAATTGGAATCACAGACAGATCATGGTTAAAGTGGCCTTTAACCATAAAGAGGATGATATTATAGAGCGTGCAGGAAACGATATTGATCCCGAAGATTCTGAAATTCTTAATGAGATTTTCCAGGGTGTAAAAAACTTCTTGAAAAGAGTCGGGGTCATTATGCAAAATGTTTTTAATGCTTTGGACAAGCTGATTGATTTGGTAAAGAAAGGTAAAGCAATCTATAACGCCCTTAGTGAAATATGGGATTGGCTAACAGATTAAACAATATATAATTATGAGTAATGTAAAATTCGATGAGATTAAAGCAAAGCACCCTGAGTGGAGTGAAGAGCAGATATGGACGGCCGTAAGTTTGGACATGCAGGCGGATAATGTTATTACCCAAAAGGGTGAAGATATAGATTCAAACGACCTGGATATAATCAAAGAAATTCTAAAAGGTGCGAAAATATGGCTTGAAGAGGTTCTGCCAGACATTTTCCGCAAAGTGGAACAATTTTTTAATCAACTTCTTGCGTCAATTAAGGAATGGGCAGAAAAAGGCCTCAAGTACATTTCTGAAAAAATTGAAAACTTATTAAACTAAGCCTTTAAGATGAAAACGACATATCAGGTAGCAGTAGCAGGAACGGGCTACGTGGGAATGAGCATTGCCACACTGCTGGCACAGCATCACCAAGTTACGGCGGTAGATGTCATTCCCGAAAAAGTAGAGAAGATAAATCGTCGTATATCACCTATACAGGATGAATATATCGAAAAGTATCTAGCAGAAAAGGAACTGAATCTCACAGCTACCCTCGATGGTGCGACAGCTTATCGGGACGCAGACTTTGTGGTTATTGCCGTTCCTACCAACTACGATCCAGTAAAGAACTATTTCGACACCTCACATGTAGAAGAAGTCATCGAGTTGGTAAAGAGCGTTAATCCTAATGCCATTATGGTCATTAAAAGCACCATCCCGGTTGGTTATACCGAAAGTGTACGAAAGAAACTTGATACGGGAAATGTTATCTTTTCGCCGGAGTTCCTGCGAGAAAGCAAGGCTTTGTATGATAACCTCTATCCCAGTCGCATCATTGTAGGCAGACCAGAGGGAGATAAACGCTTGGACGAAGCAGCACGGACCTTTGCTGCCCTATTGCAAGAAGGAGCGATAAAAGAAAATATTGATACGCTTTTTATGGGCCTGACCGAAGCCGAGGCCGTAAAACTCTTTGCCAACACCTATCTCGCTCTGCGTGTGAGCTACTTCAATGAACTGGATACCTATGCGGAGATGAAAGGTTTGGATACACAGGCCATCATCAACGGCGTGAGCCTAGATTCTCGTATCGGCACGCATTACAATAACCCATCATTCGGTTATGGAGGCTACTGCTTGCCCAAAGACACGAAACAGTTGCTTGCCAATTATGCGGATGTACCTGAAAATCTGATACAAGCCATTGTGGAGAGCAACCGTACCCGTAAAGATTTCATTGCCGATAGGGTATTGAATAAAGCCGGATATTATGATTATTACAATCGTGGAGATTTCAATCCCAATGAAGAAAGAAAATGCGTAATCGGTGTCTATCGTCTGACAATGAAGTCAAACTCGGACAACTTCCGCCAGTCATCCATTCAAGGAGTTATGAAGCGTATTAAAGCCAAGGGAGCAGAAGTAATTATTTATGAGCCGACATTGGAAGATGGAAGTACATTTTTTGGTAGTAAGGTGGTGAATGATCTGAATACTTTTAAAAGACAATGTCAAGCCATTATCGCTAACCGTTATGATGCCTGCTTGGATGATGTAAATAGTAAGGTCTATTCACGTGATGTATTTAGGAGAGACTGATACTTAATCTGCTTCTACATGAAAAGGCGTATATTATTTATACATAACAATTTAGGCGGAGGAGGAGCTGAAGGAGCATTGATAGAAGTGCTGAACCATTTGGATTATAGCCGATATGATGTCACGCTTTTTTTGCTTTACCGTACTGGTGATTTTATTGACAGGGTACCTCCTCAAGTACATTTCAAACATGAGCAATTTGGTCGATTCTTCCCTAGCTATAAAGGCAAGATAGCTATCCGCTGCGGATTAAGAAATATACTGTTGCGTCGTTGTGCCAAACGAGTATTTGCCAACGAAAAATACGATACTATCGTATCTTTTATGGAAAGTGCTCCGGCCAAATTTCATAGCTATATTCTTGATAAAGGAAAGAGAAACATAACATGGGTACATTGCGACTTGTTGAATAATCACTATACAACGGGATTTTTCCTAACCCTCAAGCAGGAACAGAAGTTCTATTCACGAATGGACGATGTCATATTTGTATCAGAAGACGCAAAGAAAAATTTCAGTAAATTATTCGGAATAGATAAAGGAAGGGTAATCTATAACATCATAGATCAACGGGCTATTTGTAAACGAAGTAAAGCAGTTTCCAGTATGCCTCGGCATCGAACTTTTACCTTCGTCAATGTAGGGAGCTTGAAAGAAATTAAGCGACAGGACAGAATAATAGAAACAGCTGCACTCTTAAAAGCGAGAGGTTATGACGCAGACTTTTGGCTGATAGGGAAAGGCATTTGGGAAGAACGACTAAAAGCACAGGCAACAGCGCTCAACGTATCAGATAGCGTACATTTTTTAGGTTTCCAATCCAATCCATATCCTTATGTTGCGGCAGCAGACGTGTTTCTTATGACATCCGACAGCGAAGGTTTCCCCCTTGTTGTGGCCGAAGCAATGTGTCTTGGCAAAGCTGTAATTAGTACTCGTATAACAGGACCAATGGAAATGCTTGGTAATGGCCGTTATGGTATTCTGACCGGTTTCTCTCCGGAAGAAATAGCCAATTCTGCCATATCACTTATAGAAGACCCTAAACTATTATCAAGCTATCAGCACCTCGCATACGAAAGATCCATATCATACTTCGATGTAAATGGTGTGATGACACAAATACATGACGTAATAGGTAATTGATTTTCAATGGCACGAGGAGAGAATAAGCAAATAGCCATAAACATGTTTGCACAAATAGCAGTTTTTGGCATTCAATTCTGTATTAGCTTTTTCTTGACACCATTTATCGTAAGGACGTTAGGAGTTGAAGCTTATGGATTTGTCGGTTTGTCAAATAACATTATTGGATATATGCAAGTAGTAACGGTGGCATTAAATTCCATGGCCGCTCGTTTTATCTCAATAGAATACCATAATGGAAATTTTCAAAAAGCAAATCAATATTTTTCATCTGTATTCTATGCCAACTGTATTCTAAACGTTGTTATTTCCTTCATTTGTCTATGTTTCGCATTCTTTTTGGAATATATAATAAACATACCCAATACACTGATTCCCGATGTAAAATGTCTCTTTCTGCTTTTGACGGTGAACACGGTACTCAATTTGACATTCAATGTATATACCGTTTCTCCATTTATAAAAAATAGATTAGATCTAAACTCAATCCGCAACCTCATTTCTACAATATGTCGAACGATAATTCTTTTATTCCTTTTCCTACTGTTTGCTCCACGTGTCAGCTATCTCGGCATAGCATCTGTACTCGCTTCGGTGTATTTGGTCATAGCTAATATTGTCATTAAACGAAAACTGACGCCAGAATTCCATCTGTCACGAAAAAACTATGACTGGAAAAGCACGCGCGAAATCCTATCTTCCGGAGTGTGGAATTTACTAATTAGTGTAAGTACAATGCTTGAAAAAGGTTTTGATTTACTGTTCGCTAATTGGTTTATCGGTAATGCCATAATGGGGATGCTTTCGGTGGTTTCCACTATTACAGTGCTTATACCACGTGTCCTTAAAATGGCAAATTCTTCTTTTGCTCCTAAAATAACAGAATATGGAGCAAAAGGTGACATTGAAGGCATAAAAAGGAATGTATTTAAGTCCGTCAAAATCATGTCTATAATGGTCATATTACCGCTGTCAGTTCTATATGTTTATGGCGAGAGTTTTTTCACACTATGGTTACCTAATCAAAATAGTTCTCTTTTATATGTCATCACTATACTGACAACTTTAGATATGATATTTGGAATGCCGTTGGAGGTCTGCTGGAACATATTTGGAGCCACAAATAAAGTCAAGATGCCTGCAATAGCAATGTTTGTTACAGGCGGATTGACATTTTTATCCTTGTTGGTTTTACTCTATATTTATAAGGATCCTACGGCACAACTGATTTGTCTGGCATCTGCTAGAACATTCTGGAACATTATAAAGAACTTGACATTTCTGCCCTTTTACGGGGCAAGATGCTTAAACCTAAAATGGAATTTTTTCTATCATTCCATGGCAAAGCCTGTTTTGGGAATTTTTATTGCATTGTCAATATGCCAAACCTATCGTTTTATGATTGTTCCGAATACTTGGGTAGAATTTATACTTTCTTCCATTCTTGTATGCTTATCTGCTTTGATTATAGGAAGTCTGTTCATTCTGCCAAAAAAGGATATAAAATATATTTTCCAAAAAATACGTAAATGAAAGGAACTCAAATCTGTATATTATCATGTCTTGCAGAAAACGGGGTTCCTCACTGTCACACCAAACATAAAATCTATAAAATAGCATGAACAATAAAGCCTGTGTCAGATATGGTGCATTAGATGCCATGAGGATATTAGCTGCATTCTCAGTGGTATGCATCCACTATCAAATTGTACCCGACTCGATGATAAGCAGATACACCCAAGTCGCCGCACGATTCGCTGTTCCCCTTTTCTTTATGATAACCGGTTTTTTCTTGCAGACAGTAATAGATAAGGGGCGGTTTAAAGGATACATGCAAAAGATTACTATACTCACAGTTGGTACAAATGTATTGTATCTTATCCTTGGCTTTTTATATGGGACACTTGATGCCTTATCGATTAAGGATGTCTGTCTTCAGCTGCTGGGCGTACCTGTCTGGGGAGGTATAGTATGGTATCTGTTTACATTGATTTACAGCTGTATAACTATTTATTTCATCTATAATAAACTACCTCGCCTGATAAAATTCCTGCCGTTGTTGATTATAGGATATTTTTGTCTAGTTCCTTATTCTATATCTCTGATTCATGAAAATGGATGGAAAAGTTCCATCGTTATTAACAATTTCGTGGTTGAAGGTATTCCGCTTATAGCATTGGGCTGGAACATACGTCCGCTCACAAAATGGAATATAAACTGGAAAGTATGGGCATTTTTTGCAATGGTATTTACCATTACGGCAATATTTGAGGCACGTGCAGCCAGTCAAATTCTGCACTCATGGATTCAGATCTATTTTTCCACCATCCCACAAACTATCTGCATAATGATGGCAGCTCTGACATTTCCGCAATACAAATGGCGTTTAGGTTGGCTGTCCACTGCCGGGCAGAAATATGCGACATATATATATATCATTTTATCTGGGCAAACACAAAATCATTACCCAGTACAATAGACGATACCCCATATATGGTTTGGTTCGCGTTTTTTTCCGCATTGATACTTTCCGTCATTCATGTAGATGTCATGAAGCCCTTGTTTTTTAATATTAAAAAGTATGTCAGACATTGTTGTTGCTTCCGATTGTAATTACCTGCATTTAGTTTCTATATGTGCAGTTTCACTTTTTGAGACAAACTCCAGTGAAAGTTTGCACTTTCACTTACTTAGTAATGGAATTGATTCTGCGGATATCAAAAACTTGCAAACCATTGTAGAGGGGTATAGAGGAAAACTATCAGTCTATCCCATAGAAAATTTAAGGGAACGGCTTATGACAGATGTACCTGAAACAATTTCTCTTACGTCATATGCCCGTCTGTTTGCAGGTTCCATACTGCCTGCAAATTTGGATAAGGTTCTGTACATTGATTGCGACATCATATTCAACGGTTCCATAAGAGATTTATTTAATACCGATTTAGGAAACTGTTTGGTCGGAGGTATATTAGACCCATTGATCAGCCGTACCTATAAAAAGGAAATCAAAATACCCATGAGCGAACCATATATTAATGCCGGTGTCCTGATAATTCCTCTGAACCGATGGCGCAGTGAAGGAATGGAGCAGAAGTTTGTTGATTTTTTAGTTGCAAATAGAGGTAAGGTACATCATCATGACCAAGGCATTATCAATGCAGTGTGTGCAGGAAGAAAAAAAATTCTACCTCCACAATTCAATGTCATGTCCAATAGCCTTTGCTATCCGTGGAAAGATTTGTATAAAATAAACACCCCCTTTTATGACCAGGAGGAATATAAGAAAGGAATATCCAGTCCGGCAATCATTCATTTTACCGGAGCTATTCATGGAAGACCGTGGATAGTGGGTTGCACACATCCATACGCTAATAAATTCTTGCAATTCAAAGCGAAAACAGCCTACAAGGACATACCATTGAAACCTAATAACCAATCGGCGGCATTGCACCGCTTGGAAGGTATTCTTTATCGGCTATTGCCATTTAGCCTTTTTAAACGGTATATGCAATCCGTTTACTATCTAAGTTACTTTAAACATTCGATTAAAAAATGAAAATCAACCTATCGATCAAAAAAATGAAAAATGGGAAAGAATAATAGAATAGTAATTATATGTCCGTACTTATTTCGTCTTGCGCGAGGTATAGAACGTTTTTGCATAAGTCTTTCCAAGGCTTTTGTAGACAAGGGATATGATGTTGTGATTTATGCGTGGGGAACAGCTAAGGAAACCTTGTGCGGTGAGATAGATGAGAGAATTAAAATCAGGAAGGTGCCTTATTGCAGATGGTATCAGGAAAAAATCGCCGTTTTCTTTTACCGGTGGTGGCTTCGTCAGGATAATCCCAAAGCTACTATACTGAACTTCTTGTATCATGGAGAAACTTCTCTTCCTCACAGAAGGAAATATCTTTATGTCCTTCACAGCCCTGCGTCACAGATTCCCAGCAGATATGACTTTGTAAAGAATCACATCGATATTTTTGAGGACATTCATGTCGTGGCCATCTCTAAAATGGTGGAAGAGGAAGCACGTCCCTACGTGGGTAATACTCCGATGACTCTGATTTATAATGGAACAGATACCCAGCTGTTCAGACCATCAGCTCATAAAATACAGAATGGCAAGCTCAATATTATTACTGCTGCTGCTTTTGAGGAGCGAAAAGGAATGCATTACATAATAAAGGCTCTGGCAGATTATAAAAACCGTAACCAAATCAGATATGATATCTATGGATCCGGTGATAAGAAATATGCCACTTATCTATCAGAATTAATTAAAAGTAATGGCTTGGACAATATTGTAACGCTAAGAGGTAACGTAAACAACATAGCCGAACTATTGCCGAAATACAACTTGTTTACCCTACCTAGTAAGGGCGAAGCTTTCGCACTGTCCCCCATAGAAGCACTAGCTTGCGGCATACCAATATTGGTGTCCGACTATCCACCTTATCCAGAATTTGTAAAATCCGACTTTGGATATATCGTAAATCGAGAAGATAAAAAAGCTATTCATAATTGTCTTAATGAACTTTTACAAGACAAGGAACTTCTTCGGTCAAAATCATATGCTGCCCGCAAAGCCAGTGAAAAATTTTCTTGGAACTGTATTGTCAATCAATATATAGAATTAGTTAAATAATTATTGTATGACTGTATCCGTATTTATCTGTACATATAATAGAGGGAATCTAATAGACGGTACACTATGCGCTGTAATTGAAAGACAGACGAGAAAACCTGACGAGATTGTAGTAGTAAATGGAGGTGGTATTAATGACTGTCACGCCACCATAGTGAAGTGGCAGAAGTTGTTTCCTACACTTAGAGAAATCAAGACAAAGAATGTGAACCTTGCTACCAGTCGTAACATCGGTCTGCCCCAATGTAAGGGTGACATCATCCTTCAGACAGACGATGATGCGGAACCATTCCCCAACTGGATTGAACGCCTTGTTGATGAACATCAAAAACATCCCGAAGCCGGCGTAATTGGCGGAAATGTGGTGGATGCTTCTGGCGAAGGATTAATCTTCAAAATTGCAGATGCTACTACATTTACACATTTCAATGAAGAAGGTTATTGTGAGACAAGGACTGTACCAGGAGTGAACTCATCATACAAACGAGATACGATAGAAAAAGTTGGGGCGTATGATACCAATATGTTCAGAGGAGAGGATGTGGATTATAATTGGCGTTGTATCAAAGCAGGCTACAAGGTTCTTTCATTTCCTGACATTAAGGTTTATCATCACCATCGTGCCACATGGAAAGGACTTTACAACCAGCAGTATATGTATGGACGTGCCTACTTGTTGGTACGAAGAAAATGGAAAGATATGTATTGCTGCTACCCACATGGCATATACAATTTGCGTGACCTTGCTAAGTTCTGTTATTTCTGTATTGTGCCATTCGTTGACCAAGCACACAAATTGAAGCATGTGAAAGGTTTCTTCAATAAACTGATGGCCTACCCCATTATGGTGACTATCGGATATAATTGGCACAGGGGAGTGTTCGTGCAGTATTTCAAAGAATTGAAAAAATGAAATCGAAAACTATCTATATTTTTGCCAACTCCTATAAACCTGTTCTTGGAGGCGTACAGACTGTGGCTTCGCAATTTGCCGAAGGGTGTAGAAGGCGGGGATACCGTACTATAGTCATAACGAATTTGTATCCTAGATATCTTAGAATTTATGAGAGAATATCGCAAGTTCCAGTAATAAGATTGCCATTTGCCAATGCGGACAAGCATATAAAAAATATGCTCATGTTTGGAGTTTCTTTCATTATGCTTTTCCTCTTCTTTCTGTTCAGAAGACCTGATTATGTATATGTCCATTTTCCCTTATCGCAATCTTCTTGCATAACCGCGTTACACCGCATATTCAAGTTCAAGATAATTACTTGCTTCCACGGGCACGATGTGCTGCGCTACGACGAAGGCTATTCGAAAGAATCAGTGCAATACAAGGCTCAGAAAAAATTATTGACACAGTCGGCTCAAGTAACTGCTTGTTCGGGCTATTTGGCTCATTGTGTTCAAAGGGTATTCGGATGCAAGAATGTGCATACGGTTTATAATGGAGTGGACTTGACGAGATTCAAAGACCGCAAACCATGTCCAACCATGCCGGGATGCATCCCTTACCTATTCGCATGGGGCAGATTGGAGGAAATCAAAGGATTTAATTTGCTTTTGCAAGCATTTGCCAACTGCAAGAAGTCTCATGGACTGAAACTCCTGATAGCGGGAGAAGGAACACAACGGGAGTATCTACAGCGAATGATTGAGGAACTTGGATTGAAGGATAGTGCAGTACTCATAGGCCGGTTGGTGCCCGATGACATTGTTCAATATGCACAAAATAGTGAGATTAATATAATACCTTCAAGGAGAGAGCCTTTTGGTATTGTGGCATTGGAGGCGATAGCAGCCAAACAACCAATAATTGCCACAAATAGTGGTGGTTTGCCCGAAATCATGTCAGACAAATACGGATTGACTGTTCCCGTTGATGCCGGTGAAATTAGGAAAGCCATTGACAAAATTCTGACAAAGGAAATCTCTTTCGATTATTCCGATACCGAGGAATATCTCAAACATTTCACGATAAAAAGAATGGTTGAGAATTATTTGCTTTTGCAAAGCAACTTCAATGGGTGCTGAATACAGATAGATTTGCAGAATGATTAAATTACTCTTCATCATTTCGCTACTTGCAATTTATTTGTGGTGTGGCCAGACGGATAAAGGACGGAAAGTCTATTTCTTGACAGCAATCGTTTTGTCATTTATTCGAGTACTTAAAGTTCCTGTTTTAGGAGACATAATGCCTGCGATGCCCATGTTCGGAATCATGCTTGTAACAGAAACATACAAGTCTCTGTCGGCATTAAAAGGGTGGTATCTGTATTTGTTGGCAGTTATAGTTTCGTTTCTTATTGGTCTTTTGTCAACTGATATATTGCGAGCTTTTCCATGGATTGGCCCAGTGTGGGACGTAATGGCCATAGCAACCTTGACTCCTCTTTATATAAAAACATACGAGGATCTTCAAAGATTTACACGATGCATACTCACAGTATCATTCATTTATTCATTCACTACAATACTGGCTTTTTGGGGTTTTTATGACGGTGTTGTTTTATTGTCAACAACGGATTCTGATATCATTAATCAATCCCGTATTTATGGAATATCGTATTCTAATTTGACACAGACATTGTCTGTCATTACTATTTGCCTATTACCGCGTGCAAACATTAATAAGAAAGTAGTTTATTTACTGATTGTGATTTTCTCATACGCAGCTTTCGTGACGCTGAAGAGAATGTCGTTTATCGCCATTATATTATCTTTATTGTACTTTGTATATGTAGAATACAAAGAACGACAATATAAAAGTGTCTTGATAATTGCGGTATTGACGATATTAGCATCTGGTAGTGATTTATTGATGTTTATACTCGACAGGTTTGATATATTCTCCAACACTACCGCTATGACGATTACAGACCATTCATCTCAAACCAGAGTAGACCGAATCAACTTTGCCATGGATAGCTTTATCCGTTCTCCGTTATGGGGAAATGGAGCAGGATATGCCATATATATACACAACGGTCTTATGGAAATCTTGGCAAATTGCGGATTGTTGGGAATTGTATTTATTGTCGCACAGTATTTAAAGCCGTTGAGGGGTATTTTTTCAAGGAATCCTTGGAGCATGTGTACCTTGATATTTCTTATTACTGGCTTCTCGCTTGAGGCTGCAATTTCCCGACCGGAGTTAATGTGTTTTCTCGGTTTCTTTATTGGGGGATATACTGTATCTGAAAATTTACATATAGATTATACTAAACAGGATGAACAACAAATTAAGTGTGATTATTCCGACATTTAATGTTGAAATTTATTTAGAGGAACTGCTTTGTTGCATTGAGAACTGGGCAGATGAGATTATCATCTGTGATTCATTCAGCACGGACAAGACTTTGGAAATAGCTCGTCGGCATGATGTAAAAATCGTGCAGCATGAATACATCAATTCAGCGAAACAAAAAAACTGGATCATACCGCAAGCTACAAACAATTGGGTGATGATCATCGATGCGGATGAAAAACCGGAAGAAGCATTGAAAGAAGAGGTTACAAAATTCCTTGCGACAGTGGAAAATGAAGTAGATTTGGCGTATATACCTCGCAAGAATTTGTTTTGGGGTGAGTTTATGGGTAAAGCTTCTGCATATCCGGATTATCAATCAAGGTTGTTCCGCCGAGATAAAGGGCGCTATCAAGATAAGGAAGTACACGCTCAGGTGGAGGTATCAGGTCAAAAGGTATATTTGAAGCACGCATTGGTGCATGATGATTTTACGGATATCTCATCTTGGTGGTTAAGAAATAACAGATATTATCGTTACGAACTGGATGAGTGCATAAAAAAACGGCAAAAATGGGGAATGAAGTTACAAATAGTAAAACCTATCTATGTGTTTTGCTTAATTTATTTCCGTAGAGGTGGGTGTTTACATGGCTTCAGAGGTCTGTTTGTAGCTATGCAATGGTTCATCTATTATTTCATGGTTGGAGCGAAATTATATGAATACGAATTGTCTCAACATCAAGATTTGAGACATAAATCTGCAAACTCCAAATAAGATATTGCACAGTATCGAACAAATTACCAACTAATTTATGCGAAAAAAAATTGTAAAGATAGACCTTAACAACAAGGTTTATGGAGGACGTGTATATGAAAATCAGGTAATTGATCTATTGAAAGATACATTTGAGTTCAAACGTGTCTTTCTAATAAAATATCGAACAAAGGTATTAAATATTCCAAGAATACTATTCTTGTATATAAAATATAGATTTTTCTATAGAGGCTCTTTATTTTTAACGAATCAAACTACATGGTTTGCAGGACGATATTCTCGTAATATCGTAGTGGTACACCATTTAGATAGTTCTTTTTCCTATGGCACAAGTTCTTTTTACCAAACTTTTTGCGAAAAGGCATTATATCGTAACAAGAATAGGTTTACAAGAGTTGTCACTGTTGCAGATTGTTGGAGAAAGATGTTAGAAAAAGATGGTTTCAAAAATATAACTGTTATATATAACTCATTCAATACTAATTTATATCATTTTTCAGAAAACGAAAAAGAACGATTCAAAAGGCAATACGGATTCAAAAATAAACCACTGATATATTTGGGGAATTGCTTAAAGAAAAAAGGCGTCATAGAAACCTATAATTCTTTGAAGGATATTGATGCCTATTTTGTTACATCCGGGAATAAAGATGTGGAACTTCCTATACCTAATCTTATGTTACCATTTGAGGAATATCGTCTTTTGCTGGCTGCTTCTGATATTGTCATAACAATGTCTCTGTTCAAAGAAGGCTGGAATCGTGTAGTTCATGAGGCCGTGCTATGTGGAACTCCTGTTATCGGAAGTGGAAAAGGTGGAATGGAAGAATTGTTAGTGATGTCAGGGCAAACAATCTGCACTTCTTTTGAAGATTTGCCCCATCACGTGAATAGATTATTGAAAAACAGGTCTATACCGGACTCTCACTCTCTTATGAAATTCGATTTGCGCTACTTCAAGAAATGCTGGGAAACGGTATTGTTATAAACATTACTCATATGGAAACAGATTTTGGATTAGTATCAATAATAATGCCATCGTACAATTCGTCTAAGTACATAGCGAAAACAATTGATTCGATTGTGAGTCAGTTCTATACAAACTGGGAATTGCTGATTACTGATGATTGTTCTACAGATAATACGTGTGAGATTATAAAGGAATATGCCGCATATGACCAGCGAATAAAGCTTTTCGTTATGGAGGAAAACAAAGGTGCAGGAGTGGCTCGAAATAAATCCATTGAAGAAGCAAAAGGACGATACATTGCATTTTGCGATAGTGATGACCGTTGGAAACCGGAAAAATTGGAAGTGCAATTACGGTTCATGGTAGAAAATCGGGTGGAAATCTGCTATTCTTCTTACTTGAAATGCAATGAGAATGACAAAGTTTTTGGAATCGTCATCGCTCCCTCCAAAATTTCGTATAAAAAAATGACACGAAATGACTATATTGGGTTTCTGACCTGTATCTATGATACACATCAGATAGGAAAAATTTATATGCCAACATTGAGAAAGAGACAAGATTGGGCATGGAAAATTCTTCTAATGAAAAAATGTCCTATAGCATATGGCATAAAAGACACACTGGCATATTATAGAGTTAGGGAAGGTTCTCTGTCTAATAATAAGATGAAACTCATTCGTTACAATGTAACAGTATACAAGCAAATTCTTAAATACAATACTGTTAGGGCATGGGCAACATTTTTATGTGTTTTTTTACCAAATTATTTGCTGAAAAAATGCATGACAAAATTAGTCAATAGGTAAAATAGGTAATTATTGATTAATTATTTCGAAAGAAAAAATCGAATACAATGGAATTTTTATTCGCATCTCCTTCTGTTAGTTGTATTTATTACCTACCCGTTTACACAAAACGAAATTAGGCAAAATCAAACTTCGTGATGTAAACTCACAAAAGAACATAATCTATGCAAATCATACTGTTATCCGGCGGCTCGGGCAAACGCCTGTGGCCGCTTTCCAATAATACACGGTCAAAGCAATTCATAAAACTGCTGACTGCGCCCGATGGCCCGAAAGAGTCGATGGTGCAACGGGTGGTACGGCAATTACGGGAAACCGGCATCTGTGATTCGATTACCGTGGCAACAAGCCAGTTGCAGCGGGATGTCATCATCAACCAGCTTGGAGAAGAGATTCCTGTAGTTACGGAACCGGAGCGTCGCGATACATTCCCAGCTATCGCTCTCGCAAGCTCGTATTTGGCCTACGAACGAAAATGTTCCACCGATGAGATTGTAATCATCATGCCTTGCGACCCTTATACTGAAGCTGGTTATTTTGATACGATTCGCAGGATAGCGGATGCAGTGAAAAACAATGTAGCCGAACTGGTATTGATGGGAGTTAAACCCACATATCCGTCAGCAAAATACGGATATGTAGTGCCAGCCAATGATGTACAAAACAAAGGAACATTTCAAGTATCACGCTTTACGGAAAAACCAGATATGATGACTGCTGAGAAACTTATTTCGGAGGGTGCTTTTTGGAACGGAGGCGTATTCGCTTTCAGGTTGGGATATATGACGGATATCGTAGCCCGGTACATTGAAGCCGACACATTTGCGGAGATCCGTTCCCGTTACGGGGAGTTTCCCAAGATCAGCTTCGACTACGAGGTCGCCGAAAAGGCACAGTCGGTCGCCGTCGCCCCTTTTGCCGGTGAGTGGAAAGACCTCGGTACGTGGAACACGCTGACTGATGAACTGTCGGAACATACTGTCGGCAATGTCGTTATGGACGATGAATCCGAGAATACACACGTCATCAACGAGCTCGAACTGCCGATCATGTGCATCGGCGCCCGAAATTTAGTTATCGCGGCATCGAACGACGGAATCCTGATCTCGGACAAGAGCAAGAGCGAAAACATCAAGACCTACGCCGATTGTCTGCAACGCCGACCGATGTTCGAGGAGCGCCGCTGGGGCGAATACAAAGTTGTCGATACCGCCGAGTTCCCCGATGGCTGCAAATCCCTTACCAAGCAGCTGAAAATCAACGCAGGCAAGAGTATCAGCTATCAGATGCACCGTCATCGCGACGAGGTATGGACTTTCATCGACGGCGAGGGAGAACTGCTCCTTGACGGTGTCCGATCGGTTGTCGGCCGAGGCGATACGGTTATGATCAGGAAAGGTGCCAAACATGCGGTCAAGGCTATCTCCGATTTGACCTTCATTGAGGTGCAGTCCGGCGATCTACTTGTCGAAGAGGATATCGAACGGTTTGACTATAAATGGTAAAATCATTTATTAAAACAATACAGATTATCTGGAATTCCAATTTGCTTTTTGGAACTTATAAATTTCAAAATATTTTAATTGGACAAAATTTCTATGTAATATGGTACTCTATCTTTTCATATTTAGAATATTAGATTTACTAAATACCATATTGGTGATATGCCGTTGTTCCGTGTTATGCCTTATTACATGTTTTTTCAATTATACGGCACTTTATCTATTGCCTCTTGCCATAATAGTAGATTGGGGAATCTTTCAATTTTCCATTCAATCTGTATTCAAAAACCAACTATTGGATTTGAATAAGGCGGTAGAAGAGTTCAAAGAACAGGGTATCGATTTGGAAATAATTGAAGATGACATTATTAAAGAAATCGACACAGAAATGCGAAAATACCAATTATTCCAGTGGGGCAACAGGCAAGGAGATAAGCGAACAATTGTTATCCGGGTAAACAAATTGTTCGGACAATTCAAAAGTTTTGCGTTTTATAATGCATCTTCTTTCATATTCGTTCCCAAGACATTTTATCCGCAATCCATGAAAGACAGAATCTTGTTGGCACATGAATTTGCACATTGTGTATCCCATGATTTGATGCTGGCATTCAAAAGGCAATTTTATTGTTCGGCTATTATTCTGCCTCTATTTGTTTTGGTATCGGACATTCCTGCCTGGATGAAAATTTCTGCGATTCTACTCGCTTCCGTATTGGCATTACTACAGTTCTGGCCTATAGCATATAATGAAATTATTGCAAATAATCATGCGCTAGAAGTGGTGAATACGCTATACGGAGCGAAGTTTATGTCCGAATCGGCGAAATATCTTTTGAAAGTACGGACTGAAACATTACGTAAAAACATTAAGGATAAAAGATACGGGTTGGCATACGCAATAGAAGAATTACAAATAGAACATTTACAAAGAAGCGTATCTGAAAATGCCTTGATACAACAGAGTTCACCAATGAACGTATGGTTGTCAATCATCCACTATAGCCTGTTCGCGTTAGCGGGATATGCTTGCTACTCTTTCGTAAAAGAGATGAATGTATCATGGTATATGCTGATTATGGCTCTAATCGCTTTTATATTGATTTATGTTTTATCTAAAATTAATGTAACGAAAATATGGATAATAAAGAATTTAATTTACGAAAAGATTGGGATTCAATAGAAACTGTAGCAAGTGATATTTGGCCGGAAGAATGGTCTCAACTCAATCCATTGGAGATAAAGGCTCTTGAAGAAATCATCGAGAAAAAGAAATCACTGAACACGGAAATTGTGGACGTACCTGGTGGTATGGGCTGCGATTTTTCCGTGGACCTGGAGAATGTATATTACCTACTTGCCATTCTATGGTATCTGAAAAATCTGACGGGAATAACAAATGAGGACATAAGACGAAAAATGGAATCATTTATTAAAGCCTCTGATAAAAGAATGAAGTTGGTTTACAAGACAGTTATCGAACCTCAATTAGATAACCTAATATCCATATTGAAAAAGAAATGATAATCTATAGCATTGATTATTATGGACAGGACCAAGATTGTACTCAATGTGAAAGGCATTCGGAATGAATTTGCCTGTGGAATGTTCAAAAACCACTTATTCATATGGTAAGCAAGTATATATACCGGAATATAAATCTCGCGAAAGGAGCTTCGTTTCCGGATTCTAAATAGTAGAAACAGCATTACGCAAAAATTGACGGGTTGGAAAAACTTATCATAGATACTGGTATTGAATCTGTCCATTGATTTTTTTCATGAAAAAGACCGTCCTTGAATACACAACCAATACCTATCAGGAAGATATCCCCAAACAGTTCCTTCAAGAGGCCAAAATACGTCTGAATTCTTTTTTCTCAGAACAGGAATGTGTACAGAAAAAAGGGATTCAATTTATATTCAAATATGCATTCTACTCAGTAGAGAATCCCCGGAAGGTCACGAAACAACATCTAATAAAAGAATATGCAAGGTTACCTTTGGAAAAAAGAAGTGTGCAACCGGAACAAATACCTGATATGAAACAATACAATGATATAATACTATATGGCGATAACAACTCTCCCGAAACACAGAAACTGCTGGCAGAATACCTCCAACGGCATGATTCATTAAAAGTTCAGTTATCTTTTTTTGACAAGAAAAATGACTCAACCTACAAAGATGAACAAACCATCGCATACGCAGAACTGCAAAAGGCATTATTCTTTTGCAAAAGAAAGAAAATACCACTTCTATTCGTTTCCATAAAAGACATGATAAACGATATCCGTTTTTTCAATTTACTAGAGGAGAGCCATATCGATTTCAGATGTATTGATTTCCCGTGGTTCTACAAGGAGAATCTGCCTCTGATAAAGGCGGTTGTGCTATATGAAAAGTTGGAAATAAGAATAAATGTATAAGATATCAAGCTTACAGATTGGCCTTCAATGTTGCAGCATTGAAGTTTATGAGAAACAATTCTAAATATATTTCTGTTTGGCGAAATCTTATTCTAAAAGGAACTCTAAATAAAAGAATCCACCTTCAGATATCTTTCTTCACTTATCCTCAAAGTATATAATCCAAACATAAATATCAGACCCATTTTCCCTATAACTGAGTAATAAAAAAATTATTCCCCAACACCGTAAACAAAGAAATAACAGAAGCACTTTAAAAGAGTGTATCTAACTCACTTTTTTAAGGATAATATCCCTGTTACAGTTATCTGTAGCAGGTGATCCTTTCAAATTGGGCATTAGATGCACCCTTTTCCTTATTCCAACAAATGCACCAATTCCCAATACATCTTCAAAAACACCTCCAGATACACCTTCAGACTCGGGAAATAGACGAAAGACTTCCGGCAAAAGAAAGGCACGTGAATGGCCGTTCATTCGGAACCTCCATTTCCGGATAGCGTTTCTTTGTCCATCCAAAATAATCTCTATCGGGACAGAACAATAAACAAAAGCATAAATATCAGGCAAAATTGTCCCGATAAAAGAATTATAACATGACTATTGAAGATGAAATCCTCCAATACCTGCACTATCATCCTCTATCAAACAGGGTTGAGATAACGCTTGGGATAACCAATCCTCCCAGTGGCAGGATTGTAAAAAGACTACAGGCCGATGCCGTAACCAAAGGAATAATAGAAGTACTCTAACAATAGTAGTGCCACTATATTATAAGCAGCACTGCAATTGTTCCTTACCCCAGCAAATGCACCTCCTGTAACCTCACCAATCCCAAATACATCTTCAAGAACACCTCCTGATACACCTTCAGATCCGGGAAATAGACGAAAGACTTCCGGGAAAAAGAGAGACATGTGAATGGCCGTTCATTTGGAACCTCCATTTCCGGATAGCGTTTCTTCGCCTGGTCAACCGCCATCTTGTTCAGTGAAGCCACGAAGTTGGCCTGGCGTATCGGATTCCATTTCAGGGTTTCAAGAATCACCATCCCATCTTTCCGCTCAGGAATAACCAAATATTCATCCTGCACATTACGGGCGTAATAGCACACAAAAGACAAGGCCTCATAGACATTATCCCCTACATGAATGCCGATAACCTGTTCTTCAACCGGTGTACCGGCAAAGCATTCCGCAATCTGCTTCATGGCATACCCATGCAACAAGGCAGCATCAGAAGCCAACAGATAAGCCGGTGCGGTACGCTCTCCTCCCTTATCGATGGCAGTAAAGAGAGAAGGACTCCAACAGAGATGGATGAGCTTTCCTTTTTCTTTCTCACGAAGGGAAGCGACACATAACCGGTTGTCAAAGACCAAACGGGCTTCTTTCGTTTCCGGATGGAACTGGAACACGTTCCGTACCCTGTCCGGCTTATGGATATCCATCATCAGATAGCCCTGCCAACCGGACACGTGCTTTGTCTTCAAGACGGTTTCGCTTTCCTCCACATCGAAGAGATAAGACAAAAGCTTTTCTCGCTTACAACATACGGAGAGAGAAAGCTCGTCATGTTCTTTCATCTGCTGCATATCCAATGAAAGAACAAAAGCCAATTGCCAAGGAGTAAGCTCGGAAAAGCCATGTAATTCAATACAAGACAACGCATCCTTCTCCGGTGAGTAAACGACATATCCCCGGCCACCTATCTCATATCTCAACATGAAATCCCCCTGTTCAGTGGGATGATAATTCTGTAAAACGGTCTGATAATTCATAAAGCAAATGTATTAAGTTAGTATTCATCATAATGAGAAATCGGGACCACTCTTGCGTTTCCGTTTCTTTTTGGACGGTATGAGATCATCCTCTTGCGACTTCTTCCCGCTACCGGTAATGTCAAGCTCCGGAATGGCCATAACTCCCCCACCCTGCATATAGAAAGCCTCACGATCCACCCGCTCACGGAACTCCCCTACCCTATCAATATGCGGTGAGAAACCGATAGCCACACCATCGAAATGCCTCTGGATATTCCGATAAGTAAGCTGGCGAGAAAGTTCCGCACCCTTGAAGATATGAGGATCTTCCACGTTTTCCATATAGAAAGAAATCCCATATGCGCCTTTGCCGTTTACATGCTCCGTCACCCGAATCGATTCTTCCGCCAAGTTCTTCTTGAAATCCTCATACCCGGAAGAAGCGTTCAAAGCCTTAAATACGTGGTCATAGAGATAATGCTTCTGTTCATCGGCACTCATGCCATGGCCATCAAAACGGATATTACCGAAACGATATTTCTGAGGAAGCGAAACGTCCTTCAGATAAAATCCAGAATCCTTAATGCCATAGACATAATAGGATTTGTCATTCTTGGTGACAAGGCGCATATATCCCCCTTCTTGTTCCAGGTTTCTTCGGAAATCGGATGTACTTTCAGAAAAAGAATAAATACGGTCAAGCAGCTGTAACAGTTCGTCCTTGAACAAGGGTTTGAAAAAGCCTCCTTTTTCCAGTAATGTGAAAAGGTTGTCATAGCTTTCATCACCCAACAGGACACGCCATTCTTCATTGGCCAGTTTTATTTCTTGCAAGGGTTTATCCAAAGACCAGTATGTATCGGTTTTTTCCAGGACAGCCGATACCTTATCCTTATAATTATAACTACGCATGGCTTTTTTCAAGGCCGCATCAAAATAATAGTTACGGTATTGCGACTCTCCCAATGTGGTTCTCTTGACACCTTCCTTTTCCAAAGGCAACAACCCATACTTCTTCTCCAGTTCCCTTGAGATCTTTTCGGAACGGCTGTAATTATTCCCGGAAGGAATGCTTTTGCCTTCTTCATCAATCGTGGTCAGCAGCACATGCACATGGCTGTGTGCCTTGTCGGTATTCAGGACAACGGCATAACAGGACTTTCCGTACCCCATCCTCTCGATATATTCCCCGGCAAGAGAAAGCCACTGTTTATCGGAAAGGCTTTCTCCCGGATAGAGGCTCAGAATAAATTCCGCATAAGGTAGTTTCACCCGGTCATTCAACTGGGAGATAAGTTTCATGTATGCTGGCATGGCGGCCAGTTCGTCACCGGTGGAGGTGCAAAGCACTTTCCCGTTTCCTTCCTTGACCTTGGAAAGCTGGTATTCGATTTTCCGGCTCATGGACAGGTGGGATGAGAAAGAAGGCTGTATCTCGGCTATCATAACAATTTCCGGTTAATGGTTTCTACATCCGAAAGGTATTGGTTAATCCGATCCAATGAATACAATATATTTTCATCGAATGGAAGCGTATTGATATGTTTGGCAAGCTGGTTGATATTGGCTCCTATTTTACGAAGTTCATATATCATTTGCACATCGGTTTTCGATATGCTTCTGCCTTTCAAGGCAGACTCTCTGATAAAGGAAGAAAGGGATTTTCCCTCTTCCTTTGAACGTTGAAGAAGCTGTTCTTTCTCGGCTTCCGTCAAGCGGATCTTTATACTTATATCTCGATTCTCTTTCATATATACAGAGTATGTGAGTGTAACGAACATTGGTCGGCAGCTCGGCTGTCGCAAGGGTTTTTGTACCCACAAAAACATACCTTGCATTAGCAAAGATATGCAATAATACTCAACTGTGAAACAAAACCAGACAAAAGTCTTGATTTCTTAATCCAGATTAACCGCGCACTTTGTTACAAAGTAACTACGCACATTGTAACAGGCAAACGGAAAGCCACTAGTTACAAAATACATAATTACTAATTACATTATTACAAAGTATGAACATTCATACTTAATTATACGATTAAGTATGTACATAATTATATTTATATTTATATATGTAATTACATATATAATTAAGTAAATAAGTGTGTAATAAATTAATTATAAAAGTATGCAATTATTTAATTTATTATTTATATATTTGCGCACATACTTAAAAAAGTACATTATGGGACAAATATTACCAGGAATAGTCGTAGCTTTTGAGAATCCCAAGGGCGGGGTAGGGAAGTCTACGCTGACAGCTTTGTTTGCAGGTTATATTCATTCGCAGTCAAACGAAGAGGGTGGCTTATCCATTGCCGTGGTGGATATCGACGACATGCAGAACACTATCGGAAAATTACGTGAGGACGAAGCCGAGGACGGAATCATGAAAAAGGAAGAAGAATATGAGGTTATCAATATCTCTTCCTCAGAGTTCATCAACCAACTGGATTTCCTTCAGGACAATTACGATATTATACTTGTCGATTTTCCGGGTAACCTGAAACAAAACGGTGTAGTTGAAACGCTGCACTTCGTTGACGTGATCATCATTCCCTTCGAACCGAACCAGACCGATTTAAGACCTACATTGACCTTTTACTATAACATCTATGAAGGGATTATTGAAAGCCGTCGAAAGATTGGTAAAAAGACTACCGTGCGTGGTGTTATGAACCGTGTTCTTCCGAATGTGCTGGAGTTCAAAGAAATTTTGAAAAATAAAAAAACCTTGCCTTTCGAGTTGATGCAAAACTACATCAAGGATTCAAGGGTTGACTATCAACGCAATTTAAGTACGCTGAGTAAAGCGTACCATCATCCCTGTGATGCGTTCTGTGAAGAGGTATTGGAATTAATCTGTAACCATATAGGAGAATAAAGCTATGGCAACCAACAAAGAAAGGACATCATCAGCCGCCATGAGAAAACTCTTGCTGCAAAGCGCCAGTAAGAAAGAGCAGGAAATCCAGCAGATCGGAAGTGTTGCGGAAAGCACTATCCCCCAACCTGCGATTGAGCAACCCATTCATGAAGAGGTGAAAGAATCGGCTCCGGTCACAGAAACCGTCCAAGAACCTCAGCCGGAACAAATGGAAAAGCCGGAATCCAAACCTTCCGTGCAGTCTTCTCCAAAAACAGAAGAAAGCAAAGTCTGCGGAAAAAAATTCTCGGAATATCTGGAAGAGCGAAAATTAAAGAACACCGAAGTAATCCGGATATCCAGCGAAACCCACAGAAAGCTGAAGCAGATTGCTATGGCCACTGGATTAGGAATGCACAACATCGCAAACAACATTCTTGAAGACATATTGACCAGCCATAACAAGGAAATTCAAGCGATACTGAAGAAGTATATGAGCATCTGATTCTACTTTCGGAAAAATATATATACGCCTGTTCGACTGCATCTGTCGGGCAGGCGTTATTTTTGCACACCGTTTTAGTGAAGGCCGGCATTGAATCGGGACACTTTTACACAACTGCGGAAAAATCCCTTTGCCTATTATCCTGGACAATATGTTAAAGAATTCAAACTCCTACTTGTTTTCACCTCAAAATTTTTTCCGAAAGTAAGAATACGGTAACAAAATCATTTCTTCGTTTTGTTTAGGTTTTTAGGAATTTAAGTATTTGTGGGACACTTTTACACAACTAATAAGGGAGGTTTTCCGTATAATCAACTATATTATTGCAAGTTAGCACTTACTGGCATCTTCTCGTAACCGGGACACTTCTGCACAACTAACCGGCTATTCGGGACACTTCTGCACAACTGAACAGGAAAGTCGGGACACTTTTACACAACTAGAATCTGCATTCGGGACACTTTTACACAACTAAATCAGGAATCCGGGACACTTCTGCACAACTAGAATCTGCATTCGGGACACTTTTACACAACTGGGGGATCGGAAACAGCCGTAGTCGGGACACTTTTACACAACTAAATCGAGAAACAACACGAAAAAACGCTTTGGCATCTTCATTTGTAGGGAGTTATATTCACTATCTTCCGTGAAAAAAACGTATCTTTGCATCAGTAAACAACAAGTGTCCGCCTATGAAGGAAAGCAATACACAAAAAGAGTTGAGCAGGGTCCCCAGGACTCTCAGCGAGTCTTCCAACACGAAAGTATTGGAAGTTCTATTTGATGCAGGCGGCACTGTCATGTCTGACATTATCATTTACGTGGCATCTTCACAAATGAAAGACCTGTTCGGTGACTGCTGGTTCTCCATCAACGATTTTTGTGAGGTTATGGGGTATGAGCGAACCAAGCTGCAACGGAAACTGACCGAGAAGCAGCTTGATTTCCTGTTCAGCAACCAACGTCCGGTATATATCACCGAACAGAACGGCCAAAAGATAGAGCATCCGATAGAGAACACCTTTGAAGCGGCGTTATACCGTTTAGGGACATCCAACCTCAGTGTAGCATACGCCATGAACGGCAAGACGCAATATAAGTTCATTCAAATACTGGACCGCTTTGAGATAAAGGATAACTTCGGCACGAAAAAGCGCACCAAGCGGAATTACAACGTGCATCTGAGCAAAGATCTGATGAATACTTTGCTTACCGAATACAATCTGCTGGAACTGAAAGACTACCGTAACCTGCCAAACCGCAAAGGCTACCGCAAGTTTTATCTGAACCTAGCGAAAATGATTTACCTGATCAAGTATAAGATTGACCAAGGACAAGCACCTTATTTCACCGTTACGGTTGACCAACTTGCCAAGGAATTTGATGTAACGGTAAAGGACAACCATGACCGGAAGAAGAAAGTGACCAGCATCTTAAACGGTATCAACAAAAAGCTGGAGAGAACCAAATTCCAATACCAGTACATCAAAGGAAAAGGGGAGAAGTGGCCCTACACCGTACAGTTTTTCTTTGATCAGGAAACATTGGAATATTTCGATGAAAAGATAAAGGCGATACTGACCTCGCAATATCACGATGCGCTTAAATCATGCTTCTTGTTAAACAAGAAAGGCATTCCCGTGAGCAGACATTATCAATATAAGGATTTCTTTAAATTGGGAACCGGCGAATATTATCATGAATTTACCGCATGGCTTTATTCTGAAGAGGACAAGGAGATTAAGGAGAACATCTACCGGGATATCTATATAAAAGTAGTAGGCATTCGTCCAGAAGACCTTGCCGTCAACTTAAATCCCTAAAAGTTGGAACAAAAACCATAAAATAGTATCTTTGCAGCGGATTGTCAGAAAATTGGCAGTCCGCTTTTTACATACGTCCGTCTGTCTAACAAAAGAGTGGCATCTATCGTTAAGGAATTAACAACAACAGGCGCATGCCTGTACCAGTATGAAACTGGTACGGGGCGTGCCTTTGTTGTTGGAACGCCACGTCCATGTTAGAGGGTACGTTTCCGTACCCTTATATAAACATAAAACAAATTCAATGGTTCAAACAATTGCCACCCTGATAGATGAGACGCTCATGGTAATGGGCGTCCATCTTCACGTGCGGATGACAGACGAAGAAAAGGCGTATCTTGATGCTCATTTCGAGCTTATCCATATCAAGAAGGGAGAACACCTCGTCACTAGGGGCGAGGAAGTATGCTACCTCTATTATCTGGAATCCGGCATCGTCCGGTTATGGTTTCCGGACAAAGAGAATAGAGAGATTTCAGCACGGTTTATCCAAGCCAAAGAGTTCATCAATTTTTTCCTTTCACATGAAGAACACCATGCCCACTACAATATCAAGGCATTGGAGCCATGCAAGATCTGGAGATTGCCCAAAAAAGACCTTCATCAGCTATATGAGTTATCCATCAACTTCAACAAGCTGGCCAGAATACATTTGGAAAGATCCATCAACCGCAAAATAATAAGGGAAGAGGACTTTTACACACTGGATGCCGAAGCGCGTTACAAAACGCTTTTGGCCAATGAAAAATGGCTGTTACGTTCAATACCCTTAAAAGACATAGCCAGTTATATCGGCATTACGCCACAAGCATTAAGCAACATCCGAAAGCGCATATAAACCAAACCCTATAAGCCGGGCAGGACAGTTTTACACAACTAATCCTATCCGGCTTTTTCTGTAGAATTATTCCACACCTGCCGGTTTACGGCACATGTATTTTTTAATGCACATTAAATAAACACGAAAGGCCCTTTAAAAGCCCTTCATAAAATTTGCTCTCCCGTATATAATCTATATGTTTGGAGCGAAAACAACGCGATAAGCACCTTGATTCGGTTCTGCCGACAGGAATCCGCGTAAATTGGAAACACCGTATGAGACAAATAGAAAAATATATAAACATTAATAACCTAAAGAGTAATTCCCATGGAACACATCAGACTGACCGCTATCAGCCTTAGCCTGCTGTTATGCACCGTAAGCGCTTTTGCGCAACGCCATTATGAGAACATCCCGGCACTTGAACTGAACTACGGCACTAACCTGTTCGGCAATGCAGGCAACTATTACAACCTGTCCTTTTCCAAATACATCAACCGGACAAGCTATTGGAAAGTCGGGCTTAGCTATTTTGAGAAGCCTTACGAATACACACCCAACCTACCGCAAGTCTCTACCTTGAACCCAGAAGAAACGATGCGCGAAACGATACATGACAAGGGTAAGGACTTTTTTGTGGACGGCGGTTATTACAGAACCCTGGCCAGCAACCTGAAATCCGTTTACTGGGGCATCGGCCTGGGAGGATTCATCGGTACAGAATACGTCCGCCACCCCGATAAGGAATACAGCTTCATCATCGGCCCGAAACTGGAAACGGAACTAGAAGTATTCATCCTGCCCCAAACGGCATTGCTTGCCCGTATACAACAACATTGGAATCCCCTATCCATTGACAAGTGGAACACTGTCTGGAACGTAGGAATAAAGATACTGCTCTACTAACCGACAAATCACATCACCATGCTTATTATCATATTGTTAGCCGATACAAATGTATCCGGCCTGATCTCCTTATACCGTGAAATAGGTGCCATGCTGATAGGGGTAGGCTTTCTATGTGCCGGACTAGCGGTACTTAAAAAACTGATAAGCAACCACGAGCGCACCAAAGAGGCCATCATCACCTATATCACAGCATTGGTCACTTGGCTCATTATCTGGCAACTCTTATGAACGTAGTGGATTTGATACTGCTTGCCATACTCGCCTGTGTCACGCTTCACTTTTACTTCCGGAAAAAGAAGAAAGCCCTTTCTTCCGGAAAGGAGAAAGAGAGGCCGGTAAGGGGGGCGGTGCGCAAGGAAGGGCAGGAGAGAGCCTGTCCGGTCATCTGCGTAGTATTTCAGCCTGAGCTGGAAGAAGAGGAACTGGCCGCCGAGATAGCCGATATGTATCTGCATGGAAGAGCCTACTACTACTCAGGCAAACCCCTGCCGGAACAGCCGAAAGAAGAACCCATATCCATCAAGTATAAGGATGTGCAATGGGAGAGACTGAAAACGATTCATGTTTAATTAAAAAAATAGGAACAAAATGAAAGCAATCGAAAATGTAAGAGAAAAAGCGAACCAAGTCATTAACCGCTACGGAAAGGTTATCTTCACCTTTCTCATATTCTTCATGCTGTTGGGAACAGCACAAGTGGCGGAGGCACAAAGCGGGCTGAAGATCAACAGCCTCTCCGAAGTGACGGACAAAGCCAAAGAGGGTGCGGACACCATTCTGGACGTGGCCAAATACATTTTGGCGGCGGTACTCGGCATCGCCCTGGTCTTTGTCATCTATTCGCTTGCCACGAACAATCCCCATGCCAAGGAATACCTGCTCGGCTGGATCATCGCCGTGGTAGTCATTATGGTGGCCTTCCTGATTATCTAAAAACGAAGAGCCATGAGAACCATGCGTAAAATTAACAAGCCGATCAAGTTCTTCGGTCTGTCATCGGGACAGTTCGCCATCTTCATGCTGCTGACGGCCATCATCATCATCGTGAGTATATTCAAGCAGCTGCACCCGATACTGATCATCGGAATCATTTCCGCCATTCTGTTTCTATCCGGTCTGCTGTTCCAAATCTTGAAAAAGGAACACAAGGCCGGCAACCCGGACTACCTGACCGGCCTCCGGATCAGGAACGCCACCCCCCGGCAGATAACGGACAAACGGCAGATTTTCAAATTCATCCTAAAACAGCGACCATGACAGGAATCATCATACTCATATCACTGCTAATCTGTGCGCTGTGCCTGCTGATTGCCCTACTGTATATCCGGCAGACAGAGATAGAGGTGAAGGACAAATCCGTGGATCTGGAAAGTGTCTTACCCATCCAGACCATCACGGAGAACGCCGTCATCAACGGGAACGGTGACATCACCGTCGGCTACCGGCTGCTTCTGCCCGAAGTGTTCACCTTGTCGGAAAACGAGGCGCAATACATCCACGAGCGGTTGGAGGCTCTTTTGAAGATGCTTCCGGCAGGCACGGTCATCCATCAGCAGAACTTCTACTATACGGGACGGTACCATCATGCGGAATACTCTTCCAATGCCCTGATAGCGGAGAACAACCGTCATTTCAACGGCAAAGAGATACTGAACAGCTACACCAACCTGTATGTGACGTTCACGAACGGCAACCGAAACGGTAAGATACGCAAAAGCGCATCGGGCACCTCGCTGATGCGAAAGCTGCACTACCCGTTCAAGCAACCTTATAAGGAATATCAGCAACGGCTGACAGAAATGGAAGCCTTTCTGATGAACTTTGAGAACGGCTTGTCATCCATCCAGCAGTTTGAGATACGCAAGATGGATGATACGGAACTGAACAACGCCATCTACGACTACGTCAACCTCTCTTACGAGACACCGGAAAACGATGCCACGCAGAAGAGCGTCAACCCTATGGCCGTCAGTGAAAGCGGAAGCATGAAAATAGGGCAGCAGCACGTTTCCATCCTTTCGCTGACCAACGAAGGCGAGCATCTTCAGGAACTGGCCGTGCCGCACACCGGCAAGTCAAAGGCATACGGGGGAAACATAGAGATACCGGACAGCATACGGAGCAAATGCTCGATGCTGTACCCCGTAGGACTTGGCCTGCCGTTCAACCACATCGTAAACATCGTGATAGAGATAACCGATCCCGATACCACCGTAACGGCCATCGGTGCGGAGAAAGACGCGCTGAACTACATCACCAACTTCTACCCTCCGGCGGCAGAGAAGCAACGCGAGCAGGCAGCCTTCTGCGATGAGATTACCCAGTTCGACTACCAGACCGCCTATACCGCCTTCAATGTCGTGCTGAACGATACAGACCGTACCTCGCTCATGCGGAAAACCGCACTGGTACAGCAAGGCTTCAGCTTTATGAACCAAAGTTCGTGCTATGTGGAGAACGCCGAGCTGTGTAACCTGTTCTTCTGCAACATACCCGGCAATGCCAGGGCCAATTACCGGGGCTTCGTCAACACGACCAAGCAGGCCATCTGTTATCTGCAAAAAGAGGGGATGTACCTTTCGGACGAGAAAGGACATATCTACCATGACCGGTTCGGTACTCCCGCCAAGATAAACCTCTGGGATTATCCGGCGCTGAACAACAAGAACCGCATCGTTATCGGCCCGTCCGGTTCCGGTAAGTCTTTCTGGCTGAACAATTACATCCTGCAAAGCTATGAGCTGGGCCGGGATGTGATGATCATCGACATCGGCGGCTCTTACCGCTCGATGATAGCCTTGAACCGGGGCAAATACTTCGACTCTACCGAGCAGAAGAAATTTGCGTTCAACCCCTTCTTGTGTGACCGTGACAAGAACGGCAAATACCTGTACATCGACACCACGGATGCTGAGTCCGCCGATGACCAGATAAAGACCATCGTCGCCATTATCAGCTACATTTGGAAGGTACGTGAACCCATGCTGCCTGCCGAGAACGCCATTCTCAGGAAATCCGTCATCGGATTTTACGACTATGTGAACAACTCTTCAATAGGAGAGAAGCATGAGCGTATCTTCCCGACGCTGATAACTTACCGGGCTTATCTGAAGGAAGTGTTCAGCAAACGGATGACCGAGTTTGAGAAACAGAAATTCGAGATAGAGGAGCTGTTGCTTTTGCTGGAACCCTATACAGACGGAGAGCTGTCATTCCTGCTGAACGCCACCGAGAACGTGGATATCGTACATGACCGGCTGATAGCCTTCGATATGGAAGATGCCTCTAAGAAAGAGTACTTTCCGCTCGTTGCCATCATCACCCTGCAAATGATCGTGGATAAAATCAAGAAACGCCAGGGATTTGCCAAAGAACTGATCATCGACGAAGCGCTCGACTTCCTGCAAGACGAGAAATTCGGAGACTTCATCGCCTACCTGTACCGTACCTTCCGTAAAAAGGAGGGAAGCATCACGCTGGCCGCACAGAACATCCTGTTTTTGAAAAACATGCCGTCCAGTATCAAGGACTCCATCATCATCAACTGCGCGACCAAGATTATCCTCGACCATTCGGAACACCGGCAGAACCTGCCGGAAGTGAAAGCCGTGCTTTCCATCACGGACGAAGAGGCCTATATGATCGAGTCGTTGCAACGCACGGAACGCTGGAGAGAGTTTTTCATCAAGATGTCGAACGATGCCTTCATCTTCCGCAACGAAGTGTCCGACTTCGCCGCCGTAGCCTTCGATTCGCGCCAGGCGACGGTAGTACGGCTGAAGCAGTTGTTCAACGAAAGCGGCTCGACCTATACGGCCATCAACCGCTATCTGGAGGAAAGGAGGAAAAAGTATGGATGACGCCACCCAAGGGCTGACCGCCCTTCTAAGCTGGTCAACCGACTTCAACGGTAGTGCATACAATCTTGCCGGAAGCATTGCCGCCGCACTTTTGGGCGTTGCGCTCATTTTCGTGGTATGGGCACTCGCCACGAAAAAGGAAAATGCCAAGAGCTATCTGACAGCCTGGCTGGTATGTGCCATATTCACCTTATTATTCATCACCAACAAATAACCGTCATGAAAAGAATCATTCTCATACTCGGACTTGCCGCCTCGATGGGGCTGACGGGAACCGGCAGTGTTCATGCCCAGTTCGTCGTGCATGATCCCGGCCACACCCTGCTGAACTCAACGGAATGGATCGCCAATGTCAAGAAATGGGTTACACAAATCAATGAAATGATCGATGCCCAGGAACTGCGGCTCGGCCTGCAAAAGATCGACCAGTTGAAGGAACTCAAATCACTGAAAGAGCTTGCCGATCTGCTGGACGACGTAGCCTGCCTAAGCAGCGACTACAGCTTTTACCTGAACGTAGGATCGAATTACCACTGCCTGAAATTTCTCAACTTTCAGCGTGTGACCGTCAATCTGAGCCTGAGTACCGACCTGCTGTTCAAGGTGGCCACCGTGACCAGTTACTTCTCGATGAACTCGGAAGGGCGTATGTCCTTTATCGAGCAGGTGAAGGAATCGGTGGAAAAAGCCGCCGAAGAGATGCGTGAGTTTAACGAATCCGTGCGTTCCACGGTCATTTACAAATCCATGAAGGGGCATAACCGGAAGACCTATTACCAGGGACGGTTGGCCGCTTTCACACGACATACCAATTAAAGCGTTATGAATCAAGATAATTTTCTTTGGGGACTTCAGATCACGGACGGTCTGACGATGGAACTCGTTTCACAAATGACGGTCATCGCCTTCGGTGTTGGTGTCATCTGCTTTATCTGCAACCTGGCATACAATTATCTCTATCACGGAGCCAGCCAGCTGTTAAGCCCAAATGAGGACAAATTTCCCGACATGATGGAAATCGCCCGTTGCCTGGTACTGTTCTTCTGCCTAAGCATGTACACCCCCATCGCCCAAACCATCGTAGGCACGATGGAAGTAATCAACGAAGCCACCTCGCTGACCTCCGAGCGTGCGCAGGAATTTGCCCAGTTCATGGCACAATCAGCCACCGAACAAGGTGAGATGATTGTCGAATACGACAAACACAGCCTCCAGTCGGAGGTAGCAGCCGGAGAAGACAACACCGGCGCCATGCAGCACGAACTGGATAAAAAGATGGAAGAGGACGAAATGACCGGTGTACGCTCCAGCGTGGAGAAGATTGTGCAGCTGCTCAACCCCGCCAACCTCGCCACCCTTGTACTTCATGGCATTTCCGCCCTATTGGTAGGAATCATACAAGTAGTCATCTTGGGTATCGGCGTGGTCATTGTCAAGTTATTGGTCATTCTCGGCCCGTTTGTCTTTGCCGTAAGCATGCTGCCGGTCTTTCAGAAACAGTTGAGTATCTGGTTCGGTACGCTCTGCTCCGCCTGTATGGTATTCACCGTCATCAATATCCTGAATCAAATCATGTGGCAGACCTTCAAGGCCATCTATACGGAAAGTGCCGACATGGTAGACGCAGCTACGCAGCAGATACAATATTTAGGAATGGATCTCGCCTTAATCGGTGCTTATTGCAGCTGTTTCTGGCTATCCTCCAAAATCGTAGGACACAGCGATGCCGGGAAAATCATTTCGAAAACCGTGTCAATCGTCACCACGGCGGCCACCATCGCCCTGATGGGAGGCGCAGCGGCAGGCGGCAAGCTAACCAACGTAGGCGGTGCCGCCTCTATCGGGGCAAGTTTCATAAACGACAACAATAAAAAATAGAACTATGAATCTGATGAAATTCAAAGGAGCAGATGATGCGGTCAAGCTGACTATCCGGCTTTCAGCCGGGTACTGCATCATCCTGACTATCGCTTTTGCCAGCAGTATCATCTTCCTTATCAACAAAATAGAAAAAGCATACGGCCAGGCTCTCGTCATCAACAGGCAGGGAGAAGTCTATGAGGCAAGCAGCCTGTCTGCCAGCGATATGCGGCAATACGAATACATGAACCATGTAAAGACCTTCGTAACCCACTGGTATGCCTTTGATGAGAGCAGCTACGAGAAGAACATTTCGCTTGCGCTCAACCTCATAGGCAACAAGGGGAAGGAGCTGTTGAACGAGTACAACGATGTGAATATGCTGAACTCACTCATACAAAAGAATATCCGTTACGGGGTACGCATCAAGGATGTAGAGATTAACACCCAAACGATACCCGTTTCCGGAAAGATAATCTTCACGCAGACCGGGTACCGGGCACGGGGAAGCATCTCACGTAATATCGAAGCGGAGTTCACCATCTATGATATGCTGTCCCGCAGCGAGGAAAATGCGCACGGAGCCAAGATAGAAGATTGGATTGTCCGCTATTCCGAACCCGTGGAAAGCAACGGCGCCAACACATCGCAGGCAGCTTCTCCGGGCAAGAATGAAAACCAGTCAGAAACCTCTAAACCAACCGACCATGGAACCGAATAAACTTATCAAAGACAAGAACAAGCTGTTGATGGCCATCCCGGTAATCCTGGGCATCCTCTTCCTTTATGTATTCTTCATCCATAAAAACGGGGAAGAGCCGTCAGAAAGCGCAATGGCAACCGGCTCACAAGCCTTTCTGGAACCACAGTCGGAAATGGCCGACAAAGTGAACGACAAGATGGAAGCCTATAAGCAGGACAAACTGGAAGAGCAGGAGAAGGCACGCATCCTGAAAGAATCCCAAGTCAAAGGATCGGATTTTTACTTTGAGCTGCAAAACCAGCAGGAACGGTATGACCGTGCCACTCTGGAGCGCATTCGCCGTATGCAGAACGATCCGTACAGCGAAGTCATGGCAGAATACGGAGGTGGCCGGAACGGACGTTTCTCTCACCAGCTGGAAAGCCAGTTGGACGGGCTGGAGGACGAGCAGGCACTCAACGAGATTATCCGGGAAGCCCAGAAGAACTCACGTATCCGAAAGGATCTGGAAGATTCTGACAAGTATCGCAAACGGATGTATGAGCGGATCGTCAACTATGACGAAGACGGGAATACGGATAAAAGGAAATCCGAAACCGGTCATCCCGCCACCGACAGCCTTGCCTCAAATGCCCCCATCTACAAAGCCGGGAACGGCAAACGGGCACGTCGCCGGCCTACCTGCGTCCCTGCCAACAGCAATCTTTTCAAGGCCTGTATCCATGGGGACCAGACTGTGGTAACGGGCAGTACGGTACGGATGCGGTTGCTTCAGGACGTTACGCTCTCCGGCATGAAGATACCTGCCAACACACTGTTCTATGGCGTAGCCACACTGGGAGCCAACCGTCTGGATGTGGTGGTAAGCAATCTGAAAGTAGGCGATAACCTCAATCCCGTATCGGTAGTTGTCTTCGACAATGATGCCATGGAAGGGCTGAATCTTCCAAACAACCTGAAAGCCAATGCCGCCAAGCGCATGGAACAAGGACTCGTACAGAATATCGACATGCCGCTCTCTTCCATCGGCACGATGGCCAGCGAGGTGACCAGCGTGGTCAACGCCACCACCCAGATAGCCAAGCAAATCCTGAACATGAGCCTCTCACAAGTAAAGGTACATCTCAAATCCAACTATGAGATGTATATCCAGGAAGAAAGCCAGGAATCGAAACTACGCAGACAAGCTGTGCAAGCCGAGTTACAGAAGCTCTACGAGCAGATGAACCAAGAGAAAGCGAACAAGAAAAATCACCCCCTTCAAACATTGATTGACAAATTATGATAGACATACTCAATTACCTGCTTGCGCTGTCAGCGGTCTTTTTCGGCTACCGGATCTACGTATCACGCCGGAACGGACGAGCCTTTAAAGAAATCCGTCCGCTGACCGTTTCTTTCGGCATTACCCTGCTTCTTCTATGGGGCATTACCGTATTCACCGCCTTTTTTTCAAGAACCGTTTAACATATCGACAACATGAAGAAATACATTTATCTACTGTTTTACTGCCTTGTGTGCAGCCTGCCGCTCTTCGCTCAGGAAAACGGCACTCCCCGGCAACAAGCCATCAGCCAAAAAGACATCTTTATCTCTTTCGACTGTGTGAAACACCTGGTATTCCCTGTGCAAGTATCGGATATCGCCATCGGCGAGCAGGAACTTGTCATGGCCAGCCGGGTAGAAGAAGCCCCGCACATCGTCAGACTCTCCGCCCAGGCGGAAGCGTTCACCCAAGAGACCAATCTGACCGTTGTCTGCATTGACGGAAGCGTTTACACCTATCATATCCGCTACCTTCCCGAAGGCGGCACGGATTCGCACCCGAATATTTACGAGGACAACGGGAAATGGCAACACCATGACTATCAGGCAGAAGTCAGCGACCTCCATCTGGCCGAGTTCTTCTTTCCGGAAGACATCGTTTACGGAACGCCCGGCAACGAGGTGTCCTTCACTCTGGCCACCTACAACAACCAGTTGAAAGTATCAACCGCCAAAGATGCCGTGGCATACTCCAACCTGTTTGTAGTGGATAAGGCCATGAACACTTACCACATCACCATCAAACGAGGCAACACCTCCGTATTCACCTACAATTTCGATGACCAACGCAAATATACCGCCCATGTGGATGTGAACAGCGAGGAGATGGAAAAGCATATCCGGGAGCTGCGTACCAAGAAGCGCAACATCTACAGTCTGGGAGTCATCGAGAACAAGTTTGAGCTGTCAATGGCCAATCTGTATGTGCATGAGGAGTTCATGTTTTTCATCTTTGACTTGAAAAACAAATCATACATCGACTACGACATCGAGTTTGTCAAATGTTTCCAACGTGACCAAAAGAAAAGCAAGAACGCCATCCAGCAAGAAACGACCATCGAACCTATCTATCAGAAAGATTTCGCCACGAAAATCAAGGGCAAGAGCCGGAACCGGCTGATACTTGGCTTCAACAAATTCACGATTCCCGATGACAAGGTTTTTGAAATCGAACTTTATGAACGAAACGGAGGAAGGCACATCAAGCTGGCCGTACTGAACGAATACATCCTTTCCGCAGAACCCTTATACAAGCCACGACCATGAAACTGAGAGAAGCATTAGACACCTATATGTTCGACAACGTGGGACAGTTCGGCGGCATCGCCGAATCACTGGGCTATCAGACCGAATACCGGGACGGATATTTCCGGTTCCGCAAAGACGGGGAAGAGCTGAGCATGAGCGTAAGCGATATCAGGGAAAAAGCCGGGGCAAAGGACAATGAGAACCTTCGCGACCAGTCTAAAGAACGTGTATCCGGCCTTTTTGACAAGGAACGTGCCAATGATCCTAAATATGTCGCCGAGCTGGAGAAGGAGGGCATCAGCATCAAGCGGTGGGAGAACCTAAAGGGACATGACAAGGACGGCTTTACCGTCATCGACCATCGCCTGAAAGTATGCTATACCGGACAATCACTCTACGAATACGCCTACAGACAAGGAAACATCCTCGACGGCAAAGGTACCAAACTGGAGAAAGGCGTCATGTCCGACCTGATGGAAATACACGGCAAACCCGGAAAACTTCGTTTCAATGATGACGGTATCTCTGTTTTCTACCGCAAAGAAACATTGGTCATTCCGGACAAAGTACTGGGAAAAAAGTTAGGCAAGAAAGAAAAGGAGCAACTACTCGCCGGTGACATCGTACCTCTGAACGTAAACAGAAAGGACATCCTGCTGCAAGTGGATAGGGATCTGAACTCTGTCATCGTACGTACCAACCATGAGATCAAGATCCCCGACGTCATTGGGCAAACCAGCGAATACGGGGGCTACAAATTAACCAAAGCCGACAAATACCTGCTCGCCAACGGCCATGCTCTGGAGAACAAGCTGCTGCACAGTCCGGAAGGCTACTTCATCGCCGACATCCAACTGACGGATGACAAGAAAGGAGTCATGATACAGAACATACAGAGCATCACTCCCGGCAAGGCACAAGAACTGATCAAGGCGATGACACCTAAACTGGAAGCCCATGCGGTCAGTCTGGGAACGGCAGAGAACCGGAAACACGAAGTGGAACGCAATATGGAAGCTGAGTTTAGAGAAGCGGTGGGCAAACATGACTTTGAAAAGATCGGGAAACTCAAAGAGGAAGGATATAAACCCAGTGAAGAGTTTATCAAAGGAATCGGTAAGGAACATGGTCTGGATGAGAGGCAAACCCATGAAGTCATCCAACTGTTCGGCACCAAGCCGGAGAAACAGGGCGAACATGAAAGGCAGGCGGCACGTCTGTTGGATGCCGCACAGACCAGCGACTTTCATATCATCCAAGAGATACAGAAAGAAGGATACCAACTCACCCAACAAGACCTTACCCGAATGCGTGAAACGGGTGTGCAAGCCAACACGCTGATAGCCGTACAAAAGATTTTCGGGATGGAAGGCAGCACAAAGACACTGGGAGATGTCAAACTGGCCAGCACCCCAAAACCCGACAACAGCAAGGAGATGGCCCGTCCGATAGCCAGCACCATCAACCGGGCTTTCAATGATTTATAACTTAAAAAATCAAGAAGTATGGATTACGATGAATTAGTACAGAAAAACATTGCAGGAGAAATCAGTGACCTGGAGTTTCTACTGGCACAAGAAGAGCTTGCACAAGCCTATCAAGAAGAGATGGCTGCCAAGCATCAAGAGATAAGCAACCAGACAGCCAGACAATGGCTGCTTGATTACGAGAACAGAAATCTATATCAATAAATCATGGATACAGCAAGTGACAAAGCATTACAGCGTTTCGCCGAACTGATGATCGAGAAGATAAAGCAGGTGGAAGACAACTGGCAGAAGCCTTGGTTCGGGATAAAGGGTGGGGGACTTCCGCAAAATATCGAGGGAAGAACCTACAATGGAGTAAATTCCTTCATGTTGTTTCTACTTTCGGAAAAAGAGCAGTACAGCCTGCCGGTCTATATGACATTCATGCAAGCCAAGGACAGCGGCCTTAACATACTGAAAGGAGAAAAGTCATTCCCGGTCATTTACTGGAATTTTTCAGTAAGAGACAAGAATGGAAAGAAAATACCTTTCGACGTATATAAGAACCTGAACAAAAACGAGCAGCAGGAATATAAGGTCACGCCATTTTTGAAGACATACAATGTATTCAACGTACAGCAGACCAATCTTCAGGAAACGAAACCGGAGAAATGGGAAGCATTGAAGGAGCAATTCAAGATACCGGCCATCAAGGATGAGCAAGGGATGCTCACCGTGCCCCTGATCGATGCGATGGTACGGGAGCAGCAATGGATCTGCCCCATTTATTCCAAGGAAGGAAACAGTGCTTATCATGCCAGGGGAGAAGAAAACCATATCGTCGTACCCCTAAAGGGACAGTTTAAGGACGGAGAGAATTTCTACTCCACACTACTGCATGAGATGGCGCACTCGACTGGAGAACCTGAGCATCTGAACCGGGAAAAAGGCGTGATTTTCGGAGACAAGCAATATGCCAAAGAGGAACTGGTTGCCGAACTCACCTCCGCTACCGTCGGGCAAAGCCTGGGAATATCCACCCATATCCGGGAAGAAAATGCCATGTATCTAAAAAACTGGCTGGGAGCCTTGAAAGAAGATCCCAAATTCATCTACAACATCCTTGCCGATGTAGGAAAAGCCAGCAATATGATTCAGGAACATACCGCACGGATGGAACAGTACCTCACACCGGAGGAACGGTTCACGCAGGCCGTCCTGCAAGACAACCGTCCGGTATTGGAGCAGATGAAAAACGAAGGTTTTACCCCTTCATCACGGTTATTGGAAAGTGTTGCGGCAAACCATCCTACAGCCGACAACCTTGAAACGCTACACAGCACTTTCGGCATTTCGCTGCCTTCCATGGAAGCGGAGCCAGCCATGAAAAATATGAATGAGCCACAGCTCGGATTATAAACTTTTAAAAACCATCATTATGTTTACAGGACAAATTATCGGTTATGTCGGTGCGGATGCCCGGCAGAACAAGAACGGAAAAGGATTCAACTTCCATGTATCCACCAAGTACAAGAACGTGAACAACGAGGAACAGACCCTATGGGTATGCTGTTTCGTGAATTACGAGAGTAAAGTCTTTGAGTATCTGAAAAAAGGGACACAGGTATATGTCTGCGGCGATGTGTATGCCGATGTATTCCAGAAGGATGACGGTAGCCACATCCCATCCGTCAGCCTGACCGTCTCACGCATTGAGCTACTGGGAAAGGCAGAGAAAAAAGAGAGCGGTGACGGAACGGCATCCGGACAACCCCAATAACAGCAACGGCCATGGAAAGAGAGAAGAAAGACCTGTCATTCATCCTGATCCTGCTATCCACGCTCATCGGGACAGCCGTACTGTTTCAGTGGGCTATCGTTACGGGATTATACGCTCCACTACGTAATCCGGCCATGTGGGAAAGGCTGATGGAGAAGGATATCCTATTCCGGTTTCTCTACGTTATCCTGATCGGAGGCCTCGCTTTTCTCTTTCCGGTTGGCAAAGTGAAAGACGAAAACAAGAAATGGGTTTACACCAGTATGACACTGGTTACGGCATCCATGCTGGTTGTCGGATTCAGCCGGTTATCAGCGTGGTATAACCTATTTGTATTTCCCATTCTATTCGTAGCGTACACGCTGCTTGTCATCAAGACTCTGCCTTATTTCATCCGGCGTCATGCCCAATCCGATGATAGCATTTTCGGGTTAAGCCGGGAAGAATCGGCTTTCTACTTCCGCTTTGAAACCGCCTCCGGGCCGCTGGTCATCCATAAGCCGCAGCAGAATGTCTATATCGACGGCGGTCCGGGAAGCGGTAAATCAGAGAGCTGGATCAAGGGAATCATCTACCAGTGCGCCGAGCGCAACTATGCCGGATTCGTGTACGATTGGGAGGGTGATCCCACCAAGGACAAGTCCCCCATCCTCTCACGTATCGCATACGGAAGCATCGAACATTTCCGGAACAAGGGGATGGAAACACCCCGTTTCGCCTATATCAACTTTGTGGATATGTCACGCACGGTCAGGGTGAACGTACTTTCTCCGCAATACATGTCAAAGGGAAACGAATCGCTATTCATCCGCAATATCATCATGACACTGATGAAGAATCTGGAAGCAAGCTGGAAGGAAAAGACCGACTTTTGGGCCAACAATGCCATCAACTACGTCTATTCAATCGCCTATAAATGTTTCAAGGAAAGGAAGCTTGGTCTCTGTACGCTGCCCCATGTGATAGCCCTTGCCCTTTCTGACAGCAACCTAGTATTCCACTGGCTGTCGGAAGATCCTGAAATCGCATTGAACATGTCCTCCATGCTGACCGCCTGGAAACTGGGTGCACAACAGCAGACAGCCGGAGCCGTATCATCCGCACAGACTCCGTTGGTACTCCTGAACAACAAATACATCTTCTGGGTGTTGTCGCCACTTCCCGAAGAAGAGTTCTCTTTGGATATAACCAACAAGGAACACCCAACGCTGTTATGCGTAGGCAATGCGCCCACCATCAAGGAAGCCGTTTCCCCTGCTATTTCCTGCATCGGCAGCGTCTTGATGTCACAGATGAACAATCCCGGCAAAGCGACCAGCATATTCATGGTAGATGAATTTCCGACCATCCTGTTGCAAGGCATTGACACTTTCATCGGAACCGCCCGGAAGCACAATGTCGCTACCATTCTCGCCGTTCAGGACTTCAACCAAGCGGTCAGGGACTATGGAGAGAAAAGTGCCAACATCCTGAAAGCCTCCTGCGGAACGCAGGCTTACGGTATGACCGGAAATGAGAAGACCGCCAAAGACATCGAGAACTTGCTTGGGGAGAAGAAAGAAGCGCAAGAATCTTATTCACACCAAGCCGGTGGCAATAACAGTGTCACGGAGAGCCTGCAAAAAGAAAAAGTCTTAAAGGCAAGGGACATTGCCGGACAAGCAGCCGGACACTTCATTGGCAAGATTGCCGGAGGCAAGCCGCCATTCTTCAGCGTGCAGATGGATATGTGCCGTTTTGAAGAGAAGGAGATACCCCGTTTCTCCTTACCGGTCAAACTGGGCAACGGCAAAGAAGAGATGGAACTGGAAATCCTGGAAGAGATTATCCAGCAGAACTACATCAAAATCATTGAAGATGTCAACGCCATCCTCAAAAAGATAGAGGACAAATTAAAAGAAAAGTCAGCAGTTCCGCCAACCGGGACACACAAGACAGAACAAAAAATCATCCGATAACATTCAACAAAAGAATCCTACCATGAGAAAAATTCATTCATTATTAGCGGCAGCCTGCTTATTGGCTGCTTCATGCAACAAAGAGGAAATCCAATCGGAAACAGACAAAGCCGGCATGTATCACATCACCGTAGCCGTAACCGGTTCCTCACCCAAAGGCAGTGTGCATATATATAATCTTGACGGCGTGAGATTCAGGAACGAACGCACCGGTACCTCCGCAGCTTCCGTAGATGAGAGTTTCACCGATAAAGCGGAATACAGCACGGAAAAGCCTGTCAGCCAAATTACCGTGCAAGGCATTCTCTATTCAAAAGAGAGTGCTATCATCACCATGCAGATAAAAAAAGACGGGGAAAGCGTATTCAACCAGAGCAAACAGTTGGAGGCCGTTCCCGGTATAGACACTACTGTTGATTTGGTTTACAGTACCTTGAAATAAAAATGCAGACGAATCAAAAAACATATACTTTCTCTTCCATATTTAGATGATATTTCTTATCTTTATGAAAGATAATCTTTCTCATTTATAATCTAAGCTCAGATAAAATGAGATTCAACTAATCCAGTCAACGTTATGAAAGTCGATTTCAATCAGATAAAAACAACCATTTCTCTGCCCGATTTCCTGCTGGAACTAGGATGGAAAATCGTGGAAGGCTCTTCCAACTCCTGTCCCAAAATGAGCAACGGAACGCATACCATCGTCATCAAGCGGAACTCGCAGAACCAATACACCTATTGGGACGTGCATAGCGACAGCGTGCGTGGCCGCAGTATCATGGATCTGATGCAGGAACATCTATTTGAAACAACCGGAAAAATGCCAACCTTGCGCGAGGTAGGGGAGATCCTTCAGAACTACATCAACACCAACCGCATCACGACACCCGAAAAAAGCCGGTATGAAGTAGGTAACACAAGCATGAGAGCGGACGAACTTCAATTCTACTTGAGCCAGCTACAACCCTACAAGGGCAATTATCTCCAGAAAAGAGGTATCCTGAAAGAAAGCATTGAAAGCCGGTTCTTCAAAGACACTTTCTTTATCCGTGAGGTAAAGAACAAAGGGAGTGTTTACCGCAACGTGTGCATCAAGATGTACAATGAAAACGGTGTGCAAGCCATTTCTCAACGAAATGAAACATTCAAAGGGATTATCGGTGGCAAGTTCGACTGTCTGGCGACCAGCAACCATGACAAAAGCCGCCCGATAGACATTCTCTACATTGGGGAGTCATTTATAGACTGTATCTCCCACTATCAATTACGCCATTCCGGAAACGACCTCAATCTTGTATATGTATCTACGGAAGGGACATTCACGGAAGGACAAATGAGGCTATTACGCCTGATTCTTGACAAGAACCAGGTAAAGGAGCTCCGGAGCATCTTTGACAACGACAAACAAGGGCACAAGTACACTCTATGGCTGCATCGTTACTTTCATGGCGATACGACTGATGTCGAGAGCCTGAGTAACGATGAACTCCGCAACAAGGTACGGAAACTGAAGAACGTCGAACTTTCGGAAAACAAGGATTGGAACGATGATCTGAAAATCTCGTGTGGCATCTGTTCCTCCACGGAGGACGGCCAGTAACCTCATAGATTTGCTCCATCACATAATACGACAACCTATAAAATCAGATCAATATGAATATCAAGCATTTATTTTTTTGTATGCTGCTCATTGCCTTTTCCTCATGCAGCAAACCCGGCTATGAGAAGGCCATTGCGGAATGGGTTCAGACAGATTCTCACGGCACCTGGACGGATTTAAAGTTCGAACTACTGGAAGTGTTAGAAACAGAAGACGTCACCGTATCGGACAGCCTGTGCTACCTGAACAACAAAAGCGCACAATTATCCGCTGTCATACAGAAAGCGGAAAGTCCCCGTGCCTTATTCAAACCGTCCTTTTCCGCCTATATGGAAGCCGAAAAAAGCCTGAAAGCAACGGATGCCATGAAAGCCATGTACCTGCACCGTGACAGTACGGAAGTTATCGGCAAGATATTAAAATGCAGGTATGCCATCGTCCAGCCACACTCAGGGGTGCAGCAGAAAAAGACGGCTTCTTTCCTATTGTCCCCCGACATGGAAAAATGTATCGGCAAACTAAAGCCGACAAGCAAATAATCCGAGCGTAACGATGTATAGCGACAACGTTTTTTTTGGTTCTTTTTTGGGCGTCTTCCAAAAAAGAACTCCCACACATTTAGATGTGTGGGCTATTCATTACACTACCATCCTTTCCCTTATCAACGGTATATTATCCCGTACCAAATTCAGAATCCGGTCATGATAGGCTGATAATTGGTTAGACTTTCCACGACACTGGCACACCTCCATCCTGCTAAGTGAAAACTCCACCGTTTCCATGCGCCTTCCATCCACCGTTGCCGACATTATCAACGAATCTTCTCTCTTATAATAGGCGTTGCTGAATACACAATGATGCAGCAACTTTCCCTCTTTGTAAAAGTCCGAAAGGCTTTCCAATACCCGAACCATAATATTTCCATCCGCAAACGAAAGATTAAAGAAACGTGATTTGGCAGCAATATAGTCTTTTTCATCCTTTTCAGAATATTTTTTCTTACATTTCCCCATCACCCAATCATGCGCTTCTTCTACATTCAACGGACACAAATAATGAGGATTTCTCGCATCCAATTTATTTTCTATCAGCATATCCACATAGTCCAGCCACAAGTCCGCATCATGTATCACATAGTCATGCCTTAAACAGATTTTTACATACGTCCAATACTTATCTATACCGTATTTTCTCTCTAAAAATCTCAAGAACAAATTCATTTGCCCTGCCTTATATAATATCTCCATCCGATTATCAGTTAATAATGTCATAAAGAAGGAACTCGGACAAATATCATAAAAGGCACCCTTAAATCCATTCCTCGTAAGTTCGGGTATCACTTTCATTCTCGGATAGATAACTGCCGGGCAAATATCATAAATACGGTCATGATGCACATTCCGCTTACGCAATTCCAAAGAACTTCCATATATCCATGCATCGTAATAAAATATAGACATGCCCCGCAGCAAAGACAGCGTTTCTGTCTTGCCCTCTTTATTCATCCAACACTGTACCGCCTCAATTATAAAGTAATTAGCCGGAGACCCTTTTTTCAGCCGGCAGTCCACCATAAAAAAACGGATAACTTGATATTGCTTGTATGTAGTAATCACACAAAAATATTCTTTATATACAGCCGTCCTTTTCCTGCTATTCTCCAATTTCAGATTCATACCGCAATGAGGACATTTACAGTTTTTCTTATCTTCCTTATCCCGCCATGTATGCCCACAATCCAAACAAAAGCAATTCCCCTTTGCATCACGCTTGAAATAATGCACAAAGCAATGTTTATAGGCATAACGCTTTTGAGCCTCTGAAACGGGAGCTAACTTCCTGCTCCCATTCACGATTTCCATTTGTAATTTTGTCTTGGGTTTCATATCAAAAAAGAGTTAACTGGGTTTGTACTTCGGTGTTGTTCTCACGTTTGGCTTGTTGACGCTTCTTCAACTTTGCCAATTCTTCCTCCTGCAATTTTTTGATAGCAGCCTCACGAGCCGCTTTCTTTTCTTCCTCTGACAATTCAACATGATGATTTACGACTACATTACATTTCAATGGGCTACCCACCTCAATATTATCTTCCTGATAATAGTGCAACGCCATACCAAAAATTTCATCATCACTAAAACCACAGCAACCGCTTTTCTTCACTTGGTTTAAAATATAGGTAATGCAATTGTCTATATTCTTTGTAGGTTTTTGATAGACTGGAGCAAACAGACTATCCACCGCTGCCATATTATCAAGGTATGCCTTGATGGTACTTTTAAATTGTTCTGACACTTTCATAGTATATCATTTTTAGATTTCATTTCACAATAAGCCAATTTCACGAGAAACAAGGAGAATAGGCAAATAAGAGCCAACAACGTAACCGACACAACCTTTATCGGACTTGGTGTTATTACCGCTCCGACAAACATAGCCACTGCACAAAGAGCGATGATGACCGAAAAAACAAATTGAATGATTTGCATATACTTCTGCTACTTAGTTTGTTAAACTTCTAATTTTATGCTTCAGCTAGATTTAAAGACCTTTTTTTAAAACCCCTTTCCGGGATGGCCTTTTTCTTTCTGCCGACTTTTTTTTTGAGCTTTCATGCCCCATCTGAGTTTATGAGCCTTTTTTTTACGGCACACAACAATAAGGAAGGAGGGATTAAGAAAAGTTTTGGACGACAAAAAATGTTGGGGACAGCGAAGCCGTCCGGCGTTATTTTTTTCGGGACAAAGGGCGAAGACCGGAACTCTTTCGTATCCATCCA
>Ga0129308_1000577_pt1 | contig 52119 bp, 39 predicted proteins | sample L827metagenome_FD_94440 | JGI IMG/M metagenome (GOLD analysis project Ga0129308, IMG submission 94440) | Ring-tailed lemur group fecal microbial communities from Wisconsin, USA - L827 metagenome | ecosystem: Host-associated > Mammals > Digestive system > Large intestine > Fecal | place: USA... | reverse complement strand
GGACGAGGTTGATCCCGACGTCTACGAGGAGCAGGTTGGCATGATGGAAATGGTCCTCGACGTTGATGACATCATCGAAGAGATGACCGACATCCGCTCCGAGTACTGCAAGTACTAAGAACGGACATGCGGGGCCGGGCGCGACACGCTCGCGTCCCGGCCCCGCTGACTTTCTATCTATTCATTTGAGCCGGTTCCCGGTGCCGTGGCGACCGGGGATGACGGGCTCCATGTACATGGAGGTACATAGAAATGAAAAGCGTAATCAAGGGTACCGGCTACGTTCTCGCCCATACCCCCGACATGGTGCTGGAAAACGGTTCCACCCAGCAGCAGGAGCGCATCGTAAACCCCGAGGGCGAATACCTCAAGGAGCTCCCCAAGCACCTGCGTTCCTGGGAACAGGTCCTGTCCTACTGGCCCAACCAGGTCTACATCGGCAACAAGACCCCCGACGAGCTGCGTGACGTTCCCCAGCCCTGGTGCGACAAGGAATGCGACGTCAACGACCGTTACGGCAAGTACGGCCAGATGATGCCCCAGGACGAGTTCTACCTGCTCATCCAGGCTTCCGACGTCTTCGACCTGGTACACCTGGAAAAGGGCTTCGTAGCCGCTACCAAGGAAGCTTTCGCAGCTAACAAGGTCATCACCGACGAAATCGTCGCACGCATCAAGGAAGGCGACGACATCGAGGCCATCAAGAACTTCGTCGAGAACGAAGGCGCAGAGCCCATGTTCCAGAACCAGGAACTGGTAGGCTGCATCTGCCGTGCTCACGAAATCGACGTTAACCTGTCCTCCCACACCATGCTGGAGAACCTGGTTTCCAAGGCATCCTCCGTCCTGGCACTGCTGACCGCCATCGACAACGCTGGCATCAAGGCCGACGACGTCCAGTACGTCATCGACTGCTGCGAGGAAGCTTGCGGCGACGTCCTGCAGCGTGGCGGCGGCAACTTCGCTAAGGCTGCTGCTGAAATCGCAGGCCTGGCAAACGCCACCGGCTCCGACGCCCGCGGCTTCTGCGCCGGCCCCTCCCATGCAATGATCGAGGCTGCTGCACTGGTTCAGTCCGGCGCCTTCGACACCGTCATCGTCACCGCTGGCGGCTGCACCGCCAAGCTGGGCATGAACGGCAAGAGCCACGTCGAGAAGGGTCTGCCCGCTCTGGAGGACATGATCGGCGGCTTCGCTATCGTCGTTACCGCTGACGACGGCGTAAACCCCGCAATCAACCTGAACCTGATCGGCCGCCACACCGTCGGCACCGGTTCCGCACCCCAGCAGGTTGTCCAGTCCCTGGTATACAACCCCCTCGAGGCAGCCGGCATGGCCATCACCGACATCGACCGCTTCTCTCCCGAGATGCAGAACCCCGACATCACCAAGCCCGCAGGCGCTGGTGACGTTCCCGAGGCAAACTACAAGATGATTGCCGCTCTGGGCGTTAAGAAGGGTGCAATCGAGAAGAAGGAAATGCCCGCATTCATCAAGGAACGCGGCATCATGGGCTTCGCTCCCACCCAGGGCCACATCCCCTCTGGTGTTCCTTCCATCGGCTTCGTACGCGACAGCATCCTGGCTGGCGACATCAAGAACACCATGATCATCGGCAAGGGCTCCCTGTTCCTGGGCCGTCTGACCAACCTGTTCGACGGTGTTTCCTTCGTAATCGAGGCTAACGACGGCGTTGCCGAGGCAGCAGCTGTCGACGAAGACGAAGTACGCGGCATGGTCGCCCGTGCAATGCGCGACTTCGCCCAGACCCTGCTCGCAGCAGACGCTGAATAAAGGAGGTCTTGAAATGACTTCCCTGGAACAGAAGGTCGCCGGCATCTTCATGGAGATGGCCGACGGCATCGAGACCGGTAGCTTCGGCAAGAAGCCCCGCATCGCACTGACCGGCATGGGCAGCGAGCATGGTGAGGAAAACTCCATGGCTGCTGCTCGCGCAGCTGCCGCAGCTGGTGTCGACGTTGTCTACATCGGCTCTCTGGAAGATCCCGCCGTCGAGACCGTTGCGGTCGCAGATGACGAGGCCGGCCATGAGAAGATGGACGAAATGCTCAGCGCAGGCGAAATCGATGGTGCCGTTACCATGCACTATCCTTTCCCCATCGGCGTGAGCACCGTCGGCAGGGTAGTAACCCCCGCTGTCGGCAAGGAGATGTTCATCGCCAACACCACCGGCACCTCCAGCACCGAGCGTGTCGAGGCGATGATCCTGAACGCCATCGCCGGCATCATCGCAGCCAAGGCTTGCGGCATCGCCGAGCCCACCGTGGGCATCCTGAACGTCGACAGCGCACGCCAGGTCGAAATGGCGCTGAAGGAGCTGCAGGAGAACGGCTACGGCATCAAGTTCGCCGAGTCCTCCCGCGCCGACGGCGGCTGCGTCCTGCGTGGCAACGACGTGCTCAAGGGCACCCCGGACGTCCTGGTCACCGACTCTCTGACCGGTAACGTTCTGACCAAGATGATTTCCGCCTTCAACACCGGCGGTTCCTTCGAGGCAACCGGTTTCGGCTATGGCCCCGGCATCGGTGAAGGCTACGACAAGCTGGTCCTGATCGTTTCCCGTGCTTCCGGCGCTCCCGTCCTGGCAAATGCTCTGAAGTTCGCTGGTGAACTGGTCAAGAACAAGGTCTTCGACATCGCTAAGGCAGAATACGCCGCAGCGAAGAAGGCGGGCCTGGAGGCAGCTATCGAGAAGCGCAAGCCCAAGGCAAAGGTCGAGGAAGCAGCGGTTGCCGCTCCTCCTGCCGAGCCCTGCACCTCTTCCATTCCCGGTATCGATGTTATCGACCTGGAAGACGCAGTACAGCTGCTCTGGAAGAACGGCATCTATGCCGAGTCCGGCATGGGCTGCACCGGTCCTCTGGTTATGATGAGCGACGCTAACTTCGAGAAGTCCAAGGAACTGCTGAAGGAAGCTGGCTACATCGGCTAAATCGCAGAGGGCGCAAGCCCAAGCAAGTGGTTTCGGGCCGCATCCCTTTCGGGGTGCGGCCCTTTTGCATCTCGATGCAGGTTGCGGCGTTCGGTTGCGGAATGTGATCCAGCAGAGCATGACCCGGCAGGGCGTGACCCGGCGGAGCTCGATTCGCCGATAAGGTTATCCCGTAACGCGGACAGCGCCGCAGAAGCGACGCTGTCCGAGAAGAGAAGAGGGGAGAGTGTTGGTTCGTTTGCGGCTTAGAGGGGAGACTGTCCGGTGATGCAGCGTCCGATCCACAGGGCAAGCACATCAGCGCTCGGAGCCATGATCTGTCCCGCATAGCCATCGCGCACCATGCGCTCGACTGCGGATACCTTGTTCGCCCTGTTGTATCCCTTTCCGCCTACTACGCGCATGGCCCATTTGGCAGAATCCAGGACCAGGTTGATGGAAATCGAGCGAGCGGAAAGGATGCGGACCAATGCATCGGGTTCGCCGGAGTCCATGGCGACTGCAGCATCGATTGCGGTTGCCTTGCAGGCATAGGCATTGTTGTAGAGTTTCGTCAGATGGGACTGGATGCCGTCGAGTTCGCAGAGTTTCTTTCCGTCGATGTAAGAGCCGCAGGGGTAGCTGCGCTTCATGGAGTATTCGACGGCTTCGTTCATCAGGCCGGTAGTGATTCCGCCGTACAGTGCGGAAAGTCCCAGGATGAACGGAGGAGCAACGATATTGAGAATCTGTTCGACACCTTCCCCCTCATTGCCGTAACGGCACCATTCGGGAACCATGACGTCGTTGAACTCCAGAGGGCAGCTGATGTTGCCGCGCATTCCGAAGCCGTCCCATTCCTCCTTGCGGACCTTCAGGCCATCGAGGGAAGCGGGCACCAGCCACTGCGAGATACCCTCGACGCCGACAGCCTGGCAATCGATGCAGTACCAATCGGCGTATCCTGCCATGGTGACCATGGATTTCACACCGTTGATCTTGGTGGTTCCGTCGGGCATGCGTTCAGCGGTTGTTTCGCAGCTGTAGAAGTGGCAGCCGGTGTTAATCTCGGAGCAGGCGAGTGCGCAGATATGGCCTTTGTTCACGATTCCATCGAAAACTTCCTGCTTCAGCCTGTCGGTGCCGACGGCTTTCACCTCGAAGATGGTGGTGTTGTGCTGGAAGTAGCAGATGCCGACGGTTCCCGAAACCTCCGAGAAGGCCATTACCGCTTCGGTATGTTCCAGGAATCCCTTTCCGAGTCCGCCGTATTCCACGGGAACGCAGAGCTTCATCCAGCCCTCTTCATGGAGTTTTTCGAAGATGTCGACGGGGAATTCGTCTTTTTCGTCGATTTCGGCAGCTCGGGGAGCGATGATCCGCTGAGCGAATTCCTGTGCCCTTGAATAGATCTCTGTCATGAATGCCTCCTCATCCTATAATGCTTGGCCGGCGTTTCCGCCGGCAGACAGACGATTCATGCCATAACCGAAAAAGGCTATGGCATAATGCCATAGCCCGTATTCGCTATCTATCGATTTGCCTGAGTGCACAGTGCTCGCTGTTCAGGCGGGATATCGAGCATGTTTCCTGGCTTGCGCTTTCGCCCTATCGAGCCTTCCCGCAAAAGCAGTGGCTGGATTAAACCTTCGATAGGGCTGTCGCTTACAGTGGCGGCACCGCTTCAGCTTCTCACTGAATTCCATCTTAGCCCCTCGGATGCTATCGCGAGGGGAACTCGGATCCCCGATATTCGGTTGTTGAGTCGCCTGAGTGACTCTGGAGCGAACAATAATGCAAAAACTTGCATAAAAGCAAATTTTTTTTTCAGAATAACTATTGAATAATCTAATACGTTACGTTTTTGGGAAGCCCTCTGCTTCGGACTCCGATTCCGCTCATCGTATGGGGAGTGCGTGCGTGCTTGTGTATGCGGGACGGGGCGTTGTACACTTTCGGATGCTGGAAAAGCGAGAAGAGAAATCGCGTCGCATTAAGCGGCTGCGTAGGATATTCCCGGAAGCGGGGCTTGTCAGTGCATGCACGAGGAGAGGGCGGCTTCTGGCATGGGTTTTTCGGCTTCCGTATGATGATGAAAGGAAAGCGATGAGCTACCAGTTCGTAACCAACAATCCGCGCCTTATCGACAAGGAGGGCGCTATCCCCGTTGACGGAACCTTCAGGGATGTTCTGGTGAAGGTCCGTGACATGGTCCATGCGGGTTACGAACTGATCAGCCATCCCCTGTTCGCGAGCAGCAGGATGATGTTCAGCCCGTACCGCACCATCCTGATGGGCGGCAAGCTGGATGCCCCCAGGGTGGAATTCATCGAGATCATCGAGAACTCCATCCTGTCCTACGACAACGCGATGGCGCGTCGCCGTCGTCAACCCGAGCATGACGACGATTATGCCTATGTCGATGAAAGCCTGTTCTATTCGGCTTTGGAGGAAATCGAGCGCCTGCGCCCCTAACAGGTGCCCTTGCCCCTTCCGTACGATAGGGGAGGGCGGAATACCTTTTCCCACTGTGCAGCCCGGAGCATCGCCCCGGGCTGTTTTCATCGGGGGTGCGATCGGGGTGGGGATATTTGACGGGCATGGTGCTTTTGATGCACGTCCGGTTGCGGGTTTGGAATCCGGGACCGTCGGTTTTCCGTGCTGCGTGGGGTTTCCCTGGGATGGGCTTGTCGAAGGAACCCTTCGGGAGGGCTGCGGGGCTGGCATTTCGAAGCTTGCCTATGATGGGAAACGGCCGGAGAGCGGTCGAAAAACGCCCCCGATAATAGAATCATCACGATTACAAATCAGGTTTCGGTTTGCGTTCGAAATCTCAATTGACAATTCAAATCAGTATAGGAAAATTCGCATTAACCTGATGAATCCTGCTTGGTTTCAAGGGTGCGGGTAGTGTAGTAGGCCTGCGCCTTGCGAAACCGATCGTGGGGCGAATATGCGCGGGATGGGTTGCCGGCTTGGATTTGTGTAGTAGTGCCAGGCGGGCTGTTCTTTCGTGCCGTTTCTCCTCTGATCATCGAGGCGACATCCGTGCAAGTAGTGTAGTAGCGCGCGGGGTTGGCACAGGCTCCTGTGTTCTTGATTTGCGTGGGTTTTCAGGGAATAGCAACCAGCATCCCCGTTGGGGGTGTGGGTAATTTTGTTGATGGCGCGTTCGGGGATGTGTCCATCACGGTGAGCGACTTGGGATTATTCCCGGCGCGAGCATATTGCCCACGTGCTGCATGGAAAACCGAATAGAGCTCTTTGGCTCATGCGATCAGGCTGGGATGCCGGTCTCTAGTAAGTGTTGCCTGATTTAGCCAAAAGGGTCCTGTTTCGGCCTGCGGTTCGTATTGTGCGGAGTCTTCCTTTCTTCTCCGCTGCCTGGGCGTTCGCGTTTTTGCAGGCCGCGCAACCGAAAGAGCACATCCATCTTTCGTGCCACGAAACGAATGGAGGTGTTCTAAGTGAGATTAGAACAAGAGCTGCTCTACGTGAAAGACGTAGTCGCTGGCGACGCCATGAAGATCGAGGGTGGCGTCTTGACCGTCGACGTGGACGGTTTGAGGCAGTGCTTGCTCGAAGACGACAAGATCAAAGACGTCCAGATCGACTTCGCGAAGCCGGGCGAGCGCGTGCGCATCGTTCCCGTCAAGGACGTCATCGAGCCCCGTTACAGGGTTGATCGCCAGAATGGCTTCCCCGGTGTAACCACCAAGTACGAAGAGTGCGGCAACGGCGTAACCAAGATCCTGAAGGGCGCCGCAATCGTGACCATCGGCGACATGGTAGGTTTCCAGGAAGGCGTAATCGACATGTGGGGTGAAGGCGCTGGCTGGACCCCGTTCTCCAAGACCTGCAACATCACCGTGAATATCACCCCCGTTGACGGCCTGGATCCCCATACCCACGAGCGCGTCGTCCGTCTGGCTGGCCTGAAGGCATCCACCTTCGTCGGCCTGGCTGCAAAGGATGCCGAAGCAGACGAAGTGAATATCTACGAAATCGGCTCCATGAAGGAAGAGACCGCCAAGTATCCCGACCTGCCCAAGGTCGCATACGTCGAGATGACCATTTCCCAGGGCCTTCTGCATGACGGCTTCCTGTATGGCGTGGACCTGAAGGAGATCGTTCCCACCTGGTTCCATCCCAACGAGGAAATCGACAACGCCGTCATCTCCGGCAACTGCGTTGCCGCATGCGACAAGATCACCACGTATCAGCATCAGAACAATGCCCTGATCCACGACTTGTACGCACAGCACGGTAAGACCATCAACTACATCGGCAACATCTTCTCCCCCGAGCTGACCACGCTCGACGGCAAGTTCCGCAACTGCGACTACACCGCAAAGCTTTGCGAGCAGATCGGTGCCGACGGCGTCATCGTTTCCGAGGAAGGCTACGGCAATCCCGACTCCGACCTGGTTATGATCTGCAAGCGCCTGGAGAACCGCGGCATCAAGACCGCCCTGGTTACCGACGAATGCTCCGGTTGGGACGGCACCAGCCAGCCTCTGACCGACACCGCCGCTGAAGCGGTTGCCGTTGTTTCTTCCGGCAACGTTTCCAAGGTGATCGAGCTGGAGCCCGCAGACAGGGTCATCGGTACCCTGAAGGCAGCCCAGACCCTCGCTGGCGGCTGGGACGGCTGCGTCGCCGAAGACGGCAGCCTGAAGGTCGAGCTGAACGCCGTTATCGGTGCGACTTCCGAAATCGGCTTCCACAACGCTTCCGTAAAGCTGTACTAAGGGGTCGACATGGCAAAACGAGTAATCTTTTACCTTAACCAGTTCTTCGGCGGCATCGGCGGCGAAGACAAGGCTGATTTCGCACCTGAGTTCCGTGCAGGCGAGGCTGTAGGCCCCGCTGTCGGTATCGCAGGCGGCGCTGGCGACATCGAAGTCGTCGGCACCATCATCTGCGGCGACAACTTCTATGGTCAGAACGAAGACGAGGCCAGGGAATTCATCGCCCAGACCATCAAGGAGCAGAATCCCGACATCCTGGTTGCAGGCCCCGCATTCAACGCAGGCCGCTATGGCTTCGCCTGTGCGGGCGCTTGCCAGGTAGCCAACGAAAACGGCGTCATCCCCGTTTCCGGCATGTATGTGGAAAACCCCGGCCTGGAGCACTGCCGCGCCTTCTCCTGGGTTGCAGCAACCTCCGACGCAGCGGCCAAGATGCGCAAGGCGCTTCCCCTCATGGCCAATCTGGTCAAGAAGCTTGCCGCCGGCGAGGAGGTAACCCCCGAAGGAGACAGCTATCATGCCCAGGGTCGTCGTGAGTGCATCCTGGTCGAAGAGCGCGGTTCCACCCGTGCGGTCAAGATGCTGCTCGCCCGCCTGAACGACGAGGAATTCGAGACCGAGCTGCCCATGCCCACCTTCGACGAGGTTGAGCCTGCTCCGGCTATCAAGGACCTGTCCAAGGCGACCATCGCCCTGGTTACCACCGGCGGCGTTGTCCCCAATGGCAACCCCGACCGCCTGCAGTCCGCTTCCGCACAGCAGTGGAACAAGTATGACATCTCCCAGCTCGACGAGCTCAAGGGCGAGTACTACACCGTTCATGGCGGCTTCGACCCGGTTTACTGCAACGAGAAGGCAGACCGCGTCGTTCCCCTGGACATGCTGCGCCGCCTGGAAAAGGAAGGCAAGATCGGCAAGGTCCACGAGATCTTCTACACCACCACCGGTACCGGCACCGCTGTTGCGAACTCCGAGAAGTTCGGCATCGAAATCGGCAAGGAAATCGCCGATGCCGGGGTTGATGGCGTCCTGTTGACTTCTACTTGAGGCACCTGCACTCGTTGCGGGGCGACGATTGTAAAAGAAATCGAACGTTACGGTACTCCTATCGTTCACATGGCAACCATCACCACCATCTCCCAGTCCGTTGGTGCGAACCGAATCGTTCCGACGGTCGCCATTCCGTATCCCGTTGGCAACCCCACTCTGTCCGAGGCAGACGAGGAAGCCATGCGTTACGAGATGGTCGAGCGTGCATGCAACGCTCTGGCAACCGAGGTCACCGAGTCCACTCAGTTCGAGTAAGGCTTGCGATCCGGTAGGATCGGGATTCGATTGGATTCATGCCGAGGAGGCGGCCCCGCGGGGCCGCCTCCTTTCGTCTGCGGGCGGGGTTCGGGCATGTGCCGCAGCGGGCTTCATAGGCGGATAGGCTTGCCGGATGGCATGGCGGACGGATGGGTCCGCGGGCGAGTGAACGGGACTGTGCGTTTTGCCCGGCTTGCATGCGCGGGCAAGCTCCCGCATGGGAGAAGCTTTGCTTTAAGGGGGGTCGGGAATCCTTTTCCGGCATTGCCCGGACAAAATAAAAGCAGGCCCGTTTCCGAGCCTGCAGGATTACTGGCGGAGGAGGAGGGATTCGAACCCTCGTTACCCGGGTTACGGGTAAAACGGTTTTCGAGACCGCCGCATTCAACCGCTCTGCCACCCCTCCGTGATGACTGGCCGAATAGCCATATGCGGCCTTTCATAATACCAGTTTTTCAGACGCGGACAACGGAGCAATGGAAAATCCACACTCGTCTGCCGCTGCGGGGCTGCTCCTGCCGCCCCGGCTTTTCATGCCCGATGCGGCGGCGGGCGCTGTTTTCCAGGTCGCTCGCGGCAGTTGCGGCGGGCGCCTGCGTTGGATGGGCGCGAGCGTGCGTCGGGTTTTGCTTCTTCCCTTAATTCGCGGCAATGGGGAAGGGGAATGGTATCCTGGGACGAACGGTTTTTTCCGGTTCGGTATCACGTCAAGGAGCATCCATGGAATCGTTCTTTTCCGGCCTCTACGTCATTTATATCCTCGTAGCCCTCTTCGTGCTCTTCGCCTTGGTGGCCAGGGCGCCCATCATGGGCTATCGCGTAAGGAAGAAGATCTTCGCGGAACCCTGGATCGAGGCGAATAAGTTCTACGAGGAATGGCCCACCAAGGGCGGTCTGAGGGACAATGACTGTCTGGGCGTATATATGCTCTTGGTTTTCGATCATCCGGTGACCGATGGCAACTATTCGGATTACGAGAACGTGTTCGTCGGCAAGGCGGCAAAAGCATACAAGGGTGCGTATGCCCAGCTGGTCGGCAGGGGGAACAGGCAGATCTACAAGGATTTCAAGAATCCCGACAAGTACGTATACATCCAGGCGCGCTTCTATCACAAGGATGATGTGGATAGGATGGAGCGCACGCTTGCCGGCTCTTTGAAGGCGGAAAAATCCTACAACGCCGAAAAGTAGAACCCCCTTGCGCGTTGCTTCCCTTGCTCTGGGGCGGGGCAAAGCGCCCGCCTTCGGTGAAGGCGGCGGATGCTATGGAGGAGCAAGAAGGCGCGGACCGGGTCCGCGCCTTTTCCTTTTCGTTGCCGGGATCGAGGGTTTGCCTGCCTGCAGGTTGCGGTATTCCCTGCGCCCCTTGAAATTCCTACGGTTCCCTTTCGGCGAACAGGATGGTCCGCTCGTTTTCCAAGCGATTGTAGCTGCAGGTGCAGAGCGTGAGGATGCGGCACGTATCGGGGCCGGGGCCGCCGATGACCACCTGGCATTCCCGCAGCCGTTCCGCAAGCCAATCCATCAGGTCCCTGCGGTTTTCGAAATCGGTGCGTTTGGTCGGAATCCCGCCGTCGGTGCAGAGCGCGCCGAGTGCCTCGAACCTCATTTTCCTGCGCGGCGTCTGCAGCAGGATCTCCCTGTGGTTTTCCGCGAACCCTGCATCCAGATAGTCTGCGATGGATGCGAACATCGACAGGTCCCCGTATCCCAAGTTGTGCCCGAACACCATCGCGTTTGGGCTTTCCTCCAGGCCGCCCCCTCGGCATTGGGCGTCCAGGTAGGGGCAGCCCATATAATTCCATTTTCCGAAGACATCATGGCTCAGGTAGTATTGCGGGTCGCTTGCCGGCGCTTGGACGATGGGGTAGTCGACGGGCGTTCCCGGAATCGTGATCCAACCCACGACATCGGGGTTGACCGAAAGCCAGTAATCCCAGTCGACGGCGGGAAACCCGTCGCCTTCCTCTTCCACCTCGAGGGAAGGGGAGGGGGCCGTGCAAGCGGCATCGCGGTGAAGCGAGGCGAGGAAGAGAAGCGCTGCCGCGATTGCGAGCGCGCTGATGAAGAAGCCGAGGGCGGGCAGGCCCCGCAGGATCGCCCTTGCGAGGCCCCTTCCGCCCGTCATGCTATCCACCTCCCTTCCCTTCGAGGGGTTCCTCGGGTCGCTTTGCCCGGCCCGGCGGCAGATCCAGACGGGGTGCTCACGACAACGCCTCCTCTGCGCTTGGATCATGGGCTTCGGTGCCTTCGCCGGGGCCTGCCGTGTCGTCTTCGTTTTGCCCGGGTGTTTCCGCCGGTGACGAGGTGTCCTGCGTTTCGTCTCGGCTGTCCCGCCCTGCTTCGGCTGCCGGCATCAAGGAGATTCCGGTTTCTTCCCGCTGATCTGCGGCTGTATCGGGGAAGCTTTCCTGCGCATCCTCCTGTCCGATTGCGGCGGTCTCGCCTTCAGCGCCTTCCGTCCTGCTCTGTGCCGGGTTTGCGGAATAGTGCCCGCTTCCCGAGGGAATCGCCTGGCCAGCGGCGAAGCTGCCTTCCCGGGTGTCCATAGCTACGGGGAAGACCGCGGCAGACTGGTTTGATCGGGGCTGCTTCCAGCCCTTTCCGAAGGAGATCGCAAGCAGTCCATCGCAGCCTTGGAGCATATCCTCTGCGTTTTCCAGGCTATCCGTCTCCCATTCGGACAAGTCGAGCTCCTCGAGCGCGGCGCATCCTTGGAAGGCGTCTGCGAGGGATACCGCCTGCCTCATATCGAGGCCTGCTGCGTCGATTCGCCTGAGGTTTTCCAAGTCCCCGAAAATCCCCGAGCTGTCGCGGTCGGCGATAATGGGGACATCTTGGGCGCTGTAGATGAAGAAACGCTTTCCAAGGTCGTCGTAGGCTCCCAGAACGCTTCGGTCCCGGTCGCGGGAAAGGTCGATGGTGCTTTCGGGTTCGAAGCCCGGTCTGCCGATTGCGATCGACTCCGTTTCGCGGGGGATGGCGCGGTTGACTTCGGTCCCCGCAGCGAGGAAGCATCCCGTTTCCCCTTGAGCTTCTCCTGCTTGCACAGAATCGTTCGGCTCGTCTTCCGGCGCCGGTTCTTCGGACGCTGCCGCTTCGGTGTCGAGCCGGTTTTTCCCGTTCTCGCCTTCCTCAGCGTTTTGCGGGGCGCCTTCTGGGAGCGCGGCATCGTCTTCCCCTTGGGTTTTCAGAACGGCGGGTTCGGTTTCGTCCGGATCCCGGGGGTCTTCGTCGGCGCTTGCCGTTTGGGCGGCGTTTGCTTCGGCGGGGAAGTGGTTCACTACGCAATCGCTCGAGCTTGACAGGGAGAAATCTGGGAGGGTGAGGGTGAAGATGGTTTCAAGCCCCCGGTCCTCACGGTTGGAAAGCTGGAAGAGCGTGCTGTCCAGCAGGGTGCAGGATGCGCTTTCCGTGGCTTTCGCCTGCGCGCTTATCGTGGCGAAACCGCCTTCGACCGTGCATTCCGAAAGATCGATGGGCACGGTCCAGCTTACCCCCTCGGCTTCGTCGCAGTAGCGCGCCATCACCGTGAGGGACGACCCGCTTCCCGCTTTCGCGCGTGCGAAGTCGTCTTCCGGGATCCTGATGGTGACGATGCGCTCGACGGCAAGGTCGGCCCACTGGGCGTAGAGGACCACTTTGCCCCCGTCGACGCTCGTGAGGTTCTTGAAAGCGCTGCCCGGCAGGTAGCTCTTTCCCGATCCGTCCGCTTTGGTGTTCCAGGCGATGAAGCTGTGGGTGGAACGCGTGAAGCCGCATTCCGGGATGGTGTAGGACGTGTTGTACTTGCAGCCTTTCAGGGGGCTGGTCGAGCCGGCAGACGCCCCGTTGCCGTCGAATGCCACCTCGTAGGAGATGGGGGTGAAGCTTGCGCTGATGGTGTGGTCTTGGCGGATGTCCTCGAAGTCGTATTTCAGGGTTTTCCCTCCCGTTCCGCTGATGCGTGTGCCGTCGACGGTGACTCGGTAGACCTTGTACCCGGTTGAAGCGGTGGCGGTATAGCTTTTGCTTGTGCGCCAACCGACGATGTTCTGCCCTTTCGGGCTGATGCTTCCACCCGTGCCTGCGCTCGAGGTGATTTCGAAGGTCTTCGAAGAGAACAGCTTCGTCGCGCAGTTGCTGCCGGCCCAGGTGATCCTTCCTCCGCCGGCATTCAGCGCGAAGGCGACGGTGGAGCGTTCCGTCGAGTCGTCGACAGCGGAGCCGTAGAAGCGCGTGTTCGCGCTGTTGTGCCCCAGGAGGCTGTCCTTCGCTATATATACGTTGCTTCCGCAGCCGCTGTTGAGTGTGATGGATTCCGCGAAGGTTCCCGACCAGCTGCTGCTCGAGGTGGTCTCGTCGTACCAGTCCAGGTCTGCGACGTTCATCAGCAACGGATAGGAGCAGCTGGTGGTCGTTCCCGTCTTGTATACGCGCACGTCGAAGGTCATCTGTATGCCGTAGATGGCAGACGCCCCTTTATCCGGGAGGGAGGTGAACTGGATGTAGCTGTTCCAACCCGGGTCATTGGCGGAAAGCTCGCTTATCAGCAGAACCTGGTCGCGCGCTGCCGCCGTCTGCCCCGAATAGAGCTGTGCTTTGCATGAGGTGCATGCAAGGACCAGATCGACCCTGTTGCCGTCGCAGTCGAAGCCGGCGTTGGGGAAGGTGATCTTGAAGGGGTTCGAAAGGCTCTTTTCGCCCGATGCGGTGACGCTCCAAATCACCGCCTTCCTTCCGTTGTAGCTGCTCGTGGTTTTCATGGAGATGGCCGAATTGGCGGATGAGAGCGTTGCTTTGGAGACGTCGAGCTTGTCGAAGACGATGTACTGCGCGGGCATGTCGGAAAAGCCCTTGTTCAGGGTCGTAGCCGCATGGGCGGGTTTTGCCCCGAGAAAAAGGAAGAGCCCTGCGGCAAGCAGGGCGGTTGCCGCGATTTCCAGCCGGCGCGCCTTCATCGGAATTCCTTCCTTGCGGCGAACGCTTCCTGCGCATTCGAATAGACTGCGCCGTTTTTTCCCTTCGTGGGGGTGGTTTCGCAGAATGCGATCACGTTGAAGTCCCTGATCTGCGCCTTGCTCGCATCGGGCGAGATGACGACCTGCGTGCAGACGGGAGGGCTTTCCAGTCCGGGAGCCAAGGCGGTTTTGAGGTAACGGTATCCGTCGCCTCCATCTTCCCAGTCGGCGTTGTTGAAGGAGATGCTCGCCCAATCCTTGCAGTTCTCGTCTTCGAAGGAGACGCTTGCCCGGACGAAGCAGTCGGATTCGCCTTCGTTGAGGACGGCGACTTTCTTGATGATTTCCGCCCCGGCGATGATGGTCTGGGGCGGCTGGAAATCCTCGATGATCGACGCTTTGCAGCTGATGATGGAAAAGGGATTTTCCACGGTGCTGCATGCCGTGGATACGAAAGCCCATGCCGCACCCGCCCCCGAAAAGCTCAATACTGCTGTGGCGGAGGCGATGGCGAGGATGGTCCATCGCTTGGGATGCCGTTTTGGCATAGGGGCCTCCTTTCCGCGGGCGCGCAGGAAAGGCGCACCCGCGGTTTGGCGTTCGCTTCGGTTAGGAATTCTGCTTCTGGTATGCAGCCCAGGCTGCTTCGGGGCTCGAGAAGCCTTCCTTCTGGATGGCGAATCCGTCGACGTCGATGGTCAGGTCGGCGCCGTCGATCTGGTCGTCGATCACGTTGACCAGGGTGACTTCATCGAAGACGCTCGCGGTTTCCGCGCCCGCTGCCAGGGGCGTGTTGTACAAGTAGGTGTGGATCATCTTGGAGCGGTCCTCGCTCAAGGTTCCGCTTCCCACCTCGCTCCATGCGCTGTCGACCGCATAGGTGAACAGGTCCATTTCGGCTGCAGGCTGCGCGGTGCCGTCGACGGATGCGATCGAGACGCTCTTGTGGGGGACGGCCACCTGCATGACCGCGTAGACGTCGACGGTTGAGTTGTTCACCAGCTTGGGGTCCTTCGCGACGGTCTGGGTGGGTACCATGTTCTGGGCGTCTTCGGCGTTCCAGTTGGGCTCTTCGAGCACGATCTTTTCCTGGAGGGTGTCTGCCACCTTGAACTCGTTGACCTTGCTGTCGGTTGCCGTCAGGTAGGCGAGCGTGCCCCCGGCTGCGATCATGGCCGCGCAGCCTCCCAACGCGAGGGCCTTGGCCTTGTTGCTCTTCTGTGGCTTCTGCATGATTTCTCCTTTCTTCGGATTCCATTTCCTATCTGAACGCGGGCGTCTTCGCCCCTGCGTCCGATGGCGTGTTGGTGTGGGCCCTACTAACAGCGGATGCCCTTGCGCCTTTTTCTGCTCCTTCTGCGGGAAAGGGCGACTGCTCCGGATGCGCACCCTGCGGCCCCGATAAGGGCGAGAACCCACAGGTAGCGGGCGATCAGGTTGCCCGTTTTGTCGTAGGTATCGCCGAACGACCCGTTGATGGCTTTGGTCTCGCTGAGCGGGTAACTGGCCTTAGGTGCCTCTATTTCCACGGTTTGCGCCTGATCTTCCAGATCTGCGTGGCTTGCGATCACTTCCCCGCTTTCCTTCGAGGCAAGGACCTCGAAAACGACCGTCTGGCCCGCAAGCCCCTGCGCGGAGAATTCGAAGTCCATCTGCGTCTCGAAGGAGGGCGCGTCGGGAGCGATATCCTGCTGGGCGGTCACGATCCGGCTGCTTACCTCGGGGAATTCGTCCATGGCCTTTTGGATTGCCTCCATATCGAGGGAGGCGCCCCCGGTGGATTCCGTCCCTTCGGATTCCTGCCTGCCCGCAGCTGCGAGGATGGCGTCCCAGAAACGGGCGACCCGGCCTTCGGGGACCGCTTTTTCGGCATCGCCTTCGCCGCTCGGACCCTGGATCAGGGGCAGCCCGGTCGATTTATCCATCAGGATGCCGAAGAGCGTGTAGTTTTCGCCCGGGGTGGCGTTCGTGACGCTGACGGTGTCCGCGATCTTGGCTTGGCCGTCGCCGGGGATGATCTGGTCCTGGTCTGCCGCGTCGCTCGCGTAGGTTTGGACCTTCGGCGATGCGACGCTCACGCTCTGCGTCTCGCTTTTCAGGTCGGCGTGCTCGGCAACGATCCTCCCGTCGGCTTCAAGCGACTCGAATGCGACCAGGGTGCTGCCGTCGAGGTTCGATCCATCGAACCGGAAGTCGACCGTTGCGGTTCCCTGGGGGCTTTCGGGGGTGAAGGCGCACGATGAGGCGATGGGGTTTCCCGATGCGTCCAGGGCGGCCTCGCCGGTTTCCTTCGCAATCAGCCTTCCCTCGATCTCGTATTCGGCGCCCGGGGTCAGGTTGGAATATGCGACCTGATCGGTCAGCTGGATTTCCCCCGCGCTGACGGGGCCCGACGATCCGCTTACGCTTTCGGAAAGGCTGGTTTGGATCCTGGGCTCGACGAGTTCGATCGTCTGGCCGGGGTCGTTTCTATCCTCATGCGAGGCAAGCAGCCTGTCCTGGGCGAAGAGCTTCTCGAAAACCACCAGCTTGGTTGTATCCCCGAGCTTGCCGGCGTCGAATTCGAAAACGAGTTGCGTGCTTCCGCTTGCCTGCTCGGGGGTGAAGTCCAGCTCTGCGCAGATGGGCTCCCCGTCGATGGCGATTGCTTCTCCGGTCAGTGCGTTGGCGAGGCTTCCGCTGAGGTGGTATTCCTTTCCCGGAACGAGTGCGGAATAGGAGACCGTGTCGGTGATGGCGGTCTTTCCCGCGGAGCTTGCGTGCTGGCCCATCCCGTCCGGTCCGAATGCCTGGGTTCCGATGACGGGTTGGGCGATTCGGATGCCCTGTTCGGAGTCTTCGATATCCTCATGCAGGGCGATCACCCGGTCCTTGCAGCTCAGGGTCTCGAATACCACCAGCTGGGACCCCTCGAGGCCTTCGCTTGGGAAGGTGAAGCGGACTTCGGCGGTTCCGCTTTCCGCGTCGGGGGTGAATTCTGTCTCGCCCGTTATCTTCTCCCCGTTTGCATCGAGCGCATCCTTGCCGGTTCGGGCGTCTTTCACCTTGCCTGTCAGCTTGTAAGTCCTTCCGGGGATAAGGTTCGCGAAGGAGACGGAGTCCACGATGCTTGCTTCTTGCGACGACGCGAGGGTCTTGTCGCCGTCCAATCCGTCGCGGGCGCATGTTGCGATGGATGCTTCCGGATCGTCGATGTAGCCCAGGTCCACGGTTTGGGCCTCTTGGCTGATGACGACGCTTGCGTTGACCAGCTGCAGGCCCTCGTTCGCCTTGCAGGGAATCTCTTCGATGGTGTAGCTGCCGAAGGGGAGCGCCCCCATGTTGTCGTCGGCTTCGATAGGGCTTTCGCCTTCGCCTGCAGATCCGAACCACACGCCTGTGGGCTGCGCCGCCTTTTGTGCGACGGTGTCGCGGTTTTGGTTTGCCGTCTCGCTTTCCTGTTCCCGACCGTGTCCGGCTTCGTCGGACGGCCCGTTGCCTGAAATCGCCCGTGCGGTTTCCGCGAACGCGGATAGCCTGTTTCCTGCGCTGTCGTCGGTGTCGCTGGAGTCATCGTCGTCGATGGGCAGGTCGGTGACCGGCGGGACGTCGTCCTGGGAGGGCTTGTCCGATCCGCCGGCGCCATCGGACTGGCCGGGGTCGCCGTTTCCGGATGAGGGCTTATCTTCGGTATCGCTGGAATCGTCGTCATCGACAGGAGGGTCGGTTACCGGGGGGACATCGTCCTTCTGGTCTCCGCTTTCGTCCTTTCCGTCTCCATCGCCTTCGGATTGCTCCGGCTTGGAGCCGTTTTCGTCGTCGGGGGATCCGGGCTGCGGGTCGCCTTCGCTTCCGTCGGATTGCTCGGGCTGCGGCTCCTGTTCGCCCGGGGAGTCCTGGATATCGTCCTGTTTGCCGTCCGCCAGCTGATCGTTCTGATTCGTCTTGTAGCTGTGCTTCTGGAAGCTTGCCGTGGTCGATGCCTTCCCGTTCTCGTCGGTGACGATCACGTGCGCCTCCCCGGTTTCCCGGCTGGTGATCACGAAGGGTACGCCGGCGAGCCTATTGCTTTCCGATCCGCTCATCTTGATGAATTCCACATCGCCGCGCTTGACGCGGTCGGCAATCGAAGGCGCCTGGTAGCCTTCCACTGTTTCGCCCGCCGAGCCGTCATCGGTGATCTGGAGGCAGATCGCCTCGGTGTTGGCGAGGTATCCGCGGGGCGGGGTCGTTTCCCTGATCACCAAGGTGCCGAGCGGGATGCAGGGCGTCCCGTCGGCGCAGCGGTACAGCGCATCGCCGGACACCAGGTGCGCCTCATCGAAGGGGACCCTGCCGTCCTCGTCGCTCTTGAAAATCCAAGTGCGGGCCGGATCGCCCGATTGCTCGGCGGCTTCGGCATTGTCGAAGGCTCCCGCATAGAAACGTACCTCGAATTCCGCGTTGGCGAGGCTTGCCCCGCCCTGCGCCTGCCCGGTTCCGCTTCCCAGCTGCGCGTCGTGCTTTTCCAGCAGCAGCTCGGGCATGGCGCGCTTCGGTGCATCGTCGACGGAGCCTGCGTTGACGGGAGTGTTCTTCCCGTCTTCCACGATGGTCTGGAAGACCCCTCCGTTCACCGCAAAGCCCGCAGGTGCGGAAATCTCGCGGACGTAGCAGCTGCCCACGGGAAGCTTCTCCACCTTGAAAAAGCCGTTTTCGTCGGTTTCCGCCTTTGCGATCAGCTTCTTGCAGTCGGGGTCGGAATAGATGCCGAAAAGGGCGCCTGCGAGCGAATAGCAGGCGTTCTCGTCGCTGATCCCCGGCTGCGAGCTCTGTTTCTGGAGGGTGATGCTTCCCGATCCGGGCTGTTCGAACACGCAGCCGGCTTCGGCGTTGACCAGGCTCTCGCTGCCTGCGACTGCTTCGACCGGGTAGCAGGAAGGGTCGATGGAGAATCCTGCGGATGCCCTGGTTTCCTTGACGAAGTAATTGCCTGCGGGAAGGGCCTCTGACTTGGCCTCGCCTTCATCGTTGGTTTCCAAGGTGGCGACCAGGGTGTTTTCGGAGCATTCCTCGCTGCTGAAGATGCCGTATTGCGCCCCGGAAAGGCTGTACGATCCGCTTTTCGAGGTGAGGTCCTCATCGGCACTGCGTTTCTTGATCGAGATATAGCCCTTGATGGGGGAAAGGGAGAAGCTGCATGCAAGGTTCTGGGAGCCGCCGCAATCATAGTACTTGGCGCTTCCCCGGTATTGCCCGATGTTCTTACGTACGTGCTCCCAGATCTGGTCGTCCGTGTCGGATCCGGTCAGGTCCTTTCCCTGTACGGTTGCGGCGCCGAACCATCCATAGTGGTCCTTCGAGTAGCCGGCGTCGTTCAGGAATTTCCAGATGTAGCATTGGGCGACGGCGTACTGCTCGTCCGCGTCGGTGACGCGGTGCCCATCTCCCGTGCCCTTCTTCGTGGAAACGTAATTGCCCGATTTCACGAACTGGTCGATCAGGGCGAGCTTCGTGCAGATGTCCTGCGACCAAATCCCCGCGGCGACGGGGTCGCAGGGGGACGCGTCGATGCCCGACTTGAATTCGCTGTCCACTTCCACGCAGTATGCCGGCTTGCCATCGATGGTGAGGGTGTCCTCGCGCCATTCTCCGTGGACCGTTTCCCCCGTGCCGTAGAAGATGATGATCTGCGGGGATGCGGTTCCGGTGGTGTCCGCGAATGCCTGCGCGGGGATGGCTGCCTGGGGCGCCATCCCCAGCATTGTGGCGAAGAGCGTCAGGGCTGTTTTCCTGACCCTTTGCGGGAGACGGCGGGCTTTGGGGGGTTTGCTTCTGTCCATCAGGGCCTCTCTTTTCCGTGCCTTCGCCCGCGCTCGGGTGCGGACGGCTTGCTTAGGCGCGGGATGATAGCCCCGAGGAAGGCCCTTTTCGAAAACCCGCTCTAGAAAGGGCCCGAAGAGGCGCTTTCGCTTGGATTTCCTGCAGAAAGCTTTCAAAACGGTCTTTTCATTTGGACGGGAAAGGGCCCGATTGCGGGGATGCCTTGCAGGGATGCGGCGAGAATCCGACACGGATCCGGCGCATGGTCGGCTGGTGGAGCGTTGCCCGCCGGCGCGGTTCGAGCGTCATGCTCGTATATACTTGAGGGTCGATACGCCGGGCATGCGTACCCGGTTTCGCTATTCGTGCGTGCTGCTGCGCGCTAGACCGAAGGGAGCACTATGGGACAGATCGAAGAAGCCCCCGAGAACATGGAGGAGCTGGGAGCGCCCGAAATGGACGAGAACCTGCAGACCGTGCTCGTTACCGCCCTGAACGAGGCGAAGCGCGTATTCCTTGCGAACGGGGGTGCGCTCGTGCCCTTCACCGCACTTGCGAGCGAGGGTAGGCTGGATTTCACCTCCCACGCGGCAGGCGAGGTGGACAACTGCTTCGCCGAAGCGGAGCGCTGCGTTGCGTCTTCCCAGGGCAAGGAAGCCTATGCGTTCTGCTATGACGGCTACGTTGAGACCGAAGAGGGCGAACGCGACATCCTCATCGCAGAAGGCGGCATCCCGGGCGAAGAGGAAGGCCATGCCATCGGCCTTTTCTACGAGATGCCGGAAGGCCAGGACGGTCCTATCGAAATCGAGGAAGAGCCCGTGTATGTGGGCTTCGCACCCAACTTCCTCTACCAAGCCCGCTAAGGCGCGCGCCGACGGTTGCCATCCTGCAGGGATTTCGCCGTATCGGCATCCGTTCGCCGCAGGTTATCTGCAGCGATTTTGCAGGGGATCTGCAAGGCGGATGGTGCATCCTGTGTTCCAGAAGGGGATTTCTGGTTCGATTGTGTTGCATTCGTGGTCTTGATGTCCTGCCTGCCTTGCATCTGGTAAACTGTCCAAGCTTTTCCTGCTTCAGGCAATGCCTTTGAGTCCTGAAGCCATGAGTCCAAAGGAGGTGAGCTGATGAAGGCTTATGAACTGCTGTATTTCGTAGCACCGTCTGCTGACGAAGAGTCTCGCAAGCGCATTACCGACCGTATCAACGGCGCCCTGGAAGGTAAGGGTCAGATTGATAACGTAGAGGAATGGGGTAAGCGCAAGCTGGCTTACGAGGTCGAGCGTCTGGCAGAAGGCGAATACACTCTCATCGATTTCCATGCAAATCCCGACGCAATCGCCGAGCTCGATCGCGTACTGCGCATCACCGACGCATGCGTGCGTCATATGATCGTCTGCCGTACCGACCGCGACTAATCGATTGCACGTTGGAAGTGACGGCTTCGCCGTCCAGCACAGATTGGAAAGACTATGAGCATCAACAGGGTAATCATCAGCGGAAATCTGACGCGCGATCCCGAGATTCGCAAGACTGCAGGCGGCATGCCTGTTCTGGGCTTCGGCGTTGCGGTTAACGACCGCCGCCGCAACCAGCAGACCGGCGAATGGGAAGACTATCCGAACTTCATCGACTGCACGATGTTCGGAACCCGCGCGGAAGCGGTATCCAGGTTCCTTTCCAAGGGCAGCAAGGTTGCCGTCGAAGGCAAGCTTCGCTGGAGCCAGTGGGAACGCGACGGACAGAAGCGCTCCAAGATCGAGGTCATCGTCGACGAAATCGAATTCATGACCCCGCGTGATGGAGGAAGCTTCTCCCAGGCACCGCGACAGGCCGCTCCCATGCCCATGCAGGCACCGCCTGCAGTGAATGCTTCGGTCTACGATGAAGATATTCCCTTCTAAAGTACACGAAAGAGGTAACCAATGGCTGAATATGTGAAGCAGCCTCGTCGTAAGTACTGCCAGTTCTGCAAGGAGAACGCAGAGTACATCGACTACAAAGACACCCAGATGCTGCGTAAGTATGTCACCGACCGCGGTAAGATCAAGCCCCGTCGCGTAACCGGCTGCTGCAACCAGCACCAGCGCGACGTTGCCAACGCTGTCAAGCGCGCACGCGAGATGGCTCTCATGCCCTACGTAGTGCCCGCAATCAGCGGCCGTGGCGATCGCCGCAATCGCGGTTAATCGGAGGAGGATTGCACTATGAAGGTAATTTTGCTCCAGGAAGTAAAGGGTAAGGGCGTCGAGGGCGACGTCATCGACGTAGCCCGCGGTTTCGCCAACAACTACCTGCTGCCCCAGAACATCGCCATCCTGGCGACCAAGGGCAACCTCAAGCAGCTTGAGATGCGCCGCAACAACATCGCTAAGCGCGAAGCTGTCCGCACCGCAGAAGCCGAGCAGCTGAAGGCAGCTATCGAGGCTGTAAGGCTGAGCATCGAAGTCCGCGTTGGCGACGAAGGCGTCCTGTTCGGTTCCGTCACCACCCAGATGATCTCCGACGCTCTGAAGGCCCAGTTCGACATCGAACTCGACCGTAAGAACATCGACCTGGCCGCTGCGATCAAGACCGCTGGCGAGCACGAGGCCGTTGCTTCCCTGCATCGCGACATCAAGGCCACCATCAAGATGGTCGTTGGCGACGCTGCAATGCTGCAGGCTGCCGCAGAAGCTCCCGCAGAGGAAGCCGAGGAAGAAGCCGCTGAAGAGCAGGCTGCCGAATAAGCAATCGGGATCCTGTCCCATTGCCGGGTCGCTGACCCGGTAGCTGAAACGGTATTTCCGAACCCCCTTTTCGCCATGCGTGGAGGGGGTTCTTTTGTTTGAGGGGTCCCGCTTGCGGGGCCGATAGACCCATGCGGGCGCCATAAGCCCGCAAAACCGCAACCTGCCGGGGTGTTTCCAGCGGGGCGGTGCGATTGCAAGGTGGAACGATGCCGAACTACAACGCAGACAAACCGGCTTCTTCGCATTCCCAGGCGCTCAAGCAGGTGCCCCAGAATATCGAGGCCGAGAAATCGGTGCTTGCAGCATGCATGCTGAATAGGGACGCCATCGACGAGGTGGCGGTCCAGCTGCGCCCCGAGTGCTTCTTCCGCCGTTCCCATCAGCTGATCTTCGCCAGTATGATGGATCTGCATTCCAGGAATATGCCCATCGACCATATCTCCCTTGCCGAGAACCTGAAGGCGACGGGCCAGCTCGAGGCAGTGGGCGGCAAGGCGTATCTGGTCGAGCTCGCCGACAATACCTTCGCGCTGACGAACTGGCTCACCCATACCCAGATCGTGAAGCGCACTTCCGTGCTGCGCGACCTCATCTTCGCATCCGACCAGATCATGCAGCTTGCCTACGATGCGCCGGACAATTTGGACCAGGTCGTCGAAGAGGCGGAGAAGACCCTGTTCAGCGTGACCGAGCAGAGGGTATCCTCCACCTTCACGCCCATCAACACGCTTCTGATGGATGCCTTCAACGAGATTTCCGAGTTGGCGATGCGGCAATCGCATATGGCGGGCGTGCCCACGGGATTCGTCGATGTGGACAACCTGTTCCATGGCTTCCGCGGCGGCGACCTTATCATCCTTGCGGCCCGACCCGGTGTGGGCAAGACCTCGTTCGCGCTGAACCTGGCCGTCAATGCAGCGAAGGCGGGCTTCCCCACTACCTTCTTCAGCTTGGAAATGAGCGCCTCCCAGCTGGTCCAGCGCATCCTGTGCTCCGAAGCGCGCATCAGCCTGGAAAAAGTGCGCGGCGGCTTTTTGGGCGAGGCCGATTGGCAGAAGCTCGCCGATGCCATGGGCGCTCTGTCCGCCGTCGAGCTGTATATCGACGATACCCCTTCGCTTTCCATCTTGGAAGCGCGCGCAAAGGCGCGACGCGAGCTCCATGGCAAGGAGAAGGGCCTGATCATCGTGGACTACCTGCAGCTGATGCAGCCTCCCAGGTCCCGTCGCGACGGCAACCGCGCCGTCGAGGTCGGCGAGATCTCGCGCGGCTTGAAGGTGCTCGCAAAGGAAATGAACATGCCCGTTATCGCGTTATCCCAGCTATCCCGCGCCATCGAGCAGCGCGGTAGCAAGAAGCGCCCCATGCTCTCCGACCTGCGCGAATCGGGCTCCATCGAGCAGGACGCCGACATCGTCATGTTCATCGACCGAAGCATGGATGAGACCGAGGCTGCTTCCGATGAGCGCCCCGACTTGGATCGCGCCACCCTGATCGTTGCCAAGCACCGTAACGGTCCCACGAGGGATATCGACCTGTCTTGGAATGCGGAGAGCACCAAGTTCGGCGATTTCATCGACGAGTCCCGCTACGGCGGTTTCTAGGAGCGCCGTTTTCCCATGCGCGCGCGGACGAGCTTCATCCATGCCGCAGACCTTCATCTGGGGTCGCCCCTGAAGGGAATCGGCGAAAAAGACCCCTTCCTCGCAGATACGCTCAGGCGTGCGGTGGCGTGCGCCTTCGATCGCATGATCGACCGGGCGATCGACTTCGAGGTGGATTTCGTGCTCATCGCGGGCGATATCTTCGACTCCGAAGAGCCCTCCTATGCCGACATGATGCGCTTCGTCGACGGCATGGAGCGTCTGCGTCGTGCGGGCATCCCCGTATTCGCGGTCACAGGCAACCATGAGCACAGCAGTGCCTGGCAGCGCGGTTTCGCATCCTTGCCCGACAACGTCCGGGTCTTTTCGGGAGGGCATGCCGAATACGGCGTGGTCTACCGGGATGGGCGGGCACTCTGCGCCATCGTGGGACGCGGCTTCGCGTCCGGTCCTATCGAAGACGAGCTGCCTGCGATGGGGGCGGATGCGGTCTTCCGCGCTTGCGGTCGGGAAGCACCCTTTGCGGTGGGCCTGCTCCATACTGGCCTGGATATCGACCGTAAGATCGCGCCCGTTTCGCCGCAGGCCCTTCGGGCAACCCATCTGGACTACTGGGCCTTGGGACATATCCATAGGCGTTGCTGCGATGATGCGGTAGATCCCCGCATCGCCTTCCCGGGGTGCGTTCAGGGGCGCGATACGGGCGAGCCGGGTGATTGCGGCTGCAACCTGGTTCATTTGGAAGAGGGCATGCCCAACCGGGTGGAATTCGTCCACCTTTCCCCCGTGGCTTGGGAAAGGGTTTGCGTGGATGTTGCGGGCGCTGCGAGCGTGCTCGACCTGGAGCATCGCATCGCGCGTATCCTTTCCGATAGGGCGGACGCGCTTCGAAGCGAATTGCTGCTTGCCCGCGTCGTGATCGAGGGGTCGGGCGGTTTGAGGGATGCATTGCTGGAAAGGGGCGTCCTCTCCGACATGCGCGAGCGCTTGAATGGCATGCGCGCGGGTTTCGCCTGCGATTCCATCGAATGCCGCGTGGCGGTTCCCGTGGACCGCAACGCCTTGTACGAGCAGGGGATGTTCCCGGCGGCGCTGATGGCGGGCCTTGACGGGCTTTGGGAAGACCGCGCCCGCCTGCGCGATTTGCTTGCCGGGGGTTTCGGGGAAAGGGGCCTCGCGCTGCCCGATTTCTCCGATGACGACCTAGGCGACCTGTTCGACGGAGCCCAAGACGAGCTGCTCGCGATGTTGTTGGGCGGTCGCCATGCATGATTTCGGATCGTTTGGGGTGCATGATGGGCGCCGCTATCTGAAAAGCCTGCATATCGACGCTTTCGGTGCGTTTTCGAATCGCGATATCGGACCGTTTTCGCCGGGATTGAACGTGGTCTACGGACCCAACGAATCCGGCAAGACCACCATGCGCAAGTTCATCGGCGGGGTGCTGTTCGGCTGGGATGAGGCGCGCGGCGATAGGAACGCCTATCGTCCTGCCTGCGGAGAGCGGAGCGGCAGTCTTTCGTTCGCCCTGGTGGATGACGAAAGCGACGTGTTCGCCTGCTCGAGGGCGCGCAATGCCCAGGGGCTGCTCCCCGCAGGGGCGGACCGCATCCTCGGCGGCGTGGACGGCGATTCCTACAACAGGGTGTTCTCCCTCGACGGCCAGGCGTTTGGAGCCGCGAAGGATATGGACGGGATGGTCGACAGCCTGCTCACTGCGGCATCGGGAGGGGAGCAATCCCCGGCGTCCGTCGCATCGGAACTGGATGGGCGCCTGAAGGCGTGCTTTTCAAGGTCGGCCTCCAATCCCGATTCGATCAGCAATCTGCAGCGCGAGCTTTCCCAGGTCAAGGCGGGGATCGCCGCCGCCTGCGAGGAAGATCGCCGCCTTCGGGCGCATGCTGCCGAACTTGCGCGGATCCGCGAATCCATTCCCGGCATGCGCCAGGCGATCGAACGGTCCAATGACCGCATCGGCGAGCTATCGCGGTTGCAGCATGTCCCACCAGAGCCGGAAGACGGCCCGGCCGATACGGGCGACGGTTTCGGGGAGGGGCGGCTGCCCGGCTGCCTGGGCGCTTTCGGGCCCGCGGCCTTTGCCGGGGCGGCTGGCATCCTTGCCGTATGCGGCGTGCTCTTCGCCGTGCTTGCGGTGCTCTTCTCGCAGCTGTGGATGATGTATGCCTGCTGCGCCCTCCTCTGCGCCGCCGCTTGCAGCGGCATCGCGTATGCGGTGGGCCGCAGGGGTTCTCTCGGGAAGGCGCCGCGGCATCCTGCGGGCCCCGGCGCGAAGGGCGGTGGCCGCGAAACGCGCTTCGGTTCCGCACAGGGGCTGACAGTCGCCGGCGCCTCCCCCGCATCCGCTTGCCGCGAACCCCGCCCCCAAGCGGGTCCGGCATGCGGGGACCCCGCGCGTGCGGACGCGCTTCTCAGACGCGAGCGCGAAACGCGCGATTCGCTTCAGGAACGGCTGATCGCCGCAAGCGAGCGCGCAGGCGAACTGGGACGCATCCTCGAAGATGCCAGATCGTCGGTCGAGCTTCAGGATCTGCGGGATCGTCAGGCTGCCCTGGAAGGCCGGCTCGATCGGGCGGTGCGCGAGTACGCGATGCTGCTGGTTGCCAGGCAGGCGTTGCGCGACGCCATCTGCATTTGGGAGGAGCGCAGCCAGCCGGCGGTGTACCGAAGGGCGGGCGGGCTCATGTCCATGATGAGCGCGGGCGCGTGGTGTGCGGTCGTTCCCGACGGTTCGGGCGGCGTGCTCTTATGCGATCGCGCGGGCGTGCGCCGCAAGCCGGCGGAGCTTTCCCTGGGAACCTGCCAGCAGCTCCATCTGGCCCTGCGCATCGCGCTTTTGGAGGTGTCTTCGGGAGTGGGCGAAAGCCTCCCCGTCATCGCAGACGAGGTACTGGTGCATTTCGATGACGAGCGGAGGGAGCAGGCTGCCCTTGCCCTGGCCGATCTTGCCCGTCATCGCCAGGTATTGGTGCTCACCTGCCATTCCGACATCGTGGGGCTTCTCCGCCGTGCTTCCCCCGATGTGAATGCAGTGCGTCTGTAATATAATCAGAAGTTGGATTGAACCCATGCATCCTCTCCGTCCGCTCGGACGGTTTGCCGAAGCAATAGGAATTGCAGGCGCATGCGCTTGCAAGGGAAAGGAAGAAACATGCCAAGCACAGTGCTGGTAGGCGCCCAATGGGGCGATGAGGGAAAGGGAAAGATCACCGACCTCATCTCCAGCGACTACGATTACGTCGTCCGATACCAGGGTGGCAACAATGCCGGCCATACCGTGATCCATGGAGGCAAGAAGCTCGCCCTCCACTTGATGCCCTCGGGAATCATGTACGAGAGCTGCATCCCCGTCATCGGCAACGGCGTGGTTGTCGATCCCAGCGTCCTGGTGGACGAGATGGCCAAGCTGGAATCGCAGGGCTTTTCCTGCGAACGCCTGGTGATCAGCTGCGATGCCCATGTGATCATGCCCTACCATCGCGACTTGGACGGCGCGAACGAAAAGCGCCTCGGCAACAACAAGATCGGCACCACCAAGCGCGGCATCGGCCCTGCATACCAGGACAAGGCTGCCCGCATCGGCATCCGCATCCAGGACCTGCTCGATGAGAAGATCTTCCGCGAGAAGCTGGAAACCGCGCTCGCCATCAAGAATCCCGAGCTCCAGTTCTACGGCCTGGAACCCTACACGGTCGAGCAGATCTGCGAAGACTACCTGGCATATGCCGACATCATCCGTCCCCACATGGCGGAAACCGCGCAGATCCTGAACCAGGCGCTGCGCGAGGGCAAGAACATCCTGTTCGAAGGCGCGCAGGCAACCCTGCTCGACATCGACCATGGCACCTATCCCTTCGTCACCTCCTCTTCCTGCTGCGCGGGCGGCGCCTGCACCGGCACCGGCGTGGGTCCGAAGGCCATCGACAAGATCATCGGCATCAGCAAGGCCTACATCACCCGCGTGGGATCGGGCCCCTTCCCCACGGAGCTGTTCGACGAAGACGGCGAGACCCTTTCCGAAATCGGCCACGAATACGGTGTCACCACCGGCCGTAAGCGCCGTTGCGGCTGGTTCGATGCGGTTATCGCCCGCTATGCAACCGATTGCAACAGCCTGACCGACATGGCGCTGACCAAGCTGGACGTGCTTTCCGCGTTCGACACCATCAAGGTATGCGTTGCCTACAAGGCGGACGGCAAGGAATACGATTACTTCCCCATGCAGCAGTCCGCCCTGTATCCGGGACATGTGGAGCCCGTATACGTCGAGCTGCCCGGCTGGAAGGGCGAAGACATCACCGGATGCCGCACCTTCGAGGAGCTGCCCGAAAACGCGCAGAAGTACGTGGAATACCTGGAGCAGATCATCGGCGTGCGCATCAGCATCATCGCCGTCGGTCCCGACCGCGACCAGACCATCTTCCGCGGCTGGTCCAGCAGGTAGACGGACAACCCAGAAGTACAGACCATCCGGTTTAAGGAGAAACGAATGAACATCCTGGTCCTTGGCAGCGGCGGTAGGGAGCACGCTATCACCTGGTCACTCGCCAAGTCTCCCAAGTGCGAGAAGCTCTTTGTCGCCCCCGGCAACGGCGGAACCGCGGCGATTGCCACCAATGTATCCGGCTTCGACATCAATGACGGCGCCGCAGTGCTCGGCTTCGTGCGCGAAAACGACATCGAGCTGGTCGTGATCGGCCCCGAGGCGCCCCTGGTCGCAGGCGTCGCCGACGTCCTGCGCGAAGCGGGCGTGCTGGTATTCGGTCCCGACGCCCAGGGCGCACAGCTTGAGGGCTCCAAGACCTACAGCAAGCAGTTCATGGTGGACAACGACATCCCCACCGCGGCATATGGCAGCTTCGACAACAAGGAAGACGCCCTGGCATACGTGAACCAGATCGGCGCTCCCCTGGTCGTCAAGGCAGACGGCCTGGCTGCCGGCAAGGGCGTCATCGTCGCCGACACCCTGGAAGTTGCCATCGAGGCGGTGGAAAGCTGCTTCGACGGCGCCTTCGGCGATGCCGGCAATTGCGTGGTCGTGGAGGAATGCCTGACCGGCCCCGAGTGCTCGCTTTTGGCCTTCGTGACCGGCGGCAAGGCCTTCTGCATGGCCACTGCCCAGGATCACAAGCGCGCCTACGACGGCGACCTGGGTCCCAACACCGGCGGCATGGGCGTGTATTCGCCGGTGCCCATCGTCACCGACGAGGAATACGCCACCATGGTTCAGATCATGGAGCGTGCGGCTGCCGCAACCGCCAAGGCCCCCTTCGAGCATGACTATCGCGGCGTGCTCTACGGCGGCTTCATGCTGACCCCCGAAGGCCCGAAGGTCCTGGAATTCAACGCCCGTTTCGGCGACCCCGAAACCCAGGTCATCCTGCCCCGCCTCCATGCCGACCTGGTCGACATCATGGTTGCGGTGGCTGCGGGCAAGCCCGAGGACATCCAGCTGGACTGGTATGATTCCTGGGCGGTCTGCGTGGTCCTGGCAAGCGAGGGCTATCCCGGAAGCTATGAGAAGGGCAAGGTCATCCTGGGCGTCGACGAAGCGAACGCGATGCAGGGCGTGACCGTCTTCCATGCAGGCACCGCATTCAATCTGGACGAGGAATTCGTCACCGCAGGCGGCCGCGTGCTGAATGTGGTTGCCCTGGGCGACAGCTTCGAGAAGGCCCGCGACCGTGCCTACGAGGCAGTGGATGCGATCAACTTCGAAGGCAAGCAGTTCCGTACCGATATCGGCAAGAAGGCTTCCATCGGCCGCTCCGCTTGGGAGTAGCCCAGACGTTTTCTTTGAAACCTGTATAATCTAAGGCAAGCAATCGATCGAGCGTCGCCCCGAATCGCCGGGGTGGCGCTCTTCGTATAACGTCTTGCAATCGTCTTGCGCCAGGTGTTGGCGGGCGCTTGCGGGGCGCGGATGTTGGGGTTCGGGCGGAACTGCGGCGAGCAGCGCCCGGCAATGCTTGCGAAAGCGAAGGATAAGGAGAAGGAAATGGCTCAGATTCTCGTTCTCATCAGGCATGGAAAGGCCCAGCCTTTCAAATCGGAAGAAGAAGATGCGGCCCGCGTGCTCACACCTGCGGGAAAGCGCGCCCTCAGGGCGAGCCTGCCGGAGGAGCTCATGCCTTTGGCCCTCATGCCCGAATTCGTGATGGGGGAAGTGGAGGTGTGGTCCAGTTCCGCCGTGCGTGCCATGGAGACCGCTGAAGCGGTCGCGGCCATGCTGGACGTGCCGGAAATCACGGCGCACCAGTGCCTGTTCGCGCAGGATCCCGATACCTTCCTGCAGGAGCTTTCCGAAAGCCCTGCGGATGTCGTGATCGCGGTGGGCCACGAACCGTTTACCGGGGTGGTATCCGAGCGCCTGTGCGGCGTCGCCCTGCCGTTCAAGACCGCTTCCGCGGCCATCTTCGATCTGGGCGCCTATGAAGGCGCTCCCAAGGACACGGTGCTGCGCCATTTCGCGCAGGGTCCCCGCACCGAAAACTGGAAGACGCTCACCAAGTTGGAAGACGTGCTTTGCCAGGGTGCCGCGAAGGTGGAGCAGAACATGGCCCTGTTCCTGGAAAACCCCCAGGACATTGAAGCGCTCCATGATTTCAGGGTATCTATCCGCACGCTGCGTTCGGAGCTGGGCTTCCTGAAACCCTACATCAATCCCATCCAGGCAAAATCCCTGCAGACGAAGCTGCGCAACCTGGTGGTGAAGACCTCGCGCCTGCGCGAGCTCGACGTGCTTTGGGAAGTGGTATCGGCCCACAATCAGCCTAACGACGAGCTGCTCGACGCGATCGGCAAGATGCGCCGCAAGGAATGCGATGCCCTGATTGCCGACATCGGCAGGAAGAAGGCGGTCAAGCGCGCCTGCAAGCTGCTCGACCAGGTGGAGCATATCGAGTGGAAGCGCCACGTCGAGGAGATGGGGTTGACCGCCGAGGATGTTATGGATCGCTTCGACTTCATCCAGACGAAGTTCGAGGCAGCGTATCTGAAGACGGACTACGCCCAGGTCGAGCAGACCCACGACCTGCGCAAGGCGGCGAAGCGCGTACGCTATGCTGCGCGCGAGTTCGGTGAGATCCTGGGTAGGGCCGCCGAAGGCGTCCCTGAGGCCATGCGCGACATCCAGGACGAACTGGGGGCTCTGTGCGACGCGCGTGTGAACTGCCAGATCATCGACGATATGCCCCGCAAGAAGCTTTCCAAGCAGGCACGCGCCGTCCTTTCCGAAATCAGGCAGGCCCAGGCAGATGCCATCGAGCAGATCCTGCAGGCCGATCGCGCAGAGGAAACCGACTTCGAAGACCAGGGTGCGCAGTCCCGACCCGTCGAGCTGGCAATCGAGGCGGACGGCATGGCGGAGCTTGCCGAAGAGGCTGCGGAGGCAGTTGAGGATCTTGAATGGGAGCTTGAAGCCGTTTCCGCTGCCGAGGAGATGACAGAGCTGTTCGATGAGCTCGAGGAAACGGCCGAGCTGGTGCAAGCTGAAGGCGAATTCGGGGAAGATTCCGAGAAATAGGTAAAAAAACTTCCCTGTTTTCCTTGACGGAGCACACATACATCTGTAATATACAGTCTTGCGTTTCGGGAAATCGAAACATTCGGTCGGGTAGCTCAGTTGGTAGAGCAGCGGATTGAAAATCCGCGTGCCGAGGGTTCAAGTCCCCCTCCGACCACCAGACATGCCAGGGAGCCGTAAGGCTCCCTGTTTTGTTTTCCGGCTTTTTGTATCCGTCCTGATTTGGTGACCAATCGTTTCCCGAATAGCAGCTTCGTAACACAAAGCCCCGCTTTGGTGCGTAGGGGCTGTTCCTGGAGTACTTTGTATCCAGTATTCTTTTGAGGACAGTCAATCAAGATGAAAGGGGTAGCCATGCAGCAAGGGTATTATTCGACGGCGTGGTCCGACATCAAGAATTCGCCCGGTTGGTTCGCGAAGGTCTGCCTGTTGGGTTTGATCAACTTCATTCCCGTATTCGGTTCCATGGTCAGCTATGGCTATTCCTACGGATGGGCGCGCGATATCGCATGGAACGTCCATCAGCCCATGCCCGCCCGTCTTCTGGGCAACGAGGACGGTAAGCTGTATTCACGCGGCTTCTTCGCCCTGGTCATCTTCCTGGTGGCGGGCATCGTTTCCGTCATTCCCGGAATCATCATCGGTGATTCCGCGTTCTCCAGCTTGGTGGTTTCGCTCCTGTCCCTCTTCCTGTGCATGTTCGCCGCGATCGGCGTGATGCGCATGGCCATCTACGGACGCATTTCCGCAGGCTTCCAGGTGAAGAAGATGTGGTCCATGATGGCCCACGACTTCAATGGCCTGCTGCGCATCTTGGGCATGGTCATCCTGGCGAGCCTGGTCATCGGCTTCGCCTTCGGTCTCGGCTTCGCCTTGCTGGCTGTCCTGTTCGTCGTGTTCTGCATGCTGGCCGTGGGCGGCGACATCAGCATGTACCTGTTCTATGACTCCTCGAGCTTCGATCCGAGTACGATCGGGGCCTTTGCCCCCGCAGCGATTGTCTGCCTGATCCTGGTTCTGGTCTTGGCTTACATCACCTCCTGCGCAAGCTGCTGGCTTACCCTGCTCCAGGCCCGTGCGATGGGTTACTGGACCCGCCAGTTCGACGTGGCATCCTGGCGCGGGCAGAACGACCCCATGCCCTTCGAGGCCGAAGACGCCGCGGCAACGGCCGCAGCGGCAGCGGCTAACGCGGCAGCTATCGCTGCTGCGGGTGCTGCCGCCGAAAAGCAGCCTCCCAGCGAGGAAGATCCCATCAAGCCCGTTTCCGCAACCAATGCGGCGCCTGCTGCGGACCCCAGCACCCAGCCCGTTGCGGACGAGCCTTCCGAGGTTCCCGCTTCCGGCGAGACGCCGGCGGCGGATCCCGTTCAGCCTGCAGAAGCGCCCCTCTGCCCCAAGTGCGGCCAGCTGAACAATCCCGGTTCCAAGTTCTGCGTTGCATGCGGCAGCAAGCTTGCAGACTAGGAATCGATGGCAAGGCGCTCCGCTTGGAGTGATTCCATAGCAAGCAAACCCCCCGAGGCGAACCCTCGGGGGGTTTGCTATGCGGGGGATTGAAGGCGCGGTCGGTCGGGCATCCTCGGCGGTCGCAACCGGTGTTGCATGGATCCGCCCCAATGCTTTCGCAACGGGGAAGGCTCCCGTTGCGGGGCAATCGGGAGCCTTCTGTTCAGGCGGTGCTGTTTTAAGGACGGGTGCTTTTCGCCTTACGCCCGGGATATCCGTTCGGTCTTGCGCCTAGTCCTGGTAGACGGCCTCGGGGACCTGGCCCAGCTTAGCCTTGGCGCCGTACTTCCTGGCTGCGTAGCGGAAGGCAATCATGTTTTCCTTTGGGGTGCCCATGGGGACCTGGCAGCCGGTCATGAGCAAAAAGCCGCGGGGGTTGCCTGCGCCTGCGATGATGCATTCTCGTACGGATGCGATCACGTCATCGATGGAGCCCAGCAGCATGACATCGACGGGCGGTACGTTGCCGGAAATGAGCACCTTGTCGCCCATGACCTGGCGCGCTTCGGCCAGGCTCTCGCAGTTGTCCAGGCTGAAGGAGGTGACGCCGATGTCCATCAGGTCTTCCCAGATGCCCTTGGTGTGGCCGCAGATGTGGACGGTGGGCGCCTTTCCCACGATTCTTGTCATCTCGTCGAACAGGCGTTTCAGGTAGGGCTTGCTGAATTCAAGGAACTGCTTGTGGCTGATGATGTCGGTGGTGGTGACGGGGTCTGCGATTGCCGCGCTCATCTTGCCGCCGGTGATTTCGCAGACGGCTTCGATCCACTGAAGGGATGCGTCGACGCTGAAGTCGAGCAGCCTGTGCAGCTGTTCGGGGTTGCGCCTGGTGTCGCGCAGGATCTTTTCTACGGGTCTGATGGCGGCGGCGGTGGAGATGGGGCCCGCGACGCCGGTGGAGAAGGGCACTCCGGGGAAGTCTTCCACCAGGCGCTTAACTTCTTCCAGCTTGGGTGCCAGAACGGGGTTGGTGTACACGTCGAAGGCGGGGCGGGAAAAGAACTCGTCATAATCCTGGCAGGTGTGGTGCGCGACGAAGTCCACGGCGTTTTCGGGGTAGGCGAGCTGAGAACCTGCCGCCTCGCCGATGCCTCGCAGGCCCATTCCCAAGCCGACCGCGAGCGATCCGGTTATCTCGGCGCCGCGGCGGCAAACCTCGCAACGCAGGTCGTACTCGTCGGCGACCTGCTTCTTCGTATAGCCGAACACGCCGCAGAGCGCGTCTTCGGCTGCGAGCAGCCCATAGGGGATGCAGTCCGCTTCTTCGCCGGAGAAATACTTCATCATACGTTCGCCGGGGTTCATTTCCGGACCCAGTTCATCCCAGGCCCGATAGAGCTCTTCCTTGTTCATTTCCAAAGCCTCTTCTCTTCATTGAAAAACAGTATTGCAATAGAAATTGCAAATGATATCCTGTTAACTGGATGGACTATACCATCAATCAGAAATTCATCCATCAGCATTTTCCAGCCGAATCCCAAGCTGTTTTCAGGCCCCCGGCGACTACGTTCGGGGGCATATTATTGCGCTCATGCCGCCCGCCCGCCTTTCGGGTGCGGGCATTGTCAGGATGCTAGAATGAAAGGCGGATTATTTCCGGACCGCGGCATCTTCCGCGTCCGTTCAAGAGAAGGAGCACCACATGGAGCAGACCCCCCTCGTCGGAATCATCATGGGTTCCACCAGCGACATGCCCGCAATGGAAGCCTGCATGAAGCAGCTCGACGAATTCCAGATCCCCTACGAAGTCAAGGTCGCAAGCGCCCATCGCAAGCCCGCCGAAGTGCATGAGTGGGCCGAAACCGCCGAAGAGCGCGGCATTCGCGTGATTATCGCCGCTGCCGGAAAGGCCGCCCACCTGGGCGGTGTCGTCGCCGCATACACCCCGCTGCCCGTTATCGCCGTCCCCATGAAGACCAGCGACCTGGGCGGATTGGACTCCCTGCTTTCCATGGTGCAGATGCCCAGCGGCGTGCCCGTCGCCTGCGTGGCGATCAACGGTGCGAAGAACGCCGCCATCCTGGCGCTGCAGATGCTGGGCACCGGCAACGACGCCTATCGTGCACGCATGGGCGAATACAAGCAGGAAATGGCCCAGGCCTAGGGCCGTGCTTCGAAAAGGCAGGCATATGACTACCAGATTGCTGATGGGCAACGAGGCCTTCGCCCACGCCGCGCTCGAAGCCGGTGTGCGCGTTGTTGCCGGATACCCCGGTACCCCTTCCAGCGAGGTTGTGGAAACCGTCGCCAAGCTGCATGCTGCAGGCAGCGCGAAGGGCGTGCATGTCGAATGGTCCACGAACGAGAAGGCTGCGCTCGAGCTTCTGGCCGGCGCTTCCTATGCGGGTGCGCGCACGCTGTTCACCTGCAAGCAGATGGGTCTGAACGTTGCGAGCGATGCGCTCCTGAGCTTGAATTACGTGGGCGTGGAAGGCGGCTGCGTGCTGTTCGTGGCCGACGACCCCGGCCCCATTTCCAGCCAGACCGAGCAGGACACCCGCAGGTTCGCGGACTTCGCCAAGGTTCCCGTGCTCGACCCCGCCAACGTGGAACAGGGCATGGACATGATGGGCGAGGCCTTCGCCCTTTCCGAACGTTACCGCACCCCGGTTATCGTGCGTTCCACCACCCGCGTGTCGCATTCATCCACCTTCGCCGACGTGGCCGACGAAACCCAGGCTATGCAGCCCGCGGGCTTTACCAAGGATGACAGCCGCTTCGTCATCTTCCCTGCCCGCGCCCGTCGCGGCCACGTGGAAATAAACGAGCGCCTCGCCTGGATTTCCCGCGAGGCTTCGGGCGATGCAGGCGATTGGGAAACCCCCAACGGCGGCAGGCCCGGCGACCTTTCGCGTTTCAACCCCGTGTGCCAGCATGGCGAAGACCCCAAGCTGGGCATCGTCTGCGGCGGCGTTTCCACCGAATACGCCCGCGAGGCGCTGGCGATGCTGGCCCAGGCAGGCGAGCTTCCCGCGTACCGCTTCATGCAGGTCGGCGTACCCTTCCCCTTCCCCGACCAGGCGGCGGATGTCTTCTGCGAGGGCCTGGAGCAGATCTTCGTCTGCGAGGAGCTGGACTGCGTGATCGAGGATGCCTTCAGGCGCCTGATGGGCGACCGCGCCATCGAAGGCAAGCCCGTTGCCCGCGTGATGGGACGAAAGTCGGGCGATGCTCCTTCGGTGGGGGAGAACACGAGCGACGATCTGCGTGCGCGCCTGGCCCGCTTTCTGGGTGTGGAAGACCCTGCTGCCGACGGCGAGGGCTTCGATACCGCATCGGTGGCGGTGCCTCCGCGTCCGCCCGTGCTGTGCGCGGGCTGCCCGCATCGTGGATCCTTCTACGCGGCTAAGCGCGCGTTGAAGAAGATGAAGCTGCGCGGCGTGTTCCATGGCGACATCGGATGCTACACCCTGGGCAACGCGAAGCCCCTGGACGCGGTGGACACTTGCCTGTGCATGGGCGCGGGCATCACCATGGCGCAGGGCATGGGCGTTGCCGATCCCGAAGCCAAGCACCTGGCATTCGTGGGAGACTCCACCTTCTTCGCCAGCGGCATGACCGGTGTCGCCAATGCCGTGTACAACCAGCACGACATCACCATCTGCGTGCTGGACAACTCCACCACCGCCATGACCGGCGGCCAGCCGCACCCCGGCACGGGCGCCATGCTGATGGGCCCGCAGACCGAGTCGCTCACCATCGAAGGCGTGTTGGGGGCCTTGGGCGTGGAAAGCGTGCAGATAGCCAACCCGCATGACCTGCAGGAGAGCATCGACGCCATCACCCGCGCGGTCTCCTTCGAGGGACCGTCTGCGGTGATCTTCCGCGCGCCGTGCGTGAACCTGTTCAGGTCTGCGCAGAAGGCGCATATCGACGGGGAAACCTGCACCGGATGCAAACGCTGCATCACCAGCATCGGATGCCCCGCGATCGGCTACAACGGCAAGGTCGCGGTAATCGATCCGGCGCAGTGCAACGGCTGCGGGCTATGCACGCAGGTGTGCCCCTTCGATGCCATCACGGTTGGAGGTGCTGAATAGATGATCAACGTCGTATTGACCGGCATCGGCGGCCAGGGAACCGTACTCGCCGCGAAAATCCTTGCGCAGGCAGCGCAGAACCGCGGATACCACGTGCGCACCGCCGAAACCATCGGCATGTCCCAGCGCGGCGGCAGCGTCGTGAGCCATGTGCGCATGGGCAACGGGGGAGAGCGGGTGGCTTCGCCTTTGGTTTCCAACGGCCAGGCCGACATCCTGATTGCCTTCGAGCCCGGCGAGGCGGCCCGCGTGCTGCCCCTGCTGAAGAAGGACGGCGTGCTGGTAACCGCGTCTCGCGTGGTGCAGCCTGTGACGGCATCGCTTTCGAAGACCCTCTACGAAGCGACGCCCGTCATCGAGGCGCTGCAGGCACGCGAGGGTAAGACCGTGGTGGTTGACGAGGCGCCACTGCTGGAAGAAGTAGGCAACCCCAAGGCGCTCAACATCATCCTGCTCACCGTCGCCATGGGCTGCGGGGTGCTGGGTCTGACTCAGGACGAATTCCGCCAGGCGGTATCCGAATGCCTGAAGCCCAGGTTCGTGGAAATGAACCTGAAGGCCATCGACATCGTGAACGAGCGGTTGGGACTGGTATAGGACAGTGGCGCAAGAGTACTGCTCTTTGCCGATAACCTGCTTGGAACACGTTACAATCGGAAGGGCGCCTGCAGGCGCCCTTCTTGTGTGCGCTGTTGCGATGCTGCGGAGACAGGGAAGGCTGATGTGCCTACACCCTTCCTTCTGCCAGATCGGCGATGGTGATGTCTTCGAAGAAGTTGTTGACCAGCGAATCGAACTTCGTCCACATGGGGAGCGTCTGGCAATGGTCCCGACGCGGGCATTCTTCCGCACCGTCGCGCAGGCAGGCAACAGGGGCGAGCGACCCCTCGGTTGTCTGCAGCACTTCCAGCGCGGTGTATTCGTGCGGTTCGCGCAGCAGGCAGTAACCGCCGCCCTTACCGCTCACGCCCTTCACCATTCCGGCTGCGACCAGCTGTTTGACCACGATTTCCAGGTATTTCTTCGAAATGCCCTGGCGTTTGGCGGTGTCGCCTAAGGGGACCAGGGTCCCATCCGGTTGCTCGGCCAAGTCGATCATGAAGCGGATCGCGTATCTTCCTCGAGTCGAAATCACAATGATGCACCTCCTAATCGCCTATTCTACCGCAGGGTAAAAGTCGAATTGAGAAGTAGAGAACTTTTTTCAAAATAACCTATCGACACGGTAGGCGAATAGGTGTATCTTCTTCAGCGTTGAGTAATTCGCGGCGTGCGGAAAGGAGGAAGCGCAGTGACCCGCATCCATGCAAATAAGAGCGGTTATCGAAATGGCTGCGTCTGGCTGTCCATGCGTTGTTGTCGAATGCGTTTCTCCCGGGCATGCTCGTATGGCCAGGTGCATTAGTCTGCTTTGCATCGCACCACCTGATAGATTTCGAAAAGGGAATCATCCGCCAATTGCCCGGGAGCTTGCATCGCAAAGCCCCGGTTTCTTTTTTTGCACTCAACCTTTTAGAGGAGATGGATATCATGACCAACAAGTACAGGTTCGAAACCCTTCAGCTTCACGTAGGCCAGGAACAGGCCGACCCCGCGTCCGACGCCCGCGCGGTACCCATTTACGCCACGACTTCCTATGTGTTCCATAATTCCCAGCATGCTGCCGATCGCTTCGGCTTGGCGGATGCGGGCAACATCTACGGTCGCCTGACCAATTCCACGCAGGGCGTGTTCGAAGACCGCATCGCAGCCTTGGAAGGCGGTGTCGCCGGCTTGGCGCTGGCATCCGGCGCGGCTGCCATTACCTACGCCATCGAGGCGCTGGCTAGGGAAGGGGAGCACATCGTCGCCCAGAAGACCATCTACGGCGGCACTTCCAATCTGTTCGCCCACACCCTGCCCCTGCATGGCGTGACTGCCAGCTTCGTCGACATCCACAATCCGGAAGAAGTGGAAGCAGCAATCCAGCCCAACACGAAGGCCATTTTCATCGAGACCTTGGGCAATCCCAATTCCGACATCCCCGACATCGACGCCGTCGCCGAACTGGCCCACAAGCATGGCCTGCCCCTGGTGATCGACAACACCTTCGGCACCCCGTACCTGATCCGTCCGATCGAACATGGCGCCGATATCGTGATTCATTCCGCGACTAAGTTTATCGGCGGCCACGGCACCACCTTGGGTGGCGTCATCGTGGACGGCGGCACCTTCGATTGGGCCGCAAGCGGCAGGTATCCGTGGATTTCCGAGCCTAACCCCAGCTACCACGGCGTGCGCTTCACCGAGGCTGCCGGTCCCGCCGCATTCGTCACCTACATCAGGGCGATTCTGCTGCGCGACCAAGGCGCATGCATCTCCCCCTTTGCGGCGTTCCTGCTGCTTCAGGGAACCGAGACCCTCTCCTTGCGACTGGAGCGCCACGGCGAAAACGCCAAGAAGGTGGTGGATTACCTGGTGAACCATCCCAAGGTCGCCAAGGTGAACCATCCCAGCCTGCCCGACCATCCCGACCACGACCTGTACCAGAAGTACTTCCCGAACGGCGGCGCTTCCATCTTCACCTTCGAGATCAAGGGTGGCAGGGAAGAGGCGTTCAGGTTCATCGACAACCTGAAGATCTTCTCGCTGCTGGCGAACGTGGCAGACGTGAAATCCCTGGTCATCCATCCCGCAACCACCACCCATTCGCAGCTGACCGATGAGGAGCTCGCGAATTCGGGCATCACCCAAAGCACCATCCGCCTTTCCATCGGCACCGAGCATATCGATGACATCCTGGAGGATCTGGATCAGGCCTTCCAGGCGGTGTAAGGCGCTCTGCCCGATTTTCTGGCTGTTCTCCGCACAAGCAAACTCGTGCGGCTGAATGGATAGGGCGGCTGTGCTTCGCCGCCCCTTCCCGATACAGCGCATTGCCGCAAGCCTCCTCCCTCGCGATTCCCTGCACGCAGAGGAGGGGCTTGCGGCGGGAATGCCGTTGGAAGCCAAGTTGATTCGAAGCACTCCATTCCGCTCGTTTTCCCCGATCAGGCGGATGGATCCAAGAGCTTTTCCATGGAGGCCCGTCTTGCAGGTTTGCTATTTCCTCCTGCATACCTGCGGGGCTTTCTCAAATGCCATCTCTCTCCTCTCGTCCCATATGTTTCACGTGAAACATATGGGACGCTCTGTATTGGGGGGGGGGGAGCGAAGGGGCCGGCATCCCCTTCGGAAGAGCCTGCATTGTATGGCGTGCGCTTTAGCGTACAATAGAGGGTGCGCCATGTTCCGGCGCAACCATTTTGCATATAGGGAGACCGAATATGGATATTACTGCCGAACAGTTCGCGATGATCCGCAAGCAATTCGAAACGCTCAAGGATCGTTCGCCTTTCTATGCGAAGAAATTCGCCGATATCGACCTGAGCGATATCAAAACCACTGAGGATTTCCGCAAGCTTCCCTTTACCGACAAGGGCGACCTGCGAGAGGCTTATCCGCTGGGAATCGCCGCCGTTCCGCCCGAGAAGATCGTGCGCATCCATTCTTCCAGCGGTACCACCGGCACGCCTGTAATCATCCCCTACACCCAGAAAGACGTCGATGACTGGGCCATCCAGTTCGCGCGCTGCTACGAATATGCGGGTCTGACCCCCGAAGACCGCGTCCACATCACCCCCGGCTACGGCCTGTGGACCGCGGGCATCGGCTTCCAGCTGGGCTGCGAGCGCCTGGGTGCCATGGCCATCCCCATGGGCCCCGGCAATACCGACAAGCAGCTGCAGATGATGCAGGACCTGGGCTCCACCGTGCTGTGCGCGACCAGCTCCTACGCCCTGCTTCTGGCGGAAGAGATCGAGAAGCGCGGCATCCGCGACAAGATCAAGCTGCGCAAGGGCATCATCGGCTCCGAGCGCTGGGGCGAGAAGATGCGCCGCCGCATCGCCAACGAACTGGGCGTGGAACTGTACGACATCTACGGCTTGACCGAAATCTACGGCCCCGGCATCGGCATCAACTGCCAGGCTGACAGTGCCATGCATATCTGGAGCGACTACGTCTACATCGAGATCGTCGATCCTGCGACGGGCGAGCCCGTACCCGACGGCGAAGTGGGCGAGATCGTGCTCACCACCTTGCAGAAGGAAGGCGCACCGCTGATCCGCTTCCGCACCCACGACCTGTCCCGCATCGTCCCCGGCGAGTGCAGCTGCGGACACAACGAGCATCCGCGCATCGACATCATCACCGGCCGTACCGACGACATGGTGAAGGTCCACGGCGTGAACATGTTCCCCGCGCAGATCGAAGAGGTCATCCAGTTCACCGATGGTGCTTCCAGCGAATACCAGGTGATGATCGACCACATGATGGGCAAGGACACCCTCACCCTCTTCTTCGAAACCGAACGCACCGGCGAGGAAAAGGAAAAGGTGGAGCAGGAGCTGGCGTTGATCTTCAAGGCGAAGATCGGCATGACTCCCATCGCCAAGGGCGTTGCGATCGGCGAGCTGCCCAGGTCGCTCAAGAAGACCCAGCGCATCTTCGACAACCGCTACTAATCCGCGAATCCGCAATCGGCAGCGCGGATGCGCTGCAACGGCAGGAAGCTATCCGGAAGGCGTCCCTTTGGGGCGCCTTCCGTGTTCGACGGCCTCTGCCGCTGCGCTGCGGCAGAGGCTGTTGTATTATGAATCAGTTATGCATGTTGACCATCTGGAGGCATCACGTGATCCTGAGCAAGCAAGACTGCGAGTTGTTCTTTTCCGCCTTCGACGCGCTTACCGACTACGCGAACGGCAAGTGGGGCGTGGCCCCTGCCGTGATCGATCCGCGCAGCGGCTTCGTGAACGAGGAAAACCAGCGCAAGGTCGCCGCCGAGGTGTGGCGTAACCTTTCCATCATCGATGAGCTCTTGGCGGAAGAGCCCTTCTCCGTCCCCGCCCAGGAAGCCGACGTGCTGAAGGCCTGGCGCAATGCCTATACCGATTCCTTCTACGTGGTGTCGAAGGAGTCCCGCGTGGTGCATTTCATTTCGGAAGGAACCGCCTTCGAGGTGTGCGGCCTTTCGCGCGAGATCATCTCCATGCTGGCTTCCATGCCCACCGTGGTGACGGCGACGCTCCTGCCTTTCAAGGACAAGATCGTCTTCGGCGTGTACCTTGAAGAGCAGCCCATGCTGTTCGGCCGCGCCATGGCCCAGCTCATCGACGATGCCTGGGAAGAAATCAAGGCATCCGGGCGCATCCTGACCACGGCCGACCAGCTGATCGCCGCGGTCCCCGATCTGGAAGAGCAGCGCATTTCGCGCGAGGCGGAGCGCATGCTCAGCTCGCTCGAGGAGGAAATGGCCCCCGACGTGGTGGGCGAGGGCGCGCACAGGGGCCTGCTTGCCGATGTGCCCGCCAGCGAACGCGAGGAATTGGTGAAGAAGAACGCCTACGCCTTCGCGGGTGCGGAAGATGCCATGGGCGCGCTCGGCGCGTACTGCGACCGCCGCGAGCCCCGCTACAGCCTGCGCGGAATGCTGGAGGACCTGGGCGAAGACGATCTGCTGGGCATCGCATCGGGCCTGCGCATTCCGCTCACGAACATGGAGCGCGAATCGGTCGTCGATGCCATCGTGGCTGCCGCCACCGAACGCGAGTCGGTGGAATCCATGCTGGCCACCATGGACTACGAAGACTACGAAAAGGTGACCGAGCTGTACAAGCGCGGCGGATGCATCAGCGTTCCCGCAGATCAGATGCATAATACGGAAGGATTCTTCCCCGAAGTGCCGCTTCTGTGCCAGCCCTTCCTGCACGACGGCGCCTTCACCTTCGTCATGCCCGGCGAAATGATCTCTGCCCTGGACGAAACGAACTGGGAGGAAGTAGGCGAATACCAGCGCCAGAACAAGCTGCTGGTTTCCATCGCCAACTTCATGATCGAGCTGAGGGGCATCTGCTCCTTCGATGCCGTCTATGATGCTTATCTGGCGGCGACGAAGAATCCCTTCGACCAGGGCGATGCCTTGAGCGTGCTCGCCTTCAGCCCGCGCGAGGATCTGGCGCTCTACACCATCTGGATGGGCGACGATCCGGCGAACACCTACCTGGTGCATATCGACCTGGCGCGCGCCTTTGGCGGCAAGGACCAGGGCCCGTACCCGCCCCGCCTGCGCAAGGATGACCTGCCCATGGAATTCGATAACCTGATGGACGCCCAGCGGGGCAAGAGCCCCCGTCCGCTTTCCGAGGAGATGCTCTCGGTAGGCGACTACGTTGCATGGGCGCGCAGCAGGCCGGCGGCCATCGCCCTGCGCGACTGGCTGGACGCCCATGTGCCCGATAGCGCCGACGACTATTCCTACGCCAACGGCGTGGTGGACGACCTGATCGTCATGTGCACGCAGGAATTCCCCATGCAGGTGGTGACCGAATACCTTTCCAAGAACCTGGTGGTTTCGGGGATGGGCCAGCTGAACAAGGTGATGGAGCTGTTCGGCAACCTGAACAACACCCTGCCGCGCTGGTCGAACAATGGCTGGGCCCCCAATGATATTCGCGAGGGCAAGGGCGGCGCCAAGGTGTTCTACAACGAAGACGGCAGCGCGAAGCGCATCGGCCCCTACGACCTGTGCCCCTGCGGGAGCGGCAAGCCCTACAAGGACTGCCACGGCAGGAAGTAGCGCCGCCGGTATACGCGGCGGCGGTTCGTGCGCGTGTGCTTGACCCGCTTCGATTCGTCGGTGGGGAAAAATTTGTTGCCGAACTGCTATCTTGTGCTAAAGTGTTCCGCATGCATTTTCTGAATGGACATAAGGGTTTCGGCATCGAGAGCGAAGGCGCCCTCACTGTTGCCGTGCGCGCTCAGCAGAGTACCTGCTGCGGTGCCTGCCAGGCTGCGCTGTTGCATGCAGCCCCCATGTCCCGCCGCAATGACGCATTCACTGCAATCTACTTTTATCGATACTGCTAGCACACGGTCTTCCCCCGGTGCTTTTTTTGTGCCCGGTGCCTGGTCGTGTGCGCTCTTCGGAATCAAGCCTGCGTGATGCGGGCTGGTTTTTTGTTGTCTGTTGGTAGGAAGAAGAAAGAAGAAAGGAAAGCACGTGCTAGTCAAAATTTGTCTGGTTCTGATCTTCTTCGGCGTTGCGATCGGCGTAGGCCTCTACTGCCGCCGTTCCGCCACGAGCGTTGACGGTTTCGTTTTGGGCGGCCGCAACGTCGGTCCTTGGATGTCTGCGTTCGCGTATGGCACCAGTTATTTCTCCGCGGTGGTTTTCGTAGGCTACGCGGGCCAGTTCGGATGGAAGTACGGTATCGCTGCATTCTGGGCGGGTATCGGCAACGCCATCCTGGGCTCCCTGATGGCCTGGTGGGTGCTGGGTCCCCGCACCCGTGAGGTCACCCATCGCCTGGGCGCCACCACCATGCCCGAGTTCTTCGGCAAGCGCTATAAGTCCAAGAACCTGCGCATCGCCGCAGCCGCGATCATCTTCGTGTTCCTGATCCCCTACACCGCTTCGGTCTACAACGGCCTGTCCCGTCTGTTCGGCATGGCATTCGGCATGCCCTACGAGGTGTGCGTCATCGGCATGGCGGTCATCACCTGCGTCTACGTTGTGCTGGGCGGCTACATGGCCACGGTCATGAACGACTTCTTGCAGGGTATCGTCATGCTGCTGGGCATTTCCGCGGTTATCGTCGTGGTTATCTCGAACAACGGCGGTTTCATGGAGGCTATGACCACCCTATCCCAGGTTCCCCACGAGACCTCGCCGATGAGCGGTGTATTCACGAGCATGTTCGGACCCGACCCCTTGAACCTGCTCGGCGTGGTCATCCTGACCAGTTTAGGCACCTGGGGCCTGCCCCAGATGGTGCAGAAGTTCTATGCGATCAAGAGCGGTCCTGCCGTTAAGCAGGGTGCGATCATCTCCACCATCTTCGCCTTCGTTGTTGCCGGCGGCAGCTACTTCCTGGGCGGTTTCGGTCGCCTGTACAGCAGCCAGGTCGAAATCGGCGCGAACGGTGCTCCCGTATACGACTCCATCATCCCCACCATGCTGTCCACCCTGCCCGATATCCTGATCGGCCTCGTGATCGTGCTGGTTCTTTCCGCGTCCATGTCCACCCTGTCTTCTCTGGTCCTGACTTCTTCGTCCACCCTGACCCTGGATTTGATCGAGGGCAATCTGGTGAAGGAGATGACCGAAAAGAAGCGCGTTTCCTACATGCGCGTCCTGCTCGGTGTGTTCATCATCATCTCTGCGGTCCTGGCCCTGTTCCAGTACCATTCCTCCGTCACCTTCATCGCGCAGCTGATGGGCATTTCCTGGGGTGCTCTGGCGGGCGCCTTCCTGGGTCCCTTCCTGTGGGGCTTGTATTCCGGCAAGATCTCCAAGGCTGCCGTATGGGTGAGCTTCATCTGCGGCGTCGGCCTGACTTCCGGCAACATGATCATGGGCCTGGTCGGTATGCAGCCGCTGTTCGCTTCTCCCATCAATTGCGGTGCCTTTGCGATGATCCTGTCGCTCATCATCGTGCCTGTTGTGAGCCTGGTCACCAAGTCGGTTGATTTCGACGTCAATCCGCCTCACGTGGAAGGTGCCATCGACCGCGAATTCCAGGCGAGCCTGAACGGCGAAGAGGAATTCAACAGCGAGAAGATCTACGAGGCCCTGTAAGGACCGAATCTTCGAACCATACCCGGTCTTCCCGGGAAGGCAAAGGCGCCACCTGCAGCTGCGGGTGGCGCCTTTCGTGTGCGTCGGAGCGGGTGGGGTAGAAGCGGAGCCGTCGGCCCGCGCTTTCGGGATCGGGGAGCGGCGCTCTGCGGCCGAAGTGTCCGGCGCGGCGGCGCGGGCAGCCGCGCCCCAACCGCGCTTTCGCGTCGCCGGTCCTTTCGGGATGCGGCAGTCAAGCCGCGCGTCGGGGCGGGGTTGCCCTTCGAAGCACGGCGCGCGTCCGCCTATCCCAGCCCGAAGATCTGCATGACCAGCAGGATGGCGGTCAGCACGGTGACGATGGCGATGGTTCCCCAAAGCAGCACCGTGGAAATCTTGCCGCTCGTGTATTTGCCCATGACGCGCTTGTCCGCGGCGATGAGCGCCATGAACACCAGCAGCACGGGCAGGATGATGCCGTTGATGAACTGAGCGGTCAGCATGATGCCCATCAGGTTGATGTTGGGGATCAGCACCACCACGGCGGCGAAGATGATGATGAAAGTCAGAATCGACTTGAATGCCGGTGCTTCCTTGAAGCTGAACTCCACGCCCGCTTCCCAGCCGAAGGCCTCGCAGATGACGAAGGCGGAAGTAAGCGGCAGAACGCAGGCTGCCAGGAAGCTGGCGCTCACCAGCCCGATCGCGAACAGCATCTGCGCGTATTCCCCCGCGAAGGGCGCCAGTGCCGCCGCGGCGTCCGCCGCCTCGGTGATGTGGATGCCGGCAGGGTAGAGCACGGTGCCCGTGGTGACGATGATGAACCAGGCCACCACGCAGGCGGCGATGGTGCCGCTCACGGCGTCCACGCGGATGCTCAGCATGTCTTCGGTGTCGGAGCCCTTTTCCACGATGTTGCTCTGCGCGTAGAACATCATCCACGGCGCGATAGTGGTGCCGATGGTGGAAATGGTCAGGCTGATGAAGTTTCGCTGGTTCACGATCTGCGGGAACACGGTGCCGTGCGCTGCCTGCGCCCAGTTGGGGTGCGCCATCACGGCCGCGACGATATAGGTGACGAACACGAAGCTCAATATCAGGAACACGCGCTCGACGCGCTTGTAGTTCCCTCCCGAAATGAGCAGCCAGACGGCGGCTGCTGCCACCAGGACCGAAAGCCAGGTAGGCACGCCGAACATGCCCAGGCCGCTCGCGATGCCCGCGAATTCCGAGAAGGTGGTGCAGATGTTGCCGATGAGCAGGGCCAGCATGGCAAGCGCCGTGGGCCTGATGCCGAACTTCTCGCGGATCAGCGCGGCGAAACCCTTGCCCGTGACCGCGCCCATCCTTCCCGCGGTCAGCTGCACCACGGCAAGGAGCAGGCACATGATGGGGATGATCCACAGCGACTTGTAGCCGAATTCCGCGCCGACCGTGGAATAGGTGGAGATGCCGCCTGCGTCGTTGCCCGCCATGGCGGTGACGATGCCCGGTCCCATTGCCGCCAAGATCAGCAGCAGCTTGCCCTTGCCCTTCTTTTCGGGTTCGGGCCTGTATTCGTATGACTCGCCGCGTTCGATGGCCGCATCGCGTTCGGCGAATACTTCTTCGGTAGTCTTCTCGCTCATCGTCTACGCTCCGAATCCCAGTCCCGCGATCTTCAGCACCAGCAGGGTGTAGAAGACGATGAAGACCAGAAAGCCGCTGATGATCATCGCGTTCTTGAACAGTCTGCCCGATGCCTTCCCTTCCTCGGCCTCTTCCTCGATGACGTCGAAGGCGTCGTCGAAGGTGACGATGCCCAGCATCTTGCCGTGCTCGTCCACCACGGGAAGCGAGGCCAGGTTGTACTTCGAGATGGTTTCGGCGACTTCTTCCTCGTCTTCTTCGGGCAGCACGGTGATCAGGTCGTCGTCGTACATCACGTCGCGCAGCAGGTCCTGGGGCTTTGCCAGCACCAGCGTGCGCAGCGAAAGCACGCCCGCCAGCTTGCCGTACTGGTCGAGCACGTACAGGTAGTGGATGGAGGGGAAGTCCTCCGGCGCGCGGCGCAGCTCCTCGATAGCCTCGCCCACGGTGTCGTCGTCATGGCAGGCGACGAAGCGCGTGGTCATCATGGCGCCCGCGGTATCTTCGCGGTAGCCCAGAAGCTGGCGGATGCCCTCGGCGGATTCCACGCCCATCAGGCGCAGAAGGCGCTCCGCCTTCGCGTACGAAAGGTCGCGCACGATGTCGGCCGCGTCGTCGGGATCCATGTTGCCCAGCAGCTTGGAGGCACGGGCGTCGTCCATCTCGTCGATGACGCCCGCCTGGTATTCGTCCTCCATTTCGGAGATGGCGTCGCCGGCGCGCTCGTCATCCAGGTACTGGAATACGGTTGCGCGTTGGGCGGGATCCAGCTGCTCTAAGATGTCGGCGACGTCTGCGGGGTGCAGCTCTTCCAAGCGGGTGTGGGTGACGGAAAGCTGCACCTTGGAAAGGTCGCGGTCCAGCAGGTCCATGTAGTTCCATGCGATGATCTGCTCGCCCAGCTTCTTGCCGAAGCGCTTGGCGATGGCGACGGCGGCGCGTTCGATCCAGGGGGCGAGCCCTCGCAGGATGCCGCGCAGGCCCACTTCCGCGCCCAGTAGGCGCAGCTGCCTGCCGGAAGACGAGAGCTTCAGGTCGTTTACGCGCACCACCTTCATGCCCTGCGTGTCGACGATCTGCCTGTTCAGCAGGTCGCGGGCCAGCAGCACCTCTTCGGGCTGCAGGTAGCTGAAGCGGATACCCGTGGCGGGAACCTGCAGCTGCAGCTGCTCTCCGTCGTAGCCTTCGACGTATTTGCGCCAGCTGATCATGAAGGGCACGTTGCCGGGCCCCTTGAAGGCCAGGCTGGTGACGCGCGGGAATACCTCGCCCGTTTGGATGGCGAGGTCGGAAATGATGCCGATGCGTTCGCCTTCGGCGTCCAGAACGGGTTTCCCAAGCATTTGGGACAGATAGATCATGTGCTTCCCCCTGTCATACCGGGGCGTTACCGTGCCCGGGTGCGAGCCAACGCGCTCAGACCCGCATGGCTCAGGCGAGCCATGCGGTGCGATGGCCGAAAGGGCAGTGGGCGAACGCCGAATATGCAAGTGACCTGGTGCAGAGCCGCCATTCGGCTCCCGCCAGGTGGGAAGCCGAAAGGCTAGCTACTGTGAGGTTTCGATCGTCGAACCTTCAAGTAACTTCCTTCCAACGTGAGATAGGGACGTTCGAGATACGAAAAACGTCCAGAAACAAAAAAAGGAGCTTCAAGCTCCCACCCTCGCAGTGGTGCGCCGTGAGGGATTCGAACCCCCGACGTACTGATTCGTAGTCAGTCCCTCTATCCAGCTGAGGTAACGGCGCACTTGGTGCGATGCTTGCAAATGGTGCGCCGTGAGGGATTCGAACCCCCGACGTACTGATTCGTAGTCAGTCCCTCTATCCAGCTGAGGTAACGGCGCACGTAAATGCAGCGAAGAGTATATTACCCATGACCTTGGGAAGTGTCAACGGGTTTTGCCGAATTTATTTGAAAAGCTTGCTCTGGGTGAACAGCACCGCGACGATGATGCAGCAGGTGACGCTTAAGAGTATGGGGAACAGGAAGGATTCTGCGAAGGGCAGCATCCCCACGTTCATGCCGTAGAAGCTGAAGACCATGGTGGGGACGGAAAGCGTCAGCGTGATGGTGGTCAGGCGGCGCATGGTGATGTTCATGTTGTTGCTGATGACGCTGCCGAAGGCGTCCATCGAGCCGTTGAGCAGCTTGGTTGCGATGTCGCACATCTCCGTCGCCTGGCTGACCTCGATCTTGATGTCGTCGATGTCGTCGCGGTCGTTGCCGGTGAACTTGATGATCTTGCCGTTGTCCAGCTTGATCAGCACTGCCTGCAGGGCCTTCAGGCTGGTGCTGAAGTAGATGAGCGACCTTTCCAAGCCGAGCATCTTGATAAGCTCGGCGTTGCGCATGTATTCGCGCAGCTCGCGTTCGTTGCGCTTGAACTGGCGGTCGATGTCGCGCAGGCAGTACAGGTACTTCTGGGAAACGTCGTACAGGATGTCCAGCAGCAGGCGCTGCTGGCGCAGTTCCGCATTGCCGCGCGTGTAGGACTTGACCAAGGCGTCGATAAGCGGGTTGTCGTACAGCGAAATGGTGACGAACACGCCCTTACGGGGCAGAAGCAGGATGGAAAGCGGGTGCGTGTCGTACTGCGGCATGCTTTCGTCCAGGGTTTCTGCCGCGCTTTCCCTCATGGGGTAGTCGACGATGATGAGCGTTTGGCCTTCGCGGGGGTCGTCGTCCACGTGCGAGCGTTCCTCGTCGTCGGTTGCGGCGTTGACGTATTCCGAATGCACGCCCAGTTCGTTGACCAGCCATGCGCAGTCGTCGATGGTCGGTCGGGTGACGTTGATCCAACAGTCGCTTTCGAGAATCTCGTTTGAACGCGACAGCTTTTCGTCTTCGACGATGAAGTACTCGATCATGGCACCTCCCGGGTCAACTGCGGGCCGACGATTTCCGCGTAATAGTTTAGTGCAGCGCAAGCCGCCGAAGCATGTAATGAAGGTAAAATGCCGTCCCGTATTCCGCCGCGTGCGTTGCGGATGGGTTTCCTTTTGCCGCAAACCGCCGTGCTTCCCTGCGAATTGTGGGAAAACGGGTAAAATAGTGCGGTTGAAAAACGCGCGGTCGTTGTGCGCGGTCCTTGATTCCCCCTCTTGGGGAACCGAACTGCAGGAGAATACATGAGCGAATCCACCTTCGTTGATTTCCTTGAGCGCTATAACGAGCTCAATTCCTTCGACAAGTCGCTGCTCGTCCGTCATGACGTGAAGCGCGGTTTGCGTAACGCGGACGGGTCCGGCGTGGTTGCCGGCATCACCAATATCTCGAACGTGCATGGCTACGTCATGAGCGATGGCGACAAGATCCCCGACGAAGGCCGCCTTTCCCTGCGCGGGTACGACATCAACGACCTGATCGGGCATGAGGGCGCCGAGCGCAGGTTCAACTTCGAGGAAGTGGCCTACCTGCTGCTCATGGGCGACCTGCCCACCCGCTCCCAGCTGGAAGGCTTCGTGTCGGCAATCGACGCCGAACGCGAGCTGCCCGACGGCTTCACCGCATCCATGATCATGGGCGCCACCCCGCCCGACATCATGAACCTGCTCGAGCGCAGCATCCTTCTGCTGTATGCCTACGATCCTGCTTCCGAAGACCGTTCCATCTCCAAGGAAATCGCAACGGCCATCCAGCTTTTGTCCCGCCTGCCCCGCATCGCGGTGCTCTCCCATTACGCCAGGGTATCGCGCTATGAAGGCGAATCCATGATCATGCACAGGTTCCGTCCGGGCGAATCCACCGCGGAAACCTTCCTTTCCATGCTGCGTCCCGACCGCAGCTACACTCCCGAAGAGGCGCGCATGCTCGACATCATGCTGTGCCTGCATGCAGAACACGGCGGCGGCAACAACTCCACCTTCACCTGCCGCGTGCTCTCCTCTTCCGACACCGACCCCTATTCCACGTATGCTGCGGCCATCGGATCGCTCAAGGGCAAGCGCCACGGCGGCGCGAACCATCAGGTCCTGGCCATGCAGAGGGAATTCAAGGAAAACATCTCCGACTGGTCCGATGAAGGCCAGGTTGCCGACTATCTGGCGAAGATCGTGCGCAAGGAAGCTTTCGACCACACCGGCCTGGTGTACGGCATGGGCCATGCGGTCTACACCAAGAGCGACCCGCGTGCGGTTATCTTGAAGCGCTTCGCCCGCGAGCTTGCCCAGGGCACCGGATTCGAGGCGGAGTTCAAGCTGCTGGAAACCATCGAGCGCCTGAGCCCCGAAGTAATCCTGAACGTGAAGGGCACCAAGAAGGACATGTGTGCCAACGTGGACATGTATTCGGGCTTCGTGTACGAGATGCTGGGCATCCCCCAGGACCTGTTCACGCCGCTGTTCGCCTGTGCGCGCATGGCGGGCTGGGCTGCGCATCGCCTGGAGGAAATCGCTCCCGGCGGCCGCATCATCCGTCCTGCGTACAAGAGCTCGAACAAGGCATTCCGCACCTACGTGCCCATTGACGAGCGATAGGGAAGGGCCGCTGCCCTGGCGGCATGGCCCCCCGAATGAGTGCTTTTCGCGCCCTGCGGTTTTCCGCGGGGCGTTTCTATGCGAGGATGCGCGTATGTTTTCGAAAAATGAAAAAATCGGGCTCTTCGGTGGTTTCTGTGGGAGAGATTCCGGCATAGGCCCAGCTCAGCGGGCGAAAACAACGATCTGGAACTGAAACGGCCCCGGGAGGGGCCGTTTCCGCGTCATCCGCCTATGAT
>Ga0129308_1000571_pt1 | contig 52368 bp, 65 predicted proteins | sample L827metagenome_FD_94440 | JGI IMG/M metagenome (GOLD analysis project Ga0129308, IMG submission 94440) | Ring-tailed lemur group fecal microbial communities from Wisconsin, USA - L827 metagenome | ecosystem: Host-associated > Mammals > Digestive system > Large intestine > Fecal | place: USA... | reverse complement strand
TTCAACTTCCACACAACAGAAAAACCCCGGAAGCCTTTCGGCTCCAGGGTAATCTTACGTTTGGACACAATGAGCATTACTGCTCTAATCTATATTAAGATTTAATTACTCGATAACAGTAGCAACACGGCCTGATCCTACAGTACGTCCACCTTCACGATATCAGACCGGTGTATTGCGGTATACGAATAGTGATTTTTTATGTGATTTGTGTGGAAAAATCCGGATTTTCCGTTGTGTCCGTGTGGTTTTCCGGAATTTTTGTTATCATGGTGTTATCATATTAGGGGACAACTTTTAATACAATATCAGCGGATACAAAAGCAGCGGATAAGCACAAGATAGAGTGTGCAAATCCGCCTCTTTTTTCTTTCTTGTCAATATACTGTGCCTTCGTGCCTCAAAAATGCACACCCCTCTAAAGGTTCGGATACCAGCGAAGCAGATCGCCACGCCCTTCGGCCTCCAAAGTTTCAACCGCATATTTAAGCCACTCATCCGGCGTCGGGATTTCCCCGGCACAAGGTATCTTTTCCCATTGCGCCCGTTTTTCCGGATCTGGATCATGCAGGCCACGCTCAATGCGTTCTGAAATAATCGCACGCATTTCCTCCACAGTGATATTCCTCTCACGGGCCAGCCTTTCAAATAAGTGTTCTTCCATGTTGATGCCTCCTGTTTTATGAATAGTATTCCCACCTGCGTATATGCTATCAGTATGCCCTTCGTGGGAAATGTCATGTCTACCGATTGTGACTATTATATCACCATTTTGGGCCTTAGAATAGATACAGATGGGCAGGTGGATATATGGATACGCAAAAACGCATAAAGCAACTGATGGAGGAGCGTGGCTGGACGGATTACCGCCTGGCAAAGGAGGCCAGCCTTTCTCATTCCACAGTCACAAATATGTTTAACAGAAATAATGCGCCGACGCTTCCGACCTTGGAGGCCGTATGCAGGGCGTTTGGTATAACTTTATCGCAATTTTTCTCCGAAGTGAATGATCCGGCACAATTAACCGAAGAACAGAGCATACTATTTTCAAAATGGAGCACCTTGACCGAGGAACAGAAAACTCTGTTGCTTGCCCTCATAGATACCATGTAAAGCAACAAAAGCCCGCAGGCTCTTATGTAGAAACCTGCGGGCTTGAATTATCTTATGCTATGCCTTGCGCCTGCGGCGAAAGGCCCTCGCCGTTTTCCGGTAATCCTGCAGCGGATTTCCCTGCAGCGTATCCAGCCGCACCTGCTGTCTTTTCAGCTTATTTTCCAAATACAGCACGTCTCCGGGATTCCGTCCAAACCGATCAATACTGACCGCCAGCACCTTATCCATGGAATGATTGCAGGCCAGATCATGAATCTCCCGGAGGCCGGGGCGGTTAAGGGTATTGCCCTTTGCCACCTCGGCGACTATTCCCACTATATCATAGCCTTGCTGCTCCGCATACTGGCGGAGCTTTTCTTTCTGCATTTCCAAGCCCTGCCTGCTGTCCGTATCCGTAGCCATACGGCAGTAAATTGCAACCCTTACTTTCTTACCCACGCCTTCCATTATACCGCCCTCCATTCGCTTTTTTCAATTTCAACTTCTTGCCCGTCGCGGAAGGTAAACACCAGCCGCATATCTTCATATACCGTTACAAAGTCCACCGTAGAATACCAAAGCTCCTCGTCAAATTCTGTTACCAGCTCTGCGCTGTTTTCCAGCCTTTCGAGGAACATGGCAATTTTCGTGCGCTTGGCATTGCGCTCCAGGCGAAGCTCCCCGATTTCTTCCAGCCGCTTCCTTGCCGCCTCATACCTGTCACAGTATCCGGTATATTTCCGCTCATATTCCCCCTGATCCATTGCCTTCTGCGCATTATCCGAAATAATCTTGCGGATCAGGCCCATAGCAACCTCACTTTCATTTTCAAGCTGCTCCTGCTCGCTATCAAAATCGCGGGTATCGGTCAAAGCCTCCATAACCTCCTGATATGCCTCATCGATTTCTGCCCGGCTGCCAAGTATCCGATTGAACGCTGCCAGAAATGCAGTTTTGATTTCCGTCTCGGTAAGATGGGGCGTCCTGCAATGCTGGCCCCGATGCTTCTCATTACACTGCCATACCAGAACGCGGTGCGGGGTATTCGAGTGCCATACCTTACTTCCATAAATGCCGCCGCACTCGCCGCAGACCATTTTCCCGGAAAAGGGATGCAGGCAGCTTGTAAACCGGCCATCCCCCTTGCGGCGCTTCAATTCATACTGCACAAGGTCGAATGTTTCCGGCTCAATAATGGCCGGGTGGCTGTTCTCTACATAATACTGCGGCACCTCGCCCTCATTGATCTTGCTTTTCTTGGTAAGAAAATCCACGGTAAATTTCTTCTGCAGAAGTGCGTCACCCTTGTATTTCTCATTGGTAAGGATACTCTCCACCACTTTACTCCGCCAGATTTTCTTCCCGCCCGGCGTAATGATCCCCTCATCGGTGAGGTATGCAGCAATAGCGGAAGGTGATTTGCCATAGAGGAACAGCCGGTAAATGAGCCTTATAACGGCGGCCTCCTCCTCGACGATCTCCGGCAGATTGTCCTTGCCCTTCCGGTAACCAAGGAACCGCCCGTATGGGATACTTACCTTTCCGTCCGCAAACCGCTTGCGCTGCCCCCATGTCACATTTTCCGAGATAGAACGGCTTTCTTCCTGCGCCAGCGAAGACATAATGGTGATAAGCAGCTCGCCCTTCCCATCAAGGGTTCGGATATTCTCTTTTTCAAAAAAGACCTCAATTCCTTTTTCCTTGAGCTTCCGTACCGTAGTTAAGGTATCCACTGTATTACGGGCAAACCGGCTGATTGATTTTGTGATGATAAGGTCAATCTTCCCAGCCAGCGCGTCCGCTACCATACGGTTAAATCCTTCGCGCTTTTTGGTATTGGTCGCGGAAATCCCTTCGTCCGTATATACGGCTACAAACTCCCAATCATCCTTCGACTGAATGTACCGTGTATAATAATCCACCTGCGCCTCATAGCTGGTAAGCTGTTCCTCAAGGTTTGTGGATACACGGGCATAAGCCGCCACCCGCAGCTTGCGTACCTCGCTATTTACTATATCCATTGAAAGGCGGTCTTTCTTAGCAGGAATGACTGTAACTTTTGCGGCTACTACTGGCATACGTCAGACCTCCCTTCATCCGGCCATTGAAAGTTGTGATTCTTTTCCACGATATGACCGTCCATAAATATAAAAATAAGCAGACCGTTCTCCGGCACCTGAATTTCCTTAACCTTCTTTTTGAATTGCTCCGGGTCAAATTCCCGACGGCCCATGGCCTCTGCCGCCAGCTTTTCAATCAGCGGCTCCGGGATATATTCAATGCTACACTTATCAGCTCCCCTAAGATGTGTCCTGCAGGCCCATGTAGCCCGCAGGCCATGTTTCTTTGTCTCCCATGTGCGCTGCATGAAATGTTTCCCGCATTTTCCACATACGATCCGGCTGGAAAAGGGCCTATGCTTTCTGGTACAATCACGGTCATTCATACCAAGCGCCTCAGCCCGGCGCGCCCGCTCGGCCAGAACCTTCTCATAGGTTTCTCTATCTAAAATCCCCTTATGGCTGCCGGATACAAAATACTGCGGCCATTCTCCGCGGTTCACCTTGTGCACCTTACTGATTGGATCAATACAGCGGGTTTTCTGTAAGAGCAAATCTCCAACAATCTTCTCGTTGCAAAGCAGCCCAATAATGCCGGTGCCGGAGATAGGGGCTCCATGCCTGCCAACGGCCCCGGCCTCTTGAAACATAACTTTCAAATCCTCCTGTGTCGCCCCTGCCAGATACATTTCTGCAGCCTTGCGCAAAAGCGCTGCTTCCTCCGGTACAATTTCCAGCTTTCCTTTCACAAACTTAAAACCAAACATATCTATGGAAGTAGGCTTACCCTGCTGAAATTGCCTTTGAATACGCCACATCTGATTTTCTGATACCGAGCGGGCCTCCTCCTCCGCATACGCAGCAAGGAGGGTAAGTATAAACTCGCCCTCCTCGCCTAATGTATGGATATTCTGTTCCTCAAAGTATACGTCCACGCCGATTACCCGCAGTTCCCTTATGGTCTGCAAGGTTGTAACGGTATTGCGGGCAAACCGGGAAATAGACTTGGTTATAATCAGGTCAATTTTTCCAGCCCGGCAATCCGCCAGCATTTTCTGAAATTCTCCACGGGTATCTTTCGTGCCGGACAGGGCTTCGTCCGCATAAACACCAGCGTAATCCCAGCCGGGCGTCTTCTGAATCAATTTGCTGTAATAGCTCACCTGCGCCGAAAGAGAATGAAGCATAGAGTCTTTCCCATTCGATACCCGCGCATAGGCAGCTACACGTTTCTGCTTTGGTGCCCGCTGTATCGCCGCCATATTTACTCTTTTTATTGTACGTCCCATTAAATACGCCCTCCTTTCTGAACACTGATGTTATAGGAACCCACCCGAAAAAGAAAGGCTTTTCAAAATAAAAAACCACCTAAAACCGGCTTAAATTTTTCTTTTAACCGAGCCTCAATACGCTCCAGATCACCGTCATTTATCACGCCATTCCGGAGCATGGAACGGGCCACTGCAAGGGCCGCCTGGTACTTTTTCTCCCGCTCAAACTGTTCCTTCGTCATGGCCGCCTCCCTTCCCAAACCGCACCGCAATATAACAGGCATGGGAACAATATTTCCTTCCCCTGTTTCCATAACTCCGAAACTCCTTCCCGCAATAAGCGCAGTCCATAAGATAAAACGCTTTTCTATCCACAAGCTCCGGGTGGGCCTTCCACCATGCCCGGCGGCAGGCCTCAGAGCAGAATTTCCTCCCTTTTCGCCCCGGCACTTCCGCAAGGGGCTTACCGCAATGGCGGCAGGCCGTAACCGCCTCCCTGGCCGCCACGCCTGTCAAATGGTTGCGGCGGCAGAAGCTCTTGACCGTATTATCAGAAAGCCCCAGCCGGGCGGCAATCGCACCATATCCAAGACCTTCCATGCGCCAGAACCGGATTTTTTCTTTTTCAGCGTCAGTCATAGTAGTACCGCCTCCTTCGAAAAAAGCGGCCCCGAAGGGCCGCATCCTGAAATTACAACAATCAATCCGGTATCCTCAAAAGCTGCCCGGCATAGATCACATCAGAGGTAAGACCGTTTAAGGATTTAATTTCCGGATAACACTCCCCGTTCCCCAACAGGCGGCTGGCAATGCCCCACAAGGTATCCCCTTCCTGGACCCGGTAAGTAACAGAAGAACCCCTTCCGGCATAGACCTTTCTCCCATTCCCGTCAAATACAAAATATCCGGCATTTTCATCCGCACAGCGTTTCGCATTTTCCAAAACGGCAAAGGCACCTTTCTGACCGGAAGCATCCTCCCAGCTTTTCCGTACCCGGTAAAGGGCCGTACCGCCCTGCCCAGAGGCCACCGGGTATATCTGCGCCCCCGAACCGTCAAAGACCACATAGCCGGGATTTTTATCCACCAGCGCCTTTGCATTCCCCAAAACCGCAAAAGCGCCAAGCTGGGAAGCCGCATCCTTCCAGCTTTTTCTCACCCGGTACAAAGCTGCGGTATCCCCCGCAGTATCCGCCGTCCCCACAATCTTTTTCAAGATCGCCAGTATCTTTGCGCCATACCCGGCACCTGCAGCCCAGCCGACGCCCCTGGGGTTCTCCTGAATCCCAAGCCACTCTACATAAGGAGCCACGCCACGGGCCACATACTGATACCGGGGATCAATGTTCTCATTTGCCAGTGCATCCGTACACGCATACGCTTTCAAATGCTGTATCTGACAGCGGATACCAAGCTGCGGCGTATCAAAGGAAAGCCCCCTCATTCCGTTGCTTATGACACCCATGCCCGCAAAATTGTTCTGACTTAATGTCACCGCAGACTGGGAAAAGCCGAAGTTCCCGGTTTCCAGGCAGGACTGCGCAAAAGCAATATCACCGCGTACACCCTCAGCACTGCCCTCGGAAAGATACAGCGGCAGCATATCCAGCACTGACCGAGCCACGGAAGGATTCACCGCCCTGATATAACTCTCCATCTGTGCCGCCGTTGCCACCGACGTTCCCATGATTTTTGTATATCCATCCGTATCCGGCACAGTTCCAGCGCTATCCATAGCCGCCTTTACCGCCTGCCGGAAGCCGTCCATGGTGTAGCCCATGCCAAGCTGGCTCCATAAATGCTCCGGGTCGCCATGGTTTGACGCAATCCCCCGGCCATGCCCCTCCCTGTGGCTTATGACAACACCGTCTGCCACAGGGTTCAGGCCATACTGCCTGCACAGATATGCAAACAGCTCCACGGCGGCCTCATACGTCCGCTTTGCCACGGCCCGCGCCAAAGCCAGATCAGAGCAGGCAAAAGACGAGCCGCCCGTATACTTGATACAGGAAGGCTCGCACATTTCCACACCGATATGCGTATTGTTTCCCGCGCCGCCGCAATGCCACCCCCTATGGTTCCACGGGAGCGTCTGGTAAACAGTCCCGTCCCCTCCGTCAATAAAGCCATGGACGCAGGCAGCGGTATAGCTTTTTCTATTCCAGTTTTTGATAAAGACGGCTGCCCTCGGCTGCGGGCAGCCCACAGAATGGAGCATCAGCCCCTTTACGGTGATTTTCTTCCCCGCCGTATAGCAGGGATTTTTTGTTAAAATGCTTTCAACCAGCCTCATCGCGCATCCCCTTCCCCATCGGAACCGGCACGGTCATGGAGCTGCGCCAGCACCTCCTTTAATTTTTCAGGCACAGGCAGCCCGATATGGGCGGCATTTTCCAGCAGGCTCACGCCTTCGTTGGAAATGTAGAAAAAGATTACCGCCGTCCGCAGGGCATCCCCGGAACCAATGATCTGCGCATCCACTACATGGCCGATCCCCACCATGACAAAAATCAGCACCTTGCGGCAGATCCCCTTAAAGCCCACGTCACTGGACAAGCTCTTATCCGCAATGGCGCACATGACCCCGGTAAGGTAATCGATCACCACAAAGGCAATCAACGCATAGAAAAAGCCGTCCAGCTCCCCGAAGAACCAGCCCAGCCCGCCGCCAACAGCAGCAAAAACAACCTGCGTCACATTCCAAAACTGCTTCATAATAAATCCTCGCTTTCTTTATTTTTTTGTATGAAAAAAGCGGCCCCTCCATGGAAACCGCTGATTCCTACCATTCTTTTTTCTGTACTTCTTTGCCAGAATGCCTCCCCCTTATCCGCCTGTTCTTTGTCTGCTTTTTCCATCCTTTCAGGCTTGATGAACCACCCGGCTTCCGCTAAGCTGACTCCACATCAAAAAAGAAGGAGGCAATACCCTATGAAATCAAAAAACATCAAAGTAGCCTACACCACCAGATACCCGCAAAGCGGGATCACCACTGTACCGAAAATCCAGATAGAAGGCAGATGGCTTGAATCACTCGGCTTCTCCATCGGCTCCACCGTCATGGTAGAATACGAACAGGGCTCCATCCGTATCCGCCCCCTTACAGAGGAGGAGCTTGCCGCAAAGAAGCAGCAGGAGCTGCAGGCCGACCTTGCACACCGGCGGGCGGAGATCGCAGCCATGGAAAAAAGCCTTGCCGCTGCATACGAAGGCCTTCCCAAAGTAGCAGAATCCGCCACTCCCTATGCCACAGCCCAAAACAAACCGTCCAAGGCATCCCACAGGAAAAAGTAACCGTCACCCCGGATTTCCCGGAACCCTCCACCCGAAATACGGCAGGGGAAGAAAAAGCCCCTGCCACATTTATCATTCTTCCGTCAGCGTATAGGTGATCTTCATGGTTTTATCCACCGTTTTCACCACCGCTGACGAAAGGTTATTTATAGAAGCCAGATATGGCGTAAGCAGGTATGCTGTGCGGTATTCATTTCCATAGCTTCCGCCCCAGCCCACAAGGAAATGCTTATACTGGAACAATGGCGTCGCCGCGTCATTCAGCCTTGCGCTACCCTGTGTATGGATCACCGTGTCATCCGCCGTGATCTGGAAATCCCCCGCCACAATCAAATCCCCGATCAATGTCATATAGACCTCGCAGGAACCGCTCTCACAGAGCGGCTTCCATTTAGATGTAAACCCGAAATCAATCAGTGTAACATCTGCCGAATTGCCGAGGTTAATTTTATAGATGCCTTTTTTATTATAGGCAGGTACATACAGATACCCATTCCTCACGCAGCATTTGACATTCCGCTCCGGATAGCTGGCATTCCCATCCCGGTTGCCCACATCCATCAGCTTTGCATTGGAAAGCGTCCATTGCCCCTCCGTAAAGGAATAATCCGCCTTTGAAATTTTCACCCAGACCATTGTCGCGTTTCCGGAGGAATTACCCTCATTAGAGAAACCGTACCAGAACCCGTCCTTCCCATCCATAAACTCCCCATACAAGGTATAACTTCCAAGAAAGCGGAAGGTTTCTGTTGTAATCGTATGGTTTTCCAGAACCGTATAAGTGGAATCATCCAGCTTTTCATTCAGGCCGATATTAAAAATAGGAATCCGGATTTTCCGTATGCTCACGCTGGAATCCGCCGATGTAATGGAATACAGGAGGTTATTCTCAAAATCCACCTCTACCGTTTCAAACAGTACCATCTTTTTTGCATCTGCAAGGCTCCCGATATTTGCCGCCTTTAACTGCAGGAAAGTACTGGCATCCCCCACAAGGCTCCCATACCCATTCTGCCCGCCCATGGCGCTGGTAAGGGCAACCGCCGCAATGGTTCCATTCCCCTGGCTCGGCGTAAATTCCCATACAAACTTATAACCGTTATCCAACGCCTTGCTCTCCGTAAGGTTCAGGCTTCCCCGCGCCATATTTGCTGTAGAATTGACATTATTGGAGGCATACGCCACCGGCAGGTTATCCGACTGCACATAGATATTTTCCGCATTTTCCTCCAAAACCTTAGAAAACAGCAGGATTCCGCCCACCATGTTCGGGCAGATCGGCAGCAGGTTCCCATTCCACAGGACAGAAGCATCGTACTCCTCCGTAGCCGCGTAAAATATCCCCATAGGATTCAGCCCGAGGATATTGTTGACCGCATTGGTAACCATATTTTCCTCAGTAATGACCTCCACCTCAGATGTATTCACATCCGTAAGCTCCATTACCATTGTCCCTTTCAGCTTCATTCCAAATAACCTCCTATTCCATCGAAACCGGGCGGCAGAAAGCGCCGATGGCCGTCCTGCCCGCCATCCGGTCTGTATAGCTTCGCAATACCAGCTCCATGGTTTCTATTTTGATGCCTCCGGCAAAACTCCGCACAGCAAGGCCGCCGCCAACTGCAAACTTCGCAACCGTTTCTTCTATATTAATCTTACCGTCCCATGCCGCAGCCGCCGCCATGGCCTGCCCGCTGATCGCCGCAATGCAGCCCCCGATTTCTACCGCACCCATCCCGCCCGCCATCCGCAGATAGACATTGAACGTATTCGTTATGTTCGGGATCACCGCCTCGATGGGATAATACAGGGAAAGGATATGCCTGCCGCTATGCCATGTCTCCTCTGGATGATGGATCAGGATTTCTTCGTCATTCAATTCAAAGGTCACATAAGCCACAGCCTTCCCGTCCTCCATCCATGCTACCGGCAGCACTACATCCACCGATACCTCGGAAGAACCGGAGCCATCCCCTGTGCCGGTATCCGCTTCCCCCGAACCGCCGCCCTCCGCACCTGCGGCAGGGAAAGGAATTACTACCGTCCCCTTTGCATCCGCCGTGCGCTCCTTTTGCTCAGCCACCACATCCACAATAATCTGCCCGAAAAACTGCGCATGGTTTTCTTCCTTCGAGGCAAACTCAATACTGATGATCCGCACATTGCTTTCCCCGATACTGTAAGCAGAAGCATTGGTAAACGTATGGATACCGATTTTCCCCGCTTCAATCTGGTTCAGCAGGCCGGAAATATTTTTATCATTTTTTGACTTTGCCCTCGCCAGCCTCGGATTTTTGCCTACACATTTCAGGCTCTGCCGCCCGCCTATCTTACACTGAAAAGAAGTAATACAGGTATTCTGGCCCGCATCCGCCTGCCCACCGGAGAATTTCAATACATCCCCAAGGTCAAGGGCCGGGTTCCCTATGGTATCCGAATCAAACGGCACATAATTGACCGCCGCCAAATCGTTCAGGATATTCCGGCAAAGCTGCTCCCTCGTTTCATCAAGGCCAAACTGTAGCAGGGGATTTACACCCAGGTTCATGGTAAGCCCATCGTCCTCCTCCATGGCATAATACTCCGCTGTCTGCGTCCTCAGGTTCGTGGAGCTCACTGCCGTATACCGGGTGATAAAATCGGAAAAGCTACTGGAATACCGGTGCCTCTGCCCGATCTCCATAACCGGCTCCGTACCATATTTGCGCAGTTCCAGCCGCCCCTCACGGTTAATCACAAAGAAGCCGCCCAGCACCTGCGCCACAAAATACAGCACATCCCGGTATGTCTCAATATCATTCTCCACATAAATGGAAAGCAGTTCTTTACCGTTCGGCATTGCCTCAATCTCTGCCCGCGTCTGCGCAAGCTCCACATTACAGGCCTTCGCACACAATTCCAGAAACCCATACGCCGTCCCCACTGTCTCAAAACCATTAAAATCCCGTTCAAACCGCAGCATATAATCATAGGCTTTTAATTCCAGCAGGTGCGCCGTCCTATTTGCTTCGCTGACCTCAAAAATCCCCATGGGGACGCTTTCATAGGAACCGTCTGCCAGCCTTAAATGGTAAAGCATTTCTATTTTCGCATCCTCCAGCGTATACCGGTCAATCTGCGAAAACAGGGAAATCCCCAGCTCTGCCGCATACACTGTACCCAGCTCAATCTCCGAGCTTCCGCAGCACTGGCCGGAAATATAGCCGCTGCCCTTTACAATATCCGCCTGCGTAAATTCATAGACAACGCCTGCGGCAGTAGTAATCTTCCCCGTCCAGTAATAACGCCGGGTATTCCCCTGCACCGCCTGCAGGAACGCCTCGCTCACCGGATACATGAAAACACCCCCTCTAAAATTCTTTCAAGGTAAATGATACTTTCCACAGCCCCTTGCCGGAGGTATCCTTTACAAGCACCGACTTAAAACCTTCCATATACATTTCTGTATTTTTTACCGCCAGCGTACTCGTATCAAAATACCCCACGCTGATTTTTTCCTGCTGCTTAAAGCCCGTAAGCCGGGAAAGCCACCGGGCGGATACAGAAAAAGAAACGGAAATACTCACCACACCAAGGCGCACCACATCCCGCTGCTTCGTACCGGCCTCCGTCTCCCCGCCGGAATCTGCCTCTACATCCGCCATCTGTACCTCATAGGCATCCGGCAGGGGGAGCGCCATGCCATTAAAAACCAAATACTGAACATACGCCATTTCTATCTCCCTCCCGACCGCAAATTCTGCCGCGCCTGCGCACTGACAACCACCTCATCTAACAGCGTACCGCCGATATACACCGGAATCACAATGTCCCCCGGCTGGCCACTCATGCCGCCAACCGCTTCCGTAACAGCCGCCGTAAGGCTGGAAACAAGTTCTGCCATAGACATTCCACCGCCATAGCCGCCTCCGGCTGTATCATATCCCACGGCCCCCATTTTAGGGCTCAGCACCATATCCTCCGCCACGCTTTCCATGGCCTTCTTCACCATACCCCGGCCCTTTTCAATCCCACGGGCAAGGCCGCCCATGAAGTCCGGCATCCAGCTTTCATAATCGGTAAGCGGCCCCTCATCCGGCACGGAGAAATGCAGGAATGAACGTATCTTATTCGCCACATCCGATACCGCGCTCACCACATTTCCAACAGCACTGCGGATACCGTTTGCAATCCCATTGATGAAATCCTTCCCCCATTGCAGGGCTTTCCCCGGCAGGGACGTAATGAAGCTGATCGCCGACTGGAAACCGCCCGAAACCACGCTTCCGAGGGAAGACAATGCAGAACGGATACCGGCGACCATATTTTGAAATGCTGAAACTGCCGCCTGTTTCAGATTCCCGGCAATGGAGACCACCAGATTTTTCAGCCCATTCCAGGCAGACGAAGCCGTATTTTTCGCGGAAGACCAGATATTCCCCATGGTATTTTTAAGCCCGGTAAGCAAAAGCACCACATGATTCACAAGTCCCTGCGCCAGGGAACCTACCGTCTGCTTAATTCCCGACCAAATAGAAGCCGCCGCATTCTGGATATTCGTCCAGATATTCAGCGCATCCTCTTTCAGCTTCGTAAAATTCCCCGTTACCAGATCGATCAGCAACAGAACCGGGCCGAGAATCACATTTTTAATTAACTCCCAAGCCCCCGAAGCCGCCATCTGGATACCCTGCCATATACCCCGCAGAGTAGCCGAAAGGTTCTCCCATAAAGACCGGATCAGCGTAACGATACCGGAAAGCACCGGATTATTCATCATGCCCGTCCAGATATTCCCGAAAAAGTCACCAACCGACTTCCACAGGCCAGACCACCATGCCGGAACCTGCCCGAAAAAACTCACCAGAGAGTTCCACGCATTTGGTATTGTTTCCGTAAAAAAGGAGCAGATAACCTCCCATGCAGCGACAAAAAAATCCTTAACCGCAGACCAGACCGCATTGACCGCATCCCGGAACCATTCACATTTCTGGTAGAGCAGTACAATAGCTGCAACAGCCGCCGCTACTGCCGCCACGATCAAAATAATCGGATTGGCTGCCAATACGGCACCCAATGCAGAAAAAGCAGTCTTTACCATGCCAAGGCCGGACACCAGCTTCGGCACAAAGGCCATAATGCTTCCAACCGCCGACACCACCTTGCCTATCACAATCAGCACCGGCCCGACAGCCGCCGCTAAGAGGGCAACCGTTACAATTACCTTTTTTGTCCCTTCCCCCATTCCATTGAGCCAGTCTACAAACTGCTGTATCCAGCCCACGATCATGCGGATCGCAGGCATTAAAAGCTCACCGAAGGAAATCGCCAGCTCCTCCAACTGGCTTTTCAAAATAGTAAGCTGCCCCGCAAGGTTATCCTGCATGGTTTCCGCCATTTTTTCTGCTGTACCGTCACAGCCTGCAATCGCGCCGCTCAGCTTTTCAATATCCGCAGGGGCCGCGTTCATCAATGCAAGGAAGCCGCTCATGGCATTTTTACCAACCAGCGTTTCCGCTGCCGCCGCCTTCTCCGACTCGGAAAGCCCCGCAAAGGCCGTCCGGCAGTCTGCCAGAATATCCGAAAGGTCGCGCATGGAGCCGTCCGCATTGGCAGTAGCCACTGTCACCTCGCCGATATTCGAGCCACAGATTTTCACCTCGCCCGAAAGGCTGTTCATAATCGTGCGCAGGGACGTACCCGCCTGAGTAGACTTAATACCGGCGTTTGCCATCAGGCCAATAGCCTCCGCAGTATCCTCCGCCGAGAACCCCAGCGCTCCGGCAATGGGCGCACAGTATTTGAACGTCTCACCCATCATGGAGACATTCGTATTGGCATTGGAAGAAGCTGCCGCCAGAATATCTGCAAAATGGCCGGAATCCTTTGCCGACAATCCGAAAGCGGTAAGCGCATCCGTCACAATATCCGAGGTAGTAGCCAGATCCTCACCGGAAGCTGCAGCGAGGTTCATAATGCCCTCAATACCGGAAAGCATATCCTCCGTTTTCCATCCGGCCATCGCCATATAATTCATAGCCTCGGCGGCCTCCGAAGCAGAAAACTTTGTTTTCGCTCCCATCTCACGGGCCTTCTCCCGGAGTCTGTCTAAATCATCCCCCGTCGCCCCGGATACCGCCGCCACCTGGCTCATGGCGGAATCAAAATCAGCCGCTGTCTTTACCGCCGCCGTACCAAGCCCGGCAACCGCCCCCGTAACCGGCAGGAATTTCTGCCCCACGGAGGAAATATTATCCCCCACCGTTTTCAGCTTCTCGCCCGTAGCAGCTATTTTTTGTACCGCCGTAGCTGACTGGTTCGCCTGCTGCTCCAAACTTTTCAGGGCATTTTCCGTCTCAATGATCTCCCGCTGGAGAGCGTCGTACTGTTCCTGGGAAATCTCCCCATTCGCAAGGGCCGTATTTGCCTGCTCCGCTGCCATTTTTAAGGTTTCCAGCTTTTCCTTCGTTTCCCTTACCGCGTCCCCAAGAAGCCGGTGCTTTTGCGCGAGCAGCTCCGTATTGCCCGGATCGAGCTTCAACAGCTTTTCCACGTCCCGGAGCTGGGACTGGGTATTGCGGATTTCCGTATTGACGCCCTTCAAAGCAGTCTGCAATTTTGTGGTATCGCCACCGATTTCCACAGTAATTCCCTTGATCCTGTTTGCTGCCACTCAAAGCACCTCCCTCCTAAAATGGCATGAAAAAAGCCCGGATTTCTCCGAGCCGCAAAGATAAACTGGTAATTTATAGAATTTTTATTCTCCTGTAATACAATAGCTTGCCTTCCGCATACAATAGTGATATAATAAATACACAGCGAACACGAAAGGAGATGTTTCTATGGCACTGGCTACTTTAACCGCAAGAGTAGACGAAAAAGACAAGGCCAGCTTTGATACGTTCTGCTCCAATGTCGGCCTGAATACTTCTACCGCGATCAACCTCTTTGTGAAAGCAGTTTTACGCGAGAACCGCATCCCATTTGAAATCACACAGGCTCCTGATCCGTTTTTCTCCGAAGCCAACATGGCTTATGTCAGGAAATCCGTACAGGAATTGAAAGCAGGGAAGGGCACCGCACATGAGCTGATCGAGGTGGCGGATGAGTGAAAAAATATGGTCTGACGATGCCTGGGAGGATTACCTCTACTGGCAGACACAGGATAAAAAAACATTAAAGCGTATCAACCAGCTCATTAAGGATATAGAGCGCAATGGCTGTATGGAGGGTATCGGGAAACCCGAACCCCTCACGGGCGATCTGCAGGGCGAATACAGCCGCCGTATCAATGAAAAAGACCGCCTCGTATACCATATGGAAGACGGGCGGATTTACATTGCACACTGCAGAGGCCACTATGGAGATAAATAAGCCCGTATAGTCCCCGCCTGAAACAGACGGGGATTTTCCACTCCTTAAAATGTGCCGGAAAACAGGCTAAAATAAATCGAAATCGCTCTGCGTTGCCAGCGTCGCATACTTACACTCATCATTCCTGCTCTCCGCGTACATATCATTTACCAGCCCAATCGTAAGCAAATCAAGGTCACGGATAGAAAGCCCAAGCTGTACGCACCGCAGCAGGAATAACGGGGTTGTCATCTGGCGGTCAGTTGGGCGAAGTTTTTTTTAGACTGCACATCCGTCTGCACGTTCAGCCCCCATAACTCGATCAGCTTCGGTAGCACCTGATAAATGGAGAAGGTATTAAATTCATCCAGCCACTCCTCCGGCGTATCCGGGATAGACGGATCAGCATGTTTCGCCATAACGTAAGCAATATTCTCAAACATTTCCAAAGAAAACAGGTCAAGGTTCGAGCTGTTTTCATCCCCATTCCCGATAGCCTTCTCCAACGCGCTCAAATCCTTATAAATATCCCGATGGAATTTCATACGGTAAATCCGGGGAATGGCGGCGGAGGCGCGAAACGCCACAGGCCGCCCGTCAATCTCAATATTCTGCTTCATGCTCATACCGTTTCTCCCCCTTCCGTAGAGCCGCCCGTACCACCTGCAGGCAGGTATACCGCATCATACCATCCTGTATAGGTGGCTGCCGTAGTATCATCCCCCGTCCTTGCCTTCACATATCCGCTCGCCAGCGGGGAAGCCTTAATGGCCAGCGTTTCCGTCTGTACCTCAATCTCCTCCTCATTGGTCTTGGATTCAATGTTCGGCCTTGCTGCCGAACAATGATACAGGACATGGCGGATTTTGCGAATATCACCGTCAAACTCAAAGAGCAGCGCAAAATTCGCTGTTTCCACATTCGCATTTTCCACCAGCACCTTATTTTCATCCAGCGATTCCTTCAATACATCCGTCCGGAAGCTCTCCGGCACCATCGCCAGCTCCAGATCACCCTCATACCCCATGTTATTGGAAATCGTATAATACGCATAGCCGTCTGCATAGAAATTAGACGGCTCCCCGTTCGGTTCCAGGGAAAGGGAAACCGCGCCCGGCATTGCCACCGGTTTCGCAAAGGTCACATTCCCCGTATCGTCCGCCGTAATCAGTGCATAATGCACGTTACAGATATTAAATTTAACTTTATTTTTCTTGGACATTGTTTTCTCCTTCCAGTTCAAAAGAATAAAGGACTTCGTACAGCCGTTCGCTTTCGATCCATGTCTCCGTCTTCCCGTAAAAAATCCCACAGGCGTCCAGAAGGCCATCCAACCGACTCTCCAAGCCCAAATCCTTATAATCCGTATACAGCTCCAGCCGCACCCCGCTGATCTTGAAATACACCCGCCCATCAGCAGCAAAATGGTTGCTGCCTGGCAGCAGGTAGCAGATAAACGGAGGCTCCGGCGCTTCCCCTTCTGCAAAATGGTCATATGCGAAAGGAATACCAAACTCCTTTAGAATTGCCAGCAATCTATCCATTCCCAAGGCTCCTCTCAATTTCTTCCTCAAGCTGGCGGATACCCCTTTCTTCAGCCGGTGCAATATGCGCCCTGCCGGACACCCGCCCGCCGCCGCGCTTTGCATGGCCAAATTCCAGCAGATGCGCCAGCCAGTAACGGTTCCTGGAATATACCGTCACCTCTAAAGAATTGGACGTTTCCCTCACGGTCTTTACCGCCCAGCTCTTGGCATAGGCACCTGTTCTTTTTGGGGCATTTTGAGAAATTTCTTTCCGCACAGTAGTTCCCGCATTTTTTACCCCTTTTTTCAAATCCTCCGTAGCAAGATCAGCGTATTCCTCCAACGCTTCCATGATGGCATCTGCCATCCCCCCGACGCTCACCCGTTCCGCCATACCTACCGCCTCACTTTCCGGCATTTGAATTTCAGGGCATTCTTCCTAAACCGCAGATGGTCGATAGAAAGAATATTATACAATTCCCCCTGAAAGAGAATCCGGTATCCCGTCACATCCACCGCCCATACAGCCCTGCAATAGCGGACAGTAAAAGCAATGTCCGCATGATCCACCGTAAGGCCTGCCGCCTCCTCTTCCGTACCGCCCTCATTGCTCACCGTAGCATGGCAGCCGTAATAGTCCGCCCATTCATTCCTGTGGTTTCCGACTGCATCCGCAACAGCCACACATTTTTGAAACATAATTTTAACATTCAACGCTGCTATATCCATCAGAAGCCCTCCCGCCGGATGCCAAAAAGCAATGCCCTAAGAGTAAGCAGCAATTCCCTATGGTCGGCCTCCTCCCGGTGCTCATACAGGTAAGCCACCGTATACAGGACAGCGGCCTTTGCATTATCGGCATCCCCGGAAAAGTCCGCTTCCTCTGAAATCCTCGCCACATCCATACAGATATTCTGGGCTGCCGCAAGCAGGCTAAGAAGAAGCGAATCCTCATCCCCCGAATCCACCCGCAGATATTCCTTTGCCTCATCCAACGTTACAATCATCACATACCCTCATTTCCATATGGGCGGCCAGCCATACACAGGCCGCCCATGACAATCATGAAGCACCTAAGATCAGGCGGCCTTCTGCTGCAGCACCTTTACCGCCTCTGGCAGAATCAGCCTGCCGTCCACGCGCTGGGTAGCAAGGAAGCCCACCTGCCCGGTCGGGGCAAACAGCTCGCCAAGGCGTCGGAAAGAGCGGCCCTGCCTGTCGGCCACCCAATAATAGGAAAGGTCGCCGAACAAAACGGATTTCGCACCGGCTTCCAGCGCAGGCATGAAAGCGGAAGTATAGACCGGGCGGCCCATCAAGGTATCCGGGGTTGCCGCAGTAAGGGAAGGCTGCCACAAATACTGGCCGTTGCTGTCCTTGAGCTTGCGCAAAGCCTTCACCGAAGCGTCGTTCATCAGAAATACCGCGTTTTTCCTATAAGGCGCTTTCAGGGAATAGAACAGGTCAAAGATTTCATCCGCCGTAAATGCCGCCGCACCCGCAGCGGTAACGCCAACCTCCGCACCGCCCGTTGCCGCCAGTACGCCCAGCGGCTTTCCGGTGCCGTCGCCGGTGAAAAAGGCTTCCTCCTCCTTATTGCCGATCCGGCGGGCAAATTCGCGGGAAATGTAGGCTTCGAGGTCAAATACGCTGTCATTAATCAGCTCCTCGGAAACCTTAATCATGGTTCCCAGCTTATAAGCCCCAATGGATACCTGCGAAAAGCTGTCATCACTCTCCGGGATTGCGCCCTCCTCGTCTACCCAGGAAGCCGTCCCCTTGGAAGCCACCACCGGGATCTTCCGGTCGCCGGAGCTGGTCTGGATCACATGGGCCAGAGTACGGAAAATGTTCTGCTCCTCCAGAGCCTCCACCAGAGTACGCTCAAATTCATCCGGCACCAGATACCCGCCCTCGGAATCTGTACCCACCTGCAGGGCGTTCAAAACCTCATGGCCCGGCATTTTGCTCCTCATGGCATTCCAGAAGGATTTCCGGTATTCCGAAGAAGCGCGGCCTGCTTTTTCCTCCCCGGCGGCAGCGGCAGGCTTGCCGGTGATCGGCGTATTGACCGGCTTATTAAGCTCCGCGTCCAATGCCTGCTGGCGTTCCAGACGGTCAATCTCCTTACCAAGATTTACCACGTCGGCCTCCATTCTTTCATAGGCCGCCACATCCTCAGCGGACAAAAGGCCGTCCGCCCCGCGCTTGGAATCCAGAAAAGACTTCGCGGCCTCCCAAGCCTTTGCCCTTTTCTCCCTCAGTTCCAAAATCTTGTTCATAATAAAATCCTCCTTAAAATTTCAATAAATTAAGCCGCTGATACAGCGGCCCGGCAGGTTGTTTCTGTTCCGTTTTCTTATGCGGCAGTTTGTTCAGCAGGCTGTTCGTCACCGCTCGGCGCGAGAATGCGAAGCTCGCCGGTTCGGGCGGGGTATCTTCCTGTGCGGCGAACAGCAGGCCATCGGCAAAGCCGAGTTCCACTGCTTTGTGGGCGGACAGCCATGTTTCCGCATCCATGAGGTGTGAGAGCCGCGCCCTCGACAGCCCCGTTTTGATTTCATAGGCATTGATAATCGACTCCTTTACTTCGTCCAGCAGGGCAATGGCTTTCTTCATTTCTTCCGAATCGCCGATTGCCACAGTCAGCGGGTTATGCACCATCATTAAAGCCGTAGGTGCCATGAGGATGGTGGTTCCGGCCATTGCCACCACACTGGCTGCGCTGGCGGCAATGCCGTCAATCTTTACCGTCACCGCGCCCCTGTAATCCATGAGCATACTGTAAATCTGAGAGGCCGCGATGCAGTCGCCGCCCGGCGAATTGATCCAGACAGTAATGTCACCTTCCCCGGCCATCAGCTCGGCCTTAAAAGCGGCAGGCGTCACATCATCGTCAAACCAGCTTTCCTCGGCAATGGTGCCGTTCAAATAAAGAGTGCGGCCCCCGTCAGAGTTCCGCACCCAGTTCCAGAATTTATTCACTTCTTTCCCTCCGTTTCCGCGCCATTTCCCTGCGCTGTTTTCGCAAAAAGCCCGGCATCCGCCAGCCTCGTCATGGCCCCATTCACCAGATACAGATCACCGCCAAGCTCCTCCGGGATACGGTCAAGGTTTTCCAGCTCCCTTATATCGTTGGCACTCATCCAGCCATTCTGCCGGGCAACCGCATACCCATTCATGCGGCTTTCATAGTCACCGCGCAGAAGCCCCTCCACATTGAAGCGGATAAAATACTCCTGCTTCTCGCTATCTAAAAACAAGCGCCGCGCCATGCTCTGCTCCCAGCGCACCAGCCACGGCTCCAAAGTATATTTGACAAATTCCAGCGACTGCTGCTCAATGTTGGAAAAGCTGGATTTCTCCAAATCGCCAACCATGTGGGGCGGCACCCGGAAAATCCGGGCAATTTCATTGATCTGGAATTTCCTCGTTTCCAGAAATTGCGCCTGCTCCGGGGAAATACCGATAGGCTGGTATTTGAGGCCCTCCTCCAAGACCGCGATCTGGTGGGAATTTGCGCTGCCACGGAACAGCTTATTCCAGCTCTCCCGCACCTTATCCGGGTTTTTGAGTACGCCGGGATGTTCCAGCACACCGCCCGGAGCCGCATCATTTGCGAAAAATTTCGCCCCATATTCCTCCGTGGCAATCGCCAGCCCCACGGCATTTTTCGCCATGGCAAGCGGCGAATAGCCCACGATCCCGTCATAGCCAAGGCCGGGGATATGGAGCACCTGCTCCGGCGGCAGATATATCTGCCCGTTTTCGTTATCCACCGGGGAATCATCCGATCCGCGTGTATAAAGATAATAAAGCTGGCCTTTACTATCCCGGTCAACGGTCATTTGGGAAGGCATGAGCGGATACAGGCCAATCACCTCGCCCCTGCCGTTTCGGATAATCTGCGCGTAAGCATTGCCGTATAAGAGCAGGTGCCCCATCAGCGTTTCCCGAAAATTGAATGAGGTCATTTCCGGGTTGGGTTCATCATGGAGCAGGTGGTACAGCGGATGGTCAAGTGCCTTTTCCTTGCTTCCCTTCTCCGTATAGCGGTATACATGGAGGGGAAGCCCCGCCACCGCCTCGGATAAAACACGGACACAGGAATACACCGCCGTCATCTGCATAGCCGTCCGCTCGTTCACCGGCTTACCGCTGGTAGAGCTTCCAAAGAAAAAAGAAAAGCGGCTGCCTCCCAGCGCGTCCCTCGCCCGGCGCAGCTCCTCCGGCTTATCCCGCGCAAAGAACATACGGGTAAAAATATTCATAGCAGCAAAAGCCCCCTTTCGTCATAAATGGAAGCGCCGGTCATGCCGCCGCCCCGGACAGCCCGGTCAAGAGCCATGATCGTCGCCACCGCGCCGTCAATCTTCTCCGTGGATTTCTCCTTATCCGGTTTTAGATTGCCCGCCGGATCAGTGCGCACATGAATGTTATCCATCATCCACCGCAACACCGGGTGGCCTCCATGGGCGATCTGTTCATCCAGCGTCAGGCGCATAAGCTCCTTTGTGGGCGGCGACATATCCTTAAAGCCCTGTCCGAAGGGAACCACCGTAAAGCCGAGTCCCTCCAGGTTCTGCACCATCTGCGCCGCGCCCCAGCGGTCAAAGGCAATTTCCAGAATGTTGTACTTCGTGCCAAGCTCCTCAATGAAGGATTCAATGAAGCCATAATGTACCACATTCCCCTCGGTGGTTTTCAGATACCCCTGCTTTTCCCACACGTCATAGGGGACGTGATCCCGGCGCACCCGCAGCTCCATATTGTCCTCCGGTATCCAGAAAAACGGCAAAATGATATATTTGCCGTCCGAATCTTCCGGTGGGAATACCAGCACAAAGGCCGTTATGTCCGTTGTGGAGGAAAGGTCGAGGCCGCCATAACACCTCCGGCCCCGCAGGGCTTCCGGGTTTACGGCAAAGGCACATTTATCCCACTTCTCCATAGGCATCCACCGGACAGCCTGCTTTACCCACTGGCAGAGGCGGAGCTGACGGAACAGGTTTTCCTCGGCAGGATTCTGCCTTGCGCTCTCGCAGGCCGCTTCCAGCTTCTCCACATCCACCGTAATGCCGAGGGACGGGTTGGCCTTTGCCCACACTTCATGGGAAGTCCAGTCATCCGCCTCGTCCGCACCATAGATCACCGGATAAAAAGTCGGATCAATCTTCCGTCCGTCCAGAATATCCCGCGCTTTCTGGTGTACCTCATAGCAGATCGAGTTGGTATCATTGCCCGCCGTAGTAATCAGAAAGTATAAGGGCTGCTTTCTGGCGTCGCCGGAGCCATGGGTCATAACATCATAAAGCTGGCGGTTGGGCTGCGCATGAAGCTCGTCGAACACAACCGCATGGACGTTCAGACCATGCTTGGTATAGGCTTCTGCGGATAACACCTGATAGAAGCTCCCCAGCGGCTTATAGATCAGCCGCTTTTGGGACAGCACCGGCTTAATGCGGGATTTTAACGCCGGGCATTGCTCCACCATGCCGCAGGCCACGTCAAAGACAATCGACGCCTGCTGCCGGTCAGAAGCACACCCGTAGACCTCGCCGCCGTATTCCATGTCCCCGCAGGTAAGGAGCAGCGCCACTGCAGCGGCCAGCTCCGATTTTCCCTGCTTCTTGGCAATCTCCACATAAGCGGTATTAAACTGGCGGTATCCGCTTGGCTTCACAATGCCGAACAGGTCGCGGATGATCTGCTCCTGCCAGTCGATCAGCTCAAAATTCTGCCCGTACCACTCACCCTTGGTATGTTTCAGACAGCCGATAAAAGCAACGGCCAGTTCCGCCAGCTCCTCGTTATAATGGGAGCCGTCGGCCATGAAACGGGTGGGCCGGTAGGTCTTTAATTTTCGCAACGGCAAACGCCTCCTTCCTGCAAAATGCCATCAAAAAAGGAACCTCCCGGAAAGGAAGTCCCTTAAAGATAATTTTTAAGTTTTACTAATATTTAATAACAATGATGGGCTATATACGCAATTTCCCCAATTGCATCCCGCAGGCCGCTTTTGATATTCTGCTCTGCGCCAACCTGCGGATTGGGCCTGCCCTCCACTACCATGTAGCACTCAATGATATCCCCATCCGGCCTGCGGGCGTGAAGCCATTCCATATCCGGCATAGAAGAATCCAGATCAATGATGAAGCAGTTTTCCTTTTCCTCCAAATAGTCCAGATACCCCCAGCGGATACAAATACGGCTCTTGCTGATACTTTTCACAGACCAGCGCCAATTTGTGTCCTTCTCATTTTCCTTTGCTATCAGCCCGCAGATATAGTCCTTATAATTTTGTAAGTCGATCATGGGTAATTCCTCCTTGTTTTTGGTGTGACACAGATTACTCTGGAACGCCCCATAAGACAAGGCTCACCGACGAAAAAAGCCCGTTTTCGAGCTTTTTTCTATCCCAATATCAGTTCATTTTCGCCTTAGGGAAACGGGCCAGAAGCCGTTCCCATATACCGCCGGTGCCACGGGCCGCCTCCTCCATTACCGCGCCAAAGGGAAACCGATAAAGCGCCATCCCGCCGCCTGTATCCTCGTTTACCCATATCTGGTCTGCCTGTATATCCAGTATAAAATAGCAGGCGAAACCGGCGGCCCTGTGATCTGCTATGTCATACCATGCTGTCTCGGATATTTCCTCTGCCTGCGGTATCCGCTCTCGCATCGGGAGAGGAACCCCGGCTGCACTGGCGCAGGTTTCATAAAGGAAGCGGGCGAAATCCACAAGCCCCGTAACCTCCGGGCTTACAAAATACCGGGATTTTCCATCGCCTTTCAATTCAAAAGCACACCCTTTATTCTCCATTTTCCGTCACCTCCACAAAATAAAAATGCTCCAAGGCCCCGCCGTCAAAGCCATGCGCCAGAAGGCAGGCCTCCGCCTCCGGCTGGTTTGGGAATATACGAGGCTTTTCTTTATCATCCAGAAGATATTCCAGCTCCTCATTTACGGTGATACCGTCCACCGGGCGGGCCACCATGACCGGCGGCAGGTACAGGCCATCCTGCTCCTCTGCCTCAAAGCTATACAGATCCTCGTCACAATGGAAGCATTGATAGCTGTACTCCGGGTTATCCGATTCATACACCGGATGCCCACAGCGGCGGCAGACCATATCCGTATTTTCATACCAGCAGCCCTCATGGAAAATCCCGCTCATTCCAAATCACCGCCTTCCAAAATGTGGATTTTGTCCTCGCCATAAACTACACCAAGGCCAGAGCCGCAATCCCAGCTCACAAAGACCGTCCCCGTATCATCCACGGATTCCACGGTTCCCCGGTCACCGGGCTTTAACCTACTGTAAGGGTCATTCATAGAAACCAGTTCCACCCGCGTCCCCACCGGGTAGCGGGCGCGTACCGCCTCTACAATCTCTTTTCTTGGAAATACCATCAACTATACCTCCTTTGCCCTGCGGCCACGCTTTCCAGAATGGATACCGCGCTGTCAACACCTTCCCATGCGTTCTTCGTGAGAGTCTCCCGGCCAATCCTGCCGCTAAAAATCCCAAAGCGGATACGTCCGGCCTGCTTCTTAGCCTTTTTCATACAATGCCGGTACAGCTCCTGTGGGCTTGGGCTTTCAGGGAGCGCAGGCATTTTCACCGCCTGCTGCCCGCAAATCCGGCAGAGGATAATGTCAAGCCATTCGTTGATATAATCCACGTCCAGCGCAGTATCCATATCCACCGAAAGCCTGCCCTCCGGTATCCGCGCAAGGTGGCGGGCGATCCGGTGTATCCTCCGGATACCCGACACCACATCCCCGTATTGCTCATTACTCAGCACAGCCGCACCTCCTTCGTCTGTTTTCCTTGCCATTACCAAACCTCCTTAAATTTTGGTGTGACACAGATTACTCTCAGGCCACCCAAAATACAAGAGCCGCAATGGAAAAAGCCCGTCACCGGGCCTTTTCTTTACGCCTTTTTCATTGTCAGGCCTTCCAGCGTGGTATAGCTGCTTACGCGCTGGGTATACGGCCCGGCGATCTGCCAGCCTGCCGCCAAAAATAAGTGGATGGTACGCATAAGGGCGGTAGAAGTATCGCAAAGGTTCAGCTCGCGGATACCCGCCTTTTCCAACTCCACCATGTACCCGTCAAAGTCGCTCTCCCAAACCATGTCTTCAATGGTAAAAGCTGTAAGCCTATGCTCGTTAGTCCTGAAATAGTCCTGCAGTACCCGGCAGAGCGCGTACTCCTCCGGGGCCGCCTTGCGGTTCTGGAAATAAGCCATTTTCTCTGTTAAATATCCGTTCTGAAAGCTGCTGATTACGTCCATTTTCGTCATGTGAATGACCTCCTTCATTTGATGTGAGCAGAGATTACTCTGGAACACCTGATAAAGCAAGCCTCACGGACAAATTTCTGAAACATAATTTTTAACAAGACAGGCCTTATCACCGGTAAACTGCTCCCAGCGCATGATAGCAAGGTCGCAGTTTTCCGGCTCGCTATCCATGGCAAAGCAACGCCGCCCGCTCTGCTCCGCTGCGATCAGCGTCGCCGCCCCGCCACAGAACGGATCAAGCATCAGAGCGCCTGGATCGCTGTGCATTTTCATACAGCGCCACGGCAGCTCCACCGGAAGCAGCACAGCGCCGTCCGAAACCTGCGGGACAGCAGACATTTCCCATACACCCGCATAGCCCCACTTGCGGCGTTCCTCTTTGGTAAGGCGTTTCACAAAGCGGTAATTATGGGACGCAAAGGCCGACACCCACGAAGCCTCCGACTGGTTGACCTCCTCGGCCTCCTCCCCGGCAAAAGCCGCCACATACTCAAACTGGCGCTGGGGCTTTACACTGTTCAAATGGGTGGAACCGGCGCGGGCAAAAGCCCCCTGCTTCTTCCATACCCGAATCCAGAGGGGCCGGAAATTACAGTCAGCAAACAGCTTCATGCTGTAAAAGCCCGTTGGCTCCACATACTGAGAGCCAGTGGAAAACAGATCGTCGATATTCCAGCAGACAATAGGCGCATACCGGCAGAGGTTTCCGACAACCGCCGCCATCCGTTCCAGCCATGGGCCAAGGCCGTCCTTCTTGTATACCGCCGCCCCAAGGGCAGGAGGGGCCGCCATGGCAAAGGCCACCTGCTCTGTCCCCATCAGCCGCTCATAGGAATCTGCCAACGCCGGATCGCCGCAATAGAGGCGGTGGCTTCCAAGCTCCCATAAGTCGCCGGGCTTTGTAATGGCCCCGCCTGTGGCTTCCATTTCCACCGCCGCTTTCTCCCGGTCAAAATCATCCTCCACCGCTTCCGCAGAATAGAATTTGTTCATCAGGGCATCAATCTCCTCCGCGTCAAAACCGGTCAGAGATACGTCAAAGTCCGAAGCGTCAAGGTCGGCCATGACCTCCGCCAGCTTCCCTTCGTCCCAGCCGCCCTGTATCCGGTTGAGGGCAAGGTTCAGTGCCTTTTCCTTTTCCGGCCCCAAATCCACCACAACACAGTCAATCTCGGTTTCCCCCATATCCAGCAAAACCTTCAACCGCTGGTGGCCACCCACAACATTGCCGGTGGTCTCATTCCAGACCACCGGCTCCACAAAGCCAAACTCCTCAATAGAGCGTTTCAGTTTTTCATAGTCCCTATCGCCGGGTTTCAAATCCCGGCGCGGGTTATAGGCCGCCGGATTCAGCCAGGCGGCACTCACTTTCTGTATTTGCATCTTCTACCTCCTCCGGGTTCCACCCGCATACCGGGCAGGGCTTTTCTTCCCCTGCCATATCATAAATTTTTCTGCAATACGGGCAATACTGCCACTCATTATTCCGGTACTGCTCGTCGATCCACGTTTCCGGGCTCTGCCAGTCCACCGCATAGAAACACTCGCGGGCAAATTCCTCCTGCCCGTTGCACATATCCAGAAAATCCTGCCGGGTATAGGCCCCATCGGAAAGCTCCGGCACATAGCAGACCTTATCCGGGTCATGCAGAAAGGCGGCCTCGTTCTTGAATACAAAGCCCTGCCGGTAATAGCCCCGGTCAACCACCGTCTCCGTATCGTCTGTTCCCGGCGTATAGCTGCCAACTTTCAAATAATTCTCGCTCATATAAAAATCCCTCGCTTTCAAAATGTGACGACAGATTACCCTGAAAGCCCGCAAAAAGCAAGGGCGTTGCTTTTGGAGCGCGGAGGCCGGAATCGAACCGCCAGTTCCCGCCGGTTGGCGGGCAGTCTGCCTTTAGCTTATCCGCGCATGATAGCCGGGGCATCATTCCTGTCCCGGCGTGAGTATGCTGTGCCGCTCTGCCTGCGATACCTTCTCGCCTTTATACATCCCGGCTCCCAGCTCGTCGATTTTGGAAAAGGGAATCTCCGGCACCGTCAGATCCAGCCGCTTGGCCTTGTCTATGAAATAGATATAGCGGAGCTGGTAGCCGGGAATCGGTATTGCTCCCACATAGTCCAGATATTTTTTGAAATTATAGGTGCCTCCTGTCACATCAAAAAAGGTCAGACCGCCCAGCTCCTTTCGCGGGGAAGTAGGATTGCTCGCCAGCGTCATTTTATGGACGCGGGTGCCATCCGGCAGCTCCGCAAGGTTCAGGTTTTCCTTAATGCCGGTCAGGACAAAATTGCTGGCCCGGTAGATCGTGCCGTCGCCGCAGGAGCAGGCGTCTGCAAAGCTGATGATCCATTTAATCTGCGGTGCATATTTCTTGATAAGCCGGATGCTCATAGAAATAGCGCGGCTCTCGGAATTGCGGGGAAGATAGCTGTCAAAGGCCATCCGGTTCAGTTCCAGAAATTCATTCCAGCCGGTATCCTTTACAAGCCCGATAATTTTTGACTTATCAAGGCTCGGCCCATAGGACATAACGCCATGGAGCTGGCCGTCTAAAAATACGCCAAAGTGCAGGGTGCTGTTATTGACAACCTTCCCGCTGTAATGGTGAGCCTTCATAAACGGCGTCGCCACCTTGGCGGGGATTACCTTCATTACGATTTCTTTTGCTCTACCCATGGCGCGTCCTCCTTTCCCACATGGCGCTCGGCCAGTGTCATTTTCTCGCCTTTATACATCCCGGCCCCCAGCTCGTCAATATGGGAGTAAGGGATTTCCGGGACGGTCAAATCCTTTCGTTTGCTCTTGTCTATGAAATAGATATAGCGGAGCTGGTAGCCGGAGAGCAGAACGCCGCCTGCTGCCTCCATGTACCGGCCCCAGCTAAAATTGCCGTCAGTCACATCAAAGAAAGAACGCCCGCCCAGCTCCTTCCGGGGAGCCAGAGGGTTTGCTTCCAGCGTCAGCTTGTGTATCTTCGTGCCATCCGGCAAAAGGCAGAGTGCCTCGTTTTCCTTAATGCCGGTCAGAATGAAATTGCTGGCCCGGTAAATGGCACCATCGCCACAGGAGCAGGCGTCCGCAAAGCTGATGATCCACTTCACATGGGGTGCATACTTCTTTAAGAGTTTGATACTCATGGAGATTGCCCGGCTTTCCGAATTGCGGGGAAGCACGCTGTCAAAGGCCATCCGGTTCAATTCCAGATACTCATTCCAACCAGTTCCGGCCACCAGCGGCAGGATTTTGGATTTGTTCAGGCTCGGCCCATAAGACATAACGCCATGGAGCCGCCCATCCAGAAATACGCCAAAATGCAGGCAGCTATTATTAACAACCGTTCCGCTGTAATGGTGCTGCCGCATAAAAGGGTTTGCCACCTTGCCGGGGATCACTTTCAGACTAATTTCTTTTGCTCTGCCCATTGCCGCACCACCTCATAAACACCGTTGCCCTTCCGGTTCTCATTGCCGAAGGTTTCCCCGACCTCCTCATGGGCGTGGACGTAATCAATGCAGGCCATGATAAGCTCCGCCTGCTTGTCATGCAATGTCAGGCTGATCTGCTGGTAGGGCTTTTTCTCGCCGGAATCCAGCGTAAATTCCTCACCAAATTCCTCCTCGGAAATGCTCTCAAAACCAAAGATGCTCAAATCCTGCGCAATATCTGCCAGTTCCAGCGGGAGTAAATCCACGTCCCAAGTAGCAAGCTCGCCGACCTTGTTATCCACCAGCCGGAAGGCTTTGATCTGCTCCTCGGTCAGCTCGTCGGCAATAACACAGGGTACAGATTTCAAGCCCAAACGGCTAGCCGCCTTATATCGGGTATGCCCGGTGATGATCTCATGGTCAGCGGAAATCACCAAAGGGACAAGAAAACCATACTGCTTAATGCTGGCCGCCACCGCGTCCACCGCATTGTCATTTTTTCTCGGATTGTTTTTATAAGGGTGTACCTCCCCCAAGGGAAGCTGTAAAATATTCATGTTCGACCTCCGTTAAAATTATCTTTTAACCGCCGCGTCTGGCGGTCAGGAGCTTCTCCATCATATCGTCATGCGGGGTTGCCCCCTTGTACTCGGTGGAGCAATTCTCCCGGACAACTTGGTAAATCTGATACCACAGGTTATTTGCCTGTTTGGAAAAGCTCTGGCTCATGGAAACATAAGGCGAGGGGATGGCGTTCCCCGTGGTCGGGTGCTTCGCCAGAAAGCCAAACTCGGAAATGGCCTCCTCGCACTGTATCCACCGGGAGATCGCCATAGCGTACTGCTCCAAAATCTGCGCCGGTATCAGATACGCACATCCCCGCTCATTGAGCCAAGACCATGTGCGCTGGTAGATTTCCACGGCCAGAAGCTCCCTGCCGTTTTTCTGCCGGGCGGCCAGATAGTTACGGGGCGGCGGCATTTCCTCCCCTTGGAGGCTGGCCGTATCCGAAAACTCCATGACTGTTATTTTCCGCTTGCCCGGATTGCCTTCGACGATTTTATCTGCCAACGCTTTTTTCTTCTGGCCCGCGCCGATACGGGCTCCGCCGTGGCCGTTTGCCATGGCCGCCACCTCCTCTCTTGAAACTGCGGGCTATATACCCAACTTGAAAGCGCGATTTTTTGCGCGATACCCCCCGCCCGCTACCCGTGGGGGCCGACACGGAGATTTTCTCTCCCCCAGCCCTCAGCCGCGCCGTTCCCAGCGTCCACCCTCGCGGGCCGTAATCTCGGAATGGCACCGTTTGCACAAGGCCATTAAATTGCTCTCTACATGGGTGCCGCCGCGCGACAGCGGACGGATATGGTGAACCTCCTCCGCCGGTGTGATTCTGCCTGCCTTCCGGCACTCCTCGCACAATGGATGAGCCAAGATATACCTGTCACGAATCCGCTTCCATGCGCGGCCATAGCGCCGCTTACTGGCCGGATCGCGCTCATGCCTGTTATAATGCGCTGTAATCATCTTCTGGTGCTCCTCGCAATAGCGCCCGTCTGTCAAGCGCGGACAGCCCGGATAGGAGCAGGGGCGCTTGGGTTTGTATGGCATAGCTGCCGCCTCCTTTCATGGCATAGGAAAAGCCTCCGCGTACTGCGAAGGCTCCCTTGGTTCACTATTTCATGCTACCAGTATACCATACCGTAAAGCAAATAACGTGCCATCAAAGTGCCATCTTTTATTTCCCGAACAAAAGGATTGACATCCGTCTGAGCGCCTTTTCCCGGATGCGCTGAATCTGCCGCTCACTGAAATTGAGCTTTTCCTGCAGGCGGGCCGAAGCCCCGGAGCGCAGGCTGTCGCTCATGTAAAACTCCCGGAGCACCGTCTGCTCCATATCCGACAAGGTGGCCCATGCCGGTTCCAGCCAGTGCATATATTCTACCGCCTGCCGGTATCGCTCCTGAATCACGTCCAGCGTATCCAGAGATTTTACCAGCCGCTCCTCGCCAGCCTGCGGGTTCCAGCTTGTAGGCGGGCCGTTCATGGGCCTGCTTCCCACAGAGATCATCCGGTCGTAAAGCTCCTTCGTTTCCTGTGGGGTAATGTTGATAATATCCCGCATGGTGGAATAGTCCTGCAACGCCGCCACCGTAGCTGACGGCTTATTCAGATATTTCCAGGCAATCATACAAGCGCCTCCTTTCTGCTCTGGCCAAACCGCATCTTCAAATCCACCAGCGCGTCTATATCGCGGTCAGCCGCTTCCTCCATGGCCATCCATTCTGCTAAGCGGCCCTCCTTACGGAACCGAGCCGCCTCGGTCAGCTTTTTATTGATCTGCTCATTCAAGCGGCAGACCTGTTTCTGATATTCTTCAATCCCCATACAGGCCTCCTTTCTCCAAAATGGCAGCCCCTACCTCCTCCACCGAAGTCACCTTTACGGCCACGCCGCCAGCGGCCCGTATCTTTCCAAGGGTTACTTCCTGCAGCCGGGTAAGCCGCCCGCCAGGCTGCTTCACCTCGAAAGCGTAAAACCTGCCGTCCATGCAGGCGATTATATCTGGTATCCCCGCTGTGCCGTACATACCGCCGTGGGTTTTCCATGCAAAGCACCGGGGCTGTTTTTTCAAATACCGCAGAATTGCGGCAACAATCTCTTTCTCCATACCGTCCGGGCAGACGCCGCGCCGGAAAAACCGGATAGACCGGGAAATTACCACACTATATATATTTTTCTTAAAAATAAGGCTCTTTTCACCCCTCTGGCTTTTATGCGCAAGGAATGAACAATTCCCGGTTTTTCCGGTTTCCCCGGTCACGAAAACGTCAGTCAGCCCCCACACCTCCTTCCACATAGGCAAGGCCGCGCCAAACCCGGCGCTTTGAGAGCTTATCCCGCCCGCGCGTAATTTCCGGGAATCCGGCTTCCAGTTCTTTGTTGAAGTTGGTCTGAGATACCGGCTTCATCCCGGCATTGCCGCAATATTCCTTATACCGTAAGAACAGGTCATCCCGAACCGCAAAGGCTCTTTCATCCCGCCTGCAATACTCTTTAGCGAAAGACAAAACGCTATTTGATTCAATGCGGTATTTATCCAGCTCCGCCCGCGTCCGCTCGGTCTCGCTGAACGCATAGTCCGCCGCGATCAGCCGCTTTAATCCGGCCAACGCCCACATGAATATCCCGTCCCGCTCCGCTGCCAGCTTTTCCGCAAGGTTCGGATCACGTTTACTCTTGGGGACGGATTTCTCAAAGCGGATAATCAGGAGCCTCCGGTAAAAGCCTTCCGACCGGTCGCCATAATTGCGCGGTATCTCATTACAGGAAAACAGAAACCGGGCATAGGGCCGGAAGGAAAAAGGGTCTTTGTTCTTCCGTTCGGCGGTAATAAAATCCTCGCCAGTAAGCGCCTTGAACATCCCGTTATCGTCAATGCTCTTTGATGGCAGATCGGCGAAGATATTCGCCAGCTTGCCGAACAGCTCCGCCTTATTGAACCGGTCGCCAAGGTTCTGCCACGGAATATTGGAAACATTTTCGCTCCCCAGCAGGATTTCCTGTACCACATTAAGCAGGGTAGACTTGCCCGCATTGGGCGCTCCTACAAAGACAAAGGATTTCTGCGCCTTGTTCACCGGGATCAGCAGATATCCCAAAATCTCCTGTACCAGATAGATTTCCTCCCCGGCCAGCATACTTTGAAGATATTTCAGAAATTGCGGGCAGTCCGCATCCGGCATATAGGCCGCTTTGAGCTGGACGGTTGAATAATATTCCGGCGTATGGGCCTTGAAGCTGTCGTCAAGGGTATTGTATAAGCCGTTACGCAGGTTCAGGATAAAGGGATTGCTGTTGATCTCCATGATCGGCTTCATGATCAGCATTTTCCACTGGCCTACCGTATCGTTAATGGCCTGCATGGATACCGTCCTCGGAATCATAAGCTCCCGTACCCTGGCCGCCGCCACCATATCCTCACCCTCCCGATATACGCCGTCCTGATAGAAGAAAAAGCTGCTTGCCGCATAAAAAGCGTCCATATTCCCGGACAGGTGATTGGCAAGCAGGCCGGACAGAAAGCGTAAGCCTCCGCGCTCGGTTACTTCGTACCATTCCGGCAGCTCCGTATCCTGCGCCGCCTGCCGGGTTTCCTTATTTGCCGCATACGCCTTATACAGCTCCTTGTGATAGGAGATCAGCGCCTTTGCGTCCGGCGTTTTAAGCCTGAAATGCTGGCGCAGCTCATATTCAATAAACGTCCCCGCGTCCAGCGGTTCAATGTTATAGAGCGCCTCCTTCACAAACTGCTTTGCAGCCCGCACCGTCTCCACCGGGGAAGAAAAGACCTCCGCGCCGGAAAGGGCCTCCCGCAATTCGTCCAGCGCAAGGGGCAGGTAGCAGAGGGCCGCCGGGGCCTTACAGGTACAGGAGCCGTCCGCCATGCGCGGGCAGGAAAAGCCCTTCTCCCCGATATTCCTGCAGGTGATCGGCTTCGTGCCGCTGTTTAAGAAATGCCGTATTTTCTCCTGCGTTTCCGCCGCCTTATACTTTGGATAGCCTGCCGACAGCTCATGGATTGCCCGCTCGCCTCCCTCAAAAACAGCGAGGTTCGTAATCATGCTATACCAGTCATGCTCGGAAAGCGTGGCCGCGTCCTCCCTGCAATGCGCCATAAAGGCACAGCGTTTTAATACCAGCGAAAGGCCCTGCCGCGTCCCTTTGCTCTGTCCCACGCCCGACGGAGCAGGCTCGTTTTCTACCTTGGGCAGATAGGCCGCAAGCTCCGCCTGCGTGTAACGAAGCTCCGGGCGGAAATGGATACACTCCACCAAGACCGGCTCCTCCTTGCAATGGTAAAAGCCCGGCAAGCGCAGGACGCGGCTTTCATTGATACAGGTCTTATCCCCGCCAAAATAGGCCGCAAGCCCTTTCTGTATCCGGCGGAAAGCGGCCACGTCGCCGTCCTTGATAAGCCAGTAGGTATGCAGGGATTTCCGCGTCTTTACAATGAGCGAAGGCTCCAGCGGGAACGCTTCAATCTGTTTAAGCTGCTCCTCCATGGAAAGCTCGTCACATTCCATGAAATGAGCATTGATCCGGGAAATCTCGTTATCCTCATGGCCGCCGAAGTTCACCACAAAATAAATCCCCCGGTTCCTCTCATTATACTTCTTTAATGTATCCATAAGCCCGCCGATACCGGCAAGCGTCGTTTCCAGCTTGGCCCCTTTGAAGGTGCCGGTTTTCTTATCGTCAAATATCCGCAGGCAGATACGCTCCGACGGCCCGAAAAAGGGTCGAAGAAATTCTTCCAGCGGGACGTTCAATGCTTTTTTCATTATTTCTTCACCACCTCCATACAACGATCAGTAAAATACCGGACGGGGAGCTTCCGCTCCTTAGCCTTCGCAATCTCCACCGCCATCCCTTTTGAGATTGTTCGACCGAACACCCACACTTCCCGGCATTTACTCTGTAAAACCAGCCCGAAAAAGATGCCAAGCTCCCGCTGTACCGGGTCGTCCTCCTCCATGAATTGAGGGAACAAAAGGTGAGGCGCTATGGGGATACAGTTCTGCGATACCGCAAAGCGGCTGTATTCCCGCGCCCGCTCCGTATTGCGCTCTATATTCCCGGCATAGGGTGAGCAGATAAAGACCAGTGGTTTATATGCTGTTTTTTTCACCTCCCGCTCAATCCGGGAAAGGGCCTCGTATGCGGTAGGGTCATGATAGCCCTCGGAATTATAAAGATTTGCGCTCATGCCTCCACCTCCATTTCCACCAATTCCCCATAATTGACGCCTGCTGCCGCCTCAGCCACCAGCGGCACGTCAAATTCCGGGAAAGGCTTCTGTTCCATAATCCCCTTAATCAGCCGCCCGGCCTCTGCCACCTTATCCTCCGGCAGATAAAACACAAGGCTGTCATGGACGGTAAGGACGGGGAGAATCCACGGATACTGCGCCAGTACCGGAAGGAGCCTCGCCATTGCCATTTTTACAATGTCGGCGGCGGTTCCCTGTATGGGCGTATTCATGGCGCACCGCTCTGCAAAGCTCTTTTTACCCCAATCCTCGGAAACAATGTTCGGCAGATACCGCCTGCGTCCCAGCCATGTTTCGCTGTACCGGCGCACCCTTGCCTGCCGCTTTACTACGTCCTGCCATAGCGAAAGCTGGGGATACCCGGCTTTCAGGTTCGCAATGATCTCCTCGCAGGTTTCAAAGCTGGCGTCCAGCCCCGCCTTAAATTTCAGCGTCTTTTGCAGGCCGCGCGGAAACAGGCCATAGAATACGCCAAAGTTACAGTTTTTCGCTATGGTGCGCCGTTCCTTGAAATTCTCCGCGTTTTTATCCGCCGCCTGTTCCACCGGGATATGGTAAATGACCGAGGTGGTCTGCGCATGGATGTCACCGCCGTTTTTGTAGGTTTCCAGCATTTTTTCATCCCGGCAGTAGAAAGCACCGACGCGAAGCTCCACCTGCGAATAGTCCAGTTCCATGACTGCACACCCGGAGGGTGCAATGAGCAGATTGCGGATACCGATGGGGTCGCTGCCCTTGCGGGGCATATTTTGAAGGTTCGGATTGCGGGCGGCAAACCTCCCCGTTTCCGTCCCCAGCGGCATAAGGTCAGGATGGATACGGCCTGTGGCATTGTTCACATGGCGCATATAGCCATCCAGATATGTCCCCTTGATTTTCCCCCAGCGGCGGTATTCCTGCACCAGTTCAAAAAGCCGGGTAAGCTCCGGGCGATTCTCCCGACACCAATCCGCCAGCCGGATCATGGTTTCATCATCCGCCGCCTCCTGATACTTGGCCGTGGTTTTTAAGACCGGCAGGCCGAGGTCATGAAAAAGATAGCTCTTAAACGCAGAGGTGGAGGCATTGGCCCCAATCTCCACGTCGCCGATCATAAAGGCGATTTCCTCCCGGATTTTTGCAAGGCGCTCCTCGGCCTGCGCCTGCTTTTCCTCCATGGCCGCATGATCCATCAAAAGGCCGTTATAACGCATAATGCCGCAGTATACGGCAGTGGGGCTTTCCACCTGCTCCACAAGAAAGCGGTGCTTCGGGAGATACCGGTCAAACCAGCCATTGAACAGGTGATACAGCCGCAAGGCATAGTCGCTGTCGGCACAGGCATAGCGCACGGTTTCCGTATCCTGTGGGGATAATTCGTCAAAAAACCTTCCATCTGTCACTGTACGGAAATCCGGCAGTTCCACCTCGAAAAGCTGCGGCACCAGCGTTTTCAGCCCACTGTCCGAAAGGCCCCGGAAAGCGGTGCTGCTCTTTAAGGTAAGCTGGGCCGCCGCTATGGTATCATAGACCGGTGCCTGCACCACCACGCCCAGCGCATACTGGAACATGGCCTCAAAGGAAAGGTTGTGGGCCACCTTCACCACAGCGGTATTTTCAAAGAACGCGCCCCGCAGGTATTCCATAACCGCCTCCGGCCTGCCGATATTCCTCCCGGTCTTATGCCGCAAAGGGACATAGATTGCGCTGCCCTCCGATACGGAAAAGCTCACGCCGGTAATCGTTGATTTATGCGCATCCAACGCAGCCTTTTCCTCGGCACGGTATGCCTCCATGGGCGAGGTTTCAAAGTCAAAGGCCACAATGGCGGCCCCGGCCAGATAGTCCTTTATCTTTTTCAATGTCGTTACACAGGAATAGTCCATATTTCCTCCATTCTGCCCGAAAAGCGGAGGAGGCCGGGCGGCCCCGCTCCGCAGCGGGCGGTTCGCTATTGAAGTGGCGGGATGATCTCGCCGGTTTCCGGGTCTACAAGCGGCTCCTCTGCTTCCACAGGCTCCTCCGCATCAAAGCCAATGCGGCGGCTGTATCCCTTCACCTGATCGGAGAGCTTGGTAATCAAAATCTGCTCCTCGCTGGTAAGGGGCCGGTCAATGGAAAACTGTGCCTGCGAGTAGGCAATGCCGCTGTTATTCGTGGCCTTCTTCAAAGAAAACCGGGTGACAACCGAGTTGCTTTTCCGGCCCTTACTAAGCAGGCGCTTGATGTAGCGGGAAAACTCTTTCATTGAACCGGTCGGCAGGGACAGGATCAGTGGGAACAGCTCGCCCTCTCTAAGCAGGAATACACGGCGGCGGGTTTTGCAGGCTTTGCTGTTGTTCTCGCCGGAGCCAAACTGATTTAAGGGGCAATTTGCGCAGACGCCGCCCGGATCGCCCTCCCCGGCCACGCCGTCAAAGCTCCCGCAATCGGGCGGGTTACTGCCGCCGGTATATTTCTCCTTGTAATACTGCAGTACCGGGTGGTGATACAGGATCACCGCCGAAAACTCCTTCACGGTTTCCGGCTCGTCGGCCTCGTCGCCGGGAAGCTCGAACATAATGGCACCGCCCGCCGGAATCTTCACCCGGTCAAAGCCGCCCTCCAAGCCTTCCAGCTCCTCGGCCATGGTTTCGTTCATATTGAAGTCGGCAAGGGCCAGAAAGCCCGCACCGGTAGTAGTAAGCTCGTTCTTGTTGCTCATGGATTTTTCCTCCTTAAAAAATTTATTTTGACGCTTTGCGCAGGCTCACGCCGGTTTTCTCAAAGACATTCACCAGACCGTCCAGCCATGCGGGCAGGGCGTCGCCGTTCTCTGCCATCTGCTCCTTGACAAAAGCCGACAGACTGTTAGCGTTCACCGTTTCATATACAAGGTCGCCGTACCCTTCGCCGCGCAGGGCGGCAAACAGATCCTCCTTGCGGCCAGCGGTAGCGGACGCGCGGGTTTTGGTCGTCAGGCAGAACATCATGCCTGCGCGGGTGAAGTTCTGCGTTTCCGTATCCGCCATAAGCTCCGACAGGCGGTAATCCGCCTCATCAATCTCGGCGTTTAATTCCTTTACCCGCTGCTCGGCCTCGGCCTTCTCGTCGCGGAGCGCTCGGAGCCGGTCAGCGAGTTCAAATAACTGTTCAGACATTTTTCTCCTCCTATGGTGCAAACGGGTTCTTCCCGCTGCGGTAATCGTCTACAAGCGTCCGGGCAAGGTCGGCCTTGTCCTTCAATGCTGCCAGCACCTTCTCGTCCACAGTGCCACGGGCCACCAGATACAGATAGGTGCAGGGCATCCGCTGGCCCACCCGGTGAATCCTCGCCTTGGTCTGCTCGAAGTTCGACATGGAATAGTCCAGCGAATAAAAGACCATGGTAGAGGCCGCCGTCAAGGTGATCCCCATTCCCGCCGTTGCGATCTGACCTACAAAAGCTGAGACCTGCGGATCGTTCTGGAAAGCGGCCACCTGCTCATTCCGGTCTTTCACCTCCCCGGTGATATAGGAATATAAAAGGCCCCGCTTCTCTAACAGCTTACAGATTGCCTTAATCTCCGGGATAAAGCGGGCAATGATAACCAGCTTCTTTCCTTCTGCCGCCGCCCCATCCAGAATATCCTCCAAGGCCGCCAGTTTCGCCGCGCTGACCTGCTCCACGGCAGCAGTTCCGTCATTGCCGATAAATCCACCCGTAAGCTGGGACAACCGAAGGAGCCGGGTGAGAATGTTCGGGGCCGTCACCTCGCCGCCGCACAACTCCGCATAGCTCTCTTTTACGAGGCCCTTGTATATCCGCAGGGCCGCAGGCTCCAATTCCACCTGCCGGATCACGTCGGTCGTTTCCGGCAAATCCAGACATTCCGCTTTCGTCGCCCGGTAGGAAATGCTGTGGAGCTTTTCCGTAAGCTCCGCCTCCATAGATTTCTTCAAGACCGGCGTATGGTTCCCATATCCCACCATGTCAAAATACCGGCTCCGGAAAGCATAAAAGCTCTGGCCGAAAATGGAAGGATTAGCAAACTTAAACTGGCTGAACACATCAATAGCCTTGTTGGTAATAACCGTACCGGTCAGCAGCAGCCGGTACTGCGCTGTCCTTCCCAGCCGATGCAATGCCTTGCTGGCGGCGATATTGTGGGTTTTGATTTTATGGCCCTCGTCTGCGATAATCAGGCCGGGCTTCCATGACGACAGATCCTTTTCCATCCGCCATGCGCTCTCATAGTTCACCACGACCACCTGCAGGGCGGCCCCGTTCATGTGGCGCAGGGTGTCGAGCTTCTTTGCGCTCGTACCGGAAAGGACAGCCAACGCATAGGGGAAAGCCGCAAACTTCTGAAATTCCTCCTCCCATACGCCAAGGATGGAAAGCGGGGCCACGATCAGCACCCGGCGGATACGGCCAGCGTTAGCCAGTGCGCCGGTGATCGCTATGCTGGTGATGGTCTTTCCGGTTCCCATTTCCATAAGCAGCGCACAGCCGCCGCTTCTCATTCCACCGCCGGGCAGCAGTCCGAACAAACCGCAGGCAAAGCGGTAAGCCTCAATCTGGTGCCGGTATGGCGTGGCCTTAATCGGAAGGGCCGGACGGTTTTCCTCATGCACCCCCATGGACGCCCACCTCCGCAACCTCACGCACCGAAAGCTCCTCCACGCTGTCGCCGGGGACAATGATGGTAACGCGGCGCATATCACCAAACAGCCTCCGCAATACCCGCTCGCGCAGGGAAACGGTCTTACAGCGGACAATGCCGCCGGATTCCGGCCCCTGCGCAAGACTGATCTTCAAGTTATGTTTCATTTGCCTTTCACCTCTTTCTAAGGGCGCGTATCGTTGGCCCTCAATATCCGGCCACGGGAAAGACAAAGGTTGACGGTCTATTTCAAAATTTTTCTAAGTTTCCTATAAATACGCTCCAACCGATGGGATATGGCGGATTTATCCACACCCTCCTCGGCGGCAATGCTGGTGACCGACTGCCCCTTAAAATAAACTTTTAACACCAGCTCCCGCTGGGCGGGGGAAAGTGCCTCCATGGCCGAAAGCAGCCGGGCCATATCCTCCCGGCGCTCTGCCTCTCCTGCAGTATCTTCTGCCGAGACAAACAGATCCCCCTCGTAATCCATGCCGTCAAGGGAAACATGGCGGCGGGTTTCCTTATGGTCGTTGTTGTACTGCTGCCGGTCAAAATCCACCAGCAACTCTCCGAGGCCTGCGTCCACCTCAATCTCCGATACCTCTCCGGTTACAAATTCATATCTAACTTTCATTTTGCCGTTCTCCTCTCGGAGCCCGGCAGGCGGCACCCGCGCCGTCACAAACAAAAAAATAAGCCTGACAAGCAGCACAAAAAGTGCCGCCTGCCAGGCTCAATGTCATATCCACCCCTCTATGAAGGTGGCGTATTGGAAGGTTGACCACTATCTATGGAATGAAATCTCCCCTCCGTGCATCATGCTCAAACAAACGAGTAATCCTTGTCCCGGTTTAGCCATCCGTTTCCCCGGCCCGCATACATTCCCTGCGGGCCGTGACGTATTGCCGTGGCGGTATCTCCGGTCAGCCCCCGGCTAAAAGGCTCGGGGCGGATCAAAGGTTTCCTCTATTCAGTTTTAATTACCCCGACCTCCGCGCCGCAGTGCCCGCACTTTATTATGAAATCGGGATACCGGCCCTTCTTCGGGGTAATCATCTGCGTCTTTGTACCTGATACCGCGTCCATGATCCGCCTCCCGCACTGCGGGCAGCAGACAGGCCGCATGATTTTCTTTAGCCCATTGGTCTGTGCCTCCTTTTTCCTGCGCATCTCACATACGCCCCTTCCTGTTGCTGCCACTGCCCGGCGCGGGAGTATATGACCTGCTATGATTTTTTTCCTACATGACAAGCTCCGTAAGCCAGGTCGCCACCGGCCTCGCCAACAGACGCGCATTCAGGTATGCCATCTCTAAGGTGAGACAGGTGTTACCCAAATAGTACCCGTCCATAATGGTTAGGGTCATAGCAAGGTCGGGTTTCTCCATATCGGTCAGGCAGATTGGCAGTAAATACTGCACCCTTCCTTGGTAGCCCTGCGGCACCACAATGCTCGGCTCGACAACCGCTTTCCGCCGCGCCAGTTCTACTGCCGTTTCCAATAACAGGGGCAGGTTTCGCGCGTCGCGGATTGCAGCGGGCAGACGGGAGAGATTTTCCGCGTCGCCTAAGATGTGGTCTACATTTACCCGTATCGGCCACTCCGGGTTATAGTTGACGCCATACTGCGTCATATAATAGCTGGGCTTTAGCGGGAGCGGGCTTACATATTTCAGCCATGGGGAAAGCTCGTCCGCAAAGCCCCGGAAATACCAGTCCAGCATACTGGCCTGCCGCTTGTTCCGGTCAAAGCAGCCATAGATTGCCTTGTACCGTCTTGTGTACAGGCCGGTATGGAAGCAGGCGTATTCATTCTCCACATGGAAATACCGCGCTGCTTTCTCCGGACATTTTTCCTCATTATAGTCAATCATTTGCTTTTTGAATATCGCGTGGATATACCGCTCTAATATCGGAGTGTCTGTGTTTTTGGTTGAGTATATAGGTTCCCGGAATCGCCATGACTCCGGGCGGGCCAGCTCCGCCAGCTCGTCAAGCTGACAGTACCAGCCCGGAACATAGGCGAAGGAAAATAAATCTGGCTGTAACAGGTTCATATCAGTTCCCTCCATTTTTTCTGGATCACTTCAACAAGGTGCATCTGTACCTGCTGCTTTTTGTCCTCGTCGATCTCCCTGTGGATTCTGCCGTCGCTCCCCAGCACCTCGCGGGTGCAGAGAGAATTGTGGAAAGGCTCATATATCCGCAGGATCTCCGTAAGTGCTGCCTCGTCACCGTGAACCGCTCTCTTGATTAGGTCATAGTTCAATCCATGGGTATAATTGTTCCCGCTCATAAAATTTTCTGATTGCTTTGTACGCACGCTGTCTCAGGTTATAGATCGTGCGTGTAGTTACCTCCAATTCTTCTGCAATTTCCCTATCGGTAAGATTGCGCCAGAAGTCCAAAAGAAGGACGCTGCGCTGGTTCTCCGGCAGGGATAAAAGTGCTTTATGTAATATTTCGCTCTTCACCACGCAGGAATATCCGCCCACATAAAGCACAAAAGACTCGGAAGGATATTTGTCCTCATGGCCTAACAATTCAAGAATATAGTCTACCGGTTCCTCTGCAAAGTGCTTGTCCCGGTTGCCCTCGGCCCGTTCTAAATTTCTGATGAAGTTCCGCGATACCTTCTTGCTGAATGAATCAAACATGGCGCAAGTTCGGTCTTCGTCTAAAGGAGATGGCATAGCACTACCTCCCTTCTGTCAGATTGAGCACGGCTGGTTTTTCACCTCCTCGTAATACCAGAACACATCTCGCAGTAGCAAACCGGAAAGATTTTGAAAATTTCTCCAAATATTTTATCTTGCTTTTTCAACATTTTTCGACAAAGGCAAGTAAAAAGGCCAATCTACGCAAGGCAGATTGACCTATCTTCGCAAGCAGCAAGATATTCCTATCTTGCCTTGTCGTCTTTTTGAAATGTGCTTATTAATTTTTGCATACGCTACTCACCGATACAATGCTTAAACTAACAGATAGTGGATTTCGTCCTTCCTGTCGACATCCATAGCCCAAAATACAATTTACTATTACCGGCAGATGGATGAAGCCTCCGTAAAAATATGATTGCATTTAACATAGGATTTAAAATAACCTGATTAAGCCGAACGCTATCACCAAATATATTCTCTGCCAGGATATCATGAATAAGTATATCTAACCATTGCTTTTTCGCCTGTACTTGTTGTTGCACAGTCTTGACAATACTATCCATAATTTCACTCAAAGTCTTTTTATAGAATACAGAATCCATATCCTCACAGTCCACCTATTCTCGTCCGTAAAGAATTCCATGCGCAACAATCCATTTTACATTTCTTTTCTCAGATATCTATCTATTGCCGCAACTGCTTTTTTTGTACCTTCGACAGCATGAACCACTGTTTTCGGACCGGTTATCACATCACCTGCTGCGAAAACGCCTTCTCTTGTAGTCATAAAATTTTCATCTACAATTAATAACCCAGCTTCAGAAGCCTCCAAACCCTCTGTGGTTCTGACCAGCTTTGCTCTCGGCATCTGGCTAATAGATATTATGGTAGAATTCACGTCCACTTGAATTAAATCCTCTTCACAGCCAATTACATGATCCGCTTCATCAAATATAGATTTTTTAAATACAGGCCCTCTTTCGTTGATGAATTGAATCTGCATACCTATCACGATATCCGCCCCATCCAGCTTCGCATAAGCAACCTCACTGGAACTGGCAGCAATCTCTTTTCCAACTGCGTAAAGAGTCACATTTCTACTGCCGTTTCGCAATGCCGTTCTGGCAACATCCATTGCGGCATTCCCTACACCAATGATTGCAACTCTGTCTCCTAACGAATGTGCAGACGGATTTGCCAAATAATTCATTGCAAAATGAACATTTCCAAGACTTTCTCCACGAATCCCCAAACTCCTGGGCTTTTCTGCGCCGGTTCCGATAAAGATACAGTCATATCCGTCCCGAAACAGATTATCTATGATAAGAACTGTTCCTATCGTCGCATTCAGCCGTATCTGAATACCAAAACATTCCATTATTTTCTGATACTTTTCAAGGAGGTTCTTCGACAGCCGGAAATCTGGAATTCCATATTGAAGAATTCCGCCAATTTTACTTTTCCATTCAAAAACCGTTACTGAATATCCCATCTTCGCCAGTAAGATAGATGCTGTAATCCCTGCAGGTCCCGCTCCGATTACTGCAATATTTTTACTGTTTCTGGGAAACGTTGCAATGGATATCCTGTCAAGATACATTTCCGAAATATAATTCTCTATGCTTGAAAAATGTACCGGGCTGTCTTTTCTCCCCCGTATACAACTGCCTGCGCACTGTGCTTCGTGATTGCATATAATAGAACAAACCGCGGAGAGTGGATTGTTTTGAAAGAGCCTCTCGCCTGCTTCTGTTAATTTATTCTCTTTAAACAGCGATATAATTTCAGGGATTGGTGTATGAACAGGGCATCCCTCCTGACATAAAGGTTTTTTACAATTCAGACAACGATTAGCCTCATTTATAATGTGCAGTGCCATATCAAAATCCTCCTGATTTCAGATTCATGATTTTCCCTATTCCATATACTCCCGGCGGTGCTGTTCCTGCGCATAGGTTTCCTTGTGTATAAACAAAAATTTACGAATTGCAAATAATGCAACAATAGCAAGAATCCCCGTCAGCATCTGAATGGTGGAAAGATATTCCATGATCAGATGACGTGTCACAGCAAACAGCAGAATTTCGACCAGGGAATACAAATCATTTCGGCAGATAAGTTTTACCAATTCAATTCCGATCAAAGCATCAAACAGATACATCAGATAATCGCTGAAGCCACTTTGCCCCTGCGGAATCCGTAGTATCTGTTCGGGAACCGAAAACAGATAATAAAGAAGTCCAACCAAAATCAGTGCTGCAATTACAAATTCGATTACTCCCAGGATAACAAACAGTGTTTTTCTCGCCTGACGCAATGATTTTACCATTTGCTCCGATCCACCTCCTTCACATAAAATCAAACAGGCACTGGTAAAATGTCATAGCCTGTAAAAATTGAACTTCATTAATAATAGGAATAGGGAGACGGTGCTCCTCCGCCTCCCCGGATGTCTGCTGTTTTATTTAATGAATCCCACCTGTCTGGAAATGAGTTCGACCTGTTCATCTTTCTTTTTGTTATATTCGATCTTCTTTTCTTCGAAATAATTCCTTCCCTGTGCATCGATAGATACGATTAATGGGCCGAATTCTTTTACGCGGCAGTTCCATAGTGTCTCTGGCATACCCAGATCCCGCCATTCGGCGCGGACTATCTCTTCAACTGCTACTGCGGCGACAACTGCATTCCCAGCCGGGATCACAGCATGAATGCATCCGAAATCCTTACAGGCAGCCGCCGTCTGTTCCTTCATTCCTCCTTTTCCGACAATCACACGTACACCGGTTGTTTTGACAAATTCGTACTCAAATTTTTCCATACGCATGGAGGTGGTCGGTCCAACAGAGACCATCTCAAACTTATCATTTTCCAGCGGACGGATAATCGGTCCCGCATGCAGGATCGCATTATTCCTCACATCGACTGGGATTTCTCTTCCTTCTTCCACTACGCGGCGATGAGCAACGTCTCGGCAGGTAGTCAAACTGCCTGAGAGATAGATGATATCTCCTATTTTGATGCCAGCAAGATCTTCTGCTGAAATCGGTGTTGTAAGTATTTTCTTTCCGTCTTTGTATTCTACCATTATAATTTCACCCCCGAATGTGTTGTGATCTCGTAATTAAGATCCTTATCAAAAATAATATGGCCGCGCCTGTGACTCCAACATCCCACGTTTACAGCAACTCCGATTGCTGACGGATGCCGAGCAGTATTTTCAATATTTACCCCCATGACAGTATATTTTCCACCCATTCCCTGCGGACCGATCCCGATCGAATTGATTCCATCTTCAAGGAGTTTTTCCATCTTCGCTGCACGCTCATTTGGGTTATGAGAACCGATGGGACGCATCAGCGCTTTTTTTGAAAGAAGCGCTGCAGTCTCAACCGAAGTTGCCACACCGACGCCGACCAGAAGAGGTGGACATGCATTCAACCCATAACTGGTCATACGGTCAAGAACAAATTTAGTAACACCCTCATAGCCCTCACCCGGCATCAGAACTGTGGCATTTCCGGGAAGCGTACAGCCGCCCCCTGCCATGTACGTATAAATCTCACATTTATCGGAATTCGGCACGATATCCCACCAGACAGTCGGAGTACCTTTTCCAACATTTTTTCCGGTATTGTACTCGTCAAAGGTCTCAACGGAATTGTGTCGGAGCGGAGTCTCAAAGGTTGCTTTTACCACTGCTTCTTTCAGCAGCGACTCCAACTTATCGATCAGTGGAAAGCGTGTGCCACATTTTACCCAAAACTGGAGAACTCCTGTATCCTGACAGGACGGTCTGTCCAGCTTGACAGCAAGCTCCTGGTTGCGGAACATCGTATCATAGATGACCGTTGCTAACGGGGAATCCTCCTTTTCGCGCAGCTCTTCCAGCTTCGCAATCACATCATCCGGCAGTTTTTTGCCTGTATGACCGACAAATTTCGCCATCATTTCGGTCATTTTCTGAACTTGTTCTTCGTATGTCATTGTTTACCTCCTTCATTTTTAGCAATTATGCTTACGGTTTAAGAATATTGTTTCGGTTACAGTGAGTGTTCATTTCCCGCCATTCCTTATTCTCCTTAGCTATAGAACGGGAACAGGATCGGAAGCAGAATCATACAGATCACAAAAGCGATCAAAATCAACGGAAGGCCGGATTTCACATAGTCCTTGAATTTGTAACCGCCAAGGCCTACAACCATCGTGTTTGCCGGCATGCCGATTGGTGTCGCATATGCGCAGGAGCAGGCAATGACCGTTGCGATTATCATGGATCTCGGATCCGCTCCGAGGCTGTTTGCAAGAGATGTAGCAATCGGTACCATAAGCGCCGTCGTCGCCGTATTGGACATAAAGTTGGTCAACACGCAGCCTACGATAAAGATTACAAGAAGCAGGATGATCGGGTTCGGATTCTCGCCTAACAGACCAACGATTGTGTCCGCTATCAAGGCGCCTGCGCCGGTAGTGTCCAACGCGCTTGCAAGTGCAAGAGAACCGCCGAACAACAGCACAACCTTCAGATCGATAGATTTCAGAGCATCCTTTTCGGAAATGACGCCGGTTAGAAGCAGGACGCATGCACCGGCACATGCCGAAACCTGAAGTGCAATGCCAATCTGTTCCTCAAAAATCATCGTCAGGATCACAAGTATCAGTACAATCAGGGAGGCAATTTGTTTCCATGCGGGAACATGGTCAAAGTTTTTCTGTTCTTCCGCGATCTCTTCCGCATTGACTGTTGTCTCCGGAAGAAACCGATACCCAATGAAGGCGAAGAAAATGATGCCTGCCAGCAGCATTGGAATACCGACTGGCGCATACATGAAGAAGCTTGTCTTCTCCCCCAGATCCTGTAGAGCATTGACGCCCATCAGGTTGCCGGGCGCTCCGATGATGGAAAGATTTCCGCCAAGCGCAGCGGCAATTACCAAAGGCATCAGCAAACGGCTTCTGGAATAGCCGGATTCGTCCGCGATTCCGCATACTACTGGGATCAGCACAGCCGCTGTTCCCGTGTTTGACAGAAAACCGGACATCACGCCTACAATGACCATGATCGCAACAATCAACATCCGCTCAGATTTGGCGAATTTCGAGACAATCCCGCCGATCTTATTGGCCATTCCCGTTTCGAACAGGGCCTGCCCGACTACAAACATACCAACGCAAAGGATCACATTACTGTTCACATATCCTGCAAAGGTAGTTGAACTATCTAGGACTCCTGTCAGGTTCAAACCCAGCGCAACGATCGTTGCAGTCAGTCCGAGAGGTATTTTCTCAAGGACAAAGCTTATGATTGCAAAGACCAGAAAAATGAGGGTTATAGTGGTTGGTGACATGGTATATCCTCCTGTAAAAATAATATCTGTAATGCATCGGCCGGATGCTTTATGTCTATATTATAAGTTTTCATTTTGATTAAATCAAATTAATATAATTATCGTATTCATAAATTTTTTTTATGTTTTTGGTTGCTTTTACCTGCTCTTCATGTTAAGATGAATAGAAGAAAAATAGAGATTATTCACAACTGCCTTATACAACATACCGATCAGACAGGAGGATATAAAATGACTCTAACTCAGCTTCGTTATTTTTGTACCGCAGCGAGATATCACAGCATTACGCAGGCCGCACGGATACTTTTTGTCACACAGCCTGCGGTCTCTATCGCAATTAGGGATCTGGAAAAAGAATTCTCACTAACTTTGTTCAATCACACTGGGGGGCAGATTTCCCTCACGGAAGAAGGCGAGGCTTTTTATCGAAAGGTTGAGCAGATCTTGGGAACCTGTGATGACCTAAAAAATAAATATTCCGGAAAAACAAATCCTTCACGTGCAGTCCGAATTGGTATTCCTCCGCTTCTAAGCACTGTTTTTTTTCCTGAAATGCTGGATTCTTTTCATGTGGATTATCCAAATACCTGGTTGGAGCTGCAGGAATTCGGTTCCGTACGCGCCTGCAACCTAGTTCAGGACGAAGTTCTGGACATCGGTCTGGTAAATATGGAACTGCCGAATATCGATAAATTTAATACCCTGGAACTACGCAGGGAGTCACTTTGCTATTGCGTCTGCCCGAATCATCCTCTTGCTTCTACTGGTACTCTGGAACTGAAACAGCTACATTTGCAGCCAGTAATTCTACTCAACCAGGATTCTGTGCAGAATCAGCTGCTTATGGCTCAATTTGAGACATTGAAGATTCGACCACGTATTGTCATGCACAGCAGCCAGATTACAACCATCCTGCGTTTTCTTGAGCAGGGAAAGTGTGGATGCTTCTTTTTCGGCAGTATGCTTTCCCTCTTTCATGAGCTGATTGGTCTTCCATTATCTCCTGCTGTGGAGTCACGAATCGGTCTGATATGGAAAAAGGGAAAATATATAAATACCGGAATGAAGGAATTTCTTGATTTTTGCCGTCATTATTATTTTTAACAAATCAATTCTTCCTTCGGCATGTCATTTTTAACTGACACTGCAGGGAAATGTGCCACCATTATACAAGACAAAGCTTAAAAATGCTATACAAAATTCTTTTATAGCGAAGCACGACCAGATCGATCTTTCAGCCTCGGAATGCTGTTTCCAGATACAAATTGGGCGTACCCTAATCTCCCACAGTATCTTCATAAAATGGCTATTCATATTCATAGATAAAAATACTACCCACCCTAAATAATACCTATATTAACGGCCAGCCGATATACCACGGCTGGCTAAGAGAAATTTCTTTGAAAAAAGGCTTGCTTTCACACCAAAAATGCGTAAGCTGTCACTCACAAGGCAAGCAGCCAGTACAAAATACAATCAAAATGAAAGGCGGAAAACATTATGAAGACAGGAAAAATCACAGCAAAATTGAGGGACGCGGTTCCGGTATGCCTCATGGTAGAGGGCGAGGAAGTAAAGCGGTACAAGAACATTGAGCTGCCGGATATGCTCAAAGAGGTAGAAATGAAAGACTTCCGGTTCAACGTACCCGCAGACGGTAAAATCACTTTTGAAATCTACTACGAGTCGGGCGTACTGCCGGAGGTTTTCCCGGAAGCGAGAACCAGAGTAACCCGCGCGGCAAAGGCCGCCGCCAAGGTAGAGAAAGCAGCCCATGAGGCCGAGGCCCCGGAGGAACCCGCCGATATTCCGGCAGAGGAAGTAACGGCTCTGGCAATTATCCCGGAACCCCCGGCAATATCCCAGCCGGAACAGACCGGGGAAGTAATGGCAGAAACAGAGCCAGCAGTGGATACCGAAGAACCAGCTGCAAAAAATACCGAAGCTGTCGAGGATACGGAGGCCGACAAGGAACCCGGCACAATGGAAATCAGCTATAATGTAACCGGCCCGCGCAGGAAAGAACTTGCAACCGCAATCGGAGAATTTATCGGCATGGCCCCGGTATACATGAAAGCCCCGACTTACGGCTTCGCCATCAGCAATTACATCCTTGACCGGAACGGAACCCTCCGGGGCGAAGAAAACAAAGAATTGGTTGAGGCCCTCGCAGCACAGGGCTTCACCGCAGCATAAATACAACCACAGCGGCCCCGCTTCGGCGGGGCTTTATGATGCCCGGATATTCTGAAAATAAAGATATGTTTTAAGCATATTAGAGCTTGCTTTTTGACCGGTGGTGTGTAAGCTGTCACTCACAGAAATAAAACATCATTTTAAGGAGGCCCACACCATGGCAAACTATTCTATCGAAATACAGCGGAACAATGTAACCCTTGCACAGTTTCTCCGGTATGTCCGCCAGCAATGCGAAAAGAAAGGCATCTCGATGGATATTGACCGAGAGGAATTTGAAAATCCGTACCGTCCCGAAAGTTACAGCTACACGGTAGTGAACGGTGAAAAGAAATGCCATTCCGCCGAGTACATTACTACCAAGAACCTGCGCCGGAAGCTGGCAAGCTACCAGACCTCAGAGGGCTACACCAGATATTACTACACGGACGAGTTGGAAGAATACGAGGAAACCAAGCTGCACCGTTTTGACTGGACGGTAGACGGAACCGATACACCCTGTGAGGCGGAAACCATGCGGAGCTTTGCATACGACCATCAAATCTATATCCTTAATTGGGACGGCTCCATGTATAACGAGATATGCGAATTTACCTTTGACGACGAGAAAACCGGCCATGGCTACTATTTTCAAGCCAACCGGGACGCAGAGCAATAAACCAAGAGCGCCAGCCGAAAGAATGAAACGACTGGCGCTAAAATGTTCTTAATCATTCATTCATACAAGGTATACCTTTTAGCGGTTATTTTTTCTCGCATTGTGTTTCTCAAAGGGTGTTCGCGTATATCGGTAAAGCCACCGCCATGATTGAGCTTGAAATATTTCCACGACTGTATGGGTATTGAGCTTAGAATAAAGAAAAATGAAATGTGCTGGAAATCCCATAAAACAAGGCTTTTTCAAGACTTGCAGAAAAATAGCCCTCCGAACCGGAAGGCTTATGTTGTATGAAATGTTGTCCCTTTTGACACTGTATTTTTAGTTTTTCTGGCATATTTTTTCTTACATTCGTAATCTCTTTATTTAAATCTTTTATATATTCTTTACACACATCTATATATAATCCTGTTTTATATTCTGGTTTTTCCAAAAACTGTAATTCAATTGGATACTTTGTAATCTCCGTAAGTAACTTTACAAATATACTTTTCAAATTATTTTGACTCTCATCATCATTAAGACATACTTCTGCAACTTCTTCAAATCCAAATACTAAATAATCTTTATTTTCTCTTTTCTCCAAATGTACATTAATCACTTTACTTTCCTGATTCATAAATATCCTTCCTATCATAAAATGCATTTTTACCGCCCTCAAGAGTATGCATACTTTCTTGAGTCCAGTTTTTAGTGTCTGTTTCATCATTTATATTTCTAAGTTCATCATAAAAAGGATTACCAATATACGTTTTATATACTCCATTCTCATGAGTTCTTAGTATACTAATATACGGAAGTGTGCCAACTGCAATATTAGCATTATGTGTTGCTATAATTACTGTTTTTCTCCGTTTTGCAAGATCAGTTAAGTGTTTGCTGTTTACACTTCGGACAGTAGAGTGGAAAGTTCTTTAATTCGGTATCTTCTTGCATTATCGTTCGGGTTTTATTTCCACAGATAGGACATAGAACCCATTTTATAGTTTCCATATTTTTCTCAATCCTTACTTCTAAATATTATCCTACTAAATTTATAAAATTTATCGCAACGGTTTTTAAGTTTTTGCTTCTTGATTACTTAACGGCGGAAAAAGAATGTTTTCACATAGAGCTGTTGTTTACATGTCATTTTTTTGTTTTTTTAATTCTATACCCACCAGTACAACAGATAGCATAAACGCTGAAAAATCAGCAACAGGTCCCGCAAGCAATACTCCCATAATTCCGAAACGAAGCGGGAGCAGCAGGGTAAGCGGAATCAACACAAAGGTCTGCCTTGTTAATGCCAACAGAGCACCTTTTAACGATTTTCCTATTGCGGTAAAAAAACTGGAAGAAAGCAACTGCACACCATTTACCAACACCATGAAAAGATAGGTACGCATGAACAAAACAGCAAATTCAAAATACAGCTCGTTCCCATCTCCGAATAGCGAAATGATAGATTGCGGGAAAAATTGAAATGCGATGAAAGCAATTGTGGAAACAACAAGGTTCCATTTTACCGCAAGCAGGTAAGCCTCCCGTACACGATGGTATTGCCTTGCCCCATAGTTGAAGCCGATAATCGGCTGTGTTCCCTGCGAGATTCCTACAACAATCGCAAGGATTATGGCATTTGTTTTCATAACGATTCCGCAAGCAGCTAAGGGAATATCTGTTCCATATTTTGTTAATGCGCCGTAATAAGTCAACGAATTGTACTGAATGATTTGAATCACGGTAACTGCAATCTGGTTTGAGCTGCTGCTGATTCCCATGCTGCAAATTTTCATACTTTCTTTGATGTCCAATAAAAACGACTCTTTTTCAAAATGGATTGTTTGGAAACGCCATAGATAACGGAGTGCGAGTATGAAGGAAAAAATTTGCCCAATAACTGTTGCCCAAGCTGCGCCGGCAATCCCCCAATCGCAAGCAAAAATAAAAATAGGGTCAAGAATGGTATTGATAATAGCTCCCATAACCATGCAAACCATTGAATACTTTGGTTTTCCATCTGCTCGAATCAAATTGCTCATACCATTCGTTACAATAAGAAACGGCATTCCAATCAATGTTATGCTGGCATACTGCTTTGCATATGGAAATACATCTGTCGTTGCCCCAAATGCCTTTAGGAGCAAAGACAGAAAAGCTTCACCAACCAATAAATAAATAATTCCGAAAATCCCCATCAGAACAATACCATTTCCCGCTGCTTTGGCGGCAGCTTTCGGCTCTTTGCGTCCAAGACAGAGGGAAACACGGGAAGCACTGCCAATTCCAACCAGCAGTGCAATAGCAAGGCAGATGGTAGAGAACGGGTAGGCAACATTGGTTGCTGCATTTCCCAGATAACCGACCCCTTGACCAATAAAAATCTGATCCACAATATTGTAGATTGAGCCGACAAGAGACGCCATAATACTGGGAATGGCAAAATCTTTCAACAGTTTTGAAATTTTTTCATATCCTAGGGGATTCTCAGTCATTAAATTCATCCCCCTTTCTTTCTATACGGAGTTCCGCTGTAATATTTTCACCTGCCTGAATCAGCAAATCAATAAAGAGGTTTTTATCAGATTCCCTGAAGCCTTGCAATAAAAGAGCTTCTGTCTTTTCACATACCGTCTGTATCTCATCAATTACAGACAGCGCACGTTCCGTAGGATACAGCTTACACGTCCGCTTATCCTTATCATTTGGGGAACGCATAATCATTCCCTGCTTTTCTAATGCCGCAACTGTCCGTACAATATT
>Ga0129308_1000570_pt1 | contig 52447 bp, 53 predicted proteins | sample L827metagenome_FD_94440 | JGI IMG/M metagenome (GOLD analysis project Ga0129308, IMG submission 94440) | Ring-tailed lemur group fecal microbial communities from Wisconsin, USA - L827 metagenome | ecosystem: Host-associated > Mammals > Digestive system > Large intestine > Fecal | place: USA... | reverse complement strand
GTAGGGGGCTGCCAGAGATAATTTTGTGGTTGTCAGACTGTTCAGTGCCCCCTTGAGGGGGCGACCACAAGAGATAGGCCCTTATAGGGCCTGTTCAAACCACCGGTTCAACCGGTGGTTTTGTTTTACGGACACCGACCTATTCCGGGGGCGGCTGCGTTTTCAATGCGGGGCGGCTTATTCGGCCTTGGGGCCGGCGGCGACCACCTCGGCGCTCATGTGGGTGTACTTTTTGAAGTTCTCCACAAAGCTCTTGGCCAGCTTCTGGCAACTTGCCTGGTAGGCGGCCTTGTCCTCCCAGGTGTTGGCGGGAATCAGCAGCTCGCTGGGCACACCCTCGATGGAGGTGGGCACCTGGACGCCGAAGGTGGGGTCGGTGACAAACTCGCTCTGCTCAATGGCGCCAGTGAGGGCGGCGGTGACCATGGCCCGGGTGTAGCTGAGCTTCATGCGCTTGCCGGTGCCGTTCCAGCCGGTGTTGACCAGATACACATGGGCGCCGGACTTCTCCACCTTTTCCGCCAGCATGGCGGCGTAGACGGAGGGGTCCAGAGGCAGGAAGGGCTCACCGAAGCAGGTGGAGAAGGTGGGAACAGGCTCCGTGATGCCGATCTCCGTACCGGCCACCTTGGAGGTGAAGCCGGAGACAAAGTAGTACATGGCCTGGTTCTTATCCAGCTTGGAGATGGGAGGCAGCACGCCGTAGGCATCGGCGGTCAGGAAAATAACGGTCTTGGGGACGCTGGGGCTCATGCCGGAGAGCTCCGCGTTGGGGATATACTCCACGGGATAGCCCACTCGGGAGTTGACGGCCAGGGAGTCATCATCAAAGTCGAATTCCCGGGTCTCGTCGTCCATGACCACGTTTTCCACCAGGGCGCCGAACTTGATGGCATTGTAGATCTCCGGCTCGCCCTCGGGGCTGAGGTTGATGCACTTGGCGTAGCAGCCGCCCTCGAAGTTGAACACGGAGTCGTCGGCCCAGCCGTGCTCGTCATCGCCGATGAGCAGGCGGTTGGGGTCGGCGGACAGAGTGGTCTTGCCGGTGCCGGACAGGCCGAAGAACACGGCGGTGTCGCCGTCCTTGCCCATGTTGGCGGAGCAGTGCATGGGGAACACACCCTTCTTGGGCAGCACGTAGTTCATGACGGAGAACACGGATTTTTTGATCTCGCCGGCGTACTGGGTGCCGCAGATGACCACCATCTTCTCCTCGTAGTCCACCAGAATGGCGGCCTCGGAACGGGTGCCGTCGATCTCGGGGATGCACTTGAAGCCGGGAGCGGCGATGATGGTGTAATCGGCCTTGAAGTCCTTCAGCTGGTCCGCGGTGGGGCGGCGCAGCAGCTGGTGGATGAACAGGTTCTGGGAGGCCAGCTCATTGACGATGCGGAACGCCTGGGTATACTTGGGGTCCGCGCCGGCAAAGCCGTCGAAAATGAAAATCTCCTTGTTCTGGAGATAGGCGATGACCTTGCTCTTGATGGCCTCAAACTTGGCCTTCTCAATGGGGCGGTTCACCTTGCCCCAGGCGATCTCGTCATGGACGGCGGGGGTATCCACAATGAACTTGTCGTTAGCACTGCGGCCGGTATACTTGCCGGTCTTCACCACCAGGGCGCCGGTGTTGGACAGCTTGCCCTCGCCGCGGCGCAGGGCGTGCTCCGTCAGCTGGGCGGGCGTGAGGTTACGGTATACGGCAGCAGCATTGATGATGCCGAGGGTTTCCAGACCGTAGGTTTCCATAAAAAGTCCTCCTTCTAATCAATCAAATGGAACGTGACACAAGTACATTTATTTGCCAATTTGTTTCCAGTAAAACGGTTGCGGCAACATTTTTGGCTTATTTTACTCCAGCTTGGGAGGAAAAGCAAGACAGAAAAAGAAAATTTAGGAGAGGGCGGGGGAAAATCAGCGCTTCCGGTCGGAAATCATTCGGGACAGCCTGTTGAAGTCCTCCAGCGTCAGCTGCTCACCTCTGACGGAAGGGGAGAAGCCGCAGGCTGCCACGGCGGCCTGGATATCCTCTTTCCTGTATTCGGAAAGAGCCGCCGCGAGACTGTTCACCAGCGTCTTGCGCCGCAGCAGGAACGCCCCCCGCATACAGCGGAAGAAAAAGGCCTCGTCCTCCACCTCCACGGCGGGCTTTTCCCGCCGGACGCACCGGATGACGGCGGAGGTCACCTTGGGCGGCGGCAGAAATTTGTCCGCCGGGACCTCAAACAAGAGCTCTGTTTCCATGTGATACTGCAAAAACAGGGAAAAGGAGCCGCCCTCCGGGGAGCCTTGGGGAGCGCAGAGCCGGCGGGCCACCTCCCGCTGGATGAGGACGGTGACAGTCCGGAAGCAGGGGGTCTCCACCAGCTTTTCCAGGACCGGGGTGGTGATGTTGTAGGGCAGGTTGGCGCAGACGATGGGTGTCAGCCCCTGGAATTTTTCTTCCGCCAGAGCGTTCAGGTCCAGCTTCATCACGTCGCCGGAAATAATCTCCACATTGGGATAGGGGGCCATGGTCTCCGCCAGCACCGGAAGCAGGGAACGGTCCAGCTCCACGGACACCACCTTGCCGGCCCGCTGGGCCAGCTCCGCCGTCAGCGGCCCGATGCCGGGGCCGATCTCCAGTACGCCGCAGCTCCGGTCCGCCCGGGAGGCCGCCGCGATATCATAGGGGATCTGGGGGTCAATGAGGAAATTCTGCCCCATAGATTTGGAAAAGTGAAATCCGTGCCGGCCCAGCAGGGCCCGGATGGAATCGTAGTCGCAAAGGTTCATGGCAGTACCGCCTTTCCAAGCATATGCGGATAGTATATCAAAAAAATGCCGCCTTGAAAACCCCCGGCCTATCCATTACAATGGAACTACCACAAGAAAGGACCAAGTGCCATGCTGGAACACATTTTTCTGGATTTGGATGATACGCTGCTGGACTTTACACAGGCGGAGGCCATCGCGCTGACAAAGGCGCTGACGGAAATGGACGCCCCCGCCCAACAGGCGGTGCTGGACCGTTACCATGTCATCAACCAGCGCCAGTGGGAGCTGCTGGAGGAGGGGGTCCTCACCCGTGCGGAGGTGCTGGTATCCCGGTTTGAAATTCTGTTCCGGGAGCTGGGGCTCGTCCGGGACCCGGCGGAGACCTGTCGGCGCTACGAGGGGCATTTGGCGGAAGGGCACATCTTCCTTCCCGGAGCGCCGGAGCTGCTGGCGGCCCTGGCGCCCCGGTATAAGCTGCACCTGGCCTCCAACGGGGCTGCCGCCGTCCAGCGGCAGCGGCTGGAGAGCGCGGGCATCCTGCCGTATTTTCAAAATGTGTTCATCTCGGAAGAGATGGGGGCCGACAAGCCCAGCTCGGCGTTTTTCCACCGCTGCTTTGCCGCCATCCCGGGCTTTGACCCCGCGAAGGCGCTTATGGTGGGGGACAGCCTCACCTCTGATATCCGTGGTGGGCGGAACGCCGGCATCCGTACCTGCTGGTTCAACCCCAAGGACAAGCCGGCCCGCCCGGATATCCGGCCGGACTACACAGTCCGCGCCCTGGAGGAATTGCCTCCTCTTTTGGAAACGCTGTGACAGCATGAAAAACTCCCCCGGTACAAGCCGTACCGGGGGAGAAACGCATTTACATGATTTCAAAGGGCCGGAGCAAACTCACTCCAGAATATAGACCGTGCAGCTGCGGCGGCCGAAATTGATGCACTGCTGATACGTGTCATAATACAGGTCCACCTTGTTTCCGTGAACGCCGGTGTCCTCGGCCACGGCCATGCCGTAGACCACGCTGCCGTCGTTGGAGACGATATACATTTTCGTGCCCAGGGGAATGACGTTTTTATCCACAGCCACCACGCCCTTGCGGACAAAGGTTCCGGTGGCGGTGCAGCTGTCGGCGCCGCCGTGACCGGAGGTGTACGCCGTGGCGGTCATGGACTTGGCGCTGGAAAAGTTCAGCGTGGCGCCGGACTGGAACACCAGGGTGCCGCTGCCGTCGCTGTTTTGATTGACGCTGGCAATGCGGTCATCGGCGGTGACAGCGGTGGCGGCTGTACCGTATTCAATGATCTCGTTGACGGCGGTGCTGTCCACTTCTTCCACAAAATGGCGGGAAATCTGCTCGCCGCCGGACCAGATGACCTCGTAAATAGCGGTGCGTTCACCATCCACGCCGGCCTGCACCACCTGCTCCGTGCCCTTGGGCAGGTCGGGGTTGGCCACCCGCTCCGTCTCGTAGGCCACGGTCTCCCGGACCTGGTCGTAATACGTGATCTGGTCGGATACCGTCAACTCCACACCGGGGGCGGAGAGGTCCACAGCCACCATGTCCATGGGGCCCAGCTCAATGTGGAGCCGGTTCAGCAGGGCGGAAATGGTCTCCTTCCGGGACTGGACGGAGATGGTGGAACCGTGGTGGTTCACGGTGACAGTTTGGCCGGCGGCCAGGGTCACATCATAGCCCGTGCCGCTGCTGGTCACATACACCAGCTGGGAGGAGAGGTCCGGGATATTCCGACTTCCTTCATCCAGGATGATGGCCGCGTCATCCGTACCTGTGAGGATATAGAGGGCGGCGGCCTGATCCGTGGCGACCCAACTGACAAGGAGCGTCATAGCCAGTCCGGACAGGAACAGGCCCCGGCGCTTCCAGAAATCATGCAGTTTTTTCTGTCGGTTTTGCTTGTTCAAAGTGTACCTCCTGAAAAGTCGATGGGCGGTTTTTTACCCCGCGCAGGGCGGGAAGCCGCGGTTTGTTTTTTAAGGAAAAACAACTTGTAACTTTTGTTACCGAACGAAAAACTGGACCCAGTATACACCTTGGACCCACTTTTGTCAAGTTTTCAGGCTGAAAACGGCGTTATGTCTCCCACTTTAGGCGAAAAACGACATATTAAAAAATGGAAAAAACTGGGGTGAAAAACAAAGGGTTACAAAACGGTAACACATGAAGTCCACAAAAAGGAAGGGAATATTTTTGACTTGAAATGTGTGAATTTTTTTAAAAATCGGATAAAATCAGAATAAAATAATTGTAAAATCAAGCATTTGTGGAAAATGACTATAACAGTCAAAAAGATGCTGGAGTCAAATTTTCGTAAATGGGGAAAATTGGCGCTTTTTCACGGAAAAAAATTTCACGGCAAAAGGGCCGCGGAAGCGCAGAAAGGCCTTGACTTCCTGCCGGTCTATGGTATGATGAAGACAGAAAACTAATAAAATTTTTGGTCATCTAAAAAATTTTAGGAGGTCGGATCTTATGAATGAACCCATCAAGTGGGCAATGAACCAAATGCCCGCAAGTGAGGACCGGCAGCTGTCCGTCATGTCCACGGAGAATGTGGCGAAAGCCGGTGCCTTCCACCGCAGCTTTCCCCAGTACTCCATCACGCCCCTGGCCAAGCTGGACGGCATGGCCAGCCGCCTGGGCCTGGGCGGCCTGTATGTGAAGGACGAATCCTACCGCTTTGGCCTGAACGCCTTCAAGGTGCTGGGCGGCTCCTTTGCCATGGGCCGTTACATCGCCCAGCAGATGGGCCGGGATGTCAGCGAGATGACCTATGAGTATCTGACCAGCGCCGCCTTCCGCCAGGAGTTCGGCCAGGCCACCTTCTTCACCGCCACCGACGGCAACCACGGCCGGGGCGTGGCCTGGGCGGCCAACAAGCTGGGCCAGAAGGCTGTGGTCCATATGCCCAAGGGCAGCAGCAAGTCCCGCTTTGACAACATTGCCAAGGAGGGCGCCAAGGTCACCATTGAGGAAGTGAATTACGACGACTGCGTCCGCATGGCCGCCGCCGAGGCCGCGGAAACGGAGCACGGCGTGGTGGTCCAGGACACCGCCTGGGAAGGCTATGAGGAGATCCCCGCCTGGATCATGCAGGGCTACGGCACCATGGCCGCCGAAGCAGCCCAGCAGCTGCGCCAGGTCAGCGTCAACCGTCCCACCCATGTGTTCGTCCAGGCGGGCGTGGGCAGCTTGGCAGGCGCCGTGGTGGGGTATTTTGCCAACCTGTTCCCCGAGTGCCCGCCCAAGTTTGTGGTAATGGAGGCCCGGGCGGCGGATTGCCTGTATCAGGGCGCTGTGGCCGCCGACGGCGCTCCCCGCATCGTCACCGGCGACTTGCAGACCATCATGGCCGGCCTTGCCTGCGGTGAGCCCAACATCATCTCCTGGGACATCCTCCGCAACCATGTTTCGGCCTTTGTGTCCTGCCCGGATTGGGTCAGTGCCCGGGGCATGCGGATGCTGGGCGCTCCGGTAAAGGGCGACCCCCGGGTTATCTCCGGCGAATCCGGCGCCGTGGGCATGGGCCTGCTGTCCGCCATCATGGAGGACGAGACCTACCGGGACCTGCGCCAGCAGCTGGAGCTGGACAAGAACAGCCAGGTCCTCATGTTCTCTACCGAGGGCGACACAGACCCGGACAAGTACGCCAGTATCACCTGGGGCGGCGAGTACCCCTCTGTGTAAGCGAAAAAACGTCAGGCACTTTGTGCCTGACGTTTTTTATGTGGCTGTCAAGATTCTTTCAGTTCCTCCGCAAGCTCTGCCTTGGCATCCGCCAGGATTCGGCGTTCCGCCTTGGTGGTCAGTTGGGATTCGTCGAATTTTTCGAACATATCCGGCCTGCGGCGCATGGTGCGCTTGTAGCTCTCCTTCTTCCGCCAGGCGGCCACCTTGCCGTGGTCGCCGGAGAGGAGGATGTCCGGAACCGCCCGGTCATGCCAAACGGCAGGTCGGGAGTACTGGGGATACTCCAGAAGGCCGTTCCAGTGGGACTCCTCCTCAAAGCACTCCGCGTCCGGCAGCACGCCGGGCACCATGCGGCACACGGCGTCCGCCACGGCCATGGCGGGGATCTCGCCGCCGGTGAGGACGAAGTCACCCATGGAGATCTCCTCGTCCACGCATTCGTCAATGAACCGCTGGTCGATGCCCTCGTAGTGGCCGCAGACCAGAATGAGATGGTCATAATTCTCCTTCAGTTCCCGGGCCACGGCCTGGGTGAAGGTGCGGCCGCAGGGGGACATGAAAATGGTCCGGCCGGGGCCGTAGGTCTCCACGATATGGGCCCAGCAGCGGTACAAGGGGTCCGCCTGCATGACGGCGCCCCGGCCGCCGCCGTAGGGATAGTCGTCCACCTGCATCTGCTTGTTGGTGGTATAGGTGCGGATCTGGTGGCTGCGGATGGTGATGTAGCCCCGCTCCTGGGCCCGGCCCAGAATGCTGACATTCAGCATGGCGTCCACGGAGTCGGGGAACAGTGTCATGATGTCAATGTTCATCGCTGGCCATCCCCTCCCATACCTGGACCTCCATCCGGTCACGGTCCAGGTCCACGGACTTGATAAAAACATCCTTCACGGCGGGAATGAGGTATTCCCGCCGGCCTTTCACGGTGTAGACCTTGTGGGCGGGATAGTTCTCCACCGCCGTCAGCTGTCCCAGCTCCTCGCCGGTGGCGGCGTCGAAGACATGCATACCCAGCAGTTCATCATCGAAGTACGCACCCTCCGGCAGGCGGGCGTCTGCCCGGCGGATATACAGGTCCTTGTCTTTATAAGTCAAAGCGGCGTTCATATCCTCCACGCCGGGGAACTTCATCAGCACCAGGCTCTTGTGAACGTGGTTGGCGGTGGGGGAGACAGGCTGGCCGTCGATATAGAATGTTTGGAAGCGGGTGAGAAAGGCCGGGTCGCCGTCCCGGGGCTGGACTCGGACCTCGCCCCGGATGCCGTGGGCGTTGACGATGCGGCCGACTTTGATGGTTTCCAGTTTCATGGAGAAAGCTCCTTTGTGTGGATTCGCAAACAGTATACCCTGTTTTCGGGAAAAGGGCAAGAGGGGCGGCAAAAGGAGCGAGGAGTCCTGCGACTCCTCGCTCCTTGACTTCCGGGGGAAGTGTTCAGTCTACAATATCCACGGAAACCTTGACGCCGGTACGCTGGGCATAGGAGCGGATAACGGTCCGGATCTCCTTGGCGATGCGGCCCTGGCGGCCGATGACCTTGCCCATGTCGTCGGGGGCGACACGCAGCTCCAACGTCAGTTCCTGGTCGCCCTGAATCTCCGTAACGGAGACGGCATCGGGATCATCCACAAGGTTTCTGGCGATGTAGAGCAGCAAGTCCTTCATGATCCGCCCTCCGGATCAGAGGACTTCCACTTTTTTCAGCAGAGCTCTGACAGTGTCGGTGGGCTGGGCGCCGGACTTGATCCAGGCCTGAGCGCGCTCGGTGTCGATCTTGATCTCGGCGGGAGCCACACAGGGGTTGTAGGTGCCGATCTCCTCAATGAAGCGGCCGTCGCGGGGGAAGCGGGAGTCGGCCACCACAACGCGGTAGAAAGGAGCCTTCTTGGCGCCCATGCGGCGCAGTCTGATCTTAACCATGATTTGTACCTCCAAAAATTTTAAAGTTGATCGTATATCTATAAATGCTGTGCACTTATATCCAAAAAAGTTTTGCGTTTACTTGAAGCGCTTTTTGCGGCCGAAGCCGTGCATCCGGCCGCCCATGCCGCCCTTCATGGCGGGACCGCGGCCCTTGGCCATCTGCCGGGTCAGCTGCTGCATCATGTCGAACTGCTTCAAAAGGCGGTTTACATCCACCACTTCCAATCCGCAGCCGGCGGCGATGCGGCGCTTGCGGCTGGCATTGAGGATCTGGGGATTTTCCCGCTCCAGCGGCGTCATGGAGAGAATGATGGCCTCTGTGTGGGCCATGGCCTTTTCGTCGATGGTGGCGCCCTGCAATTGCCGGCCCATGTTGCCGGGCAGCATACCGGCCAGCTGGCTCAGATCGCCCATGTTGCGGATCTGCTGGAGCTGTTCGTAATAGTCCTGAAGGGTGAAGCGGTTTTTCCGCAGCTTTTCCTCCAGCTTGGCGGCCTGCTTTTCATCGTAGGTGGCCTGGGCCTTTTCGATGAAAGACAGCATATCGCCCATGCCCAGGATACGGGAGGCCATCCGGTCGGGATGGAAAGGCTCGATCATGTCCAGCTTTTCGCCGGTGCCCACGAACTTGATGGGCTTGCCGGTGGCGGCCCGGATGGAGAGGGCGGCGCCGCCGCGGGCGTCACCGTCCAGCTTCGTGAGGATGACACCGTCGATGCCCAGCGCCTCGTCAAAGGCGGAGGCGGCGTTGACGGCGTCCTGGCCGGTCATGGCGTCCACCACCAGCAAAATCTCATTGGGGTGTACGGTGGCCTTCATGCGCTTGAGCTCGTCCATCAGCGTCTCGTCCACATGGAGGCGGCCGGCGGTATCCAGAAACACCATGTCACTGCCGTGGTCTTTGGCATGGCGGATGGCGTTGGCGGCGATGTCCACCGGGTCGCCCTGGCCCTGCTCGAATACCGGCAGGTCCAGTTGTCCGCCGACGACCTTCAGCTGCTCAATGGCCGCGGGGCGGTACACGTCGCAGGCGGTCAGCAGGGGGCGCTTGCCATACTGGCGGCGCATGAGCCCTGCCAGCTTGGCGGTGGTGGTGGTTTTGCCGGCGCCCTGAAGACCCACCATCATGACAACGGTGGGGCCGTTGTTGGCCATGGTCAGCTTGCTGCCGGCGCCGCCCATCAGATTGGTCAGCTCTTCGTTGACGATCTTGATGACCTGCTGGGCGGGGGTCAGGCTGTCCAGCACGTCGGAGCCGATGGCCCGCTCCGTGACGGTGGCCACGAAATCCTTGACCACCTTGTAGCCCACGTCAGCCTCCAGCAGCGCCAGGCGGACCTCCCGCATGGCCTCCCGGACGTCGTTTTCCGTCAGGCGGCCCTTGCCCCGGAGCTTTTTGAACGTCGCATTCAGTTTTTCGGTCAATCCTTCAAATGCCATAGCTTATTCCTTCAGCGCGGCGGCTTCTTCGTGGATGCGCTCCGCCAGCTCCGTGAGCCGCTGGTCCTCGTACTGGCGGTAGTTGATGGTCTTGATCTCGGCGGCGGCGGACTGGATAGCGTCCAAGTGGCTCCGCATGGCTTCAAACCGCCGGATGAGGCCGGTCTTGTCCTCCACCTCCTGCATGATGCCCTCCGCCCGGACGATAACGTCCCGGACGCCCTGCCGGGAGATGCCCGCGTTTTCCGCGATTTCCGCCAGGGACAGGTCTTCATTATAATAGAGGTCAAAGAACTCCTTTTGCCGGTCCGTCAGGAGTTCCCCGTAAAAATCGTACAGCATGGTCATGCGATAAGTCTGATTTTTCATCCCGAACTCCCTTTCTGTAAAGTTATTCACCTTTACAACAAGAAATAGTTTACAGGAATTTGGTGAAAAAGTCAAGGGAAATTTGCAAAGAAATCCGGAAAATATGAGGCCTGCGGCGACTTTTTCGGAAAGAGTTCTCCGCGTTCGGCGCAGGTGGGGCTTGCGCGGAGGGCGGGGAGAGGATATACTTGAAAAAACTGTGTGCTTGACAGGAAGGAAGAAGAATAGTATGATGACGAACCTGTTTCAAAACTGGCTGGGCCGTCCCACGCTCATCGCGGCGGAGGACACCTGGTCCCTTCTGGCGCTTTTGCTAGTGTCGGTGGCCCTAGCCATCTGGCTGGAGCAGAAATACACCTGGGCCTCCAAGATCTCCGGCGCCATCATCGCCCTGTGCATCGCGCTGCTGGCCTCCAACCTCTCCATCATTCCCACCAGCTGCGTGCTGTATGACGACATCGTCTGGGGCTACGCGGTGCCGCTGGGCATCCCGCTGCTGCTGCTCCAGTGCAACATGAAGAAGATCTGGCGGGAGACGGGCCGGATGATGGTCATTTTCCTCATCGGCGCCGCCGGAACGGTGGTGGGAGCGTTCCTGGCTTACGGGCTGCTGCATACCTACATCCCCGGCCTGGAGGGCGTGGCGGCCATGATGACCGGGTCCTATATCGGCGGCGGCGTCAACTTCGCGGCCCTGGCCAAGGAGTTCGATGTGGGCGAGATCAAGGCGGCGGCTACCGTGGCGGACAATCTGCTCATGGCCCTGTATTTCTTTGGCCTTATCTTCATTGCCGGCATGAAGTTTTTCCGCAGCCGCTATTCCCATCCCCACATTGACGCCGTGGCCCAAAGCGGCGATGCGGACGGTGCCCGGACCCAGGCGGCGGCTTATTGGAGCCGCAAGGACATCTCTCTGAAAGACATCGCCATGAATTTTGCTTATGCCGTGGCGGTAGTGTACATCGCCAAGCTCATCTCCGGCTTTGTGGATGGCCTCATCCCGGATACCGGCGTGGTGCTGCACATGCTGAACACGTTCTTCGGCAGTGAGTATGTGTGGATCACCACGGTGTCCATGGCCTGTGCCACCTGGGGAGAAAAGCAGGTGGCGAAGCTGTCCGGCTCTCAGGAGATCGGCACGTACCTTATTTACCTGTTCCTGTTCGTCATCGGTGTGCCGGCCTCCATCGTGGAGATCCTGCAAAAGACGCCGCTGCTGCTGGCCTTCACCGGCATCATGGTCATTGTGAATATGCTGTTCTGCTTTGTGGGCGGCAAGCTGCTGCACTTCGATTTGGAGGATATCATCCTGGCCTCCAACGCCAACATCGGCGGCCCCACCACCGCCGCCGGCATGGCCATCTCCCAGGGCTGGAGCGCCCTGGTGGGACCTGTCATGCTGGTGGGAACGTTCGGTTATGTCATCGGCACCTACCTGGGCATTCTGGTAGGCGGCATTTTAGGCGCGTAAACGGGAAAGGAAGCATTTCATGATCTTTGACGGCCATTCGGACCTGCTGTACGATGTGACCCGCCGGCGGCTGGCGGGGGAGAAGCATGTGCTGGAGCGGCACCACCTGCGGAATCTGGAAGCCGGCGGCGTGGAGGGCCTGGCGCTGGCCCTGTGGGTCAGCGCGGGACAGGCGCAGACCTTCTGGAAGGATGTGCCGGAGGCCGTGGGGGACCGGGAGCGGACGGACATTATGGTGCTTTGTATGAAGGCGGAGCTGGCGGAGTGTCCCTGGCTGGCCCTGGTCCATACGCCGGCGGAGGCGGAAGCCGCCCGGGCGGCGGGGAAGAAATACGCCTTTCTGGCCGTGGAGGGCATGGCCGCCATCGGCGGGGATGTGGGCGGCATTGACCGCTACGCAAACCTGGGCGCAAGGCTGGGAATGCTCACCTGGAACGAGGAGAACCAGCTGGCCACCGGTGCCGGCGGCGACCCGTATTCCGGACTGACGGAGCTGGGACGGCAGGCGGTCCGGCGGATGGAGGCGCGGGAAATGGTGGTGGATGTGTCCCATCTGAACGACGGCGGCTTCCGGGATGTGATGAAACTGGCGGAAAAGCCTGTCATCGCCTCCCACTCCAATTGCAGGGCGCTGTGTGATGTGCACCGGAACCTGACGGACGATCAGCTGCGGGCCATCCGGGATACCGGCGGCGTGGTGGGGCTGAATGTCCACCATGCTTTTGTTCACGCCGACCCGGCAAAGCAGACGGCCCAGATGCTGGCCCGCCACGCCGCCCACATGGCGGAGGTCATGGGCGTGGAGCATGTGGCGTGCGGCTTCGACTTCTGCGAATATTTCGGCCCCGGTAACGAGGGGGCCGAGGGATTGGAGAACTGCTCCCAGACGGGCAATTTGTTTTATTGGCTGGAAAAGCTGGGCATGAATGCACGGGAGCGGGACATGATTGCAAGAGGGAATTTCCTGCGGGTGCTGGCGCTGTAAAAAAACACGGACGGAACGCAAGTTCCGTCCGTGTTTTTCGTCAGGAGAGACCGTGCATCCGCCTGCGGAAAATGCGGACACTGAGCCACACCGCCGCGCAGCAGGCTGCCCCCTCCGCAATGGGAAAGGCCAGCCACACCAAAAAGGCGGCACCCGGCAGCCGGGAGAGGGCCCAGGCCAGAGGGAGCACCACCAGGATCATCCGCAGAAACGAGATGAGCAGGGAGGACAGACCGCTGCCAAGCGCCTGGCAGACGCCCTGCAAAATGATGTTGGCCCCGGCGAAGAAAAAGCCGCAGGTGATGATGCGCAGGGCGGTGACGCACAGCTCCACCGCCTCGCCGGAGAGGGAGAAGCACCCGACGATCTGCCGGGCGAAGCATTGCAGCAGCAAGATGCCGCAGCCCATGATGACGGACACGGTGGAAAGGCCGCAGCGGATGGCCTCCCGGATGCGGCCTTTTTCCTGCGCGCCGTAATTGTAGGAGATGATGGGCACGGAGGCGTTGTTCAGGCCGAAGGCGGGCATGAAGATGAAGTTTTGCAGCTTGTAATAGATGCCATAGGCGGTGACAGCGGTGGAGGAGATGCTCCCTAAAATCAGATTCATGCCATAGGTCATAAAGGAGGTCAGCGCCTGCATGACGATGGCGGGGCCGCCCACGGTGTAGATCTGCCGGATGACGGCGGCGGAGGGGCGGAGCATGGCAAGGCTGTTGGTGAGCTCTTTATTTTGCCGGAAGTGCAGGAGCGCCGCCACAGCCAAAGACGCGCACTGGCCGATGACCGTGGCGATGGCCGCTCCGGCGGTGCCCATGGCCGGCAGGCCGCAGTATCCAAATATGAATATGGGGTCCAGGACCAGATTCGTCAGGGAGCCCGCCAGCTGTCCGAGCATGGCGGCGGTGGTCTGCCCGGTGGCTTGCAGCAGCTTTTCAAAGTACATATAGCCGATGGTGCCGAAGGAGCACAGCGTCACGATACGGAGATAGGAGATGCCGAAGGCGGCGATCACCGGGTCGCCGGTCTGGCTGCGCAGGTATGCCTCCGCCCCCAGCAGGGCGAACAGCAAAACCGCCAGGTAATAGCAGATGCTCAAAAACATGGCGTTTCCCGCGATGCGGCTGGCCTGCCGGTAGTCTTTCCTGCCAAGGCTGCGGGAGAGGGCGGCGTTGACGCCCACACCGGTGCCCACGCACAGGGCCATGATGAACATCTGGACGGGAAAGGCCAGCGTCAGGGCATTCACCGCTTTGTCACCGGCGTTGGCGATGAGAGCGGTGTCCGGAATATAGGACACGAACAGGCTGTCCACCACGTTATAAAGCGCCTGCACCAGCATGGACAGCATCATGGGCGCGCCCATGGACAGCAGCAGGCGGGGGATGGGCACGATGCCCATTTTGTTGGGACTGGGTGTGGGTTGTTCCATAATGACCTCCTGAAAACAAAAAAAGACGTGCAAGCTTTCCAGCTTGCACGTCCAAATGGCGACGGTCGCGTCTGTCGGGTGCCATTATACAAAGGGAGGGCGGGATTTGTCAAGCAAAAAATACGGCTTCACCGGGGAGAAGCAGCAGAAAGAATTTGAATTATACAGGGAGATATACTATAATGTCTTCTAGAATGGAATCTGCCAAAGGAGTTGAGCATGTGGAAGTGACCAGAACCCAGCTGGCGGAGGGCGTGAACCTCACCTATCTGCCGGCCCGGAAATTCAAAACCAGCCTGCTGTCCGCCCAATTCGTGACGCCGCTGCGGCCGGAGACGGTCTCCGGCAACGCCCTGCTGCCGGCGATCCTGCGCCGGGGCACGGTCAGCTGCCCGGACTTGGGGGCCCTGTCCGCCCGGCTGGATAACCTGTACGGCGCCCGCATCGACTATACCGTCCGCAAAAAGGGTGAAAACCAGTGCGTGGGCTTTGTGGCCAGCTTTATTGACGACAGCTTCACCCCCGGCCGGGAAAAACTGCTGGAGCCGGTGGCGGAGCTGTTGGGCGAGCTGGTCTGTGACCCCGTTACCCAGCACGGGCGGTTCGTGCCGGCCTATTTTGAAAGCGAAAAAACGAACCTCATCGACGCCATCCGCAGCATCGTCAACGATAAGCGGGACTATGCCGATTCCCGCCTTTTGCAGGAGATGTGCGCCGGAGAGCCCTACGGCATCAGCCGTCTGGGCAGTGAAAAGCAGGCGGAGCGGCTCCAGCCCCAGAAGCTGTACGCCCAGTACGGCCAGCTCATCGCCACCAGCCAGCTGGAGCTGTTTTACAGCGGCAGCGCCTCCATGGAGCGGGTGGAGCGGGCCTTGCGGTCGGCGTTTTCCACGCTGCCCCGGGAGAATATCCGGGAGATCGCCCTGGCGGCGGACCATCCCAAGCCGACGGAGCCGAAGATGGTGGAGGAGGAGATGGACGTGACCCAGGGAAAGCTGGGCATGGGCTTCACCTGCGGAAGCGATGATACCGCCGCCCTGCTCATGGGCAATACCCTCTTTGGCGGCAGCAGCAATTCCAAGCTGTTTTTGAATGTGCGGGAAAAGCTGTCGCTGTGCTACTTTGCTTCCTCTGTGTACCACCGCCAAAAGGGCATCATCACCGTGTCCTCCGGCATTGAGTTTGAAAATTACCAGAAAGCCTACGATGAGATCATGCGCCAGCTGGAGGCTGTTCAGAAGGGGGAGCTGGAGGACTGGGAGCTGGAGAGCGCCCGCAGCGTGCTGCTGAACGCCTACGCCTCCATGGGAGATTCTCAGGGCAAGCTGGAGAACTTCTATATCGGACAGGCCGCCACCGGCCAGGAGGAGACGCCGGAGCTGCTGGCCCGCCAGGTGCGGGAGGTTTCCCTCCAGCGGATTCTGGACGCCATGGCCACCGTGTCCCTGGATACGGTGTACTTCCTGAAGGGAAAGGAGGCGCAGGCATGAAACAGACCTTTTACGAGCGCATCGGCGAGGCCGTCTGCCGGGAGACACTGCCCAACGGCCTGCGCATCAATATCGTGCCCAAGCGGGACTACGCCAAAAGCTATGCCTTTTTCGCCACCCGCTACGGCGGCATGGATACCCGCTTCTGCCTGAACGGCAAGTGGCTGGATACCCCGGCGGGCATTGCCCATTATCTGGAGCACAAGATGTTCGACACCAAGGAGGGCAACGCCCTTCAGGAACTGGCCAAAAACGGCGCGGAGCCCAACGCCTTTACCTCCAACGCCATCACCGGCTATTATTTCGACTCCACCACCCATTTTGAGGAAAACCTGGAGATTTTGCTGTCCTTCGTGTCCGTTCCTTATTTCACGGAGGAGAGCGTGGCCAAGGAGCAGGGTATCATCGGCCAGGAGATCCGCATGATCGAGGACAACCCCGACTGGCAGATCTACACCCGGATGATGAAGGCCCTGTATGCCGCCAGCACTGCCCGGACCTCCATCGCCGGCACGGTGGAGAGCATCTCCCACATTACGGCGGAGACTCTGTACGACTGCCACAAAGCGTTTTATACGCCCTCCAACATGGTGCTCACTGTGGTGGGCAACGTGGACCCGGTCCATGTGGTGGACATTGCCCGCCGCGTTCTGCCCCGGGAAGGCGGCCCCGCCATCCCCCGGGATTACGGCACGGAGCCGGCGCAGGTGGCCGAAAAGGAGACAAAGCTCGCCATGGAGGTGTCCTGCCCCCAGTTTTTGACGGGCTTCAAATGCACCCCCGCGGAGGACGGCGAGGGTTATATGCGTCAAAGCCTCATCGGCGACATGGCCTGCGACATTCTGCTGGGGGATTCAAGTCCCCTGTACCTGCGGCTCTATGACCAGGGCCTCATCAACACCAGCTTCGGCGGCGCCTATGAGATGATGCCCGGCGTGGCGTACCTGTACGCCGGCGGCGACAGCAAGGACGCCCGGGCCGTCACGGCGGAGATCCAGAAGGAAGCCAAACGGCTGGTGGAGGAGGGCATCGACGAGGACTTCTACCAGCGGGTGCGGCGGGCCTCCTTCGGCTCCAACCTCCGGGGCTTGAACTCCTTTGAGAATATCGCGGTATCCCTGTCGGAGGGATACTTCCATGGGTATGACCCCTTCCGGTTCCCCCAGGTATTCGATACGATCACGAAAGATGACATCACGGCGTTCCTGCGGGAGAATCTGACCGCCGACCGGGCGGTCCTCAGCGAGATCGTGCCCAAGTGACCCAAGAAAGGAAGTAACCCAATTGACAGCTTTGAGTAATATGCCCATCAGCTTTCCCGGCCTGTTCGGCGACTGGGAGTGCAACATCGACCCCATCGCCATCCACATCGGCCACGGCGTATATTGGTATGGCATCATCCTGGCCCTGGGTATGCTGGCGGGCCTGCTGCTTTGCATGAAGCAGGCCAAACGCTTCGGCCTGACGGAGGACAACGTGCTGGACATGGTGCTGTGGGCAGTGCCCGCCTGCATCGTCGGCGCCCGGCTGTACTATGTTCTGTTTTACCTGGACCTGTACCGCACAGCGGACGGTGGCCTGGATTGGGGCAGCATGATCGCCGTGTGGGACGGCGGCCTTGCCATTTACGGCGCCGTCATCATGGGCTTTGTGGTGGCGGTTCTGTATGCCCGGAAAAAGAAGCTGAAGCTCTGGGCCTTGACGGACCTGTGCGCCATGGGACTGCTCATTGGCCAGTCCATTGGCCGGTGGGGCAATTTTGTGAACCGGGAGGCCTTCGGCGCCGAGACCACCCTGCCCTGGCGGATGCGGCTGTGGACCAGCACCTACCAGTATATCGAAGTCCACCCCACCTTTTTCTATGAGAGCCTTTGGAACCTGATCGGCTTGCTGTTGGTGCTGTTTGTCATTACCAAGGGCCGCCGGTTTGACGGCGAAAACACCTGCTTTTATTTCCTGTGGTACGGCCTTGGCCGCACCTGGATCGAGAGCCTGCGGACGGACAGCCTGTATCTGTTTGACTGGACGTTCATGGGCTCGCCCATCCGGGTCTCCCAGGCGCTGAGCATCGTGCTGGTGGTGGTTTCCGCCTGTATGCTGGTGGTCAACCTGTGTTTTCGCCGCCACGACCCGGCGGAGCTGCTGGTGACCCAGGTGGCCGCCAGAGAAGCGGCCGCTTTGGAGGAGGCTCTGGAAACGCCTTCGGAAGCACATGAGACTTTGGATACGGCGGAGCGCCGGACAGACGAACAGGAGGAAACGAGCGATGGCAGTGAGAATTGACGGCAAGGCCCTGGCGGCCAAAGTGAAGGCCCGGGCGGCGGAAGGGGCGAAGGACCTGCCCCGCAAGCCCGGCCTGGCGGTGATTTTGGTGGGCGACAATCAGGCCTCCCGCGTCTATGTCACCGGCAAGGAAAAGGATTGTGCCGAGTGCGGCTTTTTGAGTTTTGAGTATAAGCTTCCGGCGGAGACCACTCAGGCGGAGCTGCTGAATCTCATTGACCGGCTCAACGGTGACGAGGCGGTGGACGGCATCCTGGTGCAGCTGCCCCTGCCGGAGCATCTGAATGAGGACCAGGTCCTGAACGCCATTCACCCGGAAAAGGATGTGGATTGCTTCCACCCCTTCAACGTGGGCCGGCTGGTCATTGGAGAGCCGGTATTTCTGCCTTGCACGCCTGCCGGCGTCATGGAGATGCTGAAGGAGTATGACATTCCCGTGGCCGGGAAGCACTGTGTGGTGCTGGGCCGCAGCAACATTGTGGGCAAGCCCATGGGTGCTCTGCTGTTACAGCAGAGCGGCACCGTTACCACCTGCCACTCCCGGACGCCGGACCTGGCCTCCTTTACCCGGCAGGCGGACATTCTGGTGTCCGCCGTGGGCCGGGTGGGGCTTGTCACCGCCGACATGGTAAAAGAGGGGGCTGTGGTCATTGATGTGGCCATGAACCGCAACGCCGAAGGCAAGCTCTGCGGCGATGTGGACTACGCTTCCGTGGAGCCCAAGGCCTCTTACATCACGCCGGTGCCTGGCGGCGTGGGCCCCATGACCCGGGCCATGCTGATGGAGAACCTGTTGACCGCCGCCCGGCGGCACCAGGGCAGGTGAAAATGGATGATAAAAAATCTCCGTGCCATTCAGGGCACGGAGATTTTTTTCATGTTCAATCGTGGCCCACGGCAGGCCAAAAGCGCCGGACAGCACGCCGGCTGTACAGGAGAAGTCCCGCCGCCAGAGCCAGCCCCAGTCCGCCGATGACATCCAGCACGGCGTGCTGCTTGATGAACAGGGTGGACAGGCAGATGAGAAGCGCCAAAATGGCGGTTGCCCCGCGCAGAAGCTTGTGCCCGTCCAGGGAGGGCGTCTTTTTCACGGCCCAGGCAGCACCGACGGCGCCCACCACATGGACAGAGGGAAACACGTTGGTGTTGGTGTCGATGGAATAAAGTGCCTCCACCAGGCGGCTCAGGGGATTATCCCGGGGCATGACCGCCGGCCGCAGGTCCTGGCCGTTGGGGATCAGGAACCAGATGAGCGCACTGGCAAAAAAGGTCAATGCCAGAAAACGCATATACCGGCGAAAGCCCTCCCGGTCCTTCCACAGCAGCCAAAGCCCCACCGCTGCCAGCAGTGGATACCACAGGCAGTACGGGATGACGAACCACTCGCAAAAGGGAATATAGCTGTCCAACCAGGTTTGCGTGGGCCAGTAGTTGGTGACCACCACACGTTCAATCACAAAAAAAGACAGCAGATACACCGGAAGCCATAAAACATATTTCAGCTCCCCCCAGGGGAAGCGGCGCAAAGCGTTGCGCAAGCTGCTCACCTCATGTCACAGTTTCGTAATTAACGGGTAGCATAGCACACAAGCCCTGCCGAATCTATGGACAATTTGCAAACAATATGTAAAAAAATTAAAAAGGTGCCGCTGCAAAAGCAGCGGCACCGGGAAGGCTTCAGCGTTCTTCACGGAAATAGGGCAGGCCCAGGCTGGCAGGCGGCTGGTTTGCATCCCATACGGCGGAGCCGTATGGGAACCCTGCATAGGACTCAAATCGCCAGGCAAAGCCCGGCGATTTCAAAACTTTGCGGTGCAAAGTGTTTGACGCGGCAGGCGCCGCGGGAAGCGGGAAAACCAGCTATGGGAGTAAAAGAAGGTGCCGCTGCAAAAGCAGCGGCACCGGGAAAGCTTCAGCGTTCTTCACGGAAGTAGGGCAGGCCCAGGCTGGCAGGCGGCTGGTTTTCCCGCTTTTTCCGCAGGGAGATGCCGATGAGTACGGCGATGGTTACCAGATAGGGCAGCATTTTGAACAGCTCGATGGAATCACGGCCCAGGTTGGGGATGACCAGGTAGATCCAAAACAGCAGGCCGAACAGATAGGAGCCCCAAATGGCGTTGACGGAGCGCCAGGTGGCGAAGATGACCAGAGCCACGGCCAGCCAGCCCAGAGACTCAATGGTGCCGTCGTTGGCCCAGGTGCCCTTGATATAGTCCATGGTGTAATACAGGCCGCCGAGGCCGGAGATACCGGCGCCCACGCAAGTAGCCAGATACTTGTAGCGGGTGACGTTGATGCCCGCCGCGTCGGCGGTGGCGGGATTTTCACCCACGGCCCGGAGGTTCAGACCCTTCCGGGTACGGTTCAGGAACCAGTGCATGGCGATGGCCACAACGATGGCCAGATACACCATGAAGCCGTAGTTGAACAGCAGAGCGCCCACAGTGCCGAGATTGGACAGGCCGGGGATGGTGGCCCGGTACACGGAGCTGGTGGCGGCGACAGAGATCTGGCCCACGCCGCCGGCCATGGTGTTGAGGCTGCCGCCGAAGAAGTTGGCGACACCGCCGCCGAAAATGGTCAGCGTCAGGCCGGTGACGTTCTGATTGGCCCGGAGGGTAATGGTCAGGAAGCTGTACAGCAGTCCACCCAGGGCGGCGGCCAGGAAAGCGGCGATGAAGCTCACCAGCAGGCAGATGACAGGGGAGGGGGCCGGATTGTTGAACTCGTAAAAGAAGGATGCTGCCAAGCCTGAAATGCCGCCCAGGTACATGATGCCGGGGACGCCCAAATTCAGGTTGCCGGATTTCTCCGTCAGGATCTCGCCGATGGAGCCGTACATAATGACGGTGCCGAAGCAGACGGAGGATTGCAGCAGACGGATCAATTGCGCAAGTGTCATTTGTGCTCGGCCTCCTTTCCGCTCCGCAGGATGACGCGGTAATTGATGAAGAACTCACTGCCCAGGATAAAGAACAGGATGATGCCGGTGATGATGTTGGAGGCGTAGTCGTTCAGATTGAACTGGGAGGCGATCTGAATGGCACCCTTCTGCAAAAATACCAGCAGCAGCGAAATGAGGATCATGACGAAGGTGTTGAACTGGGCCAGCCAGGCCACGATGATGGCGGTGAAGCCCCGGCCGCCGGCGGTGGAGGTGGAGATGGTGTGGCTGGAGCCAGCCACGGCAATGAAGCCGGCCAGACCGCAGATGGCGCCGGAGATGGCCATGGTGCGGATGGTGACCTTTTTCACGCTGATGCCGGCGTAGCGGGCGGTATTTTCGGAGTCGCCCACCACGGTGATCTCGTAGCCCTGCTTGGAGTATTTCAGGTAAATATACATGCCGACGGTCAGCGCCAGCACCAGGATGACGTTGAGGCCGTACGTCTGGCCGAACACGGAGGGGAACCAGCCGGCCTTGGTGGCCTGGTTGATGACGCCCACGGTGTTGGAGCCCTTAGGATTTTCCCACAGGGCCACGCAGTAGCTGGTCAGCTGGATGGCCACGTAGTTCATCATCAGGGTGAACAGGGTCTCGTTGGTATTCCAGATGGCCTTGAAGGTGGCGGGAATGACGCCCCACAGGCAGCCGCCGAGGATGCTCACCACCGCCATGAGAACCAGCAGCGCCGGTGTGGGGATGCTGCTGCCGAAGGCCCGCATGAAGCCGGCCGTGATGATGCCGCCGATGAGCACCTGTCCCTCGGCGCCGATGTTCCAGAATTTCATCTTGAAGGCGGGAGCCAGGCCCACGCCAATGCACAGCAGCATCATGGTATCCCGGATGGTGACCCAGGAGCGCTTGGATGTGCCGAAAGCGCCGTTAAAAATGGCCTTGTACACCTGCACGGGGTTCAGCTTGGTGACGGCGAAAATGAAAATGCCGCTGACCACCAGGGATAAGAGAACGGCCACGAGGCGGATGGCATAGGCCTTGGGGCGGGAGATGCCGTCCCGCTTGGTGATACGGAGCAAAGGCTCCTTGGAGTTATTCACACTGCTCATGCCTTCTCCCCCTCCTTTTTAAAGCGGGTCATCAGCAGGCCCACTTCTTCCTTCGTGGTGGTCCGGGCGTCCACGACGCCGCTGACCTGGCCGCCGCACAGCACCAGAATGCGGTCGCACAGCTCCAGCAGCACATCCAGGTCCTCGCCGACGTATACGACGGCAACGCCCTTCATCTTCTGCTCCGTCAGCAGGTTATAGATGGTGTAAGAGGTGTTGATGTCCAGGCCCCGGACGGCGTAGGCCGTCATGAGGACGGAGGGCTCCTGGGCGATCTCACGGCCCACCAGCACCTTCTGCACGTTGCCGCCGGACAGGCGCCGGACGGGGAAGGAGACGCTGGGCGTTACGACCTCCAGCTGTTCCATAACATCTTCGGCCAGCTGTTTGGGGGCCTTCCGGTCCGTAAACGCACCGTGGCCCTTCCGGTAGCTGCGCAGCAGCATATTGCCGGTCATGCCCAGAGAGCCCACCAGGCCCATGCCCAGGCGGTCCTCCGGCACAAAAGCCAGGGAGACGCCGGCCTGCTTGATCTGCAGGGGCGTTTTGCCCACCAGCTCGGTGCCCGCCTGCTCCTCGGGGTGGCCGATGGGGCGGTAGCGGATGGAGGCGCCGGGGGAGATGGGCTGCAATCCGGCGATGGATTCCAGCAGCTCCTTCTGGCCGGAGCCGGCGATGCCTGCAATACCCAAAATCTCGCCGCCCATGGCGGTGAAGGACACCTTGTCCAGCCGCTTGACACCCATGGCGTCGTACACGGTCAGGTCCCGGACCTCCAGGCGGGGAATGGGGTTCTTGGGCTCCGGACGATTGATGTTCAGCGTGACGGCGTGGCCCACCATCATGTCCGTCAGCTTTTGGGGAGAGGTGTCGCTGGTGGCCACATCGCCGATGTACTGGCCCTTCCGCAGCACCGCCACCCGGTCAGACACATCCATGACCTCATGGAGCTTGTGGGTGATGATGACCATGGCCTTGCCGTCGGCCTTCATGTTGCGCATGACGTCAAAGAGCCGGTCCGTCTCCTGGGGGGTCAGCACGGCGGTGGGTTCATCCAGGATCAGAATGTCCGCGCCCCGGTACAAAACCTTGACGATCTCCACCGTCTGCTTTTCGGAAACAGACATGTCGTAGACCTTCTTGTTGGGGTCGATGACGAAGCCGTATTTCTGGCAGATGTCCGTGATGCGGGCCGCGGCGGCCTTCAGGTCCAGCCGGCCCTCATCCTCCAGGCCCAGCACGATGTTTTCCGCCGCGGTGAACACGTCCACCAGCTTGAAGTGCTGATGGATCATACCGATGCCGCAGGTAAAGGCGTCCTTGGGGGAGGCGATGGTCACCGGACTGCCGTTGACGAAGATCTCGCCCTCGTCAGGGAAATAAATGCCGGCCAGCATGTTCATGAGCGTGGTCTTACCGCTGCCGTTTTCACCCAGCAGGGAGAGGATCTCCCCCCGCCGGATCTCCATGGAGATGCGGTCATTGGCGACCACCTTGCCGAAGCGCTTTGTGATATTTTTTAATTGGACCGCTGCAACAGTTTCCAAAAAAGACCATCCTTCCCGCCGTCATGGCATAAAGTGGGACGGCGCCGGACATATCCGACACCCAAAGGGGATTATCTGTCAACAGTATATCATAAGTGGACTGAATTGTAAATTGTATTTGGACCGGAAACGAAAGGACGGGACTGCCCTATGGCAGTCCCGTCCTTGGAACCGGAAAACTCAGTTGTTGTTCAGCTCGGTAATACCGTCGATGCGCAGGCCGAAATAGGGAGCGGAGCGCAGCACGGACTCCACGAAAGCGCCGTCCTCGATGGCCTCACCGGCGTCGTTGACCCAGTCGCCGTTGGTGTCCAGGCCGAAGGCGGAGGTGACGTGACCGTCGGCATCCACCTGGTAAGAGCCGTCGGTGGAGGGCTGGCAGGTGAACTTGGAGGTGTCGAACACCTTCAGGCTGCCGTCCTTGATGCCGGCCCAAGCGGCGTCCACAGCCTCCTGGGTGCCCTCGGCGCAGCTGCCGCCCAGAGCGGAGATCATGACGGCGCCGTCAGCATAGCCGCAGGCGAAATCGGTGGGGACTTCCTCGCCGGCCATGAACTTCTCCAGCATGTGCTTATACAACACGGACCAGTTGTTCTGGGCGGAGGTCAGAGCAGCATCGGGAGCCACGGAGAGCATGTCGATGTTGTAGCCCACGGAGTAGGCGACAGTGCCCTTTTCCAGAGCCTCCTGCACAGCGGAGGGAGCGCCGGTGGAGTCAGCGTGCTGGCCGATGATGACGCAGCCGCGGGCCATCAGAGCGTTGGCGGTCTCAGCCTCCTTGGAGGGGTCATACCAGGAGTTGGTGTACTGCACGTCCATGTGGGCCTCGGGAACGATGGACTGGATGCCCAGCAGGAAAGCGGTGTAGCCGCAGACCACCTCGGCATAGGGATAGGCGCCCACATAGCCCACATAGGGGTCGGTGACAGTACCGGCGTCCATCAGCTCCTTGAGCTTCATGCCGGCCACCACGCCGGAGACATAGCGGGACTCATAGGTATAGGGGAACATATTCTTGTAGTTGCTCAGGCCGGAATTGGCGGCCAGGTCGCCGGTGCAGGCGACGAACGTGACGTCGGGATACTCCTCGGCGGCAGCCTGCATATGCATCTGGTGGCCGTAGGAGTCGGAGAAGATGATGGTGCAGCCCTGCTCCGCCAGGTCAACGGCGGTATCCTGGCAGGTCTCATCCTCGGGAATGTTGTACTTAAAGACCACCTGGGTGTCCACGTCGATGCCCAGCTCTTCGCAGGCAGCGGTCAGACCCTCAATGTGGGCGGCGTCATAGCCGGAGTTGATGTCGTGGACGCAGATCAGGCCGATCTTCACGTCGGAAACGGTGCTCTCCTCAGCGGGGGTCTCGGCAGGGGTCTCAGCGGGAGCCTCTTCTTTTTTCTCGCCGCAGGCGGCCAGGGACAGCGCCATGGTCAGGGCGAGAAGCATTGCAAGGAACTTCTTCATGTGCAAATCCTCCTTCATAAAATCAAATCCGATATTTTTTGCAGGTGGAATGACCTTATCCATTGTCATCATACAGGGTTGCAGGAAAAAATTCAACCTGATTTTTTGTTTTCCACCAGACGGAAGATATAAAATTTAACAGGTGCGGCGAAATTTTTTTATCCAAAAGTACAAGAAATAGAAAATAATGCCCCAAAGGAGCGCGGCACAGCCGCGCTCCTTTGGGGAAAACTTCTAAACAGGTGCTTACAGGGTGATAGAGGTGCCGGTGCGTCCGGCAATGCCGTCCCGGGCCTTCTCCAGCAGGGTGATGAGAGCGGAGCGGCCGGGCTTGCTCTCGGCAAACTGGACAGCGGCCTGGACCTTGGGCAGCATGGAGCCAGGGGCGAACTGGCCCTGGTCCATGTACGCCCGGGCCTGGGCGGGGGTGAGGCTGTCCAGCCACTGCTGGTCAGGCTTGCCGAAGTTGACGGCAACCTTCTCCACGGCGGTCAAAATCACCAGATAGTCCGCGTCCAGCTGCTGGGCCAGGACACAGGAGGCGAAGTCCTTGTCAATCACGGCGGCCGCGCCTTTGAGATGATGTCCTTGGGAACGGAACACGGGGATGCCGCCGCCGCCGCAGGCCACCACGACCAATCCCGCCTCTACCATGTCCCGGATGGAGTCGATCTCCACGATGGACACGGGCTGGGGAGAGGCCACCACACGGCGGTAGCCCCGGCCGGCGTCCTCCACCACATCGTAGCCCCGCTCCGCCACCATTTTGTCCGCCTCCTCACGGCTCATGAAAGAGCCGATGGGCTTGGTGGGGTGCTGGAAGGCGGGGTCGTTGGGGTCTACCTCCACCTGAGTCAGCACGGTGGAGACGCCCTTGGCGATGCCCCGGTCCAGAAGCTCTTCCCGCAGGGCGTTTTGCAGGTCATAGCCGATGTAGCCCTGGCTCATGGCCACGCAGACGGACAGGGGGCAGGGAATGTATTTTTCGGGGTCGGAGCGGGTCAGTTCGGCCATGGCCGCCTGGATCATGCCCACCTGGGGGCCGTTGCCGTGGGCCACCACCACCTCGTGGCCTTCTTCGATCAGGTCCGCGATGGCACGGGCCGTCTGCTTTACGGCCGCCATCTGCTCGGGAAGATTTTTGCCCAAGGCATTGCCGCCCAGGGCGATCACGATGCGCTTACCCATGATGAAACTACCTCACAGAAACAATAAAAGTCCGAAAAAGGGCGCGGCAATGCCGCCGCGCCGAATGGCGCGTGCAAGCGTTTTGCCGGAAGGCAAAACCTTGGCGAAGGCGGAATTCACTTCCGCCAAGCAGGAGCAATTACGAGGGGGCCCCGTGGGGCGCGCAGCGTGCCATGGGGAGATTGCCGCCCAGGGCGATAACGATGCGCTTACCCATGATGAAACTACCTCACAGAAACAATAAAAGTCCGAAAAGAGCCTGAGAATAGTTTTGGCGGGAATACACGAGGATTCCCGCCAAAACATGAATTTTGAAAACAGATCAGAAACGCTTGCGGCTGCCGCCGTTCTCCATGGCCATCAGGGCGGCCACGGGGTCCTTCACCTTGCTCATCATGATCATGGCGGCGATGATGTAGGGCTTGTAGCTGGCCTGCTTGTACAGGGGCACCAGGTAGCGGTCGAACACGGAGTTGTCCACTTCGCCCTCGGGGCAGCTGAGGCCGGTGATGTCGGCGGGCAGGCAGTGCAGGTACAGGGCCTTACCGTCCTTCGTCCGCTTCATCATCTCCTCGGAGCAGGTCCAATTCTTATACTGGGCGTTCTGGGCCAGCAGCTGCTTTTCCAGGGCGTCGATGCCGGCCTGGTCGCCGGCCTGATACAGCTTGGTGCGCTGCTCCATGGCGGCGAAGGGCGCCCAGCTCTTGGGATACACGATGTCGGCGTCCTGGAAGGCCTCCTCCATGGTGGCGACCTTCTTGTAAGAGCCGCCGGAAGCCGCGGCGTTTTTCCGGGCGACTTCCTCCACCTCGGGCATCACGTCATAGCCCTCGGGATGGGCCAGGACCACATCCATGCCGAAGCGGGTCATGAGGCCGATGACGCCCTGGGGCACAGACAGGGGCTTGCCGTAAGAGGGAGAGTAGGCCCAGGTCATGGCAATCTTCTTACCCTTCAGGTTCTCCACACCGCCGAACTGGTGAATGATGTGCAGCATGTCGGCCATGCACTGGGTGGGGTGGTCCACATCGCACTGGAGGTTCACCAAAGTGGGCTGCTGCTCCAGGATGCCGTCCCGGTAGCCCTCCTGCACGGCGTCCATGAAGGTCTTCTGGTACTTGTGGCCCTCGCCGATGAACATATCGTCCCGGATGCCGATGACATCGGCCATGAAGGACACCATGTTGGCGGTCTCCCGGACAGTCTCGCCATGGGCGATCTGGGACTTTTTCTCGTCCAAATCCTGGACCTGGAGGCCCAGCAGGTTGCAGGCGGAGGCGAAGGAGAAGCGGGTGCGGGTGGAGTTGTCGCGGAAGATGGAGATGCCCAGGCCGGAGTCGAAGATCCGGGTGGACTTGTTCCGCTCCCGCAGGTCCCGCAGGGCGTCAGCCACGGTGAAGATGGCGTCCAGCTCCTCGTCGGTCTTGTCCCAGGTCCAGTAGAAGTCGGACTTGTACATGTTGTTGGTGTGCAGCTTTTCCAGGTGCTTGGCAAGCTCAATGGTCTTAGACATGATCGTTTTCTCCTTTATTACATATTACAATATCCGAAAATTACTGGTTACTGGATGTCGTTGTCGGTGAGGCTCTGCCGGAACTCGGTGACATCGGCGGTCTTGTTCTCCTCTTTATACAGGCTGGGCACGGCGGCGTACACGGCGGCGCAGGTGACCAGGTCCTGCTTCCAGGTGATCTCGTTGGGAGCGTGGGCCTGAGACTCCGCGCCGGGGCCGAAGCCCACGCAGGGGATGCCGTAGCGGCCCTGGATGGACACGCAGTTGGTGGAGAAGGTCCACTTGTCCGTCAGGGGACGGTCGTCCCGCAGGTGCATGGCGTCCAGCTTGGGGTCGGCGTCGGCGTGGCCGATGCGTTTGTCGCCCCACAGGGCGTGGTGGGCGTCCACCAGCGCCTGGACATGGGCGGCGGTCTCCTTGTTGATCCAGGTGGGGAAGAAGCACTCGGTCTCATAGACCTCGCCGGTCCAGGAGGGACGGTCATACATATACATACTGACCTTCACGTCGTCGCCGTACTTCTTGACGCTGGGCAGGCTGCGGATCTCCTCCAGGCAGGAGTCCCAGGTCTCGCCGGCGGTCATGCGGCGGTCGATGGAGATGGAGCAGCCGTCGGCCACGGCGCAGCGGGAGGGGGAGGTGTAGAAGATCTGGGAGACGGTGCAGGTGCCCCGGCTGAGGAACTGGGCGTCCTCGTAGTGGTCGGGGTTGAATTCCGGATTCAGCATCTTCACCAGGCCCTTGACGGTGTTGGAGGGACCGTCGCCGTTTTCATTCAGGGCACGAACGTCCTGGAGAATGTCGGCCATCTTGTAGATGGCGTTGTCACCCCGGTGGGGAGCGGAGCCGTGGCAGGAGATGCCCTTCACATCCACCCGGATCTCCATGCGGCCCCGGTGGCCCCGGTAGATGCCGCCGTCGGTGGGCTCGGTGGAAATGACGAATTCAATTTTCTTCTGGGCCTCTTCCTTGCCGGAGAAGTACTTGTTGACGATGTACTGCCAGCACATACCGTCGCAGTCCTCCTCCTGCACGGAGCCCACCACCATGATCTTGTAGCCGGCGGGAATGAGGCCCAGGTCCTTCATGATCTTGGCGCCGTACACGGCGGAGGCCATGCCGCCCTCCTGGTCGGAGCCGCCGCGGCCGAAGATGATGTCCTCGGTCTCATAGCCCTGGTAGGGGTCGGCTTCCCAGTTATCAATGTTGCCGATGCCCACGGTGTCGATGTGGGAGTCGATGGCGATGATCTTCTCGCCCTCGCCCATCCAGCCGATGACGTTGCCCAGGCCGTCGACTTCCACCTTGTCAAAGCCCAGCTTTTCCATCTCGGCCTTGATGCACATGACGACTTCTTTCTCCTCACAGCTCTCGCTGGGGTGAGAGATCATCTCCCGCAGGAAGCGGGACATGTCCGCTTTATAGCCTTCCGCGGCCGCTTTGATCGCTTCAAAATCCATAACACTGACCTCCATATTATCATTGTGAATGACATGATCTTCAGGACCCGATGTTGTTCTCTGCCTCTATCATAGCATAAGAATCCCACTTGTCAAACAAAAAATTAGAAAACCAAAAAATTTTTTTGAATCCATGGTTGATTTTTGCAAATGATGTGGTATGATGAAACTGGTAAGTTAGTTGTTTTCAACGGAAAAAGGAGGAATGTCCCACGGAAAGCAGTAAACTGGAATTGCTGAAGCAGGTGGCACACGGCATTGCCGCCCAGTTCGGCAGCAGCTGCGAGGTGGTGGTCCACGACCTGAGCCGCCATCCGGACCACACCATCGTCGCAATCGAGAACGGCCACGTATCCGGCCGGAAAGTGGGCGACGGCGCTTCCCATGTGGTCATCGAGCAGATGGAGACCAATGACCCTCAGCCGCAGGACCATCTGTGTTACCTGACCAAGACCCCCGACGGCAAGATCTTGAAGTCCTCCACTGTATATATCCGCAACAGCAAGGGCAAGGTGTCCGGCATTCTGGCCATCAACTATGATATCTCCCGCCTGCTGATGGTGGAGAGCGCCGTGCAGGACCTGATCTCCATTCAGGAGCCTGCCCAGGCGGAGCCGGAGAAGATCGTCAACGTCAATGACCTGCTGGAGGAGCTGATCCAAAAGTCCGTGGCACTGGTGGGCAAGCCCGTGGCTCTGATGAACAAGGATGACAAGGTGAAGGCCATCCAGTTCCTCAACCAGAACGGCGCGTTTCTCGTCACCAAATCCGGAGACAAGATCGCAAAATATTTCGGTATCTCAAAATACACCCTTTACTCCTATATCGACGCCAAGCAGAATTGAATCCGCCCGAAACAGCCGGCCTTGTGCCGGCTGTTTTCATTTCCGGCAGGGGAGCGGCTTATTGACTTTCCAGTACCAGATTGTATAATATTGTTGTGATTCTTTGGAAAGACCCCTGTGTATTTTAATATGGGAGGCAGAACTATGCATTATACTCTGGAAGTGGCGGGCCTGAAGCGGGACCTGCCTATCTGCAAGGTGACAGATGACCTGTACATCGGCGCTTTCGTGGTATTCGGCGACGCGGAGCTGACCGTGGCCTGCGCCCGGGAGCTTTTGAAGCTGGTGGACCCGGACAGCTATGACTACATGCTCACCGCCGAGGCCAAAGGCATTCCCCTGATCCATGAGATGGCCCGCCAGTCCGGCGCGAAAAAGTACATCCTGGCCCGTAAGGGCGCCAAGGTCTACATGCCGGACCCCCTGTGCGTGGAGGATCAGTCCATCACCACCGCCGGCACCCAGAAGCTGTACCTGGGGCGGGACGACGCGGACCTCATCCGCGGCAAGCGCATCCTCATCATGGACGACGTCATCTCCACCGGCGGTTCTCTCCATGCGCTGGAGACTCTGGTGCAGGCGGCGGGCGGCACTGTGGCCGACCGGGTGGCCGTGCTGGCTGAAGGCGCCGCCAAGGACCGCAAGGACATCAAGTTCCTGGCGCCTCTGCCGGTGTTCAACGCCGATGGTTCCATCAAGGGCTGAGCGTTCCTTAGCCCCAGCAGCTTTCTGAAAATGAAAACAGCACGCCGTGGAGCGGAATGCTCCGCGGCGTGCTGTTTTATATAAGGAGAACAGCTATTCCCGCAGCAGATGCTGTTTTTTCCAGTTGCCGCTGAAATAGTAGGCCAGGCCGATCCCGAAAGGCGTGAAGCCGGCCAGGGCGTCTCCCAGCCAAAAGCCCATATACTGCATATGAAAGCCCAGACCGAACAAAAGGGCCAACCCAATCCGCATGACCAGACCGTCCAAAATGGCGGTGGCAAAATTGACACGGTAGTCGCCGCTGCCGTTGATGAGCGCATTCATGGGCGCGCGGCAGGCGCTGCTCAAAAACAGCAAAACAGCCACTGGCACGTATTCCATGGCAATGGCCAGCACCTCCGCCTCATTGGTAAAGATGCCGAAGACCTGCCGCGGAAACAGCAGCACCGCGGCGGTCAACAGCAGGGAGGAGCACATGGTGATGCAGAAAGCTGTCACCATGATACGGGGGACACGGGCGTATTGCCGGGCACCGATGTTCTGTCCCACCATGGAAGAGCCTGCCGTGTTGACGGAGTTGGAGATCAGGTTGGTGATGCTGCTGAGCTTGTTGGCGATGCCCGCCATGGCGGACACCTCCACACCGTAGGAATTGATCCAGGCATTTACAAATATTTTTGAAAACTGGATGGACGCATTTTTGATGGCCATGGGGATGCCCAACTGTAAGAGGCTGATAAGCATCCCTCTGTCGATATGGAGGAAATCCTGCCCTGTCAGGGAAAAACCGAACTGCTCCCGCCGGCGCCACAAAAACACGGCGCAGCAGAGGAAGCTGAAGCCCTGACTGATGACGGTGGCCAGGGCGGCGCCCATGGCGCCCATGCCGAACCGCAGGACGAATAAAAGGTCCAATGCTACATTTGCCGCGGCGGCCACGGAGATGAATAAAAACGGATGTTTGGAATCTCCCAGACCACGCAGTACGGCGCTGATGGTGTTATAGCCATAAATAAAAAGGAGTCCCGCCATGCAGACCGTGGCATAGGCCAGAGACTGGCCGTAGGCTTGGGCGGGGGTGTTCATCAGGTCCAGGATCGGCCGCCGCAGCGCCAGGCAAATGGCGCTCATCCCAATGGCGAAGGAAAATAGGAAAGAGAACATCGTCCCCACGAAGCGTCCGATCTTCTCCTGCTGGCCCGCTCCGATGTACTGGGAGATGATGACCTGCCCCGCGCTGGAAAACCCAATGGCCAGGTAGGTGAGGAAGTTGGATACGTCGCCGCCGACAGAGACAGCGGACAGGCCGATTTTTCCCTCCGCGTGGCCGACAACGACCATGTCCACCATATTGTAAACGACCTGGAGCAGGTTGGAACAAAACAGCGGCGCCGCGAAGACCAGCATTTTTTTCGGCACGCTGCCGGATGTGAAGTCCGAGACAAAGGAGTGGGAAGGCGTTTGAGACATGAGAACCCTCCTGACAAAGCAGACTGGGAGTGCCTCCGCTGCGGGAGGCCCAGCCTGCGGTAAAGAATGGTGCCATTACAAAAAACCCGCCGTTCCGGCGGGCTTTTGTGAAAGCTGTCAAGGGACGTAGAGGACGGTTTTAATACTTTTCCGCTCCTCCACAACATGGAAGGCATCCTGCCAGTGGTCCAGGTCAAACTCCCCTGTGACGATGGGGGTCAGATCGGTGTAGGGATGGGAAAAGATGTCGATCGCCTTGTCCATATGGGCAAAATTACCCATCATATGGAAATGGATGCGCACGGCTTTGCGCAGGCACACATCCCAGTTCAGGGCGACGCTGTCTTTCTTGGTGCCGCCCATGACGGAGATGAGGCCGCCCTTTTTTACCATGGCGAAGGCGGCGTTGATGCCGCTTTCCGAGCCGCTGGCTTCCAAAACGATATCGGCGCCGACGCCATCGGTCATTTCCAGCACCCGTGCTGCGATGTCGTCGCTTTGGCTGTACAGAACCGGAGAGGCGCCCAGCTTTTGCCCGATCTCAGAGCGGAAGCTGGGGTGCGTGCAGCAGAGGATGACCTGCTCTGCACCGCAGCCCTTTGCCGCGATGACGCCGAACTGGCCCACCAGGCCGCCGCCGATCACAACGACCGTTTTGGCGCGCTCCTCCTGGACGGGGATGCCCAGGTTGTCCACCAGCAGGCAGAAGGGCTCCAGCAGGCAGGCCAGCTTGTCCGGAATGCTGTCGGGGACCTTGTGCAAATACCGGGCCGGAACAGCGATATAGGGCGCCATGGCGCCATCCCGCTGGATGCCCACGGAGCGCCTGGCGTCACACAGCTGCGGAAGGCCGGACCGGCAGGCGTCGCAGGCGCCGCAGGCGTACATATGGGGCTCACAGATGACACGGTCTCCGGGCGCTGCGCTGGCAGAGCCCAGCACCTGCTCCACAGTGCCCACAAATTCGTGCCCCATGATGAACGGCGGCGTGCAGGGGAAGCGGTCATTGTAAATTTGATGATCCATGCCGCAGATGGCGCAGGCGCGGACCCGGACCAAAACATTGTCCGTTTCATTGACCGTGGGCATGGGGCGCTCCTGCAAAGAAACGCTCTCCTTGCCGCGGCCGGCTTTATAAAGTGCTTTCATAGCAGCCTCCTTATATGCAGCGAGAGATCACCTGGGGGGAATGCGGTCGTTGGGAATGGGGCAGGTATAGGGTTTGCCGCCGGTGAAGGAGTCAAATTCTCTGCGGGCCTCCTGCAAGATGGAGCCGCTGCTGTCCTCCAGCAGCTTGACGGCGCACAGGGCCAGGCATTTGGCGGCCTCCAGCATACCCTTTTGACCGATGGTGCTGCGGGTCTGGGCCGTCATCTGCCAGGTGTGGTTGGGGGTCCCGATGGTGTAGCAGGGGATTTCCACCTGGGCGGTGGGCACACAGTGACTGACATCGCCCACATCTGTGGACGCGGGAGCGACGACGTCGTAGTCCATGAATTTTCCGGGGCGGTCGTACAGTACATGGGTCCGGAAATACTCCGACGCTTCGGCGGCGGACAGGCCGGTGAACTGCCAAGCAATGTTCTGGTAGCAGTTTTCCGGCAGGGAGGCCCGGATCTTGTTTGCCAGGGCGTAATCCTTCTCGTCGTAGGAGATGGGGCCCACCTCTTCCACAGCCTGTCCCATGAGCTTTGTCAGTGTGATGTTGGGGACATAGTTGGAGTACCCCTCGTTGTAGATGACGGACACCTCGGTGCCGGTCATAAGGGCGGCGCCGCGGGCCACGGCCTCCGCCCGGTCCCGGATGGAGATGGCGTCCTCCACTGTGACGGCCCGGAAGTTGTATTTTACGCCGGCCTTTTCCGGAATGATGTTGGGAGTCGGTCCGCCTGTGTCCAGATACGCATAGTGCAGCTTGGCATGGGGGGGAATATGCTCCCGCATATAGTTCATGCCGACGTTCATCAGCTCGCAGGCGTCCAGCGCGCTCCGGCCCATGTGGGGAGCGGAAGCGGCGTGGGCGGAAATGCCCTGGAACCAAAATTCCGCGGAAATGGATGCGGTCATCCGGTTCATCCAAGGGGAAAGATAGCGGCTGGGGTGCCAGGAAAAAGCGGCATCCAAATCGCTGAACAGGCCGTCACGGGCCATATAGGCCTTGCCGCTGCCGCCCTCCTCGGCGGGGCAGCCGTAAAAACGGACCGTGCCGGACAGGCCGTGGGATACCAGATATTCCTTGACGGCGATAGCCGCGGCGGCGGAGCCGGTTCCCAAGAGGTTATGGCCGCAGCCGTGGCCGGGGCCATCCGGAACAAGAGGCGCACGCTCCACGCATTCCGACGCCTGGCTGAGGTTGGGCAGGGCATCGTACTCCCCCATGAAACCGATGACCGGAGAACCGCTGCCGTATTCCGCCACAAAGGCGGTGGACATCCCGGCAACTCCGGATGTGACGCGGAACCCGGCGCTTTTCATCAGGCCGGACAAGACTTCACAGGCATGGTCTTCATGGAAGGCCAACTCCGGATGGTCCCAGATATCACAGGCGATGGAAATGAATTCGTCCCGGTGCGATTCAATGTAATCGACGATCATATCTCGTGCGTGCATAGGGGCATGACCTCCAATCAGAAGTGTATAATGCATATTGTATACAAAATTAATGCGTTCGTCAAGACAGAATCGGAAGATCTGTATAGGAAAAAGAACATATGCTTTAAAGAGATGGCGCTTTAAATTGATAAAACTTCCAAAAATGCCGTGACCATATTGACAATAGATTGGAAATATGCTAAAGATACTTCATACAGTGTGTTGTGTGTTGTGTACAATTGTGTGGCTGCGAAAGATGCCTGAAAGTATTTTGTCCGTCTTGGAGGGGTGTGTGTTTCCCTGCAAAACGGTTGTCCGAGCTTTTAGGAGGGAGAAAGGAGGCCAAGCGCGGGTAACGTAAAGAAATGATCGTTTGATTTAGAAAAATGACAGATAAAATTCCGTGAAAGGAGTTACAGGTGCGAATGATTGCATCTGTGGTGAATTATGAGTAATAACGCTGAAGCCAAAGGCTTGAAAATGAGAAACAGCAAAGCCATGCAGACCATCGAGCGGGTGGGCAATAAAATGGTCCAGCCTGTTACCCTGTTTGGCATCCTGTGCCTGATCGTGTTGGCGCTGTCCTGGATCGGCAGCCTCCTTGGCTGGAGTGCCACCGGCGAAATGTATAATAAGGCCTCCGGCCTGGTGGAAGTCTCTACCGTCAATGTCTTCAATCTGCTCAGCCGCGATGGCATTACCTATATGCTGGAAAACTTCGTCAGCAATGTCATCGGGTATTCTCCCCTGGGTGTCATGCTGGTTATGTTCCTGGGCATCGGCATGGCGGACGGCTCCGGCTTCATCACCATCGTGATCCGGAAGATCGTTAAGAATACGCCCCGCAGAATTCTGATTCCCGTTTTGATGCTGGTGGGCGTTTGCGGCAACCTGGCATCCTCCTCCGCCACCCTGGTCCTGGTCCCCATCGCCGGCATCGTCTTCCTCAATTACAACAGACATCCTCTGGCCGGCATGATGGGTATGCTGGCTGCCATCACCAGCGGTTATTCCGCAAACCTGATCGTGACGGATACAGACGCGGTCCTGTCCGTGGTCACGCAGGAGGCTGCCCGCATTATTGACCCGAACTACGTGGTCTCTCCCCTGTGCAACTACTATTTCATCGTTATTTCCGCGTTTATGCTGGCCATCCTCTGCACAGTCGTTACGGAAAAGATCATCGAGCCCATGCTGGGGCCCTATGACCCCTCCGAAGCGGGCGAGGATCTGAGCAAGTTCACGCTGGATGAAGCCACCGAGCAGGAAACGAAGGCGTTCAGAGCCGCGATGCTGACGCTGGTCGTGATGCTGGTCGCACTGGTGGTCCTCTGCATTCCCTCCAACTCCATTTTCCGCAATGCCTCCACCGGCAGCCTGCTGGTGGGCTCTCTGCTGATGAATGCGCTGATCCCCATTCTGTCCCTGCTGTTCTTCGTTCCCTCCCTGGTCTATGGCTTCAAGTGCGGCCTGTTCAAGAGCGAGAGAGATGTGGTCAATACGCTGTATACCTCTTTTGCCAAGCTGTCCTCCGTGTTTGCCATTGCACTGACCGCCGGACAGTTCATGAAGTGGTTTGCCAAGTCCAACCTGGGTACGATTTTGGCGTTCAAGGGCGCCGAGCTGCTGGGGAAGCTGAATCTGAACTACATCGTTTTGCTGCTCATCTTCATCCTGATCACCACCCTGGTCAACATTCTGATGAACTCCGGCACCGCGAAGTGGTATATTTTTGCACCGGTGTTCGTTCCGATGCTGATGAAGCTGGGCATCGCTCCCGAGCTGACGCAGCTGGCCTACCGTATCGGCGACAGCTGCACCAACGGTGTGACGCCGCTGAACAGCTTCCTGCCGGTCATCCTGATGTTCATGCAGAGATATAAGAAGGATGCTGGTATCGGTACTTATGTTGCCACCTTGCTGCCGTATTCCGTGGCGTTCCTGGTGGCGTGGTCCGTGTTCTTCGTTATCTGGATGCTGATCGGTCTGCCCATTGGCCCCGGCGCGAACCTCTTCTATTGAGCCAGAAGCCTGATTTAAGCCATGTGTTTTGAAAAGAGCGCGCCGCAGGATGCTTTGCGGCGCGCCTTTTCAGCAGATTTTAAATGAGAGGAGCAAGCCCTGATGGATGTCACGCGAAGGATCGCGGAGCTTCGCCGGTATATGGCGGAGAATGGGCTGGAGGCCTGTGTGCTGTCCAGTCCGGAAAATATGCAGTATGTCAGCGGGTTCCAGGCCATTACCTATTCCCGTCCCATCATGTTTGTGATCCAGCCGGAAACGACCCACCTGATCATCCCGGCTTTGGAGGAGCAGCATGCGCACCTGGATTCCACCGGCGTCCAAAACCTGTGCGTTTATTATGAGCACCCGGAAAAAGCAAGCGTTGCCGGCTCTGCCGTGGACCATTTGAAACGGATTCTGACGCCGGGGATACGGGTGGGCGTGGAATTCCGCAGCATCTCTCTCAGCATGGCCGATATGCTGCGGGAGATGGGGTTCACGCTGTTCAACATCAGCCAAAAGCTGGTGGTGATGCGGTATATCAAGGACGAAAAAGAGCTGGAATACATCCGGGAGGGCGGCCGCCTGTGCAAATATGCCTTCGGAAAAAGCCTGGCGCATGCCCGGCCGGGGATCAGTGAAATGGAATTTGAGCAGTACGGCACGGAAGCGCTGTACCAACTCCTGTCCACCGACTATCCGTACGCCTTTTCTTCTCCGTCCTGTATCACGCCTTCCGGCGTGGAACGGACCATCATGCCCCATGTGTTCTCCTCCACCCGCCGGTTTGAGGAGGGAGATATGGTCATTCATGTGCGAAAACCGGCCATCAACGGTTATCACGCGGAGCTGGAACGCACATTTTTTGTGGGAAAGCCCAAGGAGGCGGCCAAGCGTGCGTTCTGTGCCATGGTGGAGGCCCAGCAGGCGGTGCTGGATTTGGTGCGGCCGGGAGTCACCGCGGCACAGCTGGACAAAGCGGGCCGCGACGTGCTGCGGAAATATGGCTATGAGGAATACGCGATTCACAGGATCGGCCACGGCCAGGGCCTGGGACGCCATGAGGAGCCATACCTGATCTTCCATTCCGATTTGGTGCTTCAGGAAGGCATGGTGTTCACCATAGAGCCGGGCATCTATATCAAAGGCGTTGGCGGGTTCCGGCACTCGGATACGGTCATTGTTACAAAAGGCGGCTATGAAAACACCACGGAATTCCCAAGGACCTTGGAGGAGCTGACATTTTCATAAAACAAAAAGCACGGACAACAGTCCGTGCTTTTTTGTAAAGACGTTGGGGAAAAAGTCAGGCGTGCTTCGGGGAAGATTCAGCCTGCTCATTTTGTGCGTCCACCGCGCTGCACAGAATCTCCGTGCTGTGGAGCAGATGCGCTTTTGTCAGGCGGACAGCTTCGTCGGCGTTTCCGGCAAGCAGCGCGTCGATAATGGCCAGACGCTCTTCCACCGAGTGGGCGAAGGTGTCGGGAGTGTGAATGATAATGCTCTTTTTGAAATTGCTGATAATGGCATAAAGCTTGCAGTAGTTGTCAATGATATAGGAATTTTTTGTCATCATGACAATGGCGACCCAGACCTGCTTTTCCAAAGCGAGGAACGTCTCACGGTCCTCGTTTTCCTTGCTTTCAACGATCTGTTCCCGGAGATGAAGCAGTTCCTCCTTGTCAGACTCCGTCAGGGTGTTGACAATTTTATGAACGGCGAAAGATTCGATCATCAAGCGCATTTCCTGGATATCCTGAATGTCCTGCATGGTGGGGCGCTTGACAAAAGTACCCCGGTTGGTGATGTTCACCACCAGACCGTCGCCGGTCAACTGCTTGATGGCTTCGCGGACAGGGGAGCGGCTGGTGGAAAAGCGGTCGGCAATGGCCTGCTCAACCAACTGCTCTCCGGATTTCAGTTCGCCGCTGAAAATTTCTTCCTTCAGAATATCATAGATCTGGTCCTTAATGGATTCAGTTACAATTTTTACTTGACGCATATGATAATTGACCTTTTTCCTCTCAAATTCTTTTGTGGGATCGGGTGCAATACTGGTGATATTGACCAGAAAAGAACGAGCCATATCACGGTGGTAGGATGATATTACCAATATTACTATAATATATCAGATGTGCAGGGAAAAGTAAATCGTTTTTTCATACAATCCCCAGCGGATGGACAATTTCCGCAAAACATGCGGAAATACTTGACAGGGATAGCGGGGAATGATACAATCCAAATTGTAGATTGTACACAATATATAAAAACACACACAAAACGCACCACTGTACCCCGGCTCCTGCAAAGAATCGGGACGAGCATGAGCAGAAACAGCCGCGGTTGGATACCGGCGCGGCGGCTCAGGAAGAAAGGAGCATGAAAACATGCCGAAACTCCATGTCATTGAATTGCAGAAAGACCAGGATGTCGTCGCGGGCATCCATGCGTATTTAATGGACAAGAACTGGAAAGCGGGCGTTATCGTGGCCGCGGTCGGTTCTATTTACAATGTGACGCTCAATAACCCCATTACCCATGAATTTCCTCCCAAGCTGCTGATGACCGATGTGAATGAGATGTGCGAAGTGGTCAGCTTCATGGGTGAGATCACCCGGAAGGAGGACGCTCCGGAAGGGCTGCCCTGCCAGATCGCCGATACGCCCTCCGATTACATCGTGCATATCCACATGTCCTGCTCTTACGGTGCCGGCAATGTCCGGGGCGGCGGTTTCCGGAAGGCCACCGTCATGCGGGCACTGAATATCTACGTGCTGGAGCTGGAGTAATCGCGGATAGGTTCGCGCAAGGAGGTTTACCTGTTGTATGCAGTATAATTTTGACCAGATACTGGACCGCTCCAAGGAACGCTCCAAAACATGGGACCCCAGTATGTGCAAGCCCGGTGACATTCCGATGCACGGTGCCGAGACCCATTATACCTGTCCCTACCCCGTGCTGGAGGCCGTCCGGGAAGTAGCGTCGTGGAACGTTTACGGATATCCGTATTTTACGGATGATTTCAGCAACGCTGCCGCCAGGTTCCAGAAAAAATGGCATGGCTGGGACTGCGACCCCGCTTGGATCGAATTTGTCGGCGGCATTGTTCCCGGAATTGCCTTTGCCCTCCAGGCGGTGACGAAGCCGGGGGACAAGGTGGTACTGAACGTCCCGGCGTACAGCCCTTTCCGCACGGTAATCGAGACCAATGACCGGGTTTTGGTGGAGTCGTATCTGCAAGTCACGCCGGAGCAGGTATCCTTCGACTGGGAGGATATGGAGCGGAAATTCAGTGACCCGGATGTGAAGGCGTTTATTTTGTGCGACCCCCACAACCCCACGGGAAAATCCTGCACCCGGGAGGAACTGGAAAAAATCGCGGCGCTGTCTGAGAAGTACGGCGTATTCGTCATTGTGGACGAGGTCCACGCGGACTATGTGTTCGTCGGCCGTCACATTTCCTATCCGACCGTCAGCGAATATGCGAAGCACCACAGCGCTGTGGTCATGAACCCCAGCAAGACCTTCAATGTGGCCGGCTTCCGCACCGCTGCCATCATCGTGCCGGACCGGGAGACCCATGATAAAATCAATGTCAAGATCCTGGCGGTCAAGGGAATCAGCCGCACCATCACAGGTGTGGCGGCCTTTGAGGCGTGCTACGACGGGCGCTGCGACGATTATGTGGAACAGCTCCGGGCATATGTGTCTGAAAACATGGAGTATGTGAAGACGTTCTTTCAGACGCGTATCCCGAAGATCCGGATGGTCCGGCCGGACGGATGCTTTGTATGCTGGCTGGACTGTGCCGGGCTGGGCTTCAAGACGCAGAAGGAATTGATGGCGTTTTTGAATGGCACGGGCATATTGCTTTCCGACGGCGCTGATTATTACGCCGATGGCGACGGCAGGGGCTTTGTGCGCATGGCCTATGGCTTCCCCAGACCCATGCTGCGGGAGGCGTTGGAGCGGCTGGAAGCGGCGGTCAATGCCCTGTAAGACTTTTGTAAAGGAGTATGGCGGCTATGAAGATCATTGAAACCAAAAACGCTCCGGCGCCGAAGGGAATGTATTCCCAGGGCAGCGTACATGACGGAGTGGTGTATGTGGCGGGACAGCTGGGCGTGGACCCGGCTACCGGTGAAACGGTGCCCGGCGGATTCGCGGAGCAGCTGCGGCAGGCGCTGAAAAATGTGCAGGCCATTCTGGAGGCCGGCGGCAGCGATATGCGCCATGTGCTTCGACTGAACGTCTATCTTTCCGACGTGAGCCAGTTCCCCGTGATGAACCAGATTTTTGAGGAGGCCGTTCCCGCCCCTTATCCTCCCCGCACTGCGCGGGCAGTGGCGCTGGGGCCCTATCTGGTAGAGGTGGATGCCGTTGGCGCCGTGGTGGGAGACAAGAAAGAAAAGGAGTAACGCTTATGGGCTTGAAAATTTATGCGCCCAAACCCATTTATGAGGCCGGTATGCAGGCGCTGGCGGACAAGGGCTTTGAATTCATCGGGACCGGCTGCGGCACGCCGGAGGACCTGGAGACATATGCCCCCCAGGCAGACATCATCATCGCCCGTGTTCACTATTTCGGCGATGAGCTGCTGGCGAAGTGCCCGCATCTGAAAATGATCATGGTCCACGGTGTGGGCTATCAGGACCACCTGGTCCCGGAGGACTGCGCCAAGCGGGGGATCTATGTCTCTTACAGCCCCTATGGCAACTTTATCACGGTGGCGGAGGGCTGCGTGGCCTTGACCATGGCCCTGGTGAAGAACATCTGCCTGTACAATGACAAGGTGCGTACGCCGGAGGGGATCTCCCCCAAAATGTCCATCGAGCTGGAGGGGGCCACCATCGGCCTTCTGGGCGTGGGCAACATTGCCCGCGCATATGCGCAGAAAATGCATTATGGCATGGGCTGCAACATCGTGGGCTACAAGCGCACCCGGGATGATACCATTCCCCATTACATCAAGATGCTGGATTCCATGGACGAGGTGTTCCGTCAGGCGGACATCGTCTCTTTGCACATTCCCGGAGAGCCCCGTTATAAGGGCATGATCAATAAGCGCTGCTTTGACCTCATGAAGCCGGGCTCCTATTTCATCAATACGGCGCGGGATGTGCTGGTGAATAATGACGACCTGTATGATGCGCTGAAGAGCGGCCATCTTGCCGGAGCTGCGGCGGATGTGGACTACAACCTGTATCCGGAGGGAAAAAAGCTGCTGGAGCTTGATAATTTTATCAATACGCCTCATGCCATGGCGTTTTCCTATGAATCCCTGGAGCGTTCCGGAAGGAATTGTGTGGACGAGATCTGCCGGGTCATGCTGGATGGAAAGCCTCCCATCCACTGGGTGAACAGAGACGGATTTGTACCCAGAGACTGAATATAATGTGCTGATATGAACCGGCGCCGTCCTTTTCACGAATAACAGGAAAAGGACGGCGCCGGTCACTCTATCCGTAAAGGGGCTGCGAATATGAATGTCTATGAGGAATATCGAAAAAAGCTGGTCACGGCGGATGAGGCAGTCAAGCTGGTAAAAAGCGGCGACTGGGTGGATTACAGCCAGACCTGTTCCTTTCCGACCCTGCTGGACGCGGCGCTTGCAAAGCGCGTCGGCCAGGTGCGCGGTGTCAATGTCCGCAGCGCCATCTCTCTGCGGCCGGTGCAGGTGGTGGAGCAGGACCCGGAAGGGGAGTCTTTCACGCTGAACCTGTGGCACTGCTCCGGGCTTGACCGGAAATATATGGAGCGGGGGCGGGCCTACTATACGCCCATGCTGTTCCGGGACTGTGGGTCCTATTATACCCGGGGCTACGCAAAAGTGGATGTGGCCATGGTGACGGTGTCGCCCATGGACCGCTTCGGAAATTTCAGCTACGGCGTCATCAACTGCTGCATGCAGGAGATGCTGGAGGCGGCAGACCGCATCATCCTGGAAGTCAACCCCAGTATGCCGGTGGTGTTTGGTTCTCAGGGCGACCACATCCATATCTCTCAAGTGGACCGCGTGGTGGAAAGCGATATTCCGCTGGCGATAGCGCCTTCGCCGGAGGCAACAGAGATCGACCGCGGCATCGCTGCGAATATTTTTCCCTTTCTCCGGGACGGAGATACCATTCAGCTGGGGATTGGGGGAATGCCTAACTCCCTGGGAGCGCTGATCGCGGAATCGGACCTGAAGGACCTGGGGATGCACACGGAGCTGATCAGTGACGGATATTTGCAGCTCTACCGTTCCGGGAAGCTCACCAACCGGAAAAAGCCCATCAACCGGGGCAAAGGCGTGTTCTCCGTCTGCTCCGGTTCCAGGGAGCTGTATGATTTTTTAGACCGCAATATGGACATTCTGTCAGCGCCCATGCGCTATGTGAATGACCCCGCCGTTATCCGCCAGCTGGACCACTTTGTGTCCATCAATGGCTGCATTGCCGCGGATCTCTACGGACAGGTCTGCTCGGAATCCGCCGGCACCCGCCATATCAGCGGCACCGGCGGCCAGCTGGACTTCGTGACGGGGGCCTATGCGGCGGAGCACGGCCGGGCTTTCCTGGCCATGAGCTCCACCTTTCGGGACAAGGCCGGGACCGTGCACTCCCGGATACTGCCTCAGTTTACCAATGGAGACATCATCACCACGCCCCGTACCCAGGCTCCGTTCATGGTGACGGAATACGGCGTGGCCAACCTCTCCGGCCGGACCACTTGGGAGCGGGCGGAAGCCATGATCTCCATTGCCCATCCGGATTTCCGGGAAGGGCTTATCTCCGCGGCGGAGCGGCAGGGGATCTGGCGCCGTTCCAGCAAGCGGTGACGGAGGCGCTGTATGGATGTGCTTCATGAAATCCTGTTTCCGGCAGTGAACGCGGTCTTTTTGGGAGAGGCGGGCTGCGGAAAAAGTGAGATCGCCATGGAATTGGCACTGCGGCTGGCAGCGCTGGGCGACAAGCCGGTGCATTTTTTTGACCTGGATATGACAAAGCCGCTGTTCCGCTCCCGGGATGCCGGGCATTTGCTGGAAGGCGCCGGCGTACAGGTGCACTTTGAACAGCAGTTTATGGACGCACCCACGCTGGCCGGCGGTATTCGGCGCCTTTTAAAGGACAATAACAGCTATACAGTCCTGGATTTGGGCGGAGATGACATCGGCGCACGGTCCGTCGGAGGGTTTGCCCCCCTGCTGAACCGCGGGGAGACGGCGGTGTATTACGTCATCAACCCCTACCGGCCCTGGTCCATGGATGCAGCGCACATCCGCGGGGGGGTTGCCCGGATATTGGGGGTATCGCATGTGCGGCCGGAGAAGCTGCGCTTTGTGGGGAACCCCAATCTGGGGCCCCATACGGAGGCGGCGGATGTGCAGGCAGGGGCCGCCCTGCTGCAAAAAGCAGTCGGCCCTCTGGCACCGGTCCGGTTTTTCTGCGCGAAAGAGGAGCTGTGCGGCACACTGCCGCAGGATGTCCCGGCACTGCCACTGCGTCTGCGCCTGACCCATGAATGGGAAGATGCCGCGGCACCAACGGCTTGAGCAGTTGAAAAGGAGCTTATGATCATGGCGAAAATTGAAGTTGTGAAAGAGCGGTGCAAAAGCTGCGGCTATTGTATCAAATTTTGCCCCAGACAGGTGCTTGCGCTGGGGACCCATGTCAATTCCAAAGGCTACGAGTATGTGGAGGCGGTCCATCCGGAAAACTGCACCGGCTGCGCGGTGTGCGGACGAATGTGCCCGGACGGCGCCATCGAAGTCTATCGCTGATGGGAGGAACCACCATGGAACGAGTATTTATGAAGGGCTGTGAGGCAATGGCGGAGGCCGCTGTGCGGGCCGGCTGCCGGTTCTTTGCCGGATACCCGATCACGCCGCAAAATGAGATCCCGGAATACCTGTCGCGGCGGATGCCGGAAGTGGGAGGCTGCTTCGTGCAGGGTGAGTCGGAGGTGGCCTCCATCAGCATGGTCTATGGGGCGGCGTCCACGGGGACCCGGGCCATGACGTCTTCCTCCAGCCCCGGTATTTCTCTGAAAAGCGAGGGCATCTCCTACTGTGCTTCGGCGCGCATCCCCATGGTGTACATCAACGTGGCACGGGGCGGTCCCGGCGTGGGCACGATCCAGCCGGCGCAGATGGACTATCTCCAGGCCACAAAGGCCTCCGGCAACGGTGGCTTTCAGATGCGGGTGTTTGCTCCGGCCACGGTCCAGGAGGCGGTGGATATGGTCTATGACGCCTTTGACTATGCGGACCAGGACCGCAATCCGGTCCTGATCCTGGCGGACGGCGTGGTGGGTACCATGATGGAGCCTGTGGTGCTGCCGGAGGCCAAAAGCGACAGGGAAGTGGAGGCCATCAGGGAGAAGAAACGTTCTTGGGCCTGTATCGGACATGATCCCTGCCGGGAGGCACGGTCGTGGATTACACCGGGGCACTGGAGCACGCTGGATATGCAGCGGGCCAATGAGGAGGCCGCGGCTATGTACGCCTCCTGGAAGCAGGATGCCCGGGCGGAGGAGTATCTTCTGGAGGACGCCGAAGTGGTCATCACGGCCTACGGCATTTCCGGGCGCATCGCCAAATCCGCGGTGAACCTGCTGCGAAAGACAGGCGTCAAGGCGGGCCTGCTTCGCCCGCTCACGGTCAATCCCTTTCCGGAGCAGGCATATGACCGCCTTGATTACGGCAAAGTGAAGGCTGTTTTGGATGTGGAGATGTCCATCCCCGCCCAGTTCGTCAAAGATGTGGAGACAGCGGTCAAGGGGCGGTGCCCCATCAAGACCTGCCTTTGCTCCGGCGGCAATATCATGAGCCGGGAGGCGGTCATGGAAGCCGCCAGGAAGATCGTGGAGGGAGCGTAATATGGAAAAAGTATATGAGCGGACAAGGACCATCCAGGCGGATAAGGTCTCGGGCTTTTGTCCCGGCTGTATGCATTCCACGGTCATTAAGCTCATCGGCGAGGTACTGGAGGAAATGAATCTGGTGGAGCGGGCGGCCTGCGTGCTGGGCATTGGCTGCTGCGGACTGCATATGGACTACATCGATTATGACAATACCACGGCGCCCCATGGCCGCGCCTGTGCGGTGGCCACGGGCATGAAGCGCAGCAGTCCGGACACGCTGGTATTTACCTACCAGGGAGACGGAGACCTGGCGTCCATCGGCCTGGCGGAGTCTCTCTCTGCCGCAAACCGGGGAGAAAATATCTCCGTTATCTTCATCAACAATGGGATTTACGGAATGACCGGCGGCCAAATGGCCCCCACCACGCTGCTGGGAATGAAGGCCAGCACCGCACCCAAGGGACGCATCGCAGAGGAGCACGGATATCCCATGCACATGTGCGAGATCATGGACCAGCTGACAGCGCCGGCATACCTGGTCCGTACCAGCTGCAATAATCCGGCCAATGTGGGCAAGACGAAGGCGGCCATTCGCAAGGCATTCCAAAACCAATTGGACGGCAAGGGCTTTTCCATGGTGGAGATCGTCACCAGCTGTCCCACCAACTGGGGGATGGATGCGCTGCAAGCCCTGGACTATATGGATACACATATGCTGCGGGAGTTTCCGCTGGGCGTTTTTCGGGACAGGTAAGGAGGAGAAGACATGGAAACCAACCTGTGTGTAGCCGGATTCGGCGGTCAGGGCGTCATGACCCTGGGAAAGTTTCTGGCTGACGCGACCTGCGGCTCCACGGACAAAAATGTAACATTTTTTCCCTCCTACGGCGCGGAACAGCGGGGCGGCACCGCCAATTGCTACGTGGTCATCTCTGATGAGGAGATCGGCGCGCCGCTGGGAGATGTGATGGACGACCTCATCGTCATGAACAGTGCGTCCCTGCAAAAATTTTTGCCGAAGCTGAAGCAGGGAGGGCGCCTGTTCATCAACAGCTCCATTGTCGCGGATGAGATTCCCCGGCAGGATGTCAAGGTCGTGAAGGCACCGGTGACGGAGCTGGCGTTGGAGCTGGGCAGCGCCAAGGTTCTGAATATCATCATGCTGGGCGTTTACGTGGGCTGCACGGAGGTCATTGCGCCCCAAATCGTGTGGGAGACCGTGGCGCATAAGCTCTCCGGAAAGGCGGCGCTGCTGCCGCTGAACGAGCGCGCCTTCCAAATGGGATTGGAGCTTGGACAGGCGCAGCGGTGACCGATTTTAAAAAAGTTGTCAAAAAGAACGCCCCATTGCTTGGGGCGTTCTTTTTGACCTGTGGGATTGCGGGAAAAAATAACATGTGGTAAAATAGCGGTGTTATGAAACAAAAAAGTGTCTATTGGGTCCCACGGGTCAACGCCCTGGTGATCCTGTCGGCGCTGTGCATGGTTTGTTCGGCAGTGGTGCGCACCGTCTGGGCCCACGGGGAGACCGCGATTTCCCGCCCGACGTTCTGGCTCCAAATCCTCCTGCCCATCGCGGCAAACCTGCTGTTCGCGCTGACCGCCCTGCTGGACTGCCGGGAGCGGCTGTACCGGACCGCTGTCCCCGTATGGATGGGCTGTGTGTTTTTTGCCGTCAAGGCGCTGGGGTTTCCCTCCAGGCTCCACACGGTGCTGTGCCTGCTGCTGTATGCATTGGTGGCGGTGCTGTACACCGCCACAGTAACGGGACGGGTGCCCTCCCAGGTGCCGCTGTGGTTTTTGTTCGGCCTGCCCATGGCATACCATATTATAATAGAGGACCGGCAGAAGATCGGCTGGCCGCTCCATGACTGGCTGCCGGAGATCTCCGTGCTGCTGTGCATGGCTGCCATGCTGCTGCTGAGCCTGGCGATGAAAAAGCGTCCGGTGGAGGAGGGCGCCTACATCCGCCGCTTCGGAGACCGGGCGGACGGGCGGCGCCTGCGGACGCTGTCTCCCATCTTCGCCGTGTCTCCCTACATCATGAAGACCCGCAACACCTCCCAGAACTTCATCCAGGACCACATTGAGATCAGCAATATCGAGCGCTACATCATTGAAAAACGCCGGTCGGGGATGAAGAGCTTTGGCATCCTCCATGTACTGCTGGCCTCTTACGTCCGGGCCTGCGCCCGGTATCCAGGGCTGAACCGCTTTATCGCCGGACAGAAGATCTACTGCCGGGACCGGGAGATCCAAATCAACATGACCATCAAAAAGGAGATGACCAACAACTCTCCCGACACGGTCATCAAGGTGACCTTTGACCCCGCCGATACGGCGGAGACCGTGTACCGCCGCTTCAACGAAAAGGTCCAGCAGGTGAAAAACGCCCCGGCGGACACCTCCTTTGATTCTCTGGCCAGGGCTTTCAATCTGATTCCCGGCCTGATTTTGAAGTGCTTCGTGTTTTTGCTGCAGGTGGCGGACTACTTCGGCCTGCTGCCCCGGGCCTTGACAGACCTGTCTCCTTTCCACGGCTCCCTGTACATCACTTCCATGGCCTCCTTGGGCATCCCGCCCATTTACCACCACCTGTATGACTTCGGCAACGTGCCGGTGTTCTGCTCCTTCGGCAAAAAGCGCCGGGTGTATGAGCTGCAGCGGGACGGCACCGTGGTCCTGCGGAAATACGTGGACTGGAACCTGGTGACGGACGAGCGGGTGGTGGACGGCTTTTACTTTGCCTCCGCCCTGCGGTATATCCACGCCCTGTTCCAGGACCCCTGGCAGCTGGACCGGCCGCCGGAGGAAGTGCGCCGGGACCAGCCGTGACGCAAAAAATGACCGCCCGAAAGGGGAGGGGAACTGCATCCTCCCGCCTTTCGGGCGGCCTTGCGCTTAAAGATGACTTTTTTTATAGGTGAGATACCCCTCCAGAATGAGGGACGCCGCCACGGCGTCCACCACTTTTTTCCGCTTTTTGGCGTTTTTGCCGCCTGTCATAAGGATCTGGTGGGCGTCGATGGTAGTGCGCCGTTCATCCCAAAGGACCACCGGCAATCCGGTGGCTTCCTTTAAAAGCTCTGCCAAGGCCTCCGCCTTTTCCGCCCGGGGACCCCGGGTGCCGTCCATGTTCTTGGGGTGGCCCAGCACCAGCTCCTCCGCGCCGTGCTCCCTGGCGAGAGCGGCGATTTGTTCCGCAACGGCCTCAGGGCGGTAGGCGGTGATGACGGTGGTAAAGCCGGCCAAAAAGCCGGTGGGGTCGGAAATGGCGATGCCGGTGTGGGCGTCGCCGTAATCGATGGCCATGATGCGCATAAAAGCTGCTCCTTACAGTCAAAAATGGGGGGTGTGCCATCATGATAGCACACTCCCTTTCCTGGCGCAAGGCGGAAGGGAGAACTATGAAAAATGCTGGAATTTTTTCGTAAAAAACAGTTGACCTTCGCTTTGACTTATGCTACAATCTCTCTTACCTGTGAAAAAGGGCTTTCTTGTCGTGCGCTTTTTTCGCTTTTCAGGCGGCGGCGGAAAAGACCTTGCAAAAAGGCAGGGAGGCAGTCGGTATCCCCGGCGGAGCCGTGCTGGATACCAATAATAAGGAGGTGCCGTTAAATGCGCGTAAAAGTGACCCTGAGATGCAACGAGTGCAAGCAGAGAAACTACAATACGATGAAGAACAAGAAGAATACCCCGGACAAGCTTGAGCTGAATAAGTATTGCCCCTTCTGCAAGAAGCACACGCTCCACACCGAGACCAAGTAATGGTCAACAACGAATAAGAAAGGGCGTGTAACGAAATGGCAGAAGAAGCAAAGAAGAAAAAGGACCGCGGCCTGTGGTTCCGTGAAATGAAAAGCGAGCTGAAGAAAGTCGTATGGCCCAACCGCAAGACCGTCATTGAAAACACCGGCACCGTGCTGATGTGCTCTTTGGTGATCGGCGCCTGCATCTGGATCTTCGACGGTGTGCTGGGTACTGCTCTGGATATGCTCCTGAGCGTTCTGGGGTAAGAAACGATGGCAGACAGCGCGAAGTGGTATGTGATTCATACCTATTCCGGCTATGAAAATGCCGTCAAGACCAGCATTGAAAAGTTCGTGACCGGACGGGGCATGGAGGATATGATCCTTCGGATGGAGATTCCCATGGAGACCGTTACGGAAGTCACCGATTCCGGCGCCACCAAAGAGGTGGAGCGGAAGGTGTTCCCCGGCTACGTGCTCATCAAGATGGTCATGACTGACGACACCTGGCATCTGGTGCGGAATGTCCGCGGCGTCACCGGTTTTGTTGGCAGCGCCAACAAGCCCATTCCCCTGACGGAGGAAGAGGTGCTTGCCATGGGCATGGAAAAGCACGAGATCGTTGTCAAATACGGCGTGGGCGACCATGTTCGCATCATGGACGGCCCGCTGGCCAGCTTTACCGGCGTCGTGGAGGAGATCGAGCCCGAGAAAAACCGGGTCAGCGTCATGGTCTCCATGTTCGGCCGCGAGACACCGGTGGAACTGGAGCTGGACCAGGTAGAGGTCCAGAACTGAAAAACGCACCCTCGGGTGCCGCCACGCCGGGCGTTTCCGGCGCAAGTGGGAGGGACCCTTCGTCCCGCCAAAGACGGCTTCACGGCCGCCACCACATCTATGATTTAGGAGGTGCTACTCCGTGGCACAGAAAATTACTGGTTATGTGAAACTGCAGATCCCCGCAGGCAAAGCGACTCCCGCTCCCCCCGTTGGCCCCGCTCTGGGCCAGCACGGCGTCAACATCGCCGCCTTCACCAAGGAGTTCAACGAGCGCACCAAGAATGACATGGGCATGATCATCCCCGTCGTCATCACCGTGTACTCCGACCGTTCCTTCTCCTTCATCACCAAGACTCCCCCCGCGGCTGTCCTGATCAAGAAGGAGTGCAACATCGAGTCCGGCTCCGGCGTGCCCAACAAGAACAAGGTGGCCACCATCTCCAAGGCCTCCATCCAGAAGATCGCCGAGATCAAGATGAAGGACCTGAACGCCGCCAGCCTGGAAGCCGCTATGAGCATGATCGCCGGCACCTGCCGCTCCATGGGCGTTGTCGTGGGCGACTGAGCTCCACGGCCAACTGACTGACATTTCACAACAGCCGAGCGGCTGCGAGGCCGCTCCATACAGTGGGAGGATCAATTCCGAAGAACCACTATGAGGAGGAAGTAACATTGTTTAGAGGCAAGAAATATAAGGAAAGTGCCAAGCAGATCGATAAGAACACTCAGTACGAGGCTGCTGAGGGCTTGGCTCTCATTTGCAAAACCGCCAGCGCCAAGTTCGACGAGACCGTCGAACTGCACGTGAAGCTGGGCGTTGACTCCCGTCACGCCGACCAGCAGGTCCGCGGCGCCATCGTGCTGCCCCACGGCACCGGCAAGACCGTCCGCGTCCTGGTGTTCGCCAAGGGCGACAAGGCGGAGGCTGCCCGCGAGGCCGGCGCCGATTATGTCGGCGATATGGACCTGGTGGAGAAGATCCAGAAGGAAAACTGGTTTGAGTTCGACGTGGTCGTCGCCAGCCCCGATATGATGGGTGTCGTCGGCCGCCTCGGTAAGGTTCTGGGCCCCAAGGGCTTGATGCCCTCTCCCAAGGCCGGCACCGTGACCCCCGACGTGGCCAAGGCCGTGAAGGAAGTTAAGGCCGGTAAGATCGAGTACCGTCTGGACAAGACCAACATCATCCACTGCCCCATCGGCAAGGTGTCCTTCGGCCCCGAGAAGCTGACCGAGAACTACAACGCGCTCATGGGCGCCATCGTCAAGGCCAAGCCCGCCACCGCCAAGGGCCAGTATATCCGTTCCTGCGTCGCCGCCTCCACCATGGGCCCCGGCGTGAAGATGAACACCGCGAAGATGGTCTGATTTTTCAGCGTATCCTTCGCTCCCAGCTTGTTCCCGCAAGAGATTGGGTAAAAATAATATTTGAGTATTGACTTTTGTCGAATACTTGAGTATACTATCAGATGCGTTCCAAAGACAGCAGGTGGCGCAAGCCGTAAATCCTGCCGAGGGCGGCAAATATGATTTGCTATCCGTCCTTGTGTGTCTTTGCGCACAAGGACGGTTTCCTTTTTGAACGCACCTTTGGGTATATCTGAACACCGTCAAAACGCCGTCTGACAGGCCTTTTTCCGCCACGCCGCGTTGATTTCCCTTGAAATCCGACAGGATTTCTGCGGAAAATCGCCTTGCCTGGCGAAAAAATCCCTTGTCATTCTGTATTCCGCCGATATTCAGATACACCCCACAAATTTCCTGGAGGTGAAAACAAGAATGCCTAACGCAAAGGTCTTATCTGAAAAGCAGGCCATCGTGGCCCAGCTGACCGAGAAGATCCAGAAGGCCACCGCGGGCGTGATTGTCGACTACAAGGGTATCACCGTTGAAGAAGACACCGCGCTGCGCAAGGAGTGCCGTGAGAGCAACGTGGATTACGCAGTCGTGAAGAACACCCTGCTCCGCTTCGCTTTCAACAACAACGGCCTCAGCGAGCTGGACGATCTGCTGAACGGCACCACTTCTCTGGCTCTGTGCGATGACCCCGTGGCTCCCGCCCGTGTCATGGCCAACTACGCCAAGAAGCTGGACGGCAAGTTCGAGATCAAGGGCGGTTTCATGGACGGTAAGCCCGTGGACCTGGCCACCATCAACTCTCTGGCTTCCATTCCCGCTCTGCCCGTCCTGCAGGCGCAGGTCCTGGGCACCATGCTGGCTCCCATCACCGGCCTGGCTGTCGTCCTGAAGCAGATCGCCGAGAAGAACGGCGCTCCCGCCGAGGATGCAGCTCCTGCCGAAGAGGCTGCCCCCGCCGCCGAATAAGAATCCGGACGGCAAACCACATTTTTAAATTTTACAATTAGGAGGCAAATACAATGTCTGAGAAAGTTACCGCTATGATCGAAGAGATCAAGGGTCTGACCG
>Ga0129308_1000569_pt1 | contig 52462 bp, 74 predicted proteins | sample L827metagenome_FD_94440 | JGI IMG/M metagenome (GOLD analysis project Ga0129308, IMG submission 94440) | Ring-tailed lemur group fecal microbial communities from Wisconsin, USA - L827 metagenome | ecosystem: Host-associated > Mammals > Digestive system > Large intestine > Fecal | place: USA... | reverse complement strand
CAAGGTTCAACATGAACAGTATTTTGTTTGTATTTAAATATATTTTAATGTGTTAAACAAGAGTATTACTGCAATTTAGAATAATATAAAATAATATGATAGAGTTAATTTAACTGTCATTTAACTGACAAACTGACAGTTTGACTGACAATTATTTAAACATTATACTAGATATATTTTCGCTGGCTTGAGTATCCATTTCTTTAAGGACATGAGAATATCTATTCATTGTAATTCTTATGTCAGTATGTCCTAGCCTTTGTGATACTACTTTCATATTTGTATTAGCTAACAATAACAAAGTAGCATGAGTATGTCTTAAATCGTGTAAGCATATTCTTTTTATATTGTGCTTATCGCAAAATCTATACCATGATTGAATTAGTGCTTCATGGCTAAAAGCATTTAGTACATTGTTTAAACATACAACATCTTCATATTTTTCTGGTATTAACCCTTGCAATTTAACTTCGTTACACTTAATCTTTAACTTTTTTAATTTGTTCATTAACTCAACCGGAGCTGAAATAGTTCTAATAGAACCAGCAGTTTTAGGTTTCTTAAATATTAATCCTTTATATGCTGCACGAACTAAAATTTGATTTATACTAATAGTATTATTTTCGAAATCTACATCCTTCCACTTAAGGCCACATACTTCAGCTGATCTTAATCCTAAACTAAGCATTAAAAGTATAGGTATCTCTAAATAATAACCATCTATCTTTTGTATAACATTTTGAACCTCTTCTTTTGTATATACATCTGTAACTCTAACTTTTCCTTTTAAACTTTTTGGAGTTTTTATAAAGTCGCATGGATTACTTGGTATTTCTTTAAGTCTGTACGCTTCATTAATAACAGCTTTTACAAAACTCAACCTTCTTTTTGCACTATCTTGACTGTATTCTTTATAAACGTAATTTGCATATCCTTGAAGTATTACTGGCGTAACTTCATCTAATTTTATATCTTTAAAAAATGGTTCTATATTTTTACCTATAGTACGCTCATTAGTATCCAGAGTTGTAGGACTAAAATCTTTGGATTCATCATGAGCATAGATCATGCATCTTTCCACAAGCGTAATATTTTTGCTAACAATATAATTGTTATTATTAATGCTGCTTTTCAAATCTATAAGATGTTTATCTGCATCTTTTTTATTTGTATATTTGCCAACACTCTTTTGTCTTATTTTTTTGTCTATGTCATAATACTCTACTATTACATTATAGTTATTTCCTCTTTTCCTAATAAAAGTGCTTTTTATTTTATCCAACCTTGAACACCCCCAATTCTTCTGCAAATTCTATTTTATTCAATTCTTTATTAATTTGTTTATTTTCTAATTCACTTAAAAAACTTTGCGACAAATTACATCTTATTGCGAGTTCTTTTTGCGTTAAATTTTGTCTTTTCCTCGGAGTATTAATAAAAATTAATTTTCTATTCTAAATAAAATTGATTAATCCACAGTTTTCTACAGTTATGTCGAATGAAACAAAAAATATTTCTGGCAGCGATACTTTTTCTGCTACAATTACATTACATGATACAAATGTTTGTTGATTATAGAACGCTTGTTTGATATCATTATAGTATAATCTAATAAAAAGGGGAGAACTTATTTTATGGAGAAAGATAAATTTATAAAAATTTTAATTGAGATTAAAAATAATAATAAAGAAGACTATGAAAAAATAGTTTATGAAATAAAAAAATTAAGACAAATAAGGTAACTCTTATTTGCCTTTTTGATTTTCTAACATTGTTTTTATCATAGAATCAATTAAAATTTTATTATTTTTATCTAACTCTTTGTAAGATTCATATAAATCTTCTATTTCTGAATAATCTTCTTTTAGTTCTTCTAACTCATCACTTTTAATTCCAGTGTCTTTCAATAAATAATCAACTGTTACATTAAAGTAATCAGCGATTTTAACAATAGTTTCAGCATCTGGACACCTTCTATTGGTTGTCCAATTTGATACAGAACCACGCTTTACATTTAATTTATCTGCTAATTCTTGTTGCTTCACATTATTGTTTTCCATTAATTGTCGAAGCTTCTCGCCAAATGTAGTCATATCAACACCTCCCACACAATTAATAATACCACAATTAATAAATATATGATACTTATAGCTTCAATATGAATATTTTTAATGAAAAAGTTAAAAATATTATTGACAGCTTCATATAGAAGCACTACTATATATGTATAAGCTTCGAAAAGAAGCTAAAAATCAAAAGGGGTGATATGAATGCCTAATAATGTTGCAGGTTTTAGGGGCAAATATAAAATAAGCCAACAAGTGCTAGCAGATGAATGCAGTATAAGATTGCAAACATACTGCAATAAAGAAAATAATATTAGAGCAGAATTCACAAGAAGTGAAATGATTGCAATAACTGTATTCTTTAAAAAATACGAACCAGATATAACCATGGATGAATTATTTTTTTTGATTTAAAAAGCTTCATAATGAAGCGTAACATATTTAAGATGCAAAAACATTAGGGAGTGAATTACAAATGAAGAAAGTATTTACAGCGAAAGATATAGCTGGAATTTTAGGCGTTTGCGATAAAACTGCCTATGAACTGATAAGGCAAGCTCTAGTAAATGATGAAATGTTTAAAGTAATCAAATTAGGAAGACTTTATAAAGTTCCGGCAAACAGTTTTTTAAATTGGTTAGATGAACAAGAGTAAATAAGGAGGTGTAATAATGGCAGTTACTTGGATTCTTAAAATTTACTGTAATTTAATCACAACAGGTGAAGCCGAAAATAACTGGGATGAGTATCTTAAGTTTCAAGATATGGTATTACAAAAGATAAATGAAAAGGGGGAGTAAGTAATGAAAAGTATGTTAGTAAAAATCAAATCAAACAGCACTAAAGAGGTAACTAGATACAAGACAGATAGAAATATCCATTCAGAGTTAAAACATCTTGAAGATATAGGTGTAAATGTACTAAGACTTAACTACTTTGATGAAACTCAAAGTTTTGGTAATTGTAAAAAGTTAATTATTATAGCGCAATAGGGGAGGGAGTAGAAATGGATAGTAGTTTATATGCAAGTTACAAAGTTATGGAGAGTAATGAAGGACAAGTGGTTCAAACAATACCTAGTTATGAAGTAGCAGTAATGATGGAAAAAGAACATAAAGAAGTAATGTGGATGATAGAAGGTAATGAAAAACGAGGAATAGTAGGCATCAAGCCAACTTTAGAGCAAAGTGCAGAACTGCACCTTGGTGATTATTTTATAGAAAATACTTATGACGATAGAGGTAGACAATTAAGATGCTATGAATGTACCAAATTAGGTTGTGATTTACTGTCTAATAAGATGACTGGTGAAAAAGGGATATTATTTACAGCTAAGTATGTAAAGAAATTCAATCAAATGGTAGAAAATCCATTTTTAAATGCTTCAAAAGAATTACAAGCAATATTTATGATAGACAGAAAGCAGCAAGTAATTGAAAGCAGGGTTGGAGCCATAGAAGAAAAGATGACTGTTGACTATGAGTTAGCAGAAAACTTAAGAACTGCAGTAAATACAAGGGCAGTTCATTTATTAGAAGGTAAACATTCAGAAGCTTATAAGAGACTAAGCAAGAAGTTATTTTCAGAACTTTATAGAGATATAAAAGGAGCATTCAAAGTAAATAGTTACAAAAATATATCTCTTAAAAATTATGACAAAGCACTTAATTATATAGAAAAATGGAAGCCTAGTTTAATGCTCCAATATGCAATTCAAGGCGCAAATGGACAAGTTAAATTAGACGAAATGGAGTGTGTTACTAATGGATAGAAATGAAGAAATGATAGAGCTAAAAAATAATATTTCAGTTGTTCAAGTTAGAGACCTATTAGAAGTTACACAAACAATAGGAAAGGCACTAACAGAAGATGAATTCTTACAGGTTATGAGTTTTTATGGAAAAGTTGCAAATAGATTATTAAAGGCAGGTGCAACTAATGAGTAAAAAATATTATGATTTACCAAGTTCAAGAGTGGTATGTGAAATTGACTGGGAAAAAGGTCATGGAACTTTAGAGCAAGCAAAGAAAGTTTTAGAAAATGACATAAGAGAAATATCAAAATCAGAGTTTATAAGATTAGGTGAAATATATGCAGGAAGAAGTAAAGAAGGTGTTTTGTAGAGATGGATTAATATCAATAGACCAAAAATTACTTTAGCCTATTGATATAGAATTGGCATCTATGGACACAAAGGACAACAAACAAATGAATCTTCTGGATATAGGGCTTTTGCTCTCTGTAGGGCTTCCTCGCAGCTAGAAAAATCACCAATATAAGTTCTATCTGATGTAGGAGGAATGAAAGCACTATCTTCGGCATGAATTACATGGTTGCCGTTGACATCTGCAACGTTGTCGAAATAATAACCCTTCATAAAATCACCACCTTTCTATTAGACTTAATACAATTTATGCGTGAGAAAAACAATATGTGAATTATAGTTTATAAGTATGAAAGGTTAGGTCCTATATTAGCAGTGCAAAATATTGATACTGGTAATCATTACGCAATTCAAACAAACAAGGAGGTTTAACATGGACCAAATACTAGATGAAGAAATACAAGATAAAAAATCTAGAATACATTGTAAAGAAGTTTTTATCAAAGTATGTGATAAAGAGTTAGAGAAATACAAAGATAGATGGCACACAGACAATGTGTATGAAGCTATTCAACATGAATATTGGAGAACTTGCAAGTTAATGGCACTTGATGAAATAAACTATCACAAATATAGATTATCAGAAATAGAAAAAGATTTACGAGAAAATAAGAAAAGAGCCTACTGCAAATAGACTCAATTCTAAGTAAAAAAATTTTGATTGACGGTATTATTATACCACGAATTGGAGGAAAAATGAAAACAATAACTTTAAATAAATTAGAAATAAATAACTTCAAAGGAATATATAACCTAAGCGTAGATTTTGCTAAGGTTACAAATATAAAAGGCGAAAATGCACTAGGAAAAACAAGCATATTTGATGCATTCACATGGTTGCTATTTGACAAGGACAGTAAAGATAGAAAGGACTTTGATGTAAGACCTTTAGATGCTAACAACATCATCATAAGAGGGCTAAATCCTCATGTGGTAGCTTATTTAAGTGTAGATAGTAAAGAGATAAAGCTAACTAAAACATTAAAAGAAAAATGGTCCAGAGCTAAAAGTGAAAGTGAAAGAAAGTTCACTGGAAATGAAACTATATATGAAATAAACGATGTACCAGTTAAAAAGAGTGAATACACTAAGAAAATTTCACAAATAGTTGATGAAAAGCAATTTAAGTTACTTACTAATCCTTACTTATTTTCTAATCTTAACTGGAAAGAAGCTAGAGCGATAATACTTGAAATAGCTGGTGACGTAAGCATGGAGCAAGCATTTGCTATAAATAAAGATTTAAAAGCTATAGAAGATGATCTAAAGAAAGATGATGTTGAAAATATATTAAAAAGTAGAAATGCTTCTATTAAAAAACTCAAGGAAGAAAAGAAATCAATTCCTTATAAAATAGAAGAAGCCAATAACTCAATACAAGAAATTGATTTTGCAGAAATAGAAGCAGAAATAGGAATTAAGGAAAATCAAGTAAAAGATATAGATAGACAGTTATCAGATGTGGCAGAAGTAGTTAGAGAAAAGTTAATTAAGAACAAAGAAATAATGGCTGAAATGCAACTTAACAATACTAAGATACAAAACTATAAAAATGATGCGTATAAGATAACAGAAGAAAAGAAGCAAGAGTTGTATAGTAAGAAAGAATCACTAACAAAAGAATTATACAGTATAGAAAGTACTAAAAACAAAGTTAATTATGAAGTTGATAATCTTAGAAAAACTTATGACAGACTAGAAAAAGAAATAGCAGTAGCAAAACAAGAGTGGAGAGATGAAAAATCAAAAGAAATATGTTTAGACGGAATATTAACAGAATGCCCTACTTGTAAAAGACCTTTTGAAAGTGCTGCTATCGAAGATAAGAAACAAGAAATGCTAGAAAACTTCAATAGTAATAAAGCTAAAAGAATAAAAGAAATCGGAGAATTAGGAAAATCAAAGACTAAAGAACTGGAAGAAATTAATAAAACAATAGGAGACAAGCTTAGTTGCGTTGAGAATTGTTCAACTGAAATAGTTAAATTCAAAAATGATATTGAAGAAGTTGAAAAGGAAATAGAAGATATAAAACCTTCTATACCACTTATAACACAGGAAAACATCGATAAGCTAGAAGCTAAAAATATAGAACTAGAAAGTCTATTAAATAGCACAAGTAGTAATGAAAATGTAACTAACTATTCAGAAGAAAAAGACAAGCTTAATTCAGAACTTAAGACTTTATATTCAAAGCTAGCAGTAAAAGAATTAAATGCTAAAACATTAGCTAGAATTGAAGACTTAAAAGAACAAGAAAAAGAACTTGGAACAGAAATAGCTAGACAAGAAAAGATAGTAATGCTTTGTGAAGAGTTTATAAAAACTAGGGTTGATCTACTTGAAGCTAATATAAATCATAAGTTTAAAAATGTTAAGTTCAAGTTATTTAAAGAAAATATCAATGGAAGCTTAGAAGAAACTTGTGAACCTCTTATCGAAGGAGTTCCTTTTAAAAATGCAAATACAGCAAGTCAGATAAATGCAGGATTAGATATCATAAATACTCTAAGTGAGTTTTATGAAGCTAGTGTGCCAGTGTTTATAGATAATAGAGAATCAATAAATCAGTTAATAGATATAAACAGTCAAGTAATTAACTTAATAGTAACTCAAGATAATCCAATGGTTATAGAAGCTTTAGAAGAAGTTAAAGGAGGAAATTAATAATGGCAAATAATCAAGTTCAGAAAGTAGAAGAAAAACAAAAAAGTATAACAGATGTAGTACTAGGAAGAGTCAATGCTTTAAAAGATAATAAAGAGCTTATAACACCACCTAATTATTCACCTGAAAATGCTTTGAAATCAGCTTATTTAAAGTTACTTGAAACAAAAGATAAAAATAAAAAGAGTGCTTTAGAAGTTTGCACAACACATAGTATTTCAAATTCTTTGCTAGATATGGTAATACAAGGTTTGAGTCCAGCCAAAAACCAATGTTACTTTGTTGTCTATGGCAACCAGTTGCAACTAATGAAATCTTATTTAGGAACAATTGCAGTCGCTAAAAGATTGAACGGTATTAAAGATATTAAAGCACATTGCATCTATGAAGATGATGAATTTGAACTTGGATATGATTATAAAACTGGTAACATATCAATCGAAAAATTTAAACCTAATTTTGATAAAATGGATTTTGCAAAAATGAGAGGTGCGTTTGCAGTAATAACTGGTGAAAATGGTGTTATCCATACGGAAGCTATGAACATGACTCAAATTGAAAACGCATGGACTCAAAGGTTTAGCGGGAAGTTAACTGATACTCATATTAAATTTAAAGATGAAATGGCCAAAAAGACAGTTATAAATAGAGCTTGCAAAAGATATGTAAATACATCAGATGATAGCGATTTATTAGTAGGAGCATTTAATAATACATTGGAAGTTAATGAAGAAGATATTATAGAGTCTAATGATTATCAAGTAGAAGAAGAAATACAAGAAAAAGCAAATAAAACTACTTTAAGTATAGAAGAACCAACTCCTACAACTGAATATCAATATAAAGAAAAGGCATCTTCAAAAGTAAAAGAAAAAGAACCAGCACCAACACAAGTTCCTGTAGATGAAATAATAGAGCAGTCAACATTTGCAGAAGATGAAGAGTGCCCATTCTAATGAATTGCTTAAAGGTAATAGCAAGTGGGAGCAAGGCAAATTGTTATTTGCTCTCACTAGAAAATGAAATATTAATACTAGAATGCGGAGTTAATTATAAAGAGATTCTTAAAAATTTAGATTATGACTTATCAAAGGTTAAAGGCTGCTTAGTAACTCATGAGCATAAGGACCATAGCAAAAGCATTAAAGAACTAACTGAAAATGGGATAGATGTATATTCAAGTTTAGGAACTTTTGAAGCTGTAGGCATACAGAATCATAGAACTAGAATTATAAAAGCTAGGAACCCTATTAAAATCGGTAATTTCACTATTTTACCTTTTGAAGCTAATCATGATGCTAAAGAACCTTTAGGATTTCTTATTAATCATAAAGCTATAGGAAATATGTTATTTCTAACAGATAGTTACTACTGTGAATATAAGTTTGAAAATCTTAATCATATATTAGTTGAATGTAACTATAAGAAAAGTTTACTTGATGCAAGCATTGAAAATAAAATAATTCCTCTTAGTTTAAGAAATAGAATTACTAAAAGTCACTTTGAATTAGACAATGTTATTGGATTTTTAAAAGCTAATGATCTAAGCAAGATTAAAAATATAATGATACTTCATATATCTGGTCAAAATGGTGATGGTGAAATTTTCAAAAGTGAAATTGAAAAGAATATAGGTTTACCAGTTGATATAGCTAGAAAAGGAACGGATTTATTACTTTAGACAAAAGATAAAAGGCAGGTGAGATAATTGGCTAAATACAGAGCTATACAAGTTGACTTTTGGGAAGATGGTTTTGTATTAGATTTAACACCAGAAGAAAAATATTTCTATTTATATCTTTTAAGTAATTCAAGAACTACTCAATGCGGATGCTATGAATTGCCTTATAAAGTTCTTGAAATGCAAACTGGATACAATAGAGAAACGGTAGAGAAGCTTTTGCAAAGATTTGTTGATTATAAGAAAATTGAATATTCAGCAGATACAAAAGAGATTCTCATAAAAAATTGGTACAAGTTTAATTTTTCTAAATCTCCTAAAGTTATGAATTGTATATTAAAAGAAATTGAATCAATAAAGAATATAGACTTTAAAAAATATATGGTTAGTGTTTGTATAGAGTATGGATACAGTATAGATAGTCTATCTATAGACTTGGGGGAAAAAGAAAAACAAAAACAAAAACAAAAAGAATATATAAAAACAAAAACAAAAACAAGCGATGAAGTAGGTGAGTCTGTGGATAACTCAAAAAATGAAAGTCTTTCTTATATGAGCAAGATGTATCAAGAAAATATAGGTGTAGCGAATGGAGTTGTAGCAGAATGGCTTATAGATGTATCGGAAAAAATTGATATAGATTTATTCAAAAGAGCAGTGGAAATTTGTACAGAAAAAGGAAACAATACTTTTGGTTATTTGAAAGGAATAACAAATAACTGGTTACAAAAAAATATAACCAGTTATGAAGAACTTAAAGCATATGAGTTACAAAATAGGATTGCTGGTAATAGTTTTATTAAAAATAGTAATAATATACAAAATTCATATAAAAAAGGTGCAGGAGCAAATGTAAATAATTCATTCTCTGGATACACTCCAGATGAATTAGAGAAAATCTTACTAGAAAGTCAGAAAGGTAAATTTGATTAGATGTACTATGCAATTATGAGAACAGGAACTCCTAGAAAAGCAAAATAACCCTATCATTGCTGATAAGGTTAGTTACTACAGATCAAAATATAATAAGAAAGGACGGGTCCATTAGTAGTATGTACAGATTAAAACAAATTATTCCTAGGCATAAGAGGAAAGATTAGAGCATGTAATAAGAAAAAATACAATTGTTTGCTAACATTAATCTGGTTTTTATATTAAGGACTATAGATTTATTATGAATGGTTTGTGAATGTAAAAAATAAATAACCTTATCGCTTCCGATAAGGTTAAGTACTACAGATTCAAATGTGTCAAGAAAGTATCGTTATATTAGTATTATGTGTAGTTTGAAATAAATTATACCAGGAGATTTTTCTCTTTGAGCATAGAGAGAACAGAGTAGTAAATAACAACGTCAAATTGCAATGTAATAGAATTTGGTTCAGATATTGAAAATTATAGATTTGTTATGAATAGTCAGTGAATTTTTAAAAACTAAATAACCCTATCGTTTCCGATAAGGTTAAATACGAGTTGGTTCATAAGTGACATGCATCGATAAGTCATTAATAGTATGTGTAGATTAATTATAAATATTCCAGGGGATTTATTCCCTTGGACCATAAGAGGGGGAGATTATTATGAGTGGCAAAAGTAGGCAATTAGTCAGAATGTCAAATCTTTTAGAAAAATCAAAGCACGTCAATATAGAAGCAATAGAAGATCCAACACTTATAAATTATCTTAGATTAGCAGAATGCATATTAGATACAAATAGTAATCACAAGATGAGTTACTATCTCACAGATTTAGAAAATAGCGATGAAGCAGACAAGACAATGCAGCGAATAGATGAAGATAGGAAAAAAGGCATATTAACAGAAGCACAGATGATAAAAGTTAATGAAGTTAATAACAAATATGATGATATAGTGCGAAGAAAAATCGAACAGTACAAAAATAAAAATAACAATCAAAATTTAAATTTACATCCAATTAAAGTCATCAATAAATATGCAGGTACAACAGAGATATATTCATGCATTAAAGAGTTTTGTGAAGAACATGGATATAAAGCGCAAAACATAGTAAATCAATTCAGATATTATAATTCTAACGAAATACAGTATAAAGGCTTAACTATAGAACGTTTGAAATAGGATTATGAATTCGTATTCTTATTTGAAAATCAAATGATAAGGGGTGGATATCAATGAAGGATAAAAGTATAAATGAACTATTCAAAATGTCACAAGAAGGCAATAAACAAGCAAGAGACTATCTTGTTGAAATGAATATGAAGCTAGTTTATAAGATAGCTAATAGTTATAAAAATTCCGATAAATTAGATTTTGATACTGCAGTTCAAGAAGGTAGTATAGGCTTGATAAAAGCTATAGATAAATTTGAAGTAGATAGGGGATTACAGTTTTCAACATATGCAGTATGGAGAATAAGAGGTGAAATGCAAAGATTTATGAGGGATTTAAAAGAAGATAGACCTTATAGACCTAAAAGAAGTGACTTTGAAACATATAGAAAGATATTTCAAGCTAGAAATAGATTATCTCAAGAATTTCATGGAGAACCAACTAATCGTGAGGTGGCTACATATTTGGGTATGGAGCAGTTGGAAGTTGAAAGAGTTATAGGAGTAATGGAAAACCGAACAAGTATATACAGCACTAAGTACTATAACAAAGATGGAAAAGATGACATATTAATATATGAATCAATAGAGGACCAAGACAACATATCAGAAGAACAACTCATAAACAAAATGATTATAAGAGAAGCGATGAAAAAGTTAGATGAAAAGCAAAAGAAAATAATAGAACTTAGATATATAAATGATCTAACTCAAGTACAAGTAGGAAAGATATTAAATGTTACTCAAGTTCATGTATCAAGAATAGAAAGAAAAGCCTTAAAGCTATTAAAAGAAGCAATATAGGAGGAACTTATGAAGAAAATACTTGGAGGTAAAAATGGGGTATGTCCTCATTGTGGAGGATTAATGGTATATCTACAAGTAGCAAAATATACAGTATTAAGTCAATGCAAATCATGCGGTTGCTTACGAGAGGGAAGAGTTAAAGAAGAAGTAAAAATATATAGTTATGAGGAGAAGAGATAAATATGAGTAATTTAGAAAATAACATAAAAGATTGTATAGCTAATGAGCTTGAAAAAGGTGTCATAGAAAAAGTAATAGCACAACAGTTAGAAAAGTGTATCGAAAAATCAATAAGTGATATGTTCAGCTGGGGCGGAGAAATAAAAGACGTAATAGAAAGTAAAATTAAATCAGTAATGATACCTTATATAGAAAAATATGACTATTCTCAATACATAACAAAGCTGGATAGTGTATTAGTTGATGTATTGAAAAATACTGCATTAGATAATAAAAAACTTCTAGAAAATTTTAAAAATTTAATGACGAGTGAAGATATTCCTAAAGTAATTAAATTAACTGATATTTTTGATAAATGGAATGAATACTGCAAAAAAGAAATCGATAAAAATGATATTGAAATGGACTATGATGGTGGATATATAAACACTAGATTTACTGTAGAAGATGTTAGTAATGATTGGAGTATTTATAAAACATATATGGTTGTATTTGAATGTGAAGAAGATGAAGATTTAAAGCTTGAATTTAGTATTCAAGCATACGAACCGAAAGAAGATACTGGATTTACTAGTAATTATAAAAATGTTGGGGATTTAAGAAACTTAAGACATTTAAATGACTTTGAGATCCTAATGATGAGGATAAGCGAAGGTTACAAAAATATAATTGTAGATAGCTTTGAAGAAATCGAAGAAGTATTTGTTGAAAATGATGAATGCTAGGGGGAGAAGAGACATGATAAGTAAAGAGAGATTTAATGAAATAGAGTTAAAACACGGTTGCGGTTACTGGTACGAATGTTGTGATAAAGCGTGTCCTTGTGCCATAACTACTGAAAACAAGGGGTTAAGACAAGATATATGGGATGATTTTAAGAAAGAACAAAGGGAACTAGCAGAAGAATACGATAATGATCAATATTAGGGGGTACAAATGAAAAGCAGAACTATTAAAAAAGTAGTAGAACTTGCGAAAGTTTACGTAAAAACAGGTGAAACTTACATAAATGCTATAGAAAAAGCACAAGAAGAAGTTAGGAAACAGGAGATTGAGAAGTATGAAAAGTAGAGAAGCACAGGAGCAGGCAATAGTCATAAGTTGGTGCAAAATGCAAGAGAATGTATATCCAACACTTAAAAATATATATGCCATCCCAAATGGAGGGTACAGAAATAAGATAGAAGCACATAATCTTAAATTACAAGGTGTAAAATCAGGGGTCCCGGATCTACATCTAGCTTATCCAAGTAGTTGTTACTATGGGCTATATATAGAAATGAAGTGGGGCAAGAATAAACCTACTGAAAATCAAGAGGATTGGATTAAAAGATTATCAGCGGTAGGTTATAAATGTGAAGTTTGCTGGAGTAGTGAAGAAGCAATTGCGGTTATAAAAGATTACTTAGGGATAAAGTAAGGTGATTAAATGAAAATATTAATATACACAGCAATAGTAGTATTGATATTAGATATAGTGTTCATACTTGCAAGAATTAGAGCAACTAATAAGAAGTAGGTGAGGATATGAAAGGCAAACCAGGAACGGAAGAAGAGAGTAAACAAGTAATAGATATGTACAAAAGAGGATATACAGTTAGAGAAATAGCAGCAAGATTAAATAGAAGTTACTGTTTTGTATATACCAGAATTGATAATTACAGAATAGATAATACGAAATAACAACAGAATAGAGGATTAAACTGTTATAGTCTTAATTCTCTATTCTCAAATAAGAATCAATTAATAAAAAATAGAGGTGATTAAATGTTAGAGGAGTTAAAAGAAATACTTAGCAACTTATATGCACAGTATGGCTTAACAGATGACACTCTAAGATTAAGCCAAGTACTAGATAAACTTATATATCAAAGTATGAAATAGGGGTGAGGATATGGATGAAAGAAAGATAGATCTGTATAACAAGATAGAAAAAATAGTTGAGTATAAAAATGAAATAGATACAATGCAGGACAATGTAGCAAGATTGAAAATGCAAGTAGTAAAAGGTATGGCAGATTTGGGAGTTAATGAAATAACGTCTATTTCAGCAAAAGCAACAATAATGGATTTTGATAGAGGAATACTTAATAAAGACTTGACTAAAGAAGGCTTGGAGAAAGCAACAGTAGGTGAAAATATAAGCATTGAAGATTGTAAAAAGTTTAGACATATTAGTTTCTTGCTAATTAAGAGATTAGATAAATAGGGAGATGATTTTATGATTAGTAATAGAAAATACATCAACATCTTAGAAGAGGGGAATGAGAGACTTAAAAGGAAAGCTGGTTTGTTAAAAGATCTAAAAGAGTTTTACAGAAGAAAAAATATTGAGTTACAAGCAGATATAGAAGTAAAAGAAAATAGTGTATGTAACTTACTAGAAGCAAATAAGGAACTTAGTTTATCTAATAATTACTTGGAGAATAAGATAAAACTGCTAGAACAAGTTATAAAGCAGCATGAAGATAATGAATGTGAGTTAAATACTAAGTTAGTTAAGGTACAAGGTCAACTTGATAAAATATATAATTACACAAGAATGTTGGAAGGGAGAGAGATAAATGAATAAATTTCCTATTTTAGATATAAGTAAGATTTCACTAGCAACAGAAGTAGACAAGCTTACAGAAGAAACACATGAGTTTATAAATGCAATAGTTAACAATGATGAGGATAATATGATAGAGGAAGCTCTAGACGTGTTTCAAGTAGTAATTAATATATTATACAGATATGAATTGACAGATAAGTTGGAGGAAGGCTTGAAGATTCATATTGAGAAGCTTAAGAACAGAGGTTGGGAGATAGAAAAATATTTGTAGGAGGAATATATGAGAAAAGTTAAAGAAGGTAATGTTATATTTTTAATACCAAAACAACCAGACACAATGGATCTAAGATGTAGTTGTTGTGGAGAAGTTAAGAATGAACTTGATATAGATGTTCTAGAAGGGGTTTATAAATGTGAATGTGGCTCAAGTAGTTTTATTCCACAAATTGATATAGAAGAAATGATGTAGAAAACTGGAGGGAATATACATGACAAAAGAGGAATTGAAAGAGTACATAGAAACTAAAAGGGAAATTAAAATAATTGAAGAAAAGATAGAATTTCTTAAAGAAAAGAAAACTAGTATAAAATCAATGGTAATTACAGATGAACCAAGAGGTTGCAATTCTGAAAGTGATAGATTAGGAGAATTACTAGGAGAAATCGAAGAGTTAATAGATGTATATAATAAAAAACAGGACAGGTTATTTAAACAGCAAATTAAAATAGAAAAGTGTATAGATAAATTAGAAGATTCAATAGATAGAAATATAATGAGATTAAAATATATTGATGGTTATACATGGGAAAGAATATGTGTGATAATTGGTTATAGCTGGAATGGAATACATAAAAAGCATAGAAAAATATTAGAAAAAATAAGATAAAATATAATTTTTATTTATAAAGTGGAGGTTTAAACAATGGGTAAAATATTAACTAAAGATGAAATAATACAATTTATATATGATGTTATAAAATGCAAAGGTAAATCACCTAGTTGTATAGGTAAAGATTGTGATAAATGTAAAGCCGAGAAATTAGCTTATTTTATTAATTAGAAAATATACAATAAAATAATTCATTTATATAAAAATAAAGGTGGGAGAAATGACAATATTAACAGAGATTGACAAAAATATTAATTCACAAGAGATACAAAAAATACAATTAGAAGGAACTGAAAAGCAAATAGCTTATGCCTTATCTATTAGGAGAACATTAATTTTCTTATCTAAGATAAAATTAAAGCAATTAAAATGTATAATCGTGTTAAAAGAGTATGATAAAATAAAAGTTGATAAAAAATTAAGAAAAATAAGAGAAGAAGAAATAGTTAGATTAAATGATTTATACATAAAAATGATTGAAATATTAAATGAAGAACTTTGTTCAACAAGTGCTACTTATTTTATTGAAACATTAGAAAAATATATATGTAGACTTAATAATCATAGAGATATTATAATGTTTGAAAAGTTCCTTAACCCAACTGATAAAGATTATATATATTATTTTGGAGCAATAAGAGATATGGATAATCATGCTAGACACTATGATTTTAATTGTCTTTAATAAATAAAAATATCATTTCAAATCAGATGAAGAGTTGATAGAAGTGTACTATATATCTGTGATATCTTTAAGATAGGAAGATTAGATAAAGAAATGACTTAAATTCTCATACAAATTTAAGTTTCTGGAGGAAGGTACGGTAAAGCCTTCCTCAATATGTTGGCATTGGATTATAAGGGATTAAATCATATCGAAGGCCAAGAATGATATTAAAAACTTATACTGTGGTTCGAATCCATGGGCTGACTAATACGTATTATGAATTTATCAAGTTTTTAGCATGATGAAGGCAACATCTCAAATGTCAAATAAATTAATCGTAGGGTAATACGATTAACCTAAAAATAGTAGTAGTAACAAATAGTTTAATTATTTCAATAAACACTATATATTGTATAACCTAATGACTTTTAAAAGCCTAGTTCTAGCGATGTTAGAACTAGGCTTTATTTGTGGGAATGGTGGACCAATAACCTTTCATGTTATGTTGTAGTTCGATTCTACGAATTCCCTTGTATAATTTACTCATAATATTCCCTCATTGAGAGCAGCTAATAATTTAGTTGCTCTTTTTATTATGTTTGAAAGGTGTGTTGATATGGCTAAGAAATGGTATGGAATAGAAAAATTAGTAGATAAAGAAATTAATATACCTAATGATCTATGGCAATATGAAGAAGCTATGCGAGAAATACCTAACCATGACAAGACTGATGGTGCAAAAAAGATATTTCAACGTAAAGAGTATTCCATTTATAAAGTTAGTGATGGATATATAGTACATAACACTAATAAAGAATTTAGGATAGGCCATACTCATGTGAGAAGTTTTAATAAAGCAAAGTCTTTAATTGATTTATGTGTTAGAAAGAAATTGCCAAATACACTTAGAAAATGGGAAATAGAAAGTTTAATGAGAATTACGAATAATAATACTTATAGAAATAAATTAAGAAATTTGCTATAAAAAGAAGGAAATCCTCTGAAAAGGTAGAATTATAAACAAAATGAAATAAAATGTTTTATTTGGAGGATAAAATGACAGAAGTCAAAAATGATAAAAAGAAATGCTTTATTATAACACCTATAGGCAGTGAATCTGACCCTATCAGAAGACATATAGATGGAATATTAGATACAGTTATAGAACCTTTGATTGATGAAAAAGGATATGAATTAGTAGTTGCGCACAGAATAACTACACCAGGATCAATAAATAAGCAAGTAATGAGCGGCATATATAATGCAGATATAGTAATTGCAAACTTAACAAATTTGAACCCTAATGTAATGTATGAATTAGCATTTTCTCACTCGATTGTAAAACCAACAATTACAATTGCGGAATATGGAACTACAAAGTTACCGTTTGATATAACAACAGAAAGAACTATTTTTTATAAAAATGATTTTATGGGGGTTATTGAATTAAAGAATCAGTTAGAAAGAGTTATTGATTCTATAGAAAAAAATCCCAATTCAGAAGAAATTGATAATCCAATATATGCGTGGATAGATAAATCATTATATGAAAATAAATTAGTAGAAAAATGGGGAGAAGAAGCTTCAAGTAAAGATGTTACTGATACAAATTTATTTCAATATATTGTTGGAAGATTAGACAGCATGGAAGACAAAATAAATAGATTTAGTATAAATACAAGTAAACAGGATTCTAGTAATAGTTTGGTAAAGTCTTTTGAATATGTTTGCGAAGTTGATTCAAACAATATTGATAGATTTATTAGTGAGTTAAAAATACAGTTAAAATATCATAAAAATATTTTGAAATTTAGAAGATATAAATACGATGAAAATGGTCCATATTTAATGTTGACTTTCGATTACAGTGGTATAGAAGTTAACTTAGTTGAAAATATAATATCAGATATGATTCTAAATGTTGATAATAATATAAAATTAGACAAAATAGCAGCAACTAGTTCACATACATAGATTATCAAGAGCTCTACAAATAGGGTTCTTTTTTATTGAATAAAAAAGAATTTATAAAACGACAAATGAGTGAGGTGGTGGTATTATGGCAAAACTAACAGCTAAACAAAAAAGATTTATAGAAGAATATTTAATAGACCTTAATGCCACTCAAGCATCAATTAGAGCGGGTTATAGTCCAGAAACAGCAAAAGAAATAGGTTGTGAAAACTTAACAAAACCTAACATAAAAAATGAGATAGACAAAGCTATAGCTGAAAGAAGCCGAAGGACAGGAATAAATCAAGATAGAGTGCTAAGAGAGATAGCTAAGATAGCCTTTGTAAATCCAAGTGATGTAATTAATTTTAATCAAGCTACAGTAAAAGAAAATGCTAGTGATGATGATTTAGCGGTAATATCCGGAGTAAAAATAAAATCTATTCCTACAGACGATGGAAACATACAAGAAAGAGAAGTTAAGTTGTATGATAAGCTTAAAGCTTTAGATATGTTAGGAAAGCATTTGGGTATGTTTACTGACAAAATAGAGTTAAAGGGTGATATGGGCGTAAAAATTATAGACGATATACCAGATGAGTAACTTAAAGGAAATAATAGCTCCTAGTTTTTACAATGCTCATACTGATATTAAGAAAGAAGCTCATACTCACTATTGGTTTAAAGGTGGTCGTGGTAGTACTAAATCATCGTTTATATCTGTGGAAATTGTATTAAATATAATGAAGGATGCATCAAATGATGAATATACGAATGCTGTTGTATTTAGAAGAGTTAAAGATGTTTTAAGAGGTTCTGTATTTGAACAAATATTATGGGCTATAGATGTGCTAGGAGTTAATAATAAATGGAAAGCTAGTTATTCACCTCTTAAATTAACCTATATACCGACAGGTCAACAAATTATATTTAAAGGTGCAGACAATCCTAAGAAGGTAAAATCTATAAAAGTATCTAAAGGATATTTAAAATATATTTGGTATGAAGAAGTAGATGAATTTGAAAATTACGACAAAATAAGAAATATAAACCAATCTCTTATGAGAGGTGGAATTAAATTCTTCGTTTTTTACTCGTTTAACCCTCCAGAAAGCCAAAGAAATTGGACGAATATGGAAGTGCTAGAGAAGAGAAAAGATAAATACATACATCATAGTGATTATAGAAGTGTACCTAAAAAATGGTTAGGAGAACAATTTATAATTGAAGCAGAACATCTTAAAAAAGTAAATCTAACTAAATACGAGCATGATTATTTGGGAGCTGTAACAGGAACTGGTGGAGAAGTATTTTTAAATATTACTGTAAGAGAGATTACAGATAAAGAAATAAAAACATTTGATAGAATTAAAAGAGGTTTAGACTGGGGGTATGCAGCAGACCCTCTTGCTTATGCAGTTATGAATTATGATAAAACTAGAAAAAGATTATATATATTTAGAGAAATATACAAGACTAGATTGTCTAATAGCAAGGCTATTAAATTAATAAAACAAATAGATCCTAATCCAAAGCTTATTATTGCTGATAGCGCTGAACCTAAATCTATAGATGATTTAAAAGATGCAGGTTTAAAGATTAAAGGAGCTAAAAAAGGAGAAGGAAGTGTTGAATATGGTATTAGGTTCTTAGCTGAAGAATTAGAAGAAATTATCATTGACCCAATAAGATGCCCTAATGCTAAAACAGAGTTTTTAGGTTATGAAATAGAAAAAGATAAAAATGGCAATTTAAAAGGAGAGTATCCAGATAAAAATAACCATTTTTTAGATGCTACAAGATATGCACTAGAAGATGAAATAAGACAAAATAGAATGAAGTCTAAAAAATTAAATCTAGGAATATAGGAGGTGATAAAATGGCGATAAGAAAGAAAACACCGTTTTTTCAAACATCAAGTATAAGTATAGATCCACAAAGCGTGTATAAACTTATAGCTAGACATAAAGAATTCCAAGAGAAGTTTAGAACAAATGAAATGTATTATTCTGATGAACATAAAATACTTTCTAGACAACAAAAGGATGCTAGTAAACCTAATAATAAGATAATACAGAGTTTGCCTGCTTATACAGTTGATATAAGAACAGGCTATTTTAGCGGAGAACCTCTTACTTTTGCTTGTGAGGATGAAGAACAACAAGGACAAATAACAAATATATTAGAATATAACGATTTTCAAGATATAAACTCGGAGCTTGACCATTATAGTTCAATACATGGTCAAGCATTTTTAATTGTATATATTGATGATGATAATAATATAAGATTAGCAGTTGAAACAGCAGATAATTGCTTTGTAATTCATGATAATTCACTATCTAAAAATATGATTGGTGCAATTAGATACTATGAGTATGAGGATATAGTTGACAATGAAATAAAAATGGATGTGAGACTTTATACAAAGGATAAAATATATCATTTTAAAGGTCCAGAAACTTCATTAGCTTTAGTTATAGATGAAGATGGAAAAGAAGATGTACAACCTCATGACTTTGGAGATGTGCCAGTTATAGAATTTGTTGAAAATGCAGAAAGAAGAGGATGTTTTGAAAAGCAAATTACTCTAGTTGATGCAATAGAAAGTATATTGTCATCTTCAATAAATGAAGTAGAGTACTTTGATAATGCTTATTTACTATTAAGGAACCTATCTGGTACAGAAGAATCAGATATAGATGATATGAAAAATAATAGAGTGATGTTAGTCGATGAAGACGGAGATGCTAAATTTCTAACCAAAGAAATTAATGATACCTATATACAAAACAATTTAAATAGATTAGTAGCTGATTATCATAAATTAACAAAAACTCCACCACTGACAGATGAAAATTTTGCAGGTCAAACAAGTGGAGTTGCTCTGAAATTTAAGCTATTTGGATTAGAAAAAGATATGGCCAAGAAGGAAAGTAAGTGGAGAAAATCTATTCAAAGGATGCTAGAAATTGTAACTAATATCTTAAATATTAAGAATGGAAGTAGTTATGACTATAGAAAAATTAAAATCACATTTACTAGATCATTGCCAACTAATATAACAGAAACTGCTGATATGGTTAGTAAACTATCTGGAATGCTTTCAGATGAGACATTAATATCTCAATTGGATTTTGTTGAAAATGCTAAAACTGAAATAGAAAAGAGAAATAAAGAACAGGAAGAACAAGTTAAGAATATGGATTTGTATAATAATTTTGGAAGTGATAAAGGTAAAGCTATAGAGGAGAATGAGGAATAATGAATTTATATTTTGATACAGAATTTACAGGATTACATAAAGATACAACATTAATAAGTATAGGAATTATATCAGAAGATAACAGAACTTTTTATGCTGAATTAAGAGATTATGATAAATCTCAAGTTGACGATTGGTTACAAGAACATGTAATAGATAATTTATATTTAACAAATCTGTTTGGAGAAGAAGGAATAGTGTTACCCATTACTTCGACTGACTTTATAATGACAGGAAATATGAAAGAAGTTGCGACAGAATTAAAAAAATGGATAAAGCAATTTGATAATATAAAAATATGGTCAGATTGTTTAGCTTACGACTGGGTATTATTTAATCATTTATTTGGTCATGCTTTTAATTTACCTAAAAATATATATTATATACCTTTTGATATATGTACATTATTTGAAATCAAAGGTATAGATGCGGATATATCAAGAGAGGAATTTATCAATAATTCAGTAACAGGAAATAAACATAATGCTTTATACGATGCAAAAGTTATAAAAGCTTGTTATGAGAAGTTGATGACAAATGAGTAAGTCTAAGCAGTATTGGCTAGATAGAATGTTAGAGAGGGATAAAGCTGCTAATTTATCAGAAGATAAGATTCTCGAAGAATTAAACAAATACTATACAGATTCATACATAGCAATAGAAAAGGAACTAAATAATTTCTATGTGAAACATGCTACTGAAAATGGACTATCCTATAATCAAGCTAGAAAAATACTAACTCCTAAAGATATAAGAGAATACTCTTCTAAAATAGGAGAATTGAAAAAGCTATATGAAGAAACAAAAGATATTAATGTGTACCTTAAAATGCAAGAAATAGGCTCTAGAGCTAACGCAACAAGATTACAGAGTTTATTAGATTCTATTGATATAGAATTAATAAAAAGTGCTCATAATACTCAAATAAGCATAGAACAACATCTATCCAATATGTATAAAAGAAGCTATAAGCAAGCTTTAGAAGATATAGGAACTAGTAATAAAGCAATTAACAGTAGAGCAGTAAAAGAAGCTTTAAGTTATCCTTGGAGTGGTAGGAATTTTAGTGAAAGAATATGGGGCAATAAAGCTTCTACAATGAATGTGTTGAAGGAAGCTATATCAAAAGGAATTATCCAAGGCCAAAGTATTCAAAAGATGGCTAAAAGTATTATGGATAAAGAAAAAGTTTCTAAATATAATGCAGAGAGATTAGTGAGAACAGAAACTAACTTTCATATGACCAAAGGACATATTGATGGATACAGAGAAAGCGGAGTAGTTAAAGCTGTAGAAATATGTGTACATTGGGACGAGAGAACTTGTCCAGATTGTGAAAGTATGGATAGGGAAGTTATACCTTTAAATGAAGTGAGTTATGGTTCTAATGTTCCACCTTTTCATCCATTCTGTAGATGTACTGTTGTTCCAGTTATTAAAGAAGATAACATAAAAAATTCTGGAGCTACTTATGGTGCTTATAATGATGATAATGATACATATGGACTTAAAAGAGATAATCATGCTGAAATGTATTATGAATCAGTTAGAAATAGAGATAAATATTTAGAAACAAAAACCATAGCTAAAAACACTGGATTTAAAGAAAAAGATATAGAAAAAGTATATAATCATGTGTTTGTGAATAAATATAAATTAGATGGCGGTTTTAAAAGATTTGACCCTGATTATGATATGGCTTGTTCTTGGGCAAGATTAAGAGAAGGTAAAAATATTCAAAAACATGATATTATTATGTTAAAACACGAAAGGCTTGAATATAACTTAATGAAGCGATATAATTTAAGTTATAGAGAGGCTCATAATATAGTAGAGTCTAAATATAATTATAGAAAAGCAACTGATGCGTTTAATAATAGAAAGAAAGGAGTGTAAAAATGCTAGATTTTAAACTTATAAGAAAAGATGGAGATATATGGTACTATGAAGTTTATCCAGAAGGCAGAATTGAACATGCGAGCATAGTGTCTTTTAATATAAAAACTGGGGAAATGAATATTGTAGACTTAGGTACTTTTGATTGTGCACCAAGAAAATATGCTTGTAAAGTCTTAAATAAGTTAGAGAAATATAGAAAAAGTGGAGAAGAATATCCTGAAAAAGGTATGATAGCTTGGGGATAAAAAGCATTTACTAAATGAAAAATAGTAGGTGCTTTTTTTATGTTCAAAATTAGGAGGGCAAGTAAATAATGGAACAAGATAAAGTAAAGCTTATGAAACATACAAATGGATATAAGTTATATATTAATGGTACGGAAATGAACAAGGTAAAAGATTTTAAAATAGATAAATTCGGAGTAAATTCAGTTGTAACTGTTCAATTAACATGTGTTGACTTAGAAATTATAAGTGAAGATGATGAAAAAGAAAAACAAGATTGCACTGTGAGAATAAATACAAAAATAGATAGTAAATTGATATATGAAAATTTGAGTGAATATGTTAGAAAAAATTTAGTTAACAAAGTAGGTGATTAAATGGACTTACCAAAAGGTTTTGAGAGTGGAAAAGATAAACATAAGCTTACAATAACAGTAAGTTTAACTGATACAGAAATATTCGACCAACTCAAAGATTTATATGTTGATATTCTAGGAGATGAAAGAATAGAAGAAAATATAAGAGAAGAGTATTACTCTAGATTAGAAATCATTATGAAAGAAAATATCAATAGATAATCAAAAGTCCGAATAGGGCTTATTTTTATGTCCAAAACGTGATGACGACTATAAAAGCTTCATGGACAATTATGCTTGACGAAGCTAAAACGGAAAGGAAGATATTTATGTTACCAAATATAGAAAGTAATAAATTAAATATGAACTTGCAATTATTAGCCGGAGAAGGTGAAGAAGGTACTGAAACTAATTCCGGACAAAGTGAAGGTGCCGAAGAACAAACTCAAAATAATAATGAAAGTTCAGAAGGTAATCAAGAAAACACTATAACGATGACTCAAGAGCAGTTAAATTCTATGTTTGATAAGAAATATGCTCAATGGAAAAAGAAATCAGAGAAAGAAATACAAGAAAAAGCTAAGGAAGTTGAAGAAGCTGAAAAGCTAAAAGCTATGAGTGAAGCCGAAAGGCAACAAGCAGAAATGAAAAAACAATTAGATGAATTTAATAAGATGAAGTCAGAAATGGCTAGAGAAAAGTTATTGAATCAAACATCTAAAGAGCTTTCAACTAGAAACTTACCTATAGAGTTTTCTGAATTTGTAATGGCTGGAGATAGCGAAACTACAATGGAAAGACTTAATACTTTCAATGAAAAGTTTACATCAGCAGTCAAAAAAGAAGTAGATAAACAGGTAAACGAAAGACTTAAAGGAACTGGTAATTTCCAAGATACTCATTTAGATACCAAAACAAGTAATGTTGATACAAGTAAAATGAGTGATGATGAATTTTACCGCAATTATTTTGCAAATAAAAAATAGAAGGAGTGATTTATAATGCCAAATCAATTTATAGAAATAAAAGAAATAGCGAGACAAATATTACCTAGATTAATAGAAAACTTAGTATTCCCTAATTTAATATACAAAGATTACTCAAATGACTTTGTTAAAGGAAAAGGAGCTAAAATACAAGTAAAGAAACCAGTTGTGTTAGAAGCTAAAGAGTTTGACCAGTCTTCAGGAACATCTCCGCAAGATGTAGTTGAAGAATCTGTAGAAGTAACTTTAGATAAGCTTGCTACAGTTGATGTTGACTTTACTTCAATACAAATGGTTACTAATGTTGATGATTTAAATAGATTATACTTAGAGCCTGCAGCAGTTGCTTTAGCAGAGAAAATAAACAATGACGGATTATTTTTATATAAAGATATACCTTATGTTTGCGGTACAGCAGGTACTACTCCAGCTGATTTAAATAGCTTAGCTAATGCTAGAAAGGTATTAAATATAAATAAAGTTCCTGTTAAAGGAAGAGTAGCAGTGTGGGATCCAGAAGCTGATGCTTCATTCTCAACTATACCAGCTATAGTAAATGCAGAGAAAAGTGGAAGTACTCAAGCATTAAGAGAAGGTTCTATAGGTAGAGTTATGGGTCTTGATAACTATATGGCACAAGGAATAAAAGCTCATGAAGCTGGTTCGTTAGCTGGGACAACAGGAATAAAAGCTAAAGCTAAAACTAATAAAGGATTAGATGTGATCACTTTAACTAAAGCAAGTTTATCAGGCAACGTTAAAGAAGGAGATATAATTTCTTTAGCTAAAAATTCTTATGTTGCAACAGAAGATGCTACAAATTCGGGAGATGATATAACAATAAAAATATATCCAGCATTAGTTGCAGATGTTTCTACTACTGATACGGTAGTTATACATGCTAAACATACTGCTAACTTAGCATTTAATCCTAATGCATTTGCATTTGTTACTAGACCACTAAATCCACCAAAAGGTGTTGAGAGTTATACAACTTCATATAATGGAATAACTCTTAGAGTTACAAGAGGATATGATATGAAATATAAGAAAGAAATGCTTTCTATGGACGTTTTATATGGATATAAAACTATGTACCCAGAATTAGCAGTAAGAGTTTTAGGATAAAGATATGGACATATCTATTATTAAATTAAAATTAGGATTAACTGCAGATGACAGTCAAGATGATTTATTAGCTATTTTATTAAGCGATGCAATAAACTATATGAAAGTTTATATTGAAACAGATACTATTCCAAAACAATTAGAATTTATAGCAGAGGAAGTAGCTATAAAAAGATATAGGAAAATAGGGAGTGAAGGGATATCTACTGAAAAGATAGATGTCCTATCTACTTCTTATAAGTCAGATGATTTTTACGAATATAAACCACTTATGAAACTTTATAAGGATAAGAATATCAAGGTTAAAAAGTTGAGAACTTTGTAATGGACTATAGAGAAAATGCTGATATAATCATTGAAACACAAAACAACGATGGAGCAGGAGGATACGAAACTCAAAACAAATATTTGAAAACCATAAAATGTAAAGTTGCTCCATTCACTATTACTGATAAAGACAGTGTAGGTAGGCCTGTATCTTATTCAAGAAATAAACTTTTTACAAAAGAGAGTATAGTTAATGATCTAGATGATGATTTCAAAATATTATACAATAGCAAACTATATAGCAAAGTATCAATAGCTGACTATGGAAAATGCTATATGATTGTTATGGAGCGTGATAGCTAATGAAAATAACTGTAGATAGTGATTTGCAAAAGTTACTTAAATCATTCAATAATGATAATAAAATAATGAATGAAGCTAGTAATTTGGTTAAAAAAACACTTTTAAATATAGAAAAAGATGCTAAAAGAAATCTTGATGCAAATGGAAATGTTGATACTGGAAGATTAAAAGGCTCTATTACAACTAATATAATAGGACAGTTCAATGGTGAGGTTTCTACGAATTTAGAGTATGCTGACAGTGTTGAGTCAGGAAGTAGACCTCATACAATCACTGGTAATCCATGGTTATATTGGGAAGGTGCAGAGCATCCAGTAAAAGAAGTACATCATCCTGGAACTAAAGCATCTCCTTACATGGAGCCAGCAGCTATTAGAAATGAAAATAAATTCAATCAAGATTTAGAAAAATTAGCTAAAAAAATACTAAAATAGGAGTTGATACAATGATTGATTTAGTAGGAATACAAACTAAAATATACGAGTTGTTATCAACTCTTAGTTATTCTGTGTATGATTCAGTGCCTAAAGATGCTAAATGTCCTTATATTGAAATTGGATATTGTGATGCTGATGATGACAGCTGTAAAACTAATAACGGATTGGATGTATTACAGTATATAGATATATATTCAGATTATAAAGGGCAGAAAGAAGCAAAACAAATAGCACAAGAAGTTAATAATCTAATGCAGAATAAAACATTTAATATAGATAATGCAACTGTGTTTGTATATCTTAAGAAAATGAGAATAGCGAAAGAATATGATAACGTGATTAATTCAACTAATGTAAGCAGTAAAGTGAATTATACTCACGTTATTTTAATTTACAGAATTTTAGTGAAGGAGAAAAGTAGCATATGGAAAAGATAAGTATGAAAAATATTCAGTTACTTGCTGGAGAATCAGATGGAAAAGCAGTAAGAGGATTAGATTTAATTATGAAAGTAGGAAGTACAGCTATTGGAGGGCAAAAAAATGCTAAAGTATCAATGAAATCAGATGTTTTAGATACTTCCACAAAAACATCTGGAGATTGGAAGAGAAATATAGCGGGAGCAAAGGAATGGAGTGGTTCTTGTGATGGATTTTATTATATAGATGATACAGGATATGATGCAGCAGTAACAGCTTTCTTGAATTCAAAAGAGGTTGACGTAGTGCTAGCTAATGAAGGAAGTACTGTTGGATTTAAAGGAAAAGCATTAATAACTGGATTAGATATAGATGCCCCTTACGATGATGCAATGAGTTATAGTATGGAGATTACTGGAACAGGTGCATTAGTAGAGGTTGAACCATCACCAGGCGTTTAAATAATTAAAAATTTAAAGGAGAATCAATATGTTAAGAATAAATGAAAAAGACTATGAATTAAAATTTGATATAAACGTTATGTGTAAAATGGCAGGAGCTGGACTTGATGTAATGGGAGATGGGTTAGATAAGATATACAAATCTTTGCCTAACTTAAGAAAAGCATTCTTTTACGGATTAACACATGAAAATAAAAAACTTACAGAGGTAAAAGCAGGAGATTTAATGTCTGATTATCTAAAAGAAGGCAACTCTATATCCGATGTAATAGAAGAGGTAACAAAAGCATTATCATACTCTCTAGGATTAGAAGATGATAAAGACGAGGAAGCAAAAAAAGAAGAAGAGGGAAAGTAACCCTTCTAGAAATAGTCGATAATTTATTTAAGAAGTTGGTCGGTGGTATGAAAATGTCACCGGCTTCTTTTTATGAGTTGACTATTAGAGAAGCCAACTTAGTTTTAGAAGGTTATGAAAATGAAAAAAAAGAGCAATATTATATAGCTTTATACTCAAATTTTAATGCTATTGGTATGGCGTTAGGCGGAAAAGATTTTAAGCTATTAAATCCGTTTGAAACTAAAGAGTTAAAACCTCGAGAAACTTCTATAGAAGAAAGAAAACAAGCGCTTGAATATTTAAGAGAAAAATTTAAGAAGTTTGGAGGTGAGATATAGATATGGCAACAACAGTTGTAAGTACTAAGTTAAAACTAGATATAGGCAACTTCAAAAGCAAAATGCAAGATGCTAAAAAATCCATTGAAGATTTGCATAAAAGTTTCAAATCTGCAGGTGGTAATAGTTGGGATCCTTTTAAATCTACTGATTTAGGTAAAAAGATAGATGACATCAAAACAAAAGCCGGCAATTTAGGTGAAACATTTAAAGCATTACCTGGTCCTGTTAAAGCTGGTGCAGTTATAATTGCAGTTACAGCATCATTGAAAAAGCTATATGATTTAGGGAAACAAAGATTCTTTGAAGGTTTATTAGATATAAAGGATACAATATCACCAGTCCTCAATGGCATTACAACAGCTATAAATACAGTTAAACAAGCATTTACAGAAATTACAGGCTTTAATTTTAATTTTACTTCGATAATTACAACGGGTGTAAATTTTGAAGCACAAATGAAAAAAGTTGCCACGATAGCAGGTTCTATCGGTACAGAATTAAATCAATTAATTTCAAAAGCTAGAGAATTAGGAGCAGCAACTACTTTTAGTGCTACAGAGGTTGGAGAAGCTATGCAATATATGGCCATGGCTGGCTGGTCAACATCGGAAATGCTGGAAGGAGTACAATCAACACTTAATTTAGCTAAGATTGGTTCTACTGATTTAGGTATTGCAAGTGATATCTTGACTGATGATTTAACTGCACTTGGAATGGGCGCTAATCAAGCTGGAGATTTCGCAGATAAATTAGCAGCAACTATAACAAGAAGTAATACAGATGTTGTATTATTTGGAGAGTCAATGAAACAAACAGGAGCGGTTGCAGGTGCTCTTGGTGCATCTATGACTGACCTATCTACAAGTATAGGTTTAATGGCTAATGCAGGTATTAAAGGTTCAAAGGCAGGTATGTCATTGAAAAACTTATTTACTAATATGGCAAATCCTACAGATAAAATGAGTGCAGCATTAGAAAAACTGGGCATGACAGCAGACAAATCTGGAAGTTATCTTAAAACTACAGCAGATGGATACACAGATTTAGAAGCAACAGTAGCTTCACTTAGAAAAGGTACTGAAAATATGACACGAAGTCAAAAGGCTTCTCTAATTGCTACTGTAGCAGGTAAAAACGCATTGCCAGGTGTAATGAGTTTGGTTAATGCAAGTGCTGAAGAATACAATAAATTATCAGAAGCTATAGATAATAGTACTTCAACAGTATCCATGTTTAATGAAAATATGAATATAATTGGTCTTAAAGGTAAACAGTCTTCTGAAAGAATAGATATGCTAAAAGGAGTATTTAATGAAACAGAATTATCTGCTACAGCTTTAGGATTATCAAGTAAAGATTTAGGTTATTCTATATCTTTATTAGGTAATGACAGTAAAGTTGCTTCAAAGGATGTTGAGGGTTTATTAGACATAGTAGATTCAATGGATAATGCTGGTGGAAAAGTTGATAAATTTTGGAGAAACGTTGGGAATGCTAAAGATGTAAAAATAGATGGTAAGTCTATTAATCAACTTATAGATTACAATTCAACAATAGGTAGTGTACAAAATAGTACAGTTGGTCTTAGTGATGCAACGAAAGAGAATTATAAAGAAAAAGGTGTTGCATATGAAAGAACTAAAGAATACGTACAGAGCTTGATAAAAGAGAATATGACTGTAGATGAAGCTAATAAAGCACTGAAACAATACGGATTATCAGCTGAAAAAATATCTTTATCAACATTATCGATGTCACAAAAAACTGACTACTTAAGACAAGCATTTAAAGGTATGTCTAAAGAGCAAATAAAGGCTAAATTAGATACTATAGGTCTTGGTGAATCATTTAATGAAGTAAATGAGATAGTAGGCATGAGTGATGATAAATACAATAAATATAAAGAGAATCTAAAAACAATTCAAGGTTTATCTGATAGAATGGCTAAAAGTATAGATGAAACTACAAAATCAACTTTTTTCGCTCTGTCTAGTGCTATGGAAGATACTTTATTAGGCGCTTTTGATAGATTAAAACCAGCTTTACTAAGCGGAAGTGAAGCTTTAACAAAATTCTTCAGTACATGGAGAGGTGGAGATGATGGTAATTATACTTTTAGTGGATTTGAAAAAGGTTTGAATGATCTAGAAAGTAAAGTTGCACAAGCATCTAATAACATTCCTTCCCTGATGGATAATATGTTTAGTGGAATAAATAGGTTTATCAAAGGTGGAGCATTAGATAGTTTCCTTAATATGGGAACAGATATAATTCAAAATATTGCAAAAGGGATAACAGATAATGCTGAAAGTATATCAAGTTCTATAAGTTCATTTATAGGTAAAACATCAAGATGGATTACTGATAATATGCCAGCATTAATAGAAGGTGGTAAAGTAATACTAGAAGGGATTAAAAAAGGTGTAGAGGAAAATCAAGAAGAAATTAATAAAGCTATGGACGTTATAATTGATGCTATGAGTGCTTGGATGGACGGTAAAAACCAATTAGATGCTCTTTGTGGTAAATTCGCAGATAAATTTATAAGGTTAGCAGTTGAAAATTTCAAATCAAAAGCTAAAGGAATGGCAACTGAATTTTGGAATGCATTGACAAGTGGGAATACAACCTCTAAAGCAGAAGACAGTGGTGGAAAAATATTATTTGGAGACTGGAATCCAGTTGAAGATACAAAAAAATGGTTTAAAGATAAATTTGAAAATTTTAATTTATGGCAATGGGTTAAAGATACGTTTTTTAAGAAAACAAGTGGACTATCACAGGATGGTGGCAAGCTTTTAGATACAAAAGATTTATTTGGCGATTGGCATCCAATAGAGGATATAAAAAAATGGATTGACAATACATTTGGACATTTTAATTTATTTAAAACTGTTAAGGAAAAATTACTCACTGGTAATACAACATCAAAGGCTCAAGATAGTGGGGGAGTTCCATTCAAAATAGAAGATATGTTTAAAGATTTTCATCCAATTGAGGATTTTAAAAACTGGGTTGATAAGACATTTGGAGAGTTTGACTTATTTGAAACTATTAAAGAAAAATTATTTGAGAATAAAAAATCTGATTCGAGCAAAAAGGGTAGTAGTAATACTAGTGGAGGAGAAGTTACAAACAATTTACTAGGAGATTGGAATCCAGTTGAAGACACAAAAAAATGGGTTGAAGAGAAGTTTAGAGATTTTAATTTCTTTGGATTTATTAAAGAAAAATTATTCACAGGAAACACAACTTCTAAGGCTCAAGATAGTGGAAATGCTACTTTTAAATTAAGTGATCTATTTGGTGACTGGAATCCTGTTGATGATGTTAAGAAATGGATAGATGGTTTACAAGCAGATAAAGACGGTAAAGTTGAATTATCAAATATGTTTAAATTAGATTCTAGTAAAATGCAAGGGTTTAAATCGGAAATTGATTCATTGATAAATAAGGTTAAAGGTTCTTCTACTTCTATAGAAAATATGGTAAATAGAATTAGAGTCAACATGGTTAACATGTCTAATATCGTGCGTAATCAAACCCTTAACTGCACAAATATTACAAGAACTCAATTTGTAAACTTGACTAATATAGTAAGAAGTCAATGTGTAAATCAAGCTAATATAGTTCGTAATCAATTTACTAGTATATCTAATGTAGTTCGCAATCAATCACAAAATGCTAGAAATTCAGCTACAACAAGCTTTATAAGCATGAGTAAAGTAATATCAACTCAATGCACAAACGCTAGAACTGCGGTTGTATCTAAAATGATGAGTATAAATGCAGTTGTAAATACTCAAGCGTGGAAAGCTAGAGATAATGCAACTAGAGCATTTATGAGTTTAGCAGCAGTAGTTAGAAGTCAAATGTCAAATGCTTTGAGTTCTGTTAGAAATGCAATGAGTCAAATTGCATCTGCGACTAATAGAACTTTAACTACAAAAGTTAATATATCTAAGACTATTACAACTACAAATGTAGCTAAAAGTATTCAAGCTAAACCACAAACATTTAGCTTTTCTGCAGTTAGAAGTATTCAACCACGATCATTCAGTTTAGCTGCAACTAGATCCTTAGGAGGAATTAACTCATTAGCTACTTCTAATTATGGTTCGCCTTCAACCCTAGCTAGTACAAACAGTAGAGTATCTTCTGGAAGTACAACTTATGGAGGAACTAAAGGAACTACTAAAACAAATAGCAAACCTGTATATTTTGATATATCTATACCTATTGATGGTAAAGAAATAGCTAAAGCATCTGCTAAGTATATGGATGGAGAATTAAAAATAATAAACAATAGAAATAATAGGAAGAAAGGAGTGTAGTGTATGTTTTATGTAAACTATAACGATATAGATTTAACTGGGATAGTTGATGTTAAAGATGTAATAACAACAGCATTACCTCCTAGGGAAAATAAAGCAATAGATATATGGGAAAGGCAAGGTTCTATATATAATGGGTATAAATATAAAGAAAGAGAAATTAAGGTTACATTTATAATACAACCTACTCAAGAAGAAATACTTGAAAATGAAGATATATTAAATAATTATATAGAAGATACTAAAAGAGCTTTTGATGTCGATGGACCTAAAGCTCTTTTTTTAGGAGATGAAAGCAAGTTTATATTTGCAGTACCGCAGGGAGATATAGAAATAAATCAAATAGGAATTAATACATGCGAGGGAGAAGTAAATTTTATTTGCTATGATCCTATGTATTATAGTTATGAAGCAAAACAATATGATAATGATGATGGAAAAAATAGTGTTATCTGCGACAATGAGGGTAGTGTTGAATGTTATCCTGTTATAGATATAGGAGTATCTAAAACTAGTCACTTTGTTCAAATTGAAAACCTTAATAATAGCAAAAAAATATTAGTTGGAAGTTATCCGGAGCTAGCTAATACTACTATAAAAGAGAAGTCTACAGTATTGAGTGATAATTGCGAGCAAACTACAGATTGGATAACCGGAAGTTCAAGTGTTGATAGTGATAGAGCTACAAATGGGACTCTGTCGGTTACTGAAAGTGGAGCTGGCATAATGGCTGGGGACTTTGGAAGTAAATCTACAGGAGCTAATTGGTACGGTACGAGTGCTAGGAAAAATTTAGACGCTCAAGTTAAAGACTTTTATGTTGAGTGTAATATGTCTCACAATTCGACTGGGAAGAATGGTGACCCGTTTCAAGGCAGTAACGAAACTGAAACGCCTACAAGTGGTACTAGGGAAACTTATTATAAAGTTAAGTGTACTAGTTTGAATGTTAGGAGTGGTCCAGGTACGAAATATAGAAGGATAGGCTCATTGAAAAAAAATACAAAGATATACTCTTCCGCCGTATCAAAACATTGGGCTAAGATAAATTACAAAGGCAAGACGGCGTATGTATCTGTACTTTACTTGAAAAAATGCTACCGAGATAGTACTGTTACTGCAACTAGAAGAAATTTTGTGACGCACGAGAGTACGGCAATAAGAAGCACTTACAAAAGAAGCTCAAAAAATAAATGCACTATAAAGACTGGGCAAGTCATTAGATGTATTACTAGTAAGAAGTATCTTGACCCTACAGATAAAAAGAAAGAACGATACTATTATAAATTAGCTAAAAAATATAAGGGTCATACAGGATATGTAGCCGTGGCTAACTTGACTGCTGCTTCTAATACATTTTACGAGTATGAAATAGACCCAGATACAGCAGATGACAAAGTTGGTATGGTTGAAGTTTATGGGTACACTGCTAACAATGAACAGCTATTCCGTATGGGGTTATATGATGATAATGAGTACTATGAGTTCACATATCCATTAATAAGGGTAGGAGGCAAAGACTTCTTGAAAGACAAAACTGTAGCCCCTGCGCCTAAAACCTTTACTCGATACGAGGGTGGGGAAGACAAGCTAACAGTAACTAAGGAAGCATTGTTAAGTGGACCTTATGGCTCATGGAATGAATTTTACGGTAAGCTGGGAATACAAAGAAAAAACGGAAAATGGAAAGCTTGGATATATAAAATTAAAGATGGTAAGACAGTTAAAAAATTACCTTCAAAAAGTGAGGTTAAAGTAAGTGGAAGCCCTACAGGAAATCTTGCTTACATTGTTGCATATTTTGGAACGTGTGCTGAAAGTTCTGAAAAGGCTAGCGGAATGGCACTTACTCATGTAAGTGTAAAAAATCTTAATCCTAAAACGACCACTAACCCAAATATATCTATATTTGAAGAAGGAGATACATTGAAAGTAGATTGTTACAATAATAGAGTGTATCTTAATGACAAACCTTACAATTCAAAAGTTGATATTGGGAGTCAGTTTTTCCCACTTGAAATTGGAGAAAATACAATAAAGGTTAGTAGTGATGATACTGATATATCTACTTCTGTTATTTTTAATGAGAGGTGGTTATAAATATGACAGATACTGTTTTTATATTAGATAGAAATAAAAATGTAATAGATTATTTATCCAACAATGGAGTGTCGCCAGACGCTCCTTTTTTTGATGATATTTATATTCAAGAATTAAGTAATGGTGTTGAAACTTATGAATTTTCAACATTGAGTAATGCTAGAACTAGTGAAGCATTAGGATTAGGTAACTATGTAGTATTTAAATATGACAATAACTATAAGATGTTTCAAATTATGGATTTAGAAGATGATCATAAAGATGGAAAACAAATAATTAATTGTTATTGTGAAATGGCTGGATTAGAGTTATTAACTGATTACTGTGAACCTTTTTCTATTGAGGGAAATGTAGAATTATTCTTTAAGACAGTATTACAAGATACCAACTGGTCATTAGGTGGTTATAGTTCTTCGTTAGCAACTAATATTCAGCAAGTTAAAGTTGATAAATATACAAATGTATATAAAGTAATCCAGGAAAATATAAGTACTTATGGAAATATAGAAATTGAATATAGAGTTGAATTTGATGGAAATAGATTGCGAGGTTACTTCATAGATGTATATGCCAATGCAGAACGAGGAAATAAGACATATAGGAGGTTTGAGTATGGCGAAAATGTAAATGGTATTACAAGAAAAAGAAATTTATATGATTTTGCTAGTGCGATGATTGGTGTAGGCAAAGACAATATTACATTTAAGGATATAGAGTGGAAAAAAAACAAAGGTGATCCTGCGGATAAACCTCTCGGCCAAGACTTCATAGTTGATTTAGAATCAAATGAGAAATTCAATAAACATGGCAAATATATAAAAGGATTGTATGAAGATACTGATATTACAAATCCTCAAGATTTACTTTTAAAAACATGGGAAAAGTTACAAGAAGTAAAAGAACCTAAGTTTGACTATGAGGTTGACTTAGCATTAACAGGTACCGAATATGAAGACATTAAAGTTGGTGACACTGTTTATGTTATAGACAATGAATATAATCCACCTATATTTTTAGAAGCTAGAGTTGGTAAACCAGAACTATCATTAAGTGATAGTACAGTTCATAAGTGTACTTTAAGTAATTATAAAGAAATAGTTGGTAAAATAAGACAAGATATTTCAGAGGATAAAATAAATGAAATAATAAATACTTATTTTCCTATAGGTGGAGATAAAATAGAGCAAGGGGCAATAGGTAATGGTCATATTGATACTACTTATTATGAATCTATAAAAACAGATATAGTCCAAGCATCAGTAGCAGATGTTCAAGTATTAATATCTAATAAAGCTAATATAACTGATTTGAATGCAACAAATGCTAGTATTGAAAGTCTTAAATCTAATAAAGCTAATATAGAAGATCTTAATGCAACAAATGCAACAATAAATAATCTAAAAGTAGATAAAGCAAGTGTAAGTGAGTTAAGTGCAGTTAAAGCGCAGATAGGAACACTTGAAGCTGGAGAGATAGTAGCTGACAAATTACACACTCAAGATGCAAATATAAAAAATCTTACTTCTAACAAGGCCAATATATCAGATTTAAACGCCACTAATGCAACAGTAGGAAATCTTAATGCTGATGTTGGTAAAATAAATACTTTATTAGCAGGAAATATAGCATCATCAAATATTCAAGCAGGTGGAATTACCTCTGATAGATTGACGATAAAAAATGGTTTTATAACCAATGCAATGATAGGATCAGTTGATGCAGGAAAAATTAATACAGGAACTCTTGATACAAACAGAGTAAATGTTCAATCAGAAAGTGGAAATTTATTAATACAGGACAATACCATTCAAATAAGAGATAAGGCAAGAGTAAGAGTTCAAATAGGTAAAGATGGGGCAAATGACTATTCAATGAGTGTTTGGGATACTCAAGGCAACATCATGTTTGATGCAAGAGGAATGACTCAAGATGCAATTAAGAGCCAGATTATAAGAAATGACATGGTTTCACCAAGTGCAAATATCAATGGTTCAAAGTTAAATATTAACTCAGTAATTAATGAAGTAAATGAAAAAGGAACGACAACTCTTAAATCTTCAAAGATTAAATTTGATGACATTAATCAGACCCTTGATGTAGCATTTAGTTCTCTTAAATCAACAACAGATGATACAAAGAAAAAGACTGAGGCAAACACAACAGCAATAAGTATAGCTCAAGGAGAAATAAAAACAGCGATTGAGAATACTAAAATAGTTAAAGATGGGCAAACCGTGTTATTAAAAGATGAGTACTCAAAACTTGAACAGAATGTTGGAAGTATTAGTTCAAAAGTTAGCTCAACAGAAACTAAATTAAATAATATGAAAATAGGAGCATCAAATTTATTACTAAATACTAGTAATGAATTTAGAGAAATTACTTTTGGTGGATGGGATTATTACTTTCCAGATAATATTGTTAGTTGGGAAAAAAATAGTCCATTAACTGCAAGAATATATTTAAAACCGACAGGTCAAAATGCAAGTTGTATGTTGCATGTTAGATATAAAGACTCAACTTATTCTCAATATAGGGGAAATGTAATTTTAGCCGGCAATGAAGGTTATTCAACTGTTTCTATAACCGTACCAAATAGAGATGATATAACATTTATACAATTCTCTATTAGGCATGATAGTGGTAGTACTCCTTCTGATACAGTACATTATAAAGAAGAGAAGGTTGAAAAGGGGACCATAGCAAGTGACTGGACTCCTGCAACACAGGATATTTTATATGTTGTTGATGAAACATCTAAACTGGAAACAGAAGATGGTCAAGTTGTATACGTAAAAGACCAAGTGTCAGAAATAAATCAAGATTTGGATGGAATTACAAATAAAGTAAGCAAAATAGAAGTAGAGTTTGACGATGACGGTACTATAGGTCAACTTAAATCTCAAGTATCTTCATTACAACAAACAGCAGATGGATTTACTATGGAATTCTTTAAAAAAGTAGAAGAAGCTGATTTAGGAGTAAAAGAAATACTATCTTATATAGAATTTACTGCAGATGGTATAATTTTAGGACAAAAAGAATATCCAATAAAACTTGTAGTTTCAAAAGACAGAATTAAATTTATTGGAGAAGATGGGAATGAATTAGCATATTTCTCTGATAATAAATTACTTATTCAAGATGCAGAAATATTAGATACTTTAAAAATAGCAAATTATGGATTTCTTCCAAATGCAGGAGGAAGTTTAACGATAGGAACAATAAAATAAAATATAAGAAAGGATGATGTAAATGGCTACTATTACTGGTTCGTTTTCCTCAAATAGTAAAAATCTTCAGCCATACATAGTTTACAATTATTCTCAAAGTATAACAGCAAATACAACAACAATAACAGCAAAATTATATGTGAAAAAGCTAACTTCTTATGGTAATACTTATGACTCATCTACGCCTTACTCATTAACAATTGGTGGAGATACAGTATCAAAAGGAAGTAAATCAGTTAATATGAGTGGTGTTTCTGTTGGTAGTTCTGTTCTTATTACAAGTGGTAGTAAGACAATTACACACTCAGCAGATGGAACCATGAAAGCTAAAATAAATGGAGTTGTAGACTGGTCAGGTTCTAACCCTGGAAAAGGTAATGTATCTCAATCAGTAACGTTTCCTACAATACCAAGAGCAACTACTCCTTCAGTTAATGGAACATTAAAATTTGGTTCAACAATAACAATAAACCATAGAGGAACTTCATCTTCATTTAAACATACATTAAAATATAGTTTTGGTTCTGCTACTGGAACTATAAAAACAGATGCAACGGGAACATCTACGGCATGGACTATACCAAAAGATTTACAAGCACAAATAACAAGTTCAGCATCTGGTAAACTTACAATAACTTGTATCACTAAAAATGGTTCATCAGAAATTGGCACAAAAGCGATAAGCATTACAGTAACAATTGCAGACGATTGTATTCCAAGTATTAGCTCGGCATTTTTTGAAGATGCAATGAATAAGCCTTCAACATTAACTGGTTATTATCAAAATTATTCAAAAGTAAGAGTAACCGTTACAGCTGGAAGTGTATATGGAGCAAAGATATCAACTTATAAAGTTAAAGTAGGTTCTATGTCTGAATTAAGTTCATCAGGAAATGTACTAACTAGCGGTGTTCTTTCTACTGCAGGAGTATATGATATTGTTATTACAGTTACAGATTCAAGAGGAAGGACAGTATCAAAAACTTATTCAAGTGCTATAACTGCTACTGCATATACACCACCCTCTGTAACGAACTTTTCATATAAAAGAACTATTATGGAAAATGGAGCAGAGTCTCAAAGTAATATGGGTACTATAGGATATATAACTCATTCTGGTATAATCCAAAGTAATATGCTTACGCAAGTAAGGCAGTTAAAATACAAGCCTACTACAATTTCAACATGGACAACTGTAAACTTATCTAATACAAATCAAATAAATTTTAAATTCGCTGATGCGCTTAGTGGTTCAACTGCCTATAATTTAAAATTAATTTACAGGGATGATTTGTCATCCATAGAAAGAGATCTCGTAATGACAAACGTCTTTCCATTAATAAGCTTAAATGCAAATGGTAATGGGCTTGCTATTGGTAAAGACTCAACGTTAGAAAATTTAATTGATATATCAATACCTACAAAAATTACAAAAGATTTTAACGCAAATAAAATTTATGCTTCAAATTTAGAAGTAAGCGGATCTGCTAATATTTCTGGACGTATGGAAACTACTGGTAGCATGAATGCTGATGTTTATTATACTAATTGTTTAACAGATACTACTAAAAAATTCAATTTGGGTGGTTTTGGTGGAAGTAGTGTATATGGAGACACTCAAGGTGTTGCCTATCTTGGTAACTGTATTATAATTTATGGAAATGAAAAATTTAATAATATTGAAGCTAATAAATCATATGCTTCTACCATAAAATTTAGAGTTCCATTTAATAGTGCTCCATTTATATCTGTTACAGTAAATACTTCAACACCACATACAAGTTATGCCGGAGCTGTTAAAGTGTCTGCAACACAATTTGATTTATCATTTAGAAGAACTAGCGCTACAGATACAACAGTGTTCTGGTGTGCAATAGGTCAACGTGGATTATAAGAGTGGTGCATAATACATTATTCTTCGTTATTAGAAAAATTTAATATATGTCTAAATTAAAGGAGATTGATAAACGATGTTATATGGAAAAATAATAGATGGTAAATTTAAATTTGCACCTGATACATATATATCAAATGATGGAAATATAGTACTTTCTAACTTTAATACAAATCAAGAGTTAATGCATGAATTTGGATATAAGCCAGTAGTTGAAATATACCCAGAGACTACTTTGGATTTAGAAATGCTAAAAATATATGAAGAAAAAGATGATAAAATAGTAGTTACTTATTCAGTGAATAACACTGAAAGATACTTGAATTCTATGAGAGAAGAAAAAATTTATAAATCTAAAGATAATTTAGCTAATTATTTAGCAGAGCATCCACTTAAATCTTGTATAAAGGGTGGGATAGAAAAGAAATATACAGTTACTCAAGAAAAACAAAATCAATTAACAAGTGTTATTACTTCTTATTTAAATTCAGCACTGCCATATATGATGGTAAATGAACCCATACCGGAAAGTATTAAAATATATTGGAATAGCATGGGGTGTGTTTGTGAAGAGTGGACATATGAGGAAATAACTCTCTTAAAAAAAGAGATTGATGAATATGTTAGGCCTTTTGTATCTATGCAACAACATCTTGAAGTAGTTATTTGTGGACTACCTACTCAAAAGGAAATAAAGGAGCTAAGTGTGGAATTTAATGAAAAAAATATTAATTTATGGATGGAACATTTAAACGGTCAGTAATAAAAATAGAAGAACTTGAAAAACAATTAAAAGATAAATATAAAGTCAATGAGGATAAGAAATTATAGACGGAAATAAAACTTACGCACAAGTGCCAAGATTACTAAAAGAACAAGTAAAACGATTATTAATAGATACTGGACATAAAGAACTAATTGTGGAATAGTTCTTTTTTTATTTTAAATAGATATATAATCCTTCTATTCATATGAAGAATAATATAATAATCTTTATGTAAAATATAATATACATAAAGTGAAATATATAATACAATGAATATAAGGAGGTATTGTATGAAAAACAAAAGAATGAAAATAGCAAGGTTAGAAATGGATATGAGTCAAGAAGATTTGGCCAATGCTGTTGGTGTTACTAGGCAAACAATTGGAATGATTGAATCAGGGAAATACAATCCAACTCTGAATCTTTGTGTATCTATATGTAAAGTTTTAAACAAAACTTTAAATGATTTATTTTGGGAGGAATAAATATGAAAAATAATCAAATTAATGATGAGAGAGTAACTAATATAAAAAGGCAAATAGTAGGTGAAGCCTATGGATTAGTAATGATATTTTTATTAAGCTCCATATTAATAAAACAATTTATTTTAAATGCAGAATTTAGTCAATATGCAGTTGAATTTATTGCTTTTTTTGGTTCAAGTATATATATTGTTGCTCGTAATATTTTTGTTGGAAATGATTTGTATGGTAAAAATAAAAAAATATTACCTATTATAAATAGTCTTATTATGGGTGCTAGTGTAACATTTACTTTAGTTTTTTTACGCTACAAGGAATTTAATACTATAAATGATTTTATTTTAGAATCAATTACTGCATTTATTTGTGCATTTGTATCTTCGTTTTTAGTATTTTTTATAATTAATAAAATAACTCAAAAAAGAGTTGAGTATATAGAAAAAAAATATGATGAAGAGTAATATATTATAAACTTAATAAATTACAATTTATTGAGTGGGTTTAATAGATTATATTAATACAATACAAAATGAAAGTGTTTTTGATACCATTTAGAGAAATAGGAATTTGAAGGGGCAGAAAATATGAAAAATGAAGGTATAAGTTATATAGGATTAGGATTATGCTTTGGCGTTACTTTCGGTTTAATATTTAAAAATTTAGCTATTGGTTTGTCTATTGGTTTACTTATTGGAGTAGTACTAGATAGCAATAAACACAATAATAAATAAAATTTATATCTAAAAATAGGAATTTACTAAGGATAATATTAATATATTACGAACTAAGTTTACATCACCCCAATAGTGTTAATAATCACTACCGAGGTGATTATATGAATATATTATTATACGGTGCTTTAATTATATGCTTAATTGGTTTGGCGGTTGGCATTTTATCCTTCATAGGGATAGTTATACTTTATAAGTCAATTTAGAAGGAATATCCTCCTAATATGTAGAATTAGTTAGAAAAATGTATTATGGGGGATATTAAAGATATGAGGGATGATTTAGGGCAACTTGATGAAAAAATAATAGGTCGTGAGTATTTTAAATTGAAAAAATATGAAAAAAGCCTGCAATTAGATATTTTATTTAAGAGAGGATTTGATTTATATTATAGTTTTGCGCAAGCCAATGTTAATTTAAGCGAATCAACTGAAAAAAACATTAAATTAGATGGATGGGAATTAGAGTCAGAATCGATGGAATATAAAATGAGATTTTTTGTCAGGATGAATAAATTAAAAAGCGCAATATTAATGTATAATTCTGTTGAAGATTATATATTGCAGATTATAGCTTTTGCGTACAAGTTAAATCTAAAATATTATTCACAAGTATTTGATTATTCTAAAATAAACTGTAAAAAAGATTTTCAAAATAAAATAAAAAAAATAAACTATTCAAATGTAGAAGCGGCTTTAACAGAAAGTGCATATGAAGATATAAAGAGCATAATTTATAATTATAAAAATGATGTTAAAGTAAGTAATTTAAGAGACTCTACAAATGACATAAAGCATAAAAGAGATTTTTTTATACATGGATTTTCAGAAAATAGTAATAAAGGTATAGTTCAATTAGCAAATCAAGGAATATATGATTGTGAATGGACAAATAATGATGAATACGATATAGAACAAATTATCGATACGTGTTATGAAGTGCAACCTATCATAAGAAAATATGTAAGCGATGTCTATAATAATATAGCTCAAAAATACGGTATAGAGTAATATGCAATAACAAAAAAGAGAACTTAGAAATAGGTTCTCTTTTTTAATGCAAGAAAGTGAGGATTTCTAATGAGAAACTTTAAAATTAATGGTGCCCGGTAGTATCAATGTACTATAAATAGTTAATACTTCTATTTGAGGTGTATAAATGAATTTAAATAAAATTTTAGAAAGCTATAAGAGTAATATCGAAGGACATAAAGTGTATCGATTTCTAGATGATGATAATATAATAATATATGTAGGTAGGACAAGTGATATTTTTCAACGTATGAAATCACATACAAACATAGGAGACGATGATAATTACAAAAATATAACTTCTATAGAATATACCACATTAGACGATTATATTGAGAGTGTAGAAGCTGAAAAGTATTTTATTTCTAAATATAAACCTAAATTTAATAAGCAACATATAAAAAAATATTACGAATATAATAATGAACTAGAAAATTTAAAATGGACTGTTTATAGGAGCTATCCTATAGACAGTATAAAATATGAACTTGAACAATTTTATGAAGAGGGTTTATCCATAAACTTCAATCTATCTAAACTGTGGTTGTATATAAACTATTTAAATGTAAGTACAGAGAGTTGGAATTGGTCTATAAAATATAAAAATCAATTAAGTCACAGTTTTGATAAAGAACTTTTATATCTTATGAACTCGGTACATAATGAATTAATTCATAAAATTGACAGGCAACTTAAAAAAAATATCAATACTTGAGATGCACAGGTATTGGTGAAAGAATATACACTGATGATATTGGCACATTTTTTGACAGGGAGTTCTTTCAGTGCAATTTGCTTATTAGTGATAAATTTGAAAATGAGTTAGTAGAAGTAGGTATAATGATAGAAGTAAAAGATTGCAAATAAAGTGAATATATCTGCAGGGTGAAAATAATTGATAAATAATAAAGCGAAAGGATCTAATTAATTTTAGTTCCTTTTTTAATGCAAAAAACAAAAGGAGAAAAGGAAATGGAAAAATATTTTAATGAAATAAGTGTAGGGTTTGGTTTAATAGGTGGTTTTATGTGCAAGTTCTTAGGAGGTTGGGATATGTTACTAAAAGCAATTGTAATATTAGTTGTACTAGATTATGTAACAGGATTATTAAAGGGTATATATAACAAATCCCTATCAAGTGAAATAGGATTTAAAGGACTGATTAGAAAAATAATTATATTTGTTGTAATAGCAACTGCTTATGTTATCCAAGGCATAGTAGGGGATGCAATACCGCTTAGAGAGATAACAATACTATTCTTTATAGCTAATGAATCTTTATCATTACTTGAAAATGCTGGTGAGTTCGTACCTATTCCAGATAAATTAAAAGATACTCTTATTCAACTAAGAGATAATAAGGAGGTAAAATAGTTATGAGAGCAACTAGAAGTGGATTTACTAGATTTGACTCAATAGCAGAGTTTGAAAGATACATTGACTCTTTAAGGATAACAAGAAGTATAGACGGACTACAAGTACATCATATGTCACTGCCAGATTACGACTGCTTCTATAAGTCTAATGGTAAAACGGAAGATGAATTGACAAGAACTATTAACCTTGATAGCTATGGAAGTAGTAAGGGATGGGGAGGAATAGCGCAGCATTTTAATATATTTCCTAATGGCAAGATAACTACAGGACGTAACCTAAATAAAACACCAGTAGGAATAACTGGTTGGAACACTGGGAAAGTATGTATTGAAATTTACGGTGACTTTGACAAATGTCAGGACAAGATGACAGATGAACAAAGAAAATCAGTTATAGCAGTGTATGGTATTCTTTGTAAAAAGTTAAATATAACGCCTAGTGTATCTACTATAAAACCTCACTGTTGGTTTACAAGTGGCGGTGACTGTCTAGGTGACTATATACCAAGTAAAGCTAGAAAGTCTTGTCCGGGAACTGCATTTATGGGATTTGGAAATACAAAGAAAGCATTTGTTAATGAATTTTATCCTTTAATAAAGAAATATATGTCTAGTGGTCATGTGGAAAATAAGCCGAGTAATAGCACAAATGCAATAACAGAAGAAACTACAAACTTAACAGGTCAAGTAAATACTTTAGATGGTGATACTCTTAATGTTAGAAAGAGTTACAGTGCTTCTGCTAATATCTTAGGGGAGTTAAAAAATAACACTACCATAACAATAGTTGCTAGAATGAGTAATAACTGGTTCAAAATTAAGTACAAAGACGGATATGGTTATGTTAACTCAAAATACGTTGATAACATAGAAAATGTAGTTCCAACACCTTCTGGAAAATATATTGTAAGATACTTACAACAAGTACTTAATGAAGAATACCGTTGTGGATTAGTTATAGATGGATCTTATGGTCCAAAGACTAAAGCACAAGTTAAAGCACACTATCTAAAGAAAGGTTATAGAGGTAACCATGTAGTATGGCTACAAAAAGCATTAATTAACAGAGGATATAATATAAAAGCAGATGGAAGTTTTGGACCTGCAACTTTAGATGCATTGAAGAAATATCAAAAATCAAGAAAATTAACTGTGGATGGTTACTGTGGATTAGATACTCATACTAAGATAATAAATGATTAGTTTTTCAAATATAAAAATAAGATTAGAGTTGTTATTGCTCTATTATATTGTAAAAAAATGTTAAATTAAGTACAATAAAAAAGAACCTAAGTGTTGGCGCACAGGTTCCTTAATAAAAGATTATATACAGAAAAGACATATTGTAATTATTATAACATAATTTCTTTTGTATATAAAGAAAGAGGTTGAAATGATATTTAATGATTATGTGAGAAGTTTGAATTCTCAATATAGAGAATTAGTAAGGTTAGAAGAAATAATGGATGACTTTAAACAAATATTGCAAATAGCTGATAACATGAATCAAAAGGCTTTTGAATTTTGTTACTTAAGACTAATTGATCACAAAGTAAATGGATCTTCCGCATCGAATAGTGTCGGTTTATCAGAGTTATATAGAGAAGGATTTGTAGAGATAAGAGAGTGTTTAATAAAAATTGATTTTATGGAGTATGGTGAAATCTTATCTAATTACAAAACGTTAAAAGATGAATCTACAGAGAAAGAAGTGGATTACATTCTTAATAAATTTAAAAAAGCATATCAAACTATACATGAATATAAAAAATCTACAAATGACGAAGAAAGAGTAGATGGGTTTAATAATTGTATATCAGTTATAAGAGAAATTATTCAAACTTATGAAAATTTTAAATTTGAAGTAACGAGGGTTAATGAATTAAATAATACTTTGAGTAGAGGATATTCAGATAAAGGCCTTGAAATACAACTTCTTGATAGTAGTCTATCAAAAGAAACTTATAATGAAGTTGTTGATCCGGTATATAGGATATATCAAAAGTTATGTGAAATTTCAAATATTAAAGAAGAAATAAATATAGTAAGAATAGAATCAGGAAGTTTATTTGTAAAGTTTATAGGGAATGAAGAAATTTTAAATCTTATAGCTAAAATAGCAGGTAGTTTTCATGAATTATGTATGAGGAATTATACAAGAGAAGGTAAAAAGAAAAATATAGCAGAAAGTACGGAATTATTTAAATCTCAATTCGATATAATAAAAGAAATGAAAGAAATGGGATTAGATGTAGGTGAGCATGAAGAATTAGCAAAAGAAACATTAGGGTTAATACTAAAAGAAACAAATATTTTAATTTCTTCAAGTCCAGATATTAGAGTTAATGACAAGGTTTTAAGCAAGTCTGACGAAATAAAAAAGTTACTAGAGAAAGATAGTTATAAAATGATAGCAGCAACAGAAGAAGAAAAGGAGTGATTTTAAGATAGGAGGTGGCTTTTATGAATATCTCTTTAAGAGTAAGGATGTTATATACTGCATTGCTACTAAAGTTGTACAAATATACAAGAAATATATTTCCGGTGATTTCGAATACATTAGGAAGATATATTGAAAATAAAGCGCTAATAAATAGTAAAGAGATACATGATATAATTTCTAAAGAAAAATAATATGAGTGTTTAAAATAAATAAAAAATAAGGTGCCCTTCCGTTAGACGCCTTAAGAATAAAATAGCTAGGTTGGATAACTAAATCCTTCCTAGCCTTTTTGTAATTATTTTGCTTTTTTTATTGTTATTTCTCCATTTTTAAAAGAAACCAGAACTTTTCTATTTTCTACATCGATTCCCATTTCTTTTATCCATGTAGCAGGAAGTGAAATTCTTGGAGTATAACTTCCGCTACCGGATTTACTAAAAGATATATTCAATTCTCTTTCTTCCATGTTCTACCACCACCTCAGTAATTTAGTTAATACAGCCATAGATGTAATTAGAGACATAATATTAACTATTAAGTTTATTATTTTTAGTTTTTGCATTTTATTTTTGTAAGAAATGACATATAACATTTTTAAAGGAATAAATCCATACCTTGAAGGCTTTTGCCCTCTTGGCACTACTTACTTAGAAAAGTAATTATAATCGTTATATTTACTACCATGTTTGTAATTCCTACGATTATGCTTACTACTGTTAGCGTTGTATCTAAGTATGGGTTTTGGGTTTTATTTCTTTTTTTATTTATTCTTACTCCTCTCTTGTTTGCCATTTCTTTTCCTCCTTCCATACTATAATTATATTATTTTTATGACGTCCCGTTGGAATTTTGTAAAAAAATACCAACTAATTTTTAATTCTTACAATAATATCTAGTAGTAGATATGTGAAGTAATAAAAAATAAGTTGGCATTCTAGTGACCACCTTTAAATGAAACTATAAAAATATTTATAAAATATAGGTACTATAATAATATGTATAGGACCTTTGAAGTATGTCCATAATTTTAATAATCCATGTTATAGTGTAATTTTAAAAAGGGCTGAAGAGGATTTATTCCTCACTAGCCCCTTTTTTATTTTATAATTTTTGTATTACTATCTAATTTCAAGTACTGACCTTTCTTTAATGTGATTAATTTGCTTCCAGAGAAAGAATCAGAATCTTGTAAGTCTGGACCATTTTTAAATGCCTTTTGATTCTTTTATATTGTGTAAGTAAATAATTCTATTTAATTAGAATTTTCCTTTAAATTAACTCAACCAGCATTTTTATACTAGTATTAAAAGCACGAATATAAATAACATAATTCCGCCAGTTATAGCTAATGCTTTTGCTTTATCATGCGTATCTAAATCAGTATTGGTATTTTCAGTATGTTTATTGACAGCTTCAATATCTTTATTAGTAATTTCAGTATCAATATTACTAACTTCAATGCCTTTATGCATTTTGGATAAATTCATTTCAGAAAATTCTTTAGAACTTATTTTATATATACTGTGACAATCATTACATTCTATTGTGTATCCAGCGATGTAATTAATTATTAATACAATAGGTACAAATATAATTAAAAATGTGAATATAGCAGGAAATATAAAAGCACTAATACCTATTAATCCGAATGTTAATACTGAAAAAACAGATGCACTAAAACTAACAGTTCCCACTAAGGATGCAATTATACCTCCACCAATGCCTATTTTAGCAAATAAACCATTTCTTTTTACTTCTGCGTGAATACTTTTACATTTAGGACACTCAACGTATTTTTTATTTGTAACTTCTTTCATCTTAATAGACCCCCCACTTTAGTTATCTCAATTAAATAATATCACAATATTTGGCAATTTATTATTCAAAAGTATTTTAATAAGCATTTCTCTATCAAACTCAATCAGTGGATAATAATCTCTTAGATCATAAAGGTATTCTCTTAACATTTCTTTCATTTTAAATCCCACTTAAATTTTTTCTTAGTTAAATGTATTAACTAAAATTAAATAATATTACTAAAAATTAACTAATTTTATATAGTTTTATAAAAATAATTCTAATAAAAGAGGAAACTTTTTAACTAATTTTGAATAGTATTAATTAGAACTAAATAATCTTAGATAAGGAGGAAAGCGTATGGCTAAACCTAATGTAATTCCAGTTAGTTTTAAAGATAATATCGAAGATAAGTTACTGCTTGACTGGCTAGAGGATAAATTCTCTGAATATGGGAATAAATCTAATTATATAAAGTATATACTTAGAAAAGAAATGAAAAAGGAATTAAAAGAAAAAGAATAATAAAAGAGTGCTCCAGCCGGCAAGCACAAAGCACTCTAAGGTATGTGAATTGCATATAAATACAACTCTCTTATTGTTTCTATAATAAGTCTTAAAAACCCTTTTAAAACAAAATATTTTCTATCATATCTAACGCTAAAGCACATCCAAACCAAAATATCGCTTCACCCATATGCATTCACCGTCCTATAATTTTGTAGTTATATTTTATACAGATTTAAGGAGGTTTATACAATGTTATTAAAAAAGTGTTGTAAAGAAAGCTATACAATTAGTGAGTTTATGCAATTAGATAATCAAGATCTAAGCTTAATAGATAGATTTTTAGGAAATCTTAAGAAGAATAAAAAAGAGTATGCTAAGTTAGTATTTTTATTAGCTGTATTTTTAAATAATAACAATAATATCTATGCAGAAAGTTTAGAAGCTGGATTAGGAACTGCAGCAAGTGAAATAATACACATGGTATTGATATTTGGTAAATATGGATGCTTAGGTATGGGAATAAAATCAATGATAGAGGAAATGTTGCAAGGCGCAAATATAAAAGAAGCTACAGGAGCTGGGTTGCAATATTTTATATTCTATATTGTGTTACAGTTGTATCCTAAATTATTTTCTATGATTAAATTTTAATAGGGGGGTGTATTATGGAAAAAATACAAGATTTTTTATTTAAGTTTACAAGTGAATGTTTAGAAACTTTATCTATAGTATCTTATGATTGGTTAGTAGTAGCAGGATTAATAGCATTAGTATTATATGTTTTCGGTTGGAAGAAAGGCAAGAACTGGGGATTAATGTGCCCGGCTATATATGTTATCATTCAAATAATAAGTAAGGTGATGTTGAGTGTTAGATAATGTAATTTATAGAAAAGTTAAGTCTATGAAGATAAGTGATTACTTTGAATATAAAAAATGCGAATATGTCTACTTGCAACTTATCGTAACCAAATCAAATAGAAATACAAATACGGAACAAATAGCATCATTAGTAAATAAGACGTTCAAAAAGACTAATAAATATATATGTCAAGTTAGTAAAAGATTAATCATAGAAGAAAGGCCTAAGGCGAGCTTCTATATACACATCACGAAAGATAAAGTGCAATTCTATTTTATTATACCTAAGATATTTCAAAATCAATTCAAAACTAAATTCAAAGAGATATGGAAAAACATAGAAATAAAAGAAGTTGATAATATTCCTATAGATATTAATAGTTGCAGTAAATTTGACCTACATTATAAATATGATGATAGTTTATCACTTGCAGTTGATAAAAGAAATAATGATCTACTTAATGCTAATATGTCCGTAGTGGATATGTTAGAACAAAATGAAAGTGTAGGAATATTTTATAATTTTATTCCTACCTCCGATAAAGAAAGTAACTATTTTAAGTCCAAAACTTATAAAAATGCAATTGCAAGATTTAAAAATGAGGAAAATCTAAAAAAATCTAAAAATTATAAAGATTATTCAATTGTTATAATAAAAAATTTAATTGACTTCATAAACGACCTTCTAAATAGTTTTTTTAACACAAAACAAAACAATCGACTAGTACTTAATCCATTGAAGATTGAAACTTCTTATAGCACTAAAAGAAAAGGTGAGAAGACTATATGTAAAAATCAGACTATAATTTTTGCGAAATCTAATAAAAAAGAGCGTGAAATTGAATTATCTAACACTTTAGCTAATACTTTCAAGAGTATAAGTGATAATAATGAGTTAGTAGTAACTGAAATTACTAAAAATATAGATATAAAACGTACAATTATAAATCATACTACTATAAATAAAACTACAGTAGAAGAATGTAGCAACTTTATAAATATGCCTAGTACAGATGTTATTAAACAGTTCAATATGATAGAACATAATAAATGTTTAGAGTTAAAAGCTCCAGCTTGTTTAGAAAATGGAGAAGTGAGAATAGGCAAAGTAAAAAATAAAGAAAATGCACAAGAAATATACTTTAGTAAAGATGAGCAAATAAAAAGACTAGGCAGAGTTATACTCGGCTCCATGGGAAGTGGTAAATCATATTTTATGGCTAATAGTTTAGCAAAAGATATAATAAAAGCTGAACGTGGACTTGTAGATATAGATTATATAGATAAATGCCAAGTAGCGGATAGTATTAAAGCTATAGCTCCAAAAGATAAAATTATAGAAATTAACTTCAATGATCCTAATCAACTTCAAGCATTCAATTATAATGAACTTACTTTTAACGAGGACGATGATATTTATTATAAGGTTAATATATCAATGCAGAAAGCAGAGCAGATGCAGTTATTATTAGATAGTGTAAATGATGATAATAGTAAATTAACTCCTAGAATGCTTAGATATTTCTATGCAGCTGCTACAGTTGTATATTATAAAAATCCTAATGCTAGCTTTAAAGAAATATTAAATATATTAAAGTATCCAGATAAAAGAAAAGAACTTATAGAATGCATTACAGGATTAGAAAAAACTATATTAATAGAAGAAATAGAGGATTTAAAAGACTTAGATAAAAAGGATAATAATAAGGTGACTAACTATGATAGTAAAATAGATGGAATTTTAGATAGAGTAGCATGGCTTAAGACTAATTTATTTACTAAGTTAGCTTTTAATAAAACAGCTGAAAACAATATTAATTTTGTTGAAGCTTTAAAAGAAAATAAAGTAATCTTAATAAAGATACCAGAACAGTATTTTAAAAGTAGGATGATAAGAAATGTTATAGCTACATTCTTTTTAAATAAAGTTTGGATAAGTAAACAGATAGATTGTAGTACTCATACAGAATTGTTTTTCGATGAAATACACCAATGTTATAATTGTCAGCTACTTATGCAAAATATATTAGTTGAGTGCAGAAAATTCAAATTAACACCAACACTTGCATTGCATTATTTGGATCAACTAACACCTAAATGCAAAAATAGTGTTTTAGCTTCTGGATCTAGTTATCTATTATTGCAAGGTTGTGATGTAAAAGCATTCAAAGAATTATCAACTTACTTCGAAAAAGATGGGTATAGTGAAGTGGATCTAGCAGAATTAGAAAGATACAATGCTTTATGTCTTATAAAAAATGAAGAGAAAGGATATTCAAGTTTTATATGTAAGCTACCTAGTTAATAGGTAGCTTTTTTACATAACAATTATATAAATTTATATAAAAAAGAGTAGATGCACAAAAGCATATACTTACCCTATAAACTCTAACCATATCAAAACCGTGTACTCAATATCTAAAACGAGTTTTAGAACACTACGTTTATTAAATACACTTGATATAGAGTATGATTTTTGACCATGTAAATATTCCTAAATTTTAAAATTTATTAAAAAACAAAAGACTAAGGGATAAAACCTTAGTCTTCTGTAAATGTGTATAACTGATAAAAACCTGTGGATAAATTTGTGGATAGTTTGCTTGACTGACAAAAAACTGACAACTTACAATATTGTTATTATGAAAATACGTTATTGCAACAATTGTAATGGTTTATACAAGGTTCAACATGAACAGT